>Ga0306920_100005823_pt1 | contig 15978 bp, 18 predicted proteins | sample flu12Cox44000170_FD_204666 | JGI IMG/M metagenome (GOLD analysis project Ga0306920, IMG submission 204666) | Lab enrichment of tropical soil microbial communities from Luquillo Experimental Forest, Puerto Rico - flux4day.12C.oxic.44.000.170 (v2)... | ecosystem: Environmental > Terrestrial >... | reverse complement strand
GCGTGTTCTTCGGTGTAGTTCGGCATGGTGCCCCCTGGGTCTATTGTACCTGTGCAACGGTACTTCGTTCCCCTTGCCTGAAAACCGACTTTAGCCTATGCTGGCTGACAAAACGGAGCCCATTCAAAGAAGGACGGATGACCTGCCCCATCTGTAAACAGCCCGGTGCGCGGCGCTCGCGGCGAAACGGCCTCGCGGACTACATAGTGAGTCTGTTGGGTTTGTATCCTTGGCGCTGCTTTTCTTGCCATGCCCGGTTCCATGCGCGACTCATGCCGCTCAGCGAAACTTTTCGATCGCATTGCCCCATTTGTGGAAACCTGGATGTGAAACGCATTTCTGCGGACTACGTAGAACATCCTTTGTCCCTTGCCTATCGAGTATTGCAGATACCCGCGTTCCGCTGCGAACCTTGCCGCCACAAGTACTTCTCCCTACGACCCCAGAGACGGATGGAAGAAGAAACTGTTCGCCTCTCCTCCGCAGACTGAATTTTCCACCAACGTAGAATCGCTCGCTTGCAGGCAAGACTAAAGAGGACAATCCACCGACTTGCCCTGCCGGATGGGCCCGCGCTCGTCGGTAACCGCTGCGTAGCCGCACTTTGGATCCGTAACATCCTCGAGCAGGACGTCATAGGAGTTTTCATTGTTGGAGAGGTTCAGTCGCAGCTTCCAGCCCGGAACGATTTCCGGGCCCCGGCTGTAGAGCGCGTGCACGACGGTGGGGAAATCCGGAGAAGCCCACTTGGTGCCGCTTTCGTTGAAATAACCGTTGCCGAGCAGGGAATTCCAATTGGCATAGACGCCATGTTTTGTTTTGTAATCCGCTTCGGCCGCGTTAATGGCCCGCGCTAGATTAATCGCAAAACTGCGGCGCTCACGTTCGCGGTCCGGCACAACTGGCGCGGCTTTCTGACACCAGGTTTGGATTGCCATCCCCAGGCAGATGAATGTGACCATCAGAACGGCCAGAACTCGAGTCATTCGTTTCTCCCCTATTTTGCATCACGGGCGGCGGACCAGTAGCAGATCTGCGACTTAGAGGATGCCATCAGGAGGGGAGGCCCGCCAAGCGCCCCTCCCCAGAGGCCACGAAATTATGTGCACCCCGGGGCGGAGTGGAGTTATGATGCACCTCGCCAGCCCGGCGGGATGGGCAGGACCCGGAGGGAAGAATATGGGTGTTGCGATGCCTAGCCTGGAAGCGGCACGAGTTGCCGCGCTGAACCGTTATGCCATTCTCGATACCGAGCCCGAGCAGACGTTCGACGACCTGGTGACGCTTGCGGCATATGTGTGCAAAACACCGATCGCGATGCTGTCCTTAGTGGATGACCATCGACAGTGGTTTAAGTCTAAAGTAGGAGTGGAAGTCCGGGAAACGCCGGTCGAAATATCTTTCTGCGTGCACGCCATCAAGCAGCAGGATGTGTTCATTGTACCGGATGCGCTGAAGGATGATCGTTTTCGAGATAATCCGCTGGTCGTAAATGAGCCGCACATCCGTTTCTATGCCGGCGCTCCGCTGGTCAATGAGGATGGCTATGCGCTGGGGACGTTGTGCGTGGTCGACCGGCAGCCGCGTGAGCTGGATGAGTCGCAGAAGGAAGCGCTGAAGTCGCTGCGTAGCCTGGCGCTGGGCCAGATCGAGTTGCGGCAGAATCTGCAGCTTCTGAAGGAAGCACTGAATGACAGGACCAAGGAAGAACACGCGCGGGAACAGGAACTGAAGAGGCTGGAAGAAAAACTGGTGCGCGTTTTGGGTTTGAAGATCTGACGCGGAGTCCCCAGGGATTTCTCCGTTTTTGCGACAAGAAAGGGCCCGGTCAATACGACGAGGCCCTTTTCTTTATTTTGGACAGCTCTCGGGGGGGGTTAACAGGGATCGTCTGGCCATTACGGGTATGATTGTGAGGGGAAAGTCTGGCGGATGCTGTCATGGCGGTCACCCATGCTTGTGACCCCGAGACAGGGACATCCGACAACAGCAAACCACGGTTCACGGAGTGAAAATTGAGGTATCGCGGGTGGCCCGTAGCGGCAATCGCGGGACTTTGTTTGTTGTGGGCCCAAGCGGTCCGCGCGCAGATTCGTAAGAATTGCGAAGAGGGCGTCTCGCTAAGCCTGAGCGCGGGAGTGACGAGCCAGGGCACGCTCCTGATCGCGGCAGTTACGGGAGCAAAGACCAGTATGGGGATTACGGGGGAATGGGATGGTAAGCCGGTTCCCCTTTGGACGGAAGGCGAAAGGGCTGGAACACTGCACGGCTTAATCGGAGTGGATCTCGAGAAAGCGCCGGGAAAGTATTCCTGGAAAATCTCCTGGCCGGATGCTGCCGGGAAGACGGTTTTGTGCAGTATTCCGGTCACGGTGCGCCCGGGGAAATTTCCGACCGAACACTTGAAGGTGGAAAAGCAGTTTGTGCAGCCGGACCCCGAGCAACAGAAGCGCGCCGAAGAAGAGCAGAAGAAAATGCGGGCCGTCTATGAAACAGTGACGCCGGAGCGCTACTGGGATGGAAAGTTCCGCCTGCCGTTGAAGGGTGTAACGACGGGCGGCAATTTCGGCCGGCGAAGAATTCTGAACGGAGAAGCAAGATCGCCACATGGCGGGGTGGATTTTCCGGCGCCAAGCGGAATGGCGGTATTTGCGTCGCAATCGGGAAAAGTTGTGGTCGCAGAGGAGTTGTTCTACTCCGGGAATACCATCGTGCTGGATCATGGCTACGGGATCTACACGATGTACGCGCACCTGTCCGAAGTGGAAGTGAAACCAGGGGATAAGGTCGGAGCGGGGACGGAGATCGGCAAGGTCGGTGCGACCGGGCGCGTGACAGGGCCACACTTGCATTGGGGACTCACTGTGGAACGTGCGCGGGTGAACGCGATGGAAATTGTGCAGCGGCAACCGTAAAAGCGCTAGCGTGTTCCAGCAAATCTCCGCCTGCCGGTGGCTATTAATGGTTATAGGTGGAGATCGTGGAAGGTGAGATTAACTTTCACGTGCTCAGCAAGGACACGAATGCCGGCTCCCAAGAAACGAAAGCGGCCGAGAGTCTGGTGGAAATCCTGCACCGTTACATCAAATGAGCCGGGTTCTGTTCCCGCCCGCACCTTTCTTCACAATGGGGTTGCGCGCGAAGCCTTCCCAGGGAGGCAGTTGGTCCGCCCGCGGCGAAAGGTCCGACGCAGGGGGAATTCCCCTCTTCGGTAGCATGCGAGAGCCGCCCGGCGCTACCGGCAATTCGGGAGCAAGATGAAGTTACAGTCCATTCATAGCATAACGAACGCGCCTGAAGCATCCTCACTGTACTGCCGTTGGATTGAAAACCGTCGGGGAGAGCTCAGCCGGCTTTCACCATCTAGGTTGACAGGGAGATGCGCGCCTTCGACCCTGAGAACCATGCAGAAGGTTTGCAAGAAGCAAATCGAAAACGGCCAAACACTTCGGAGAAGGGGCGCGGCAGGCGTGGGCGAGTGAAACGAAAAAAGAGAAATGCGTGGGCCACTCTAGGGCGGTGGCTGCTTGCCGCATGGTTGATCTTCTGGGGCGGAACGTCGCGCGCTCACAGTCACCTTCGCCGGAGGAAGTGACCGCCCCTATGAACGAAGCCGCGCTGAGTGAGGCACCGGCGGCGGCCAGGGACGATTCGCTCACGACGATGTTTCGCCATGCGAAGTGGGACCGCTTCTGGCTTTCGGGCCAGGCCAACTGGATCTCGCAATACCACCCGTCGTTTCATTCGCCTTACCAGGGGACCAACAGCCTTACTCCTGAAGCGGAGGCCGCAACTTCGCGGGTCCTAACGCTCTTCACCGGCTGGCGTCCCACCAACTCGACGGAGTTCCTGTGCGATGTGCAGGAGACGGGGGGAGCGGGACTGGGCAGGGCGCTGGGCGTAGCTGGATTCTTCAACCTGGATGTGGTCCGAAACCCCACACTCAGCAAAGCTCCTTACATTGCGCGGCTCATGTGGCACCAGATTATTCCGCTCAGCCGGAAGAAGGTGGTGGCGGAGCGCAACCCATTGTCGTTGTTCCGGGAATTGCCAGAGCGGCGGCTGGAGCTCCGCTCTGGGAAATTCAGCATGGCAGATTTCTTCGATCTGAACACCTATGGGACGGACACGAATTTCCAGTTCATGAACTGGACGGTGGACAACAACGGTGCGTATGACTACGCCGCGGATACGCGCGGGTTCACGTTTGCGGCCATGTTGGAGTATCACGAACGTTTCTACACGGTGCGTTTTGCGGAAGCGCTGATGCCCAAGGTGGCGAACGGGATTCAACTGGAGGCGGATCTCAGCCTTGCGCGAGCCGAGAATATCGAGGTGGGAGCTACACGGCAGCGTTTTCGGCAAGCAACCGGGTATCCTGAGAATTCTAAGTTATGTGAATCACGCCAACATGGGAGTTTACAGGACGCAGGTGGACGAATGGCTGGCGAACCCGGTAACACCCGTCCCGCAAATTACCGCGCATCCGCTGCAGACCACGATCAAGTACGGATTCGGACTGAACTTCGAGCAGTCCATCCGGGATTGGATCGGCGTGTTCGGCCGGTGGGGCTGGAACGAAGGGCAGCACGAATCGTTTGCCTATACAGAAGTGAACCAGACCTGGGAGTTCGGCGTCGGAGCAAATGGACAGCAGTGGGGTCGGAAGAACGACCGGCTGGGGCTGGTGTTTGTGAGCAATGGAATCAACCACGAGCATGCCAGGTACTTGGGCTTTGGCGGGTTGGGGTTCTTGCTGGGCGATGGAAAATTGCACTATGGGCGGGAAAACATTCTGGAGAGTTACTACACGCTGCACGTGTGGCGGGATTTTTTTCCGGCCGTGGGCCTGCAATATATGTTGAATCCAGGCTATAACAAAGATCGCGGGCCCGTCATCGTGCCGACCCTCAGATTGCACCTTGAGTTCTGAGGCGTCCGCGATACGGCATCAATGGAATTGCGCCACCTGGGCCTGGGATTCGGCCAAGCGGGCGCGTGTGATACGGACGATGCTGGCAAAACGGCGGGTAAGTTCGCGGATGCGGTCCGGCTTGTGCAGCAGCATGGATTCATGGGGGATCAGTTCCTTGCCGACGCTGAGAGCCGAGACGCCCGCGAGAAGATAGTGTGCGGCATTCTGCTGTGTTACACCTCCACCCGCGATGAACGGGATATCGGGGAAGGGTCTGCGTAGCATGCGAATGTAACCATCCGCGCCGACTAGGGAGCAGGGAAAAATTTTGACGAAGTCGGTGCCGGCCTTCCAGGCAGCCAGGACTTCTGTCGGGGTGAGAGCGCCGGCCATCATAATGATGTGGGGATTTTTCGCGACTAGCTCAACAGTGGGAATGTCCAGGGCTGGGGTGCTGATAAATTGCGCTCCGGCATCGATGCACTGTTGGGCGGTATCCGCGTCCAGAACCGTACCCGCGCCGAGGATGACATCCGGTACTTTCCGGACAAGATCGTGAATCACGTCGATGGCCCCAGGAACGGTCATGGTGACTTCGATGACGGGGACTCCACCGCTGGACACTTCTTCGACCGCAAAGCGAGCATCGTCTGCCGATGAGGTGCGAATGACAGGAACGAGCCCCACTTCTTCGACGCGTGCGCGCAATTCATGTTTCTGCATGACCTAGACACCCTCCACGGTTCTGCCGCACGAATGCAACCGGGCGGCGCGAGCGGACCACTTCTCTGAGCAGTATAGCGGGCAGCGCAAGAATTTTCAGCCTGGTGTGCTGACACACAGCGGAAACAGTACGGTGTTAGACTCGGGCGGGAGGCGAAAAACCATGGCCAAGAAGAAGCCGAAAACGGCGACGAAGAAACGTGTTGTGCCCAAAAAGAAACTGAAGAAGAAGCTGACGAAGCAGCGCAGTCGCGGAAAAGCGAGCGGGGCGGAACTGGTCGCCATGGAAACGCGAGGGCTGGGAGCACGAAGCGGGGGACAATCTGGCGACATACAAGGACTTTCCGGGATTGCCGATGGAGATTCGGAAAGCGTGGAAGAACTGATGGAGGAAGGGCAATCGTTTGAAGCGGAAGTTCTTCAGGGCGTAGAGAGCGCGCCGGATCCCGATGAAGGCGAGGTAAGAACGCATGATGTGCCTGAGGACGACGTGCCGGAGGAATATCGGGGAAAAGACGAACGGAACTGATTAGGCGCGAGACGTGAACGACGAGGAAAGGGCGACTGTGCTCGTGGGGGTGATTTCAGATACGCATGGGCTGTTGCGGCCGGAAGCGGAGCGAGCCCTGCAAGGCGTGGAACTGATTGTACACGCGGGGGACGTGGGCAAGCCGGAGGTACTCGCAAGCCTGAGGAAGATCGCGCCCGTCTTTGCAGTGCGCGGGAATGTAGACACTGGTGTGTGGGCCCAGGAATTGCCAATCACCAACATCGTTGAGACGGGTAGAGGGTGTCTCTACATATTGCACAACCTGAGGGAACTGGATTTGCGGCCCGAGGCGGCTGGGTTTGACGCGGTGATCAGCGGGCATACTCACCAGGCGGAGCAGAAGGAACAGGACGGGGTGCTGTACCTCAACCCGGGAAGCGCAGGCCCCAGACGGTTTCACCTTCCGGTGACGTTGGCGATCCTAGAATTGGGGAAAAGGCCGTGGACCGTGGAGATTGTTGCATTGCCCTGCGCGTGAAAGTCTAAGTTATTTATAAACAATTGGATACGACGTGACTGGGAAGCCCGCGGCGTGTGCTGAAGTCCCGGCCGGGTCCGCTAGGGAATTCCCTCAAAGTGAATGGGAGAATGGGTCCGAGGGCGGATCGTGAAAATTTAGGGAAAATGGCGAGAAGTACTAGCGTACTGGAAAAGAAGAGAGTATTTTGGTACGGCCCAGCTATTGTCCTGTACGAAGCTCCAGGACAAACTATCCGCAGAACCAGCCGGGTGCCGAGTGTCTCTGGGAACACATGAAGGGGAAGCGGACAGCTTTCTGCGAGTGATCTGGGAACCACGCACGGCGAAGAGTTGGCCGCGGACTGCAAGATGAATTGAGGAGTGGGAAGGTCCCCATGGGCGTACTACACTTTCGATACCGCGAGCGCAGGCGGACCCTGCGCGTGGCTCTCTCGCTGCCTGTTGTGGTGCACGGGCAGAATGACATGGGCGAGAAATTTTGTGTGCGGGCGATGACACGTTCGCTGAATCAACAGGGCGCGCTGCTGATCATGGATGAGATTGTCGTGCCGGGGCAGCCGCTGCTGCTGGTCAACGAGAATACAAGCCGCTCGGTGGAAACCCGTGTCGTGTACGCGAGGCGAGAGCGGGACGGCAAGTTGTATGTGGGCCTGGAATTTGTGAATCCCGACACGAACTTCTGGAAGATGACGTTTCCGGCGCCGGGAGCGCGGCCGCTGCGCCGGGCGCCCGGGTCGAAGGCGATGGCGTAGTTAGAAGTTGCGGTTGGACGCCTCCCCGTTTGTAAATATTCCTGGAAAAAGTAAAGCAGAGGATTTGTGTGCGCAAGCCCGAGCTGAGGACTAGTGTGCGCGGCGCGGATCAAGAATCACTTGCGACGTTTTTGGTTGGAGGTAGATTTGCGGCTTTTGGAATTACGAGGAGATGGGGGCGATGCCCGCGGACGTGATGGAGGGCTTGTGAGGGCCTCGCGAGTCTTGCGCGAGAGTTTTGCGGCCACGAGATCGTAGGACGTGCGGAGAAGTTCAGTCAGTGCGGCGGCGGAGAGCGCGGGATTGCAGAGCGATCCACGTGGCGCGGGCAAGGTAGGGGGCGGGGATGATGCCGGGGCGCTCGGTGAGTTCAGCAAAATTTTCGGGAGTGACCTTGAAGGAGAGGCAAACCGGGGCGGGCATAAGCGGGGTTACAGCGAACATTTTTCCGCCGATCTTAAAGACCAGGTCGTCGCCCCACTGGATTTGTTCCGTGGTGCCGGGGAAGGAGAGGCAGAGTTTGCGAAGCGCGTCGATGTGCATGGCCGGACGGCTGACCCTGATTCTATCCGAGGAACTGAGTTTATCGCGGAAAGAACGGGCAAGAAAAGCTAGAGATAAATTGTCAGAGCGAGCGGCGCACAAGGGCAAGGGCCGGACTTCCGTCCGGCACAATGGGCTTTACGAGTTCCGGGGGAAGGGTGTACTTAGTTAGGGTATTTGATTGGCGGCTCGCGCGAGCCACTCCTGGGAAAGGGAAGCCTATGAACGCCTGCAACCATCTCGGACAAATCAAGAAGGTGACACCTCACACGCGCGGCTGCGAGGAATGCCTGAAGATAGGCGACACCTGGGTGCATTTGCGGCTGTGTATGGAGTGCGGCCATGTGGGCTGCTGCGATTCCTCGAAGAATAAGCACGCGACGAAGCATTTTCACAATACCCAGCACCCCATCATGAGGTCGTTTGAGCCGGAAGAGAATTGGGGCTGGTGCTACGTGGATGAGGTAGAGTTGGATTTTGCGTAAGGTAAGGTTCTGTCAGGTTAGCTGGTGTGCCGGTGGGCGAGGTAGTGTTGGGGAGGAGATCTTTGCCGTAGTCGTTGCCGTTGGGAGTGTGGACGACGCAGTGAATATGTTGCTGGGTGGGCTTGGCGGGGCCTGAGTTGAAGCGCCCCAGGTTGGCGGGGCGTTAGTGGTCGAATTCGATCAGAATCACGGGACTCTGAATGGGGTAATAGAAAAGCTGTCGGCTTGCGTCCGACCGGTGCACGCGAACCAGATGTTCTCAATGTGCCGGCTGACTTCGTCCATTTTCAAGCGAGCGTGCCCGTTGGGCATGTTGCTGACGTAGAGAAGAACGAGATCGAGGAGGGGCGGCGCTCCGCGTCCGGAAGATCAGCGGCGCGCAAGCAGGCATTCCATTCTCAATTTCTCCAAAACCGGCAATAACAATCTGACCGAAGCGTTCAAGGATAACATCATTCTCGATGCTGCTGCGCGCCGGGGAGCGCCTGCACCATCGCCAACCCCTCGTTTTGCTCCTGTTGGAGGATGACCAAGCCCTTGAATTTGCCGGAAGTCTCGCGGACCGCAAAGCGCCCCTCAGCAGCTAAAGCCGGGTTCTAGTGACGACTTACGGCACGGCTGAAGCCGTGCCCTTCCGAGAAAACATTTTGGTGACTCCTTCCCAAGTCGCGAGATTAGACCGCTAGTCGGTGGCATAGCGGCGGAAGAAGGAGTCCGCCTTCCACTTTGGAGATGCGGGTGCGTTGGCGGTGTCCACGAGTAAGCGGCGCGTGAATTCCTCGTAGAGAGCGGCGGCCTGGAGATCGACGGGCTGATTCACGTCGTCGGAAGGGGCGTGGTAACGATTGGTGAGCCAGTCCTTGAAAACTTTTTGTTCGGGCGTGCCGAGTTCGAAGCCGACATCGATTTTGACGGCGGGAACGCCCTTCTTGATGAAGCTGTACTGATCGCTGCGGATAAAGGCATTGCGGAGCGGCTCGGGGTCCGGGATGGGCTTGATGCCCATGGATTGGGCGATGGCCGCGGCCCGGGTGCCCAGGTCGGATTCCTCGATGCCTTCGATTTTCAGAATCTTGAGCGGGACGATGGGAAGAAACATATCCACGTTGATGTCTGCGACGATAGACTTCAGCGGAACCGTGGGATGCGCGGCAAAATACTTTGAGCCGAGGAGACCTTTTTCTTCTCCGGTCACGAGGAGGAAAAGGAGCGAGCGGCCGAGTTTTTCGGGATGAGCCTTGAAGCTGACCGCCATGTCGAGGACGAGGGCGCTGCCGGAGCCGTCGTCCATGGCGCCGTTGTAGATTTTGTCGCCGTTGATGGGAGCGCCGATGCCGACGTGGTCGATATGCGCGGAAAGCACGACGAATTCGTTCTTGAGCGTGGGATCGGAACCGGGGAGCTTGGCAACGATGTTGGCGGACTCGACCTTGGTGCTGAGAATGACAGAGTCAGCCTTCAGGAAAGTAGAGAGGGCGAAATGCGGAAGAGGTTTGCGGTCCTTGCCAAGGGCGGCGAGTTCCGCGAAGGTGTGGCCGGACCCGGCGAAGAGTTGTTCCGCGGAGGCCGGATTGAAGGCGACGGCGATTTGCAGCTCTTCCGTTTCGTTGAACTCCGGGTCGGCGAGATCCATGGCGGGATGATTGCGATTGAGGGAAATGCGAGACCAGGGAATATCCATTGAAGCAGGATTGAAAATCGAAATGACACCGATTGCGCCGGCGGCGCGGAGAGATTTCCAGCGTTCGACGACCGTCTGGTAATGCGAAGCGAGAGCGGTGGCAATATCCGATGGAGAGCCGGTGAGGTAGACGACGATCTTGCCCGTGAGGTCGAGGCCGGCGAGCTCGTCGAGATTTTTTTCAGGGATTTTCAGGCCATAGCCGATAAAGGCAAGAGGCGCGGTGAGATTGGCGGAGACGCGAGTGGCGCGGGCATTAATGTAGGCGTCGTCCGCAAAAGAAAGAGGTTTGGATTGACCGTTGGTGACCAGAGCGAGGGAGGACTTGGCTTCGTCCACCTGGAATTGGAGGAGATGCACGGGCTGGTAGAAGGCGTCGGTGCCGGCGCCTTCGAGACCGGCTTGCTTGAGGTGCTCGACGGCGTAGGACTCGGCTTTGCGCAGGCCTTCGCTGCCGGTGTCGCGACCTTCGAGCGAATCGTCCGCCAAGAATTTGACGTGAGTCCACCAGGTGTTGCCGTCAAATGGGTTGGCCGCGGCCGGTTGTTGAGCGGAAGAGAAGCCGGCAAAGGCGAGAAGCAGAATTGCAGAAAGAAGCGCGCGCATATCCTTTACCCCAGAAGTGAATTTTGAGACTTCGAGCATAGCAAGGGAGACGAAGAGAGTCACGCGAGCGCGAGAAATTCGGCGAGAACCCATTGCGTTAAGCCACGCGAAATCCCCTCAGAGGCTGAAGCCCAAAGCTTGCGAGATTATTTCGGCACAACTGAAGCTGTGCCCTCCCGAGAGCCATTTCTGCGGTGGCATCTATTGCTGGATGAGGGTGAACTGGCTGGCGACACATTGCCAAGTGATGTTGAGTTTGACCCAGGTGTCGGTGAAGCGGCCGCGGCGCGTATAGGGCTTGCCTTTGTAGACGCCAGTCTCGCGATACACGACGACGGCGCAATTGCCGAAGCCGTGAGCGGATTGCTGTTCGTTGGTGATTTGCTCGGGATGAAGATCGGGGGCTCTGGCGGCGGCGAGGAATTCCTGTTTGGACATGATGCTGCCGTCGTAGTCAATGTAAACGAGTTGAGGAGAGAGAAGCTGATCGAGCGCGGTCACGTTCTTGCTCCGCTCGGCGTGATTCCAGCGGTTTCGAGCGCGAGGATGATGGTCTCGTCATTGTTGCGGGAGCTTGCCCTCGAGAGAGAGGAACAGCGGAAGAAATCAAAAGAAATAGACCAGCAGCGACGCGGAATTTCATGAAGGTGTGTTCCTCCGATTCAGAAGGAAGTCAGTTTTATCGTACAGCAAAGAGGGGAGCAGGAGGAGAAAGAGAGGGTGGCTAAGAGCACAGACAGGTGTCTGCGCCACGGGATGAGAAAAGCCGCGGGGGTTCTCAGACTCACCTACACCAAGAGTGGCCGTGTGAAGAGCTTCAGTGAGTCTTGGAGGAGACTGGTGACGCGGCCGGGAGTGCGATGGTGACGGTGTCGGGGATGGACCAGACGGGGTAGCCACCCTTGATTTCGACTTTGTGCATAGTGACCTTTATCGAAGCCTCCTCCACTTCGACCAGAAGGTAGTGGTAGTTGGCGCCCATATCTCGATAGAGATCAGTGGGAGGGTGAGGTATGAGATAGGGGCGAGCGCCACCGCCGCCGGTGACGAAGTAGGTGATCCCGCCGTGTTCGTGGTGCTCGTAGTTGTGAACATGGCCGCTGAAGACGACGAAACGGGCGCGGGTGTACTGCTGGCGCTCTTCGAGCCTGGAAGCCAGCGCCCGCTCGGGAGGCCTGGCGGAATGGCCGCCACCGAAGATAGCTTTGTCGGACGAACTGGTGTAGGGAGGATGGTGGAAAATGAAAAAAACGAAATTGACGTCGTCCGGAATGTTGTTGAGTTGCCTGGCGAGCCACGTGCCTTGCGGGCCGGAGAGTTCCGGGAGGGCGCTGTCCAGGACAAGCATGAGAGAGTTGGCGATTCGTACGGAATAGAAGCGATTTCCGCGGAGGTCCGGAAAACGCTGAAAATAGTTGGCGAGCGAGGATTTTTCATCGCCCTTGAGGTCGTGATTGCCAAGAGCCGGATAGACGGGGATTTTACTGTTGCGCCAGATTGTAGTTTCGGAATCCCAAACCTGCCAGTCCTGAATATTGTCGCCTCGATAGACAATGTCGCCACCGATGGAGATGAAGAGGGGATGTTCTTGCGCGGCGGCGGAGACCAGGGCGTGACGAATCGCAGGATTGGCAGGCTCAGTGTCCGAAGGATCGTGGAAGCGCGTGTCGCCGAAAGCAACGAAGCGAAAGGGGACGGAGGCTTTAACGTCGAGAGCAACGGGCGGCTCCTGGGCGAGCGCGAGCGCAGCGAGAAGAGCTAGAGACGAGAAGAAGAATTTGGTGATGAGTTTCATGGTGGTGCTTCATTTTCCCAGATCAGTGTACTGCAGCGACCTGCAGGGATCGTCAACGGATTTTCAGATTAGGCGAGGGACCTCGAAGAGATGAAGGGGATTTAGTACCCTTTCTCGTAGGTCGCCGAAACGCGAAGATAAAAAAGCCTAAGGCTGAGCCGCGGGAGCGCGAGTGATGCGAAGAGGCTTGGCAAAGCCTTCGCAGAAAATGAGGAGATAGTGATCCTGTCATTCGTAACACGTTGCGGCAGTGAGGGCCTTGAGGTAGATGGCTTCCTGGGTGCTCACGGCACGGTCTATGCAGGCCATGCGCGTGGAAGCCAGGGCGTCAAATTTGATGGAGCTACCAGAAATCTCGACGGAGCCGGTAAACCGATTGCAAGAAGCATTGCCGGCGGCGCGGCCGGCTTCGGGGAAGGCGAGCGTGGCGGTGATGCTGGGAAGCGCCGGAGTTTCTGCAACGTCACGGAGAATCCATTCGGAACCTTGAAGCGAGATGGTCGCGGGAGATGAGACTTTCTTAGGCTCCGCGGGTCTTGGGCTTGATGAACAAGCGGTGACGAAGTAAAGCACAGAGAAAACGCCTAGCGGGAAAATACGCGGCTTCAAGTTTTTGCTCCCGGCCGAGGAATTGACTAGCTGAGTGCATTGATGGGCTGGGGTTTTGGTTTTAGGAGCTTCGCGAAAAAAAATCGTCAGGCGGGCTTTCGTCCGACGAAGAGGCGATACAAGTAAAGAAGGAGAATGGCGCCCAGGACGGACATAATGAAACCAGCCGACTGGCCTTCTTTATACCAACCGACGATCCGGCCGAGATAACTGGCGATGAAGGATCCGGCGATACCCAGAAGCATAGTGATAATAATGCCTCCCGGGTCCTTGCCGGGCATGAAGAACTTGGCGACAGCGCCGATGATGAGGCCAATCAAAGCGGTCCAGAGAAGACTGAACATAGGTGCGTAAACCTCCACAAGAAAATCGGGCTGACTACACTGGAACCAAGTGCCAGAAGACCGGCGCAAAGCCGTGGGCGGCCTCGCTCAGCTGGACTGGGCCGAAAGAAGATAGGCTTTGGGGCGGAAAGGTGATTGTACTTCCGCGCGCGGCAGAGTCCAGAAGAATCTTGGGAGGAAGGAGGAGGCTTTTATTTCAGGGCGGCGCGCGTGCGAATCAGTTTGTTTGCGGTAGTGCGAAGGGTTTCGGGAACATTTTTGTTGGTAGAGAGGCGCTTAAGATCCATAGCATTGAGGAGCGGAAGCATGTGGAGAGTGATGTCGACCGGGGTCTTGGGATTATTCATCAGATTGCGGACAACGACATAGTTTTTGCGGAAATTGCGGTTCGTGGCGATGAGGCGAAGAATTTCGTCGGTGAGGCTGGCCATGGAGGCAAAGACCTCAACCTCCTGTTCCGTGAGCCGAGGAGACTGGAGCACGGCGCGCTGGACGACCTTGTTGCTGTCACGGATTAAGGTGCGGCGCGCCTCCGAAGCGCCTTTCATGGCGAATTGAACGCGCTGCGAGACGGTCATGCGGCTGATCTGCTGAAGAAGCGTCTGGCGCCTGACGGGATCCGGTTCCGCTTCGGCGGCGGCGTCAGACAGATGCTTTTCGTCTATGGCGGTGCTGCGAAGTTCCTGAAGGATGCTTTTATGCTCGGCGGTGAGTTGGGCGGAATGTTCGAGCGCGACGGCCAGCAGGTGGGAGGCGGTGACGCGGTCGAGTTCATCCAGAAGGGACTGAATGTGAGAGACGTTCATGTGCGGCACAACATGAGCCAGGTGGTCGCCCGGACAATGTTGATTACGAACCAAAACGTCAACCACGCCGGGTTTTGCGGCGAGATTCCTGACTGCATAGGCGAAGAGGGGCTGGGGCGCGGTTTCCCGATTCAGGGCTTCCAGGAAAACTTCCAGAGGCTCGGCAAGCAAAGCGCCCTGCGCATGGGAAGACACCATTTCGTCCGGATCTTGCGCAAGGACCGAAAGAATTTCCGCGCGGACGGCCGGTTGAAGATGCGCGCCGGTACTGCAGATGGCGAGTTTGCGTTCGCGCGTTGCGCGTCCCTGGCGCAGGTCTTCGATGACTTCAGGGCTGAGCGTTTCCACCAGGTGCCTGCCTTAGATCTTTGCGACCATAAGTCATTGTACCGGAGGAGCCGGTGGCGCCGAGCGGTGGCAACGTCTTGCCGTTCAATTCCAGCAACACCGAGCTGGAGTCGGCGGCGAAGACCAGGAAGTGATCCTGGGCCGTGAAATGGCGATTTTCTCCGGCGGCAAGATTCGCGTTGAGAAGCAGTTTGTCATCCGCTTCAATGCGTACGAGGGTGGGGGAGCTGACAGAAACGAGAAGATCGAGTTGTGGCTCGGGGGCCGGTTTTGGAGCCTCGCCTGCTGGCAGGACGGGGAGGCTAGCGGGAACGGGAACTGCTGCGGCATTTTATGCGTGATCCAGAACCTGAGCCGCGGAAACGGCAGCCTGTTTTGCGGCGCGACGAGCTGCGTAATAGCGCCACGCATAGACTGCGCCGATCGCCACAGAAATCAGCACAATGAGCAGGCCGAGGGCCATGAGGATCGGAAACCATCGGGGCGGGGAAGGGATGCGTTTTTCCTGATGTTCGGTGACTGGTGGAAGTTGCTCGGCGTGTGCGAGGTCGTACTCGGCGAGAAGTCCTTCTTCATCGAGCCCGAGATAGCGGGCAACGGAACGAACGAAGCCGCGGTTGAAAACGCCGCCGGGAAGTTTGTTCCAATCCTCGTTTTCGAGGGCCTCAAGGAAACGGGGGCCAATGCGAGTGGCGGCTGTAATTTCCTCCAGCGTCACCTCGCGCAATTCCCGCTCTCGTTTCAGGCGTTCCCCGAAATTTCCCTTGGCCATGCACCTAACCTGCAACTGAAGAGTTTAACAGCGGTGTAGCGGCGGACCAATCCGCGGGGTGCGCCCCGGCCGGGCCGGGAAAACCTGCACGCCGATTCCTGGAAAACGGAAGAGGCAAACGCGAACGAAGGAACTGTTTGGGTGATGTGGCATCCCTTGGAGCGCACTATAGGGCGGGACTGGATGGCGTGTCAAACAGTGCTAGGGGAATAGGTTAGAGTGGGGAAGTCATACACCAGACTTAGGTACCCGGCCTAATTGCCTTCCGATCCTTGACGATCTGCTTGTAGTGAATCGAGGCCGTCACGCTGGCAGCGGTTTCCCCTTAGTCTCCAGCCAGGCAAACGGGTTGACTACTAGGTGACTGTAACAACCATTTGTAGACTATAATCGTGTTTATGAGAGACGCGATCACTCTGACAAATTCGGAGCTTAAGGAATTGACTCGGCGAGCCACTAGCCGGACGGGCCGGGCCGAAGATTCCCGACGGGCACGGCTGATCTTGCTGCTGGCCGAAGGCGATACCTGGGATGAAGTGTCGGAGCGCATCGACTGCAGCCGAGGTTTT
>Ga0306920_100005822_pt1 | contig 15979 bp, 12 predicted proteins | sample flu12Cox44000170_FD_204666 | JGI IMG/M metagenome (GOLD analysis project Ga0306920, IMG submission 204666) | Lab enrichment of tropical soil microbial communities from Luquillo Experimental Forest, Puerto Rico - flux4day.12C.oxic.44.000.170 (v2)... | ecosystem: Environmental > Terrestrial >... | reverse complement strand
ACAGTTGCGGCAGGAGCTTGTGCGCGCGCTCCCTCGCCAGTTCGCTGAAAAAGACGGTACCAACCCGAAGCCCGCTGCGAATCGCCTCTTCCACCAGGTGCATTCCTTCGACTGCAATCTCGCCGCTGCGGTTTGGGCTGGCTTCAGCGAACAGCCTGCGCAACTCTTTGACTCGAGAATTCTGGCGGCTGCCGATTCGCCGCAAACGGTCACCTACCTCGGCCTGCTTGAGCATCGTGCTTATCAAATAGGCGTATATCCTACACTGCCAACCACTTCAGGATGCGCTTGCGACGCTCTGGCGTGTTAATCTGCTGTATTGCTGTAGCAAGCGGCGATGTGTTAGGGTGTCGCTCCATCAAGACTAACGCGGAGAGGTACGGGTGCGTCCCGAAATCGTAAAAATCAATAGCGAGCAACCAGAAGTGTCAATGGTTGCCTATGCGGCGGACAAGATTCGCGCTGGCGAGGTCCTGGGCATGCCCACCGACACGTTTTATGGTCTGGCTGCCGACCCGTTTAACTTGCGCGCTGTTGACCGCGTTTACGAAATCAAGACTCGCTCGCGCCACAAACCCTTGTCGCTACTCATCGAGTCAGTTGACCAAGCCTCTGAGCTGGCGTGGCCGGTGCCGGAGACGTTTTACCTTCTAGCCCGACGCTTCTGGCCGGGCCCACTGACGATCATCGTTAAGGCTGATCCCAAGCTGCCACTGAAGGTTACGGCCAACACCGGCAACGTCGCACTTCGCGTGCCCGCCGCGGAGATTCCGTTGGCCATCATCCGAGCGGCTGGATTGCCGATCACGGCGACCTCCGCCAACCTGAGCGGCGCCTCGGAATGTACCACCGCGCTGCAGGTGCGTGATCAACTGGGTGATGTCCTGAATGTCATAGTTGATGGAGGCCACTCCCCCCGTGATGTTGCCTCCACCATCGTTGATCTGACCAGTGACGATGGCAGGTGGCGCCTGTTGCGACAGGGCGCGATTCCCTACGAAGAGCTCGTCGAGCTGCTCGGCCAGGAGTAGTCGCCACGGCGACCTCAACCTCCAAGCCTCATTTCGTTCGCTGGTTCCTGGTCCTGGTTGCGATCGGCAACCTGGCGTTTCTCCTATATGTCGCTCGCCTGATCATGCGGGAAGCAAGCGTCGACGAGGCACACCACGCCGATGCCATCGTCGTCTTTGGTGCCGCGGAATACGTTGGGCGGCCCTCGCCAGTGTTTCGTGCGCGCCTCGACCACGCCTATGAGCTTTTCAAAATGGGCCTGGCTCCGGTCGTCATCACTACGGGCGGGGCTGGCGGCGAGCAGCGCTTCAGCGAGGGCCAGGTCGGCCGCGACTATTTGGAGTCGCGCGGAATTCCCGATGTAAATCTCATTGCGGAGACGCAGGGAGGCAACACCGATTGGTCAACACAGCGGGTGGCGAATATCATGCGAGCCAACGGAATGCATACTGCACTGCTGGTGAGCGATGCTTACCATCTCTACCGGGCCAAGAGGATGATGCAGGCACAAGGATTGACCGTTTATGTTTCGCCGCGCCCAGATTCAATTCCGAAAACTGCCCTGGGACGTTGGGGTTCGGCTTTGCGAGAGGCCTTTAGTTACCTGCTCTATAAGTTAGGAGTGCGGTAGGTATCAGTTGTCGGCTTCTCGCTATTCGCTTTCCCGCATTGGCTGCGGGCATTAACCTTCTCATAAGCCATTGGCGCCAAAGAGGGTGTGTTCACCCTCGCCTTCGATCAAAGCGCGCTACGCCTCGATTGGTTTAAACCCGCGTGGTCCTTTTTCGATTTTCGACGGTGCGGTCTCATCGTCAGGCCTCACCCTCCCTCAAGGGAGAAGCTTCGGGGGCAGTTCAACCCCTGGAGCAGCTCCAGCAGACAGACCAAGCGTAAAAACCAGGTGCAATAAACGGAGGGGTGAGCAGCGAAGAGCGCTATTTCACCAGTGCCAGCAGCCGCACCGGCGCGCCGGAGCCGTTTTCGAGTTTGACTGGCGCGACCACGACGGTCGCGCCGGAAGGCGGCACCAATCCGAGATTGGCAACGTTTTCCAAATGGTAGACGCTTGCCTTGGAGGTGAACTGATGCACGGGATAGGTAGTCGTCGCGCCTTTGTCGACGCTCATCGTGTCGATGCCAAGCCCGACGACTTCCCGGGTTTTCACCAGGAACTCAGCCGCTTCGAGGGAGAAGCCTGGGAAGTGAGGCAGGCCATCGCTGGCCACATTGTGAAACTCCTTTGGCCGATTCCAGCGATAGTCCCAACCGGTATAGGCCATTACTACCGCGCCAGACGGGATCTCACCGTGCGCGCTCTCCCAGCCGGCGATGTCTTGTACGCTTACCTCATAGTCAGGATTGGTCCTGGCTTGCTGCTGCACATCGAGAACGACTAAGGGACGTACTAAGCGTTCGGTGGGAATTTCGTCGACGGTCCACATGCCACGAGCAAAGTGGGCCGGCGCGTCGAGGTGGGTGCCGTAATGTTCCTGAGTCGTGAAGATGCGAGAGTAGTAGCCGTCACGCTCGATATTTCCCAGTTCCTTCGCCTCGAATGGCGACGCCTCCGTTCCTTCCCAGTTAGGTGAGCGGTCGTTCAGTCCGTGAGTCAAGTCAATGACGTTGCGATGAGCATTCTCTTCGGGCATGGGGGATTTGCGTGCCGCGAATAACAATAGCGCCAGCGCCAGGCTCCAGCCAATCGCAAATGTTTTCCATCTCATCAAAGCTGCACCAAGTCGGGTTGCAGGCAGGCACCCCTGAACTATTGGACGCACCTCGGTGCAAATCGTTCCCCAAAAAGGGGTTACAGGTTCGTGACTTGGCGGAAATTGCAACCGGGCGGTTTCAGCTTGCTGCCGAGCCGGCCGTTTAATCCTGCGGGAGCAAAGAGTTAGAGTCAATGAGAGGGTGCGGCGCAATATGCCTGAATCGTGCTGCGTCTTCGTGCGCGGCAGTCGAGACCTCGCGTACCAGGACCGGGCTGCCTATACTTCCAGCGTGTAACGCGAAGCAGCGAGCCGATACATTCTTCGCCAAACCAGGCGATTCACGGTGACAACAATGATGGCCATCACGACGGTTGAGGCCAGCAGCAGGTTAAAATTGCCCGCGTCGGTGGCACGAGAAATCGTCGCACCCAGGCCAACCGTGGAATAGGTATGATCCTTGAGGTTCTGGTATTCCGCGACGATGCTGGCATTCCATGCACCACCGGAGGCGGTTACGAGTCCGGTCACGAGATAGGGGAAAATTCCGGGCAGGATCAATCTCTTCCAGCGTTGTGCTGACGTGAACTTGAACAGCGCCGAAGCTTCCTTCAAGTCAGTCGGGATCGCCATTGCGCCTGCAATCACATTGAAGAGTATGTACCACTGGGTGCCCAGCAGCAGAAGCACGACGGAACCCAACCCTAGTCCGCCACCGATGCGGATCAGCGCCAGCATAACAATGGGAAACAGGGCGGTGGCGGGAACCGACGCGGCAATCTGCGCCAGGGGTTGGGCAATACGCGCCAGCCTTGGATTGAAGCCGATGGCGACGCCGACCGGAATTGTCCATGCCGCCCCGACGGCCAAAGCCGTGAGCACACGAAGGAATGTCGCCGCTGCCCCGGTTATGATCTCGCGATATTCTCCACGCTCCAAGGTGGTCAGCATGCCGGTAGCGCGCACCACGGCGTAGAGCACACTCAACAGTACAATCAACCCAATCGCCCGGCCGGTCCATACTTTCCACCCAGCTGGGTGCTGATCGGCAGCCGCGTGATGCTGGCGCGCAAAGTGAAGCGCGAGCCGTTCACGAAGCGGACGAATGGTTTTCTTGCGCAACCGAATCAAGCCATGCGAGTGCTGGATAAAGTCCAGAAACCAGGAGCGCGGCGCATCGGCACTCTCGACCTGTTCTACCTTGAACTTTTCCGCCCACGCAATCACTGGACGCCACACGATCTGGTCGAGCAATACGATGAGCGCGATCATCACGCCAACGCCCCACAAGATCGAATGCATGTCGCCCTCGCTGGCCGCTGTCTGCAGGTACGATCCCAAGCCGGGCAAACGGAAGTCGCGCGAGCCGAGCACAAACATCTCGCAAGCCATCAGGAAAAACCATCCGCCAGCCACCGACATCATGGAGTTCCAAACCAACCCGATGGCCGCGTAAGGCAGCTCGCACTCTGTAAAGCGCTGATACCAGTTGAAGCGATAGATCTTGGCGGCCTCGCGCATCTCGCGTGGAATGCTTTTCAGCGAAGAATAGAAGCTGAAAGCCATGTTCCATACTTGCCCGGTAAAGATGAGCAGAATTGCACCCAACTCTATCCCCAGTTGGTGGCGCGGGAAAAGGGCCACCATCGCCAACATCACACCAGGCAGGAAGCTGAGCACAGGGATGGACTGCAAGATGTCAAGCAATGGAATCATGATGCGCTCGGCTCGCGGGTTGTAGGCGGCAATATAGCCATACACCAGCGTGAATGCGAGCGAGAGAACGTAGGCCACGGTGATGCGCAGCAGCGAGTAGGCCGCGTACATCGGCAGGGCCAAGGGTGAACGTGAAATCTCGACGTGGGGATTGAATGGCCCGAACCAGGTTCTGGCCAGCATCAGCACGGCATAGAAAAGTGCCAGCCCACCGGCGAAGATGACGAGGTCGGTAAGGACGGACCAGGTTTGCGCGGGAAGCAGAGACCATGGTCCCTTCCCAAGAATGCGGATTGGCTGCCAGCTCGGGCGTCCCATTAGCCCTCGCCCGTCACCGGCACCGCGTCCGCATCGGCCTCTTCGCGGTGGAACAGGCGGCCGGTTTCTGAGTCGTAGTCGAAGATTTCCGCGTAGCGGCCCCAGTTCAGCACGGTTTCAAACTGGCGCTCGACTTCATCGGCGCTGAAATGCTCGTCCAGGATGTCGCGGAAAAACTCTTCACCGATGGCGTGATCGCGCTTGGCATGCAGCGTGTTTTCGATGAGGCGCAGGATGGCCACATTCTTCAGCGCGGCATCGCGAAACATCTCTTTTTGCCTCTGAATGTCAGCCTCGCCGAAGACGCGACCCTCTTTGGTGATCTCGACGTCGCCCTCCCGTAGCACGACGAACCCCAGCATTTGTGCGGCTTCCACGATGGGCAGGAGGTCATCGACATCCATGGCCAATTCGTCTGCCAGCTTGTAGAGATCGTCGCGGCACCCGCGATCAACCAGTAATTCCATGAATCCCGCGATGCCTCCCGGACGTGCGTGCGGGAGCATTTGAAATTTGGTGCGTTCGCGCGGTCGGCCGTCGCCGGACTCCTGTGTCTGCCAGGAGGGCACGGACACGGTCTCATCGGGGCGTGTCAGCACCTTGTAGATGTAATCGACGGTAGCCAGAAAGCGAGGCGCCTTGCGATCGCGGTACTGGGGCAGGTCAATCTCGAAATCCGAGCGAATACGCGCCGGGTTGCGCCCGAGGACGATGACGCGATCGGCCAGCAGAACGGCTTCCTCAATGTTATGCGTAACCACAAAGATGCTTGTGGTAGGCATCTTCTTGTTGATCCACAGCTCCAGCAACTCGGAGCGAAGATTCTCAGCAGTGAGGACATCGAGCGCAGAGAAAGGCTCGTCCATAAAAAGCACTTCCGGCTCGACAACCAGGGCGCGAGCGAACCCTACGCGCTGCTTCATTCCGCCCGACAGTTCCTTCGGGTAAGCCGTTTCGAATCCATCGAGACCGACCGTGTCGATCATCTTGAGGGCACGCTTGTGTCGTTCAATCGCCCCTATGCCTCTTGCCACAAGTGGAGCTTCGACGTTTTCCAGAACGGTGAGCCAAGGAAACAGCGCAAAGCTCTGGAATACGATGGAGACATTGGGTACCTGCCCGTCCATGGGTTTGCCGTGCCACTTCACTTCTCCAGACGAGGGTTTCGAAAGGCCGGTCAGCATACGCAACAAGGTCGATTTTCCGGATCCTGACGGGCCGAGCAGCGCAACAATCTTTCCGGGATAGACGCTAAGGGTCGTCGGTGCAATTACCTGGATGCGATTGCCGTCGGGTTGGGGATAGTACTTCTCGACGGCACAGGCTTCGATGATGGCGTCGAGCAACGGGCTCTCCTTTCGCTGAGTGTCCCTAGTCTATGGGCTTGCTGCAGTCAGGACAATCCGCATCCGACAGGTTTTATGAAAGGAGTGTGAAAAGGTGGGGATCCCCTGCCGATTGCCTGGCACGGGGGATTCCCGGCGGTTCGCCGGTCGAGTTGTCATTGACACCTGGGAGTGAAGACGGCTGCGACGTACTCATGGCTGCTAGGGCGCCATCATCGGTTTTGCCTGATCCAGCGCCAGATTTACTTCGAGCACATTTACGCGCGCCTCGCCCAGAAATCCCAATTGCCTCCCTTGGGTGTGCTGTTGAATGATTTGCCGCACCTGGGCTTCACTCAGGCCGCGTTCGCGGGCGACCCGTGGTACCTGGAACTCCGCGGCCGCCGGAGTGATGTTGGGATCAAGGCCTGACGCCGAGGTGGTCACCAGATCAATCGGGATGGGCTTCCCGCCGCTCTCTGCCTGCATATGGGCAACGTCGCCGGCCACGCGGTCGATCAACTGGTGATTCGTCGGCCCCAGCTGCGACCCATTGGAGTTAGCGGCGTCATAGCCGGTACCCGCTGCCGATGGCCGCGAGCGCAGATAACCGGCGCCCGCGAATGGCTGTCCGATAATGCGCGAGCCAATCACCTGGCCATTCTGCGTGATAAGTTGCCCATTCGCCTTGTCGTGGAACAACACTTGCGCCAAGCCGGTTACAACCAGGGGGTAAATGATTCCCAGCAGCACGGTGGTCACAATCGTCATGAGTATTGCAATCTTCAGATTCTGCTTCATCGTGTAGTTCTCCTACGCCAATCCGATCCTCGTAATGACCATGTCGATTGCCTTGATCCCAATGAAAGGTACGATGATTCCACCCGCCCCATAGATCCACAGGTTGCGCCGCAACAGGGCCGCCGCGCCCATGGGACGGTACTTCACCCCGCGCAGGGCCAGGGGAATCAGCGCAATGATGATGATCGCGTTGAAGATGACTGCCGACAGGATGGCGGATGCCGGCGTCTGCAACCGCATGATGTTAAGTGCATTCAGCACCGGGAAGGTTCCCGCGAACATGGCTGGAATGATGGCAAAATACTTCGCCACATCGTTTGCAATAGAGAACGTAGTCAGCGAACCGCGTGTCATCAGCAATTGTTTGCCGATGGCGACCACCTCGATCAGCTTGGTCGGATTGGAATCGAGATCGACCATGTTGCCCGCTTCTTTGGCGGCTTGCGTGCCCGTGTTCATCGCCACGCCCACGTCTGCCTGGGCCAGGGCTGGAGCGTCGTTGGTGCCATCACCGGTCATCGCGACCAGCTTGCCTTGGGCCTGCTCACGACGAATGAGGTCCATCTTTTCTTTCGGGGTCGCTTCGGCGAGGAAGTCGTCGACACCGGCTTCGCGAGCGATGGCTGCAGCCGTAAGCGGGTTGTCGCCCGTGATCATTACGGTCTTGATGCCCATCGCGCGTAGCTGATCGAAACGGTCGCGCATGCCACCCTTGACAATGTCTTTCAGGTAGATCACCCCAAGGGCGCGATGCTTTTCTGCAACCACAAGCGGTGTGCCTCCCGAGCGGGCGATCTGCTCGACCGCATTCTGTACCGAATCAGGCATCGCTCCACCATTGCCTGCGAGGTAACGCGTGATGGCATCGACCGCGCCCTTGCGAATCTGGTTGCCATTCATGTTCACGCCCGACATGCGGGTTTGTGCGGTGAAGGGCACGAACTCCATCTCGTGCGAGGACAAATCGCGACCGCGGAGGCCATAACGTTCTTTCGCCAGCACGACGATCGAACGGCCCTCCGGCGTTTCGTCGGCGAGGGAGGAAAGTTGGGCTGCGTCGGCCATCTCCGTTTCGCTGACGCCGGGCGCCGGAATAAACTCGGCCGCCTGGCGATTGCCAAGCGTGATTGTGCCGGTCTTGTCGAGCAGCAGTGTATCCACGTCGCCGGCTGCTTCAACGGCACGCCCTGACATTGCCAGAACGTTGTGCTGGATCAGGCGGTCCATGCCCGCAATACCGATGGCCGACAGCAGGCCTCCGATGGTCGTCGGGATGAGACAGACCAACAGCGAAACCAGAACAAACACCGTCTGCGGTGAACCGGAGTAGATGGCGAACGGCTGCAAGGTGACCACGGCCAGCAGGAAGATAATGGTAAGACCGGCCAACAGAATATTCAGTGCGATCTCGTTGGGCGTCTTTTGCCGTTCCGCGCCTTCCACCAACGCGATCATGCGATCAAGGAAGGTCTCGCCGGGATTCGACGTTACCTTAACTCTGACCTGGTCGGACAGTACACGCGTTCCGCCGGTTACGGCCGAGCGATCGCCTCCAGCCTCGCGAATGACAGGTGCGGATTCGCCCGTGATCGCCGACTCGTCTACCGAAGCCACTCCTAAGACGATTTCTCCGTCGGAGGGAATCATTTCTCCCGCCGAAACGACAACCATGTCGCCGGCGCGCAGCTTGGAACTGGGCACTTGCTCAACGCGACCGTCCTGCAAAAGGCGGTTGGCGACGGTCTCGGAGCGAGCTTTACGCAGCGTGTCGGCTTGCGCCTTGCCGCGGCCCTCGGCCATGGCTTCAGCAAAGTTAGCAAACAGCACCGTGAACCACAGCCATAGGGTGATCTGTAAATTGAACCTGAAGGCCTCGCCACCCCGGAAAAGCAATACCGTCGTGATAACACTGCCGACCTCGACCACGAACATCACGGGATTGCCCATCATGTGCCGCGGGTCGAGCTTGACGAAAGAATCCAGGATCGCGCGTCGCACGATCTTGGCGTCCCAGATAGCTCTCTTGGAACTCTTGCTCGCCATTCGAAAACCCCTCAGAACGTCTTCCCTGCTGCCATAAGCAGGTGCTCAAGGATTGGTCCCAGGCTCAGTGCCGGGAAAAAGGTCAACGCGCCAACGATGAGGATCACACCGATCAACAGCGTGGTGAACAGCGGAGTGGTAACCGGGAACGTTCCCGCCGACGGCGGCACATACTTTTTCTGTGCCAGATTGCCGGCGATCGCCAGCATCGGAATGATCATGAAAAACCGGCCAATCAGCGTGTCGAACCCGATACTGGTGTTGTACCAGGGCGTGTTCGCGGTCAGTCCGGCAAACGCAGAACCGTTGTTCCCGGCGCCCGAAGTAAACGCGTACAGAATCTGTGTAAAGCCGTGCGGTCCAGGATTGGTGATGCTGGAAGTGCCGAAGCCGTGGACCGACGAGATGCCGGTAAGGACCAAGATCACCAGGGGAAAGACCAGCGCGACCAGCATCGCCATCTTTACGTCGTATGCTTCGATCTTCTTGCCGAGATACTCCGGCGTGCGGCCCACCATGAGTCCCGCGATAAACACCGCCAGCACGACATAGATCAGAATGCCGTACATGCCGGCGCCCACCCCCCCGAAGATAACCTCGCTCAACATGATGTTGACCAGCGGAATCATGCCTCCCAACGGCATGAAGGAGTCGTGCCAGCTATTAATCGCGCCGCAACTGGCGTCGGTGGTGACGGTGGCAAACAGGGCAGAGTTGACGATGCCGAAGCGGACCTCTTTGCCTTCCATGTTGCCCCCGGTTTGCATGGCGGTTACTCGCTGATTTACACCGTGGAGCAGAGGATTACCGCGAGCCTCCGCCCAGTACGCAACAGTCACGCCGGACAGGAACATAATGGCCATCGCCGCCCAAACCGCCCAGCCATGGTGCTGCGAGCCTGTCATGCGCCCCAAGGTATAGGTCAATCCGGCACCGATGGCGAAAATGGAGAAGAGCTCGATCAAGTTGGAGAACGGAGTGGGGTTCTCAAAAGGATGCGAGCTGTTGGCATTGAAGAAGCCGCCACCGTTCGTGCCAAATTCCTTGATGATCTCCTGCGACGCTACCGGTCCTTGAGCAATCGACTGCGAGGTAACGGTGTCCATCACAGGTTTGCCATTGGCATCGACGGCCGGCTTCCCATCAGATCCCATATGGGGAACCTGCTGCGGCTCAACCAGCTTTACGGTGTCATACGGCTTCAGGTTTTGGACTACTCCCTGGGAGACCAGAACCAGTGCTCCGACGATGCAAAACGGCAGAAGCACCCACAGGCAGGAGCGGACCATATCTACCCAGAAGTTTCCAATGGTCTGCGTCTGCCTGCGCGCAATTCCACGGATAAACGCAATCGCCAGGGAGATGCCGGTCGCCGCGGAAACAAAGTTGTGATAGGCAAGGCCAGCCATCTGGGTGAAGTAACTCATCGTGCTTTCACCGGAATAGGCCTGCCAGTTCGTGTTGGTCGTAAATGACGCAGCGGTATTGAACGCCAGGTGCTCAGGGGTGACGGCGCCAAGCTTTTGCGGATTGAACGGGAGATGACCCTGCAGGCGCTGAATCAGGTACAGCAGCAGCATCGACACCACGCTGAACAGCAGCATGGCGAAGGCATATTCGGTCCAGCGCATCTCATGGTTTTCATCGACGAAGCACAGCTTATAGATGAGCCGTTCAATGGGCCGCAAGACCGGATCAAGAAAGGTTCGCTCGCGGTTGAAAACCCGGGTCATAAAGATGCCCATCGGCTTGGTCACCGCGAGAATCAGCAGCAGATAAACGACGATCTGTAACCATCCATTGGCGGTCATATCAAAACTTCTCCGGCCGCAACAGCGCGTAGAACAGGTAAATCAACATCAACGCGCTGATCGCGATCATGACAGCTGATTCGGTGTGCATGACTCTCTCCTACTTTATACGGTCGCAGAACTCGACATAGCCCAGCGACAGCGCGAAAAACAAAATCGTGATGGCAACAAAAATTAGGTCCTGCATGGCTTGTCTCCTACCACGCTCCCTGTTTGCGGCCAAACCACCAGATCAGGCCCAGGGTTGCCGTGTTTTGGTCTTTGCTTAAAACGTTTTGTGTGCTGGTCAGGAAGACCGGCACATTCGACCAGTCGCGGCGCCATTCAGTCTTTACCTGGAGACCGTCAGAGACGTTGTACCGGTACGTCAAGGTAACTTCCTTCAAGTCTTCCGTCACTCCACTAAACAGGCCCGGGGTGAAATACGCTCCATGATCGGAAAGATACTCACTGCGGGCTGCGAGGTACCCTTTGGGCGTCAGTTGGTATTGCGCATAGCCTGCCCCGCCCCAGCTATGTGCGGGGGCCGACGACCTTCCCGGCGCTGCCTCCGCCCAAAGCCTCTCGATCACATAGTCACCCTCAAGAGCCAACCTCCACTTGGATGTTGCCTGCCAGTTCACATAGTTATCGAAAATGTGGAGCCTTCCGTTGGGAGCAGGCGTTATCGCAACAAAACACAATCCGGGTTGAACTGGGGGCGGCCCGCAAGTTGCCACGGGAGCTGCATCGGGGTTCTCTTGTCCGAAGTAATAATTCGTCGTCCAGCTGACCTTCTTGGTCGGAGTAAGCACGAAACCAAACATTTCATCCTTGAAGCCGTTGGTAGGCTCCGTATGGTTGGCGCCGTTCACAATCCAATAATTTAGCCCGAGTTTGCTATTGACCTGATACTTCATGCGAAAACCCATGTGGTAGAAAGGCAGGAAGTCAAACCAATAAGATCGCGAGTAATTCATCTGGTCTTTGGTGTAATTTCCCTCATAACCAAGCGAGCTGGCCCACTTGCCGAAATCCACTGTTAGACCGCTACCCAGAGGGAAGACATAAGTTCCATACGCCTGAAAGATATTCCGATAGATGTCGGGACGATGCTCGTTAGCTGGGCTGCCCTGCAACGTAGAGGTCGCTTGGCCAAACTGTAAGTCCAGCCGTGTACCCCAGCGACGTCCGTCAGCCGGGTCTGCGGCCCTTTCAAAGACAAGCGCTGCCTGGTTCAAGCTGAAGGCGTTGCTGCTGACATCGTAAGCGCGTAGCACATTCACTCGTCCGATAGGGTCATTAAAGTTGTACGCATAGTAACCATCGAACAAAACATTGACGGTGGCTGTCTTCAAGTAGTCGAGGATGCCGCGATCGTCTGGCGATAAGGTCGGAGCGTTCGCGGATGTTTTGCCTGTACTCGCTAGGTTGTTCTGTGCCACTAAATCAGTAGAGGTTTCGTGGACTCCGCCAGGCTCGGCGTCCTCTCCGATGTGCGAAAGCTGCACGTTCGAGCCACTCGCTTTCATCGGAGACGTCATTGCGGCCTGCATCTGCTTCATCTGAAGCTTCAGCAACGCCACCTCGGCCTGCAGCTCCGATACTGTCTGCTGTAATTGTTCCACCGTACTCATCGAGGCTGTACTCGGTCGCTGCGAAGACATCCGGCTGTCAGACTGCTGCGCTGCCACGAAAGTGTTCCAAGCCACAACTGCCGCAAAGACATAATATGTTCCGCGATACTGCAAAACTGTCTGGCTCAGCGCCATAGCTCACCCCACCTCTTCGGTCTCGACTGCTCCCATAAATTTACATCCGGGACCGCCGGCGGGAAGCCGTGTTGGAGTCAGCGTTTCTGTCGTCTCGATTTCGGCGAGCGTCCTACCAAATCCAGGTGCACCTTAGATTCAGTGTCAAAAAAAGGTATAAAGCCAATTAGCCACTTGCAAACGTCGTCCTCCACTGGCTCAAAACATAACGAGGAGTGCCCCGGTGATCCGGTTCTCGTTCTTGACCAGGTTGGGCGACCAGCCGGGTACCAACGATCCCGCAGCTCCCGTATTTCCACCCGGCGGCGTAACCCCACCTGTTCCGGCGAAGTAGGGCACATTGGACCCCCGGTAGTTGTACTCTAGGCGGAAGGTTATGTATTGGCTCGGCATGTAATCGACCGTGGCCGAGGCATCCCACGCCTTGAACGGGTCGCCAGGATTCTCCGTAAAGTAAGGAGTTCCCGATGCCGCCGTCGCACCGTTGATAGGCGGCAGCAACACGAGATAACGGCCGGGATTGTTAATTTCTCCGCCGCCCAGTGTCAGCGCATACAAGTCTTTGTGGAACCACAGGCGGTTGTAGATCATGAATCCAAGAAAACTTTGCTTGGGACCCTTGGGAGAATTTCCAGCGCAACTGACACCCCCGCCGTGCTCACAACCCATGTCGCCGGTCACAGAGAAGGCAGCCATATCGAGGAAGCGCGAGGGGTTTTGATAGTACTTGTATTGCACACTATCATCGGTGTGATAACGGACTCTCCCCGGAACGCCGAGGGTATCCTCGCCCAATACATATTGATTACCAACGAACGAGAAATTGCCATTCGGCCGCCATAGGATTTGGCCACCCACTCCGGGCCGGTGGTTGAATCGGCCATACGATTGCCATCCGTTAATCAGCCAGGGCTCGATCTTCAGGTGCTCGTTGGGAAATATCTGGACGCGCATTCCATTGAAGAACCAGGGAGTATTGGAAGAGACATAAGACGGCTGATAGGCCCAGTTATCAAAGTTGTAATAACTAAACAGGCCGATGTACGACATGAAAATTCCTGCCTGAATATTGACCCCGTCCAGCGCGTCGATGTGATATCCGCCATACGCTTCTGAGACGTAGCGGTAAGCATTGGCAAGCTGCCATTGTCCGCGAGCGGGACTGGCATCATTGCGCGGCGTAGTCTGCGAATACATGCCAAACTGCGTCATCAGGCGAGCTTGCACATTGTCATAGTGAAAGTCTCCGCCTACGCCGAATTGCGTTACCTGAAATTCGTTTGCGCGAAAGATTTCACTCGATCCGCTGATCGTGTCGTCTTGCGGATAATGAAAGTCGTACACGTAGTCGGCATCTACACGGATTTCCGGCGTGAAAAACTTGGTATCGAAAGGAACTTCCTTAATCCGCGAGTTGCCGTTTAGCCAGCTAAAGTCAGCAAACGAAAACGGAGCGGGCTTTTGCTGGCTTGCAGGCGCCGCCTGTTGGGTCAAAGCCGATTCAGAACTCCGTGCAGCCGGCGGCGCGGGAGCCTGATCGGTGATCACATGGACCGATGCCGTCTCCTTCGAGGTTACTGGCGCGCCTTGCTGAGTGCGGCTGCTGAGTTCCGCCTCTAACTGCTCAATGCGCTTCTGCATTGCGTCCAGCTGTTTCTGAACCGCTGGAGGGATGCTCTGGTCGCTCGCAGATGAGGTGCTCGATTCACCAGTGCTGGACGGCGCCGACTCCGACGACGGCTCCTGCGCCTTCAGTAGCACGGGAAACAGCATGAAAGCCAGGATCAAACTCATCGCCGCCCGATGATGGGACATGAATTCTGCCATCTGCTTCTCCAGATGGATGAGATAGCGGCGTCCGTAAGAAGAGGCCATGGCCTCGCTTTCGGGAGACAGCTTAGTGACGAATGACCCTCGCGCCCTGTGTTTTTTCGTATCCCGTTGACACCCTACGAGAAAAAACAAAAAAAACACCACGCTCAAAGCACACACACTGAGAAACAGCAAACTCATAAGTCTGCCTCGCACACACCCGCCTTGACCGGCTGGCGGCTACATTGATTCGATCACCGCACACGTAAGTGGCGAATAAAAGCTTTGTAAGGATTTCGTAAGGCGGCCAACCCTGGTTTGTGAAAGGAAGGTTAAGAAACCCAATCCGGCAGGCGAGACCGAGGGGTCGAATCCTTCCCGGGCTTGAGTGCATTCGCGAGGACAAAAGCACTCAATTCTTCAAAGGGATGTATGAATTTTTATCTTGACGGAGTTGGTAGTTCCTTCCGCAGATAAGCATCAGTCCTGTTCAACCAATCAGCCCGAGGCGGATTGAAAACATCAAGGTCCACTGTATCCTCTAGCGCCTCCGCGGCGTGGGGCATGTGCGGCGGAATGCACAACACGTCACCTGCGCCGACGATAATTTCCTTGCCATCGATGGTGAACTTGAGTGCACCCTCCAGGACATACGTCAGTTGCTCATTGTGGTGGCTGTGCTCGGGAACAATGCAGCCCTTCTTCAGGAGCACGCGAGCCAGCATCATGTTCTCCCCTACGACCAACTGCCGATCAAGGCCCGCTTTCAGATTTTCCAGTTCGACTTCGCTCCACTTGAAGTACTTCAACATGATTCGACCTTCTTGCTTGTGATTTCACTCATTGCGGCGGGTTTCGATAAATACCCGCTGCGGTGTCATGCAAAAAAGCACGCGCCATCTGCTCTGCCTTGCTTTCGTTGATATCGCCCTCAGACACCATCTCGGCCAGCGCTGCCGCCAATGCCTCGCGTGCGGTGTGGACTCCCAGCCAGTAAACCTCTTCTGCTCCGAGCGCCTCACCGAATGGGAACGCATCTGACCCGAAGACGATCTTGTCGGGATAAATGCCGAGCCAGTCTTTCAGTACCGTTTTCAACTCGGAAGGATACAGGTATACATCGAGGAGCGAACTGTCGAGATAAACATTGTTCAGTGCCGTAAGCCAGATCGCTGCATGTTCGAACGGGTATCCGCCATGCAGGAGAACAAACGTCGTGTTCGAATAGCGAGGATCGCGCAGAATGTTCTCCAGATTGAGCGGGCTACCGCCGGACATTTTATAGTAATTGCCGATCCCGACAGCGGTGTGTATTTGAACGGGCAGGTGCATGCGACCGGCTTCCATCAACAGAAACCGAAATAGGTAGTCCTGAAAGGTGTAATACTCCGACAACGTGGGGGGCGCTGCCTTGTAATACTTGGCATAGATTGCTGCTGCCTGTGCGCGCGAAGGATCGCCAAATGAAAGCGGCCGTAGATATGCCACTTCGAACTTGATTCCGACTCCGCCCTCGCGCTGATTCGCTACCAAGATTTTGCTAACGAATTCCAGATAGCCACCGAGGTCGGCTGGCAACGTGCTGAGGTTATCCTGGTGCATATAGCGGTGCAAGAGGTTCTGGGACGCGGGTACAAACACGGCGAGATCAGGATTCTGCGCCGCATATTCTTTAATCTCAA
>Ga0306920_100005821_pt1 | contig 15981 bp, 11 predicted proteins | sample flu12Cox44000170_FD_204666 | JGI IMG/M metagenome (GOLD analysis project Ga0306920, IMG submission 204666) | Lab enrichment of tropical soil microbial communities from Luquillo Experimental Forest, Puerto Rico - flux4day.12C.oxic.44.000.170 (v2)... | ecosystem: Environmental > Terrestrial >... | reverse complement strand
GGGTGCTGCTGCTGGACGAGCCGTCGCTCGGCCTGGCGCCGAAGATGGTCGCTCAGGTCATGGCACTCATCCGGCAGCTGCGGGACGAGGCTGGGCTGACCGTGCTGCTGGTCGAGCAGAACGCCCGTAGCGCGCTGGCCATCGCCAACCAGGGCATCGTGCTCAACCTCGGCCGGGTCGTCGCCGCCGCGGACGCCGCGGAACTGGCCGCCGACGTCGGGCTCCGACAGCACTATCTCGGGTTCTAGCCACCGGAAGGAGAGGGCCGGGTGCGCGAATTCATCCAGTTCACACTCGGCGGCATCAGCTTCGGCATGGTCTACGCGGCGATCGGGCTGTCGCTGGTGCTGATCTGGCGCGGCACCCGCATCCTCAACTACGCCCAGGGCACGATGGCCATGCTCACCACCTACGTCGCGTTCACCGTGATCGGGCACACCGGCTCCTACTGGGCCGGCTTCACCACCGCGCTCGCGGCCGGGCTGGTGCTGGGCGCGCTGATCGAGCGGACGGTGATCCGCCCGGTGGAGAACAAGCCGCCGCTCAACGCGGTGGTGGTCACCATCGGCGTGCTGGTGTTCCTGGAAGGAGTGGCCGGCATCATCTACGGCGGTCAGTACCGCTCCTTCCCGGCCGCCTTCTCCATCACCGGCCTGCACGCGGGCTCGCTGGCCCTCGGTATTTCTCTCAACGATTGCTTTGTCGCCGGTGCCGTGCTCGTGGCGGCGCTCGGCCTGGCCGTGCTGTTCCGTTACACCCCGGCCGGCCTGCGGCTGCGGGCCGCCGCGTTCAACGCCTACGCTTCGCGGCTGCTGGGGGTCCGGGTCGGCCGGGTGCTCACCCTGGGCTGGGCGCTGGCCGGGCTGATCGGTGCGCTGGCAGGGGTGCTGGTGTCACCGGCCACGTTCCTGTATCCGGCCAGCATGGACTCGATCTTCGTGCTCGGTTTCACGGCGGCAGTCATCGGCGGGCTGGACAGCCCGGTTGGTGCGGTCGCCGGTGGCCTCATCCTTGGCGTGGCGCTGAACTACGTCGGTGGCTATCTGGGCCCCAACCTGGAGCCGATCTTCGGGCTGGCCGCGCTGATCCTGGTCCTGATGGTCCGCCCGTCGGGCCTGTTCGGCACCCTCGTAGCGCGGCAGGTGTAACCATGACGATGGCACGCCACGTCGGAGCCGCGCTCGCCGCGGCCGTGGTGATCTGGGCACTGTCGGTCTCGCTCAGCGCGTTCCGCGACTACCAGATGGCGGACGTGGCCGTGTACGTCGTCGCCATCGCCGGCCTCACCGTGCTGATCGGGCAGAGCGGCCAGATCTCGCTCGGCAACGGCGCCTTCATGGCCATCGGCGCCTACGCCACCGCCCTGCTGCAACTGCACCTGAACTGGCCGTTGTGGGCGCTGTTCCCGGCCAGCGCGGTGATCGCCTCGGTGGCCGGGGTGGCCGTTGGTGTGGCCGCCGCCCGGCTGCGCGGGCCCTACCTGGCCGGTGCCACGTTGCTGCTGGCGGTCGCCCTGCCCTATTTCGCGACCCAGTTTCCCGGTGTGTTCGGCGGCGACCAGGGGCTGAGCGTGACCGTCACGGCCCCGGCCGCGCTCGGCGCTACCTTCCCCCCGACCCGCTGGCTGGCCTGGGTCAATGCGGCGACCGCGCTGATCGTGCTGGTCCTGCTCGCCAACCTGGCGCGCAGCCGGATCGGCCGCTCCTGGCGCGCCGTCCGGGATGACGAGACCGCCGCCGCCCTGGCCGGCCTCAACGTGGCCCGGCTGCGCATCCTCGCGTTCGTGGTCAGCGCGGCCTGCGCAGGCCTGGCCGGTGCCATGCTCGCCGTCTACTCATCGCAGGTGTCGCCGGGCGCGTTCACCGTGACGCTGTCGATCGCGCTGCTGACCGGGGCGGTGATCGGCGGCCTGGGCAGCCTGGCTGGTGCACTGTGGGGCAGCCTAGTGGTCGTCCTGGTGCCGACCTACGTGACCGACGTCGCTACTAGTCACGGCCTGTCCGGCGCGGTCGCGGCCAACATCCCGGTCGCCGCGTACGGGGTGGTTCTCATCGCCGTCATGCTCATTTTCCCCGAGGGCATCCAGGGCGGGCTGCGCCGGTTCTGGGGCATCACCCCACCCGCTGCGACAACCCCGCTCACCCGTCTCACCTTGCGCCGGCGACCGCCGGCCAGCGAACACCAGGAAGAAGGCACTACATGAACAGAAGACACCGGCTGCGCCTGCCAGCCCTCGTGGCCGCCGTGGCCGCTGCCGCGCTGGCCGCAGCCAGCTGCAGCAGCAGCTCGTCTGCGCCGTCTTCGAGCGCTGCCACCGCGTCGGCGCCCGGCATCACCGCGACCCAGATCCTGATCGGCAGCCACCAGCCGCTCACCGGCCCGGCCGCGCCGGGGTACAGCGAGATCGCACCTGCCTCCAACGCGTACTTCCAGTACGTCAACGCCCATGGCGGCATCAACGGCCGCAAGATCAAGTACACCTACCTGGACGATGCCTACGACCCGTCCAAGACCACCAGCGTCGTCCACCAGCTCGTGCTCCAGGACAGCGTGTACGCGATCTTCAATGGCCTGGGCACGCCCACGCATTTGGCGGTCGCCAGCTACCTCAACTCCAGCAAGGTGCCGGATGTGTTCGTCGCCTCTGGGTGCGGCTGCTGGAACAACCCCTCCGCCCTCCCGTACACGTTCGGGTATCAGCCCGACTACATCCGTGAGGGCAAGATCCTCGGCTCGTACATCAAGCAGCATTTCGCCGGCAAGAAGATCGGCTACTTCTTCCAGAACGACGAATTCGGCCAGGACGGCGTGAAGGGGCTCAGCTACGAGATTCCCCACTCACAGGTCGTCAGCCAGCAGAGCTACGTGCCGACGAACGTGAACATCGGCCCGCAGGTCGCCGCGCTCAAGGCAGCCGGCGCCCAGGTCGTGGTGCTGTTCGCCATCCCGGCGTTCGTCGCGCTGTTCAAACTGGCCAGCCTCAAGCTCAGCTACAACAACCCCACCCTGGTGGCCAGTAACGTGGGCACCGACCCGAGCACGCTCGCCGGGTTGCTGGTGGCGTTCGCCAAGCAGGGCGGCGCGACGGTCTCGGGCAATGCGCTCACCCAGGGCATCATTACCGATTACTACCTTCCATCCGTCGGGAACACTGGCAACAGCTGGATCGCGCTGTTCAAGAAGGTCCACGACACCTACATCCCCAAGCTGCCATTCGACGGCAACGTGCTCTACGGTATGGCGGTTGCGTATACGTTCGTGCAGGCCATGGTGAAGGCAGGCAAGAACCCGACCAGGGCGGACCTGGTCAATGCGATCAATGGTGGGCTGCCGCAAGGCCCGGTGGTGGCGCCGTTCGCCTTCTCCTCCGCCAACCATTCCGGCGTCACCGGGATGTATATGGGCAGCATCGAGAACGGTGCGCTCGTCCAGAAGGGCCCGGTCCTGGTCACCGATGACACCCCGACTGGCGCGGTGACCACGTACACCGGCACCGAGCAGACGGCACCGGCCAGCGGAATGCCATAACGCCGGCCAGCCTGCGGCTACTGTCATGCGCACGGGTACTGGCCCGTCACCGGCGGGGGAATCCCCGGCCGGTGACGGGCCAGCCCCTGGCACCGGCCGGGAAACGGCTGCCGGGCGGCGGGCCCGCGGCGCGGCAGCCCGCCGGCCCGTGCCCCGGACGGGGGTGACTGGCGCGACGATCGCGGCGGGCCGCCGGGTAACGGCAGGCTCCGGCAAGCCGCCCGCGCAGCGGCTGCTGCGGGCCGCGGAGGAACTGTTCGGCGAGAGCAGTTACCGGCGCGCCACGGTGGCGGGCATCTGCGCCCGCGCGGGCATCGCCACCGGCAGCTTCTACGCGCATTTCGGCTCCAAGGCGGAGATTTTTGCCGCCGTGGTCCGGCAGATCAACGCGGACCTGCGGATGGCGATGCGGGCCGCCATCGAGCAGGCCGGCGACGGCCAGCGGGAACGCGAGCGAGCCGCCTTCCGCGCCTTCTTCGACATGCTGTCCCAGCGGCCGTGGCTGGACCGCATCGTCCGCGAGTCCGAGTTCGTCGACTCTGGCCTGTTCCGCGAGTACTACGAGCACCTGGCCCGCGGCTACGCCCGCGGGGTGCGCCAGGCCCAGCTCGACCGGGAGGTGGACGCGCGGTACGACCCGGAGGTGGTGGCCTACATCTACACCGGGATCGGCAATTTCATCGGGATGCGCTGGGCAGATTGGACGGCCGGCAGCCGGGTGCCTGAGGACGTGCTGGACGACGTGCTGGAACTGCTCCGGCGCGGGCTCCCGCCCCCGGCCCCGCCGACCGCCGGCCCGGATGCCACGGGCAGCACCCGCTGACCGGCCGCCGGGACAACACGGCGGCCGCGCTGCTGCTGCCGCTCGCCTGATGGGAAGCTGGCTGCCCCCGCCGGCCGGCCCGGACGTATTGTCGTAGCCATGGCTGACGGGATCGCGCCGTCCCGCACGATTCCGGAACTGCTGTCCGACGCGGCCGGCCGGGACCCGGACGGCGTCTGGCTGCGCACCGACGACGGCTCGCTCACGTTCGGCGGGGCACAGACCCAGGTGGCCACCACCGCGGCAGCGCTGCATTCGCTGGGTGTACGGCACGGTGACCTGGTCATGACCACCGCCCGCACCACCCCGCCGTACCTGATCTGCTGGCTGGCACTCGCCACCCTGGGGGCGGTCACGGTGCCCGTCAACCCCCGCAGCGCGCCGGCCGAACTGGCCGGGCTGGTACATCAGACCCAGCCACGGGCGATCATCACCGATGCCGGGCTGGCCTCGCTGGTCGCCGACGCGGACGTGGCGGGCCTGCCTGGACTCGGTGTGCAGGACGCCGACGACCTGACCCGCGGCTGGCCGGGCGCGGCCAGCCCAGGCCCGGTGGCCAGCGAGCTGCCCAGTGCCGGGGTGAGCCCATCTGACCTGGCCATCCTCATTCCGACCTCCGGCACCACCGGCCGGTCCAAGCTCGTCATGCAGACCCACCGGGCCTATGTCCTGGCCGGGGAGGGCTTCCCCTACTGGATGGGGCTCACCGCCGCGGACCGGCTGATGACGTCGCTGCCGCTGTTCCACATCAACGCCCCCGCGTATTCGGTGATGGGCTCGCTGGCGTCCGGGGCCGGGCTGATCCTGCTGCCGCGTTTCTCCGCCAGCACCTTCATGGACTCGGCCCGCCGGCACGGCGCCACCGAGTTCAACGCGATCGGGGCCATGCTGGAAATCCTCATGCGCCAGCCAGCCCGGCCCGGCGACGCGGACACGCCGCTGCGGCTGTGCTACACCGGCCCGGCCCCGGCGCGAGAGCGGCAGCTGGAGATGGAGCGCCGCTTCGGCCTCCGGATCGTCGTCGGGTACGCAATGTCGGAGAGCCCATACGGCCTCATCTGGCCGCACCGCACCCGGCCCTACGAGACCCTCGGCAGCCTGCGCCAGCACCCACGGCTCGGGGTGATCAACGAGGGCCGGGTGGTCGACGACGAGGGCCGCGACCTGCCCCCCGGCCAGACCGGCGAACTGCTGCTGCGCAATCCGGTGATCACTCCTGGCTACTACGGCATGCCGGCGGAGACGGCGGCCGCGATCACCGATGACGGCTGGCTGCACACCGGTGACCTGGTGACCGTGGACCGGCACGGCACCCACACGTTCGTGTCACGGAAGAAAGAAGTGCTCCGCCGGCGCGGTGAGAACCTCTCCCCCGCCGAAGTGGAGGAAGCCCTGGCCAGCCACCCCAGCGTGCTGGAATGCGCGGTGATCGGACTTCCCTCCGAGCTCACCGAAGAGGAGATCAAAGCCTTCATCGTGCCCGCCCCCGGCACCAGCGTTGACTTCGCAGCCCTCCGCGCGCACGCGGCGCAACTCCTCGCTCCGTACAAGGTCCCGCGGTTCTGGCAGCTCATCGATGAACTGCCCCGCACCCCCACCGCCCGCGTCGCCAAGCACCGTCTCCCCGCTGGCCATACCGAAACCGAATGGGACGCCGAGGCGGCCGGCGCGGGTGCGGGGCGGCCAGCCCGGAACACATAAGAGCGCCCGGCACGAAGCGCAGGGCTCGGCGCAGTCAGATCCGGTAGAAGTGACATGCGCCATTCGCTGACCTGTGTGCACTCCCGTTCAGACTCTCTGACCAGCGCGAATAGTTCTCACGAGGATTCTGTAGGGAGTGGCCCTGGCTGGCCGGTCTGACCGAGTTCTCACCGGCTGCGTGCCCTGAATTGGATTCGCCGTCTGGTCAGTCTGGGGTCGCCGTTGCTGAGCTCGGTGGGCGTGGGGTGGTGACCTGATAGGGAGCCTGGGCTCGTCCCTCATCCTCGTGCTGCCCGTCGCTGCCGCCAGCCGGTCGAACGTGATCCCAATCAGGAAGGAATCCGTGTGGGCAAGATGATCGTGACCGTTGGCGCCGATACCCATGCCGATGTTCATGTGGCCGCTGTGCTCGACCAGGCCGGGCGGCTGCTGGGAACCGGGTCGTTCCCGGCCACCACCCGCGGGTATGCCCAGCTGGCCACCTGGGCGGAGTCGTTTGGCGCCGTGGACAAGGTGGGCATGGAAGGCACCGGGCATTTCGGTGCTGGGCTGCTCTGCTTCCTCGCTGATTACGGCCTGGATGTGGTGGAGGTGGACCGGCCGGACCGCTCCGCCCGCCGCCGGAACGGCAAATCCGACCCGCTGGATGCCGAATCCGCTGCCCGCGCCGTGCAATCCGGGCGGGCTGCTGGCACCCCGGAATCCCGCGATGCCCAGGTGGAGATGATCCGCGTGCTGCGGGTGCCCCGGAAAGGGGCCATGAAGGCCCGCAATCAAGCCGGCGCCCAGACCGATGCCGTGATCCTCGCCGCCCCCGAGCCGGTCCGCGCCCAGTTCCGCAAGCTGAGCCCACGCCAGCGGATCCGCGCCGCGGCGGCTTTGCGCCCGGGACCGCTGCATGACCCGGCGGCCGCGACCAAAGTGGCGTTGCGGGCGCTGGCCCGCGGCTGGCAGGCTCTGCAAACCGAGATCGACGACCTGGACGCCCAGCTCACCCCGCTGGTCACCCCGCTGGCCCCGCAGCTGGTCGCGCTGCCGGGCGTCGGAGTTGATACCGCCGGCCAGCTGCTGGTCACCACGGGGGACAAGCCCAAACGGCTGCGGTCGGAGCGGTCCTTCGCCCCGGCTCTGTGGCGTCGCGCCGGTCCCCGCATCCGCCGGGCGCACCACCCGCCACCGGCGGCACCGCGGTGGCGACCGCAACGCCAACAGCGCTTTGTGGCGGATCGCCCTCGTCCGCATGCACTGCCACCAGCCCACCAAGGACTACGTCGCCCGCCGCACCGCCGAGGGCAAAGCCAAAACCGAGATCCTGCGCTGTCTCAAGCGCTACATCGCCCGGGAAACCTACCCCCACCTGACCGCCCTGGCCACCACCGCAGCCAGCCACCGCATACCCCCGCCGCTCGCGCTCACCCCGCGCCGCGGAAACGCTTGACCAATAGGAGCATCGACACAAGGTGGCAAGGCAAGGTGGCATGGTGACCAACTTGTCTCGGAAGCGAGATACATATTTCCGAGGCAAGCATCTTGACTCAGAGGCAAGCAGGTTATACGTTACCCGCAAGGGGGCAGGCAGCCCCGCACCTGGGAGGGAAACCACATGAGCGCCACACTTGCCATCCGCCACCGCGTCCGCGACTATGCCGCCTGGCGCACGGTCTATGACGAGGTCGAGCCGTTGCGGGCCCAGTACGGCTGCACCGCGCAGCGGGTGCTGCGGCTGCCCGCTGACGGCAACGAGCTGTTGGTCACCCATGACTTCGCCAGCGCCGAGCAGGCCGGCAGCTTCGCCCACGACCCGGCCCTGCAGGAGGCGATGGGCCGGGCCGGAGTGGAGGGCGCCCCGCGGATCGAGATCTTCACGGATGTCTGAACCCAGCCATCCGGTGAGGCCGGGGAGGAGCCGCAGCCGCCCCTCCCCGGCCTCGCTTGGCGTGGTCAAAGTAGATTCCGATTTCGCCGATGAGTACCCCGGCGCCGACGCCAGCTGCACCGAGGCCTACGCGTCGCTGGTCCGCACCGGCCAGGCCCTGCTGGGCGAGATCGAGCGGAGCATCTGGCGGACCGCCGGCATCCCGCACCCGGCGGCGACCGCGCTGGCGGTCATCGACGGCGCCGGTGAGCCACTGACCCCTTCACAGGTCAGCGACCGGGTCCTGGTCGCCTCCGCCACCATGACCGCCACCCTCGACCTGCTCGAGCGCCGCGGCTGGATCCGCCGCATCCCCAACCCCGCCGACCGGCGCAGCGTGCTGATCGAGATCACCCCCGACGGCCGCGCCACCGCCGACCAGCTGCTGCCCGGGATCCGCGCCGTCGAAAAGAGCATCCTGTCCGCCCTCACCCCCGCCGAACGGGCACAGCTGCTGCACATGCTCGCCAAGATCCTCGCCCGCACAGCCGACGTCGCCGCCGGGCAACCCGAACCCCTGGGCGGCCAGCGCAACCGGCCTACCCGCCTCGGCAGCCTCCCCCAACACACCTGACCAGCACCCAGCACCCCCGCCGAACCACTTGCAGAAAATGGGAGCATCCAATTCTCAACGAGCCCGGGTATTTCCCACCTGAATGTGCCCTCGTTGTGCCCTCGTTGGCACTCCCCCATCACCACGCCAGGCCGCCGCATGCGCGGGAACGCGGCGGCACAATCCGCTGGCATAGATCGTGGCCCTGCCGGTCCTCGTGCTAGCACTCAGCGCCGTGGCCATGATTGAGCGCCGGGCCGCTGCTGGTGTTCGCTGCCGCGGACGGGCTGGTGTGGGCCGTGGCCCGCCCTGGATCGCGCCCAGTGCCGCCGGGCCAGCCGCCAACGGTCATCCAGAGCCAGGCCGGGGACGCCGCCGAAGTGATCCGACTCCGCGCCCAGAGCGAAGCGATGCGCGCAGAACGCCGGCCCGCGAGTGCGCCCGCAAGGCGGGCAGGCGACCAGCGAACCGGGTGGGCCCGGCGCCGCGGTGGTGATGGATCTGCTGCCGCGGCTGGACTGTCCCCGGGCCGCCAGCGACGCGAGGCCCTCTGTAGAACCGCGCGCCGATCCGCCGATCTGAACGCCAGGGTGGTCGTCGGGGTGGCCACGCGAGTCGCGCCAGAAAGATGGTTCTGTTTCTTCAACGAGGCGCATGAACTCGTGCTGCCGATGATCGCCTGCTACTTTGCCTTCGGCCCCGAGACGCCCGGACAGCGCCAGATCCTGGCGCACGCCGAGGCGGTGTGACGCCGAGGCGGTGGGATGCAATCCGCCCGGTTGGCCCGTCCCGGCCGATCGGGTCGGCGGAGGGACCACGTGGCCTGGCCTGCCGCGATCATTGGTGGGTATTATCACCCAGTTCCACTGCCGAATAGGGCGTCGAGAAGGAGTGGGACATGGGGGAGCCGGGACAGGCGGCCGTTTCGCCGGACACGGATCCTGCCGCGGCCCGGGCCGGGATGATCTTGACGCCTGATCAACGGGTGCGGGTGTTCGTTTCCTCGACGCTGGGGGAGCTGGCCGACGAGCGGGCGGCGGCGCGGCGTGCCATCCGGCGGCTGCATCTGGTTCCGGTGTGGTATGAGTCCGGTGCCCGGCCGCATCCGCCCCGGTCCATGTACCGGGCGTATCTGGATCAGAGCCAGGTGTTCGTGGGGATTTACTGGCAGCGGTATGGCTGGGTGGCGCCGGGGATGGGCATTTCCGGGCTGGAGGATGAGTTCCGGCTGGCGGCAGGCAAGCCGATGCTGCTGTACTTCAAGCGCCCGGCGCCGGACATCGAGCCGCGGCTTCAGGCGATGATCGACGGCATCCGCGACGCGGGGACGGTGTCGTACCGGACGTTCGCCACGGCGCGGGAGCTGGACCGGTTGCTGGCCGATGACCTGGCGGTGCTGCTGAGCGAGAGCTTCGCCGGCGCGGCGGCCGGCACCGGGCCGCCGGGTTTGTCGCCGGCCAAGCCGGGCGACCTCGGTGAGGCGGATCTGCCGGCCGGGACAGTGACATTCCTGCTGACCGACATCGAGGGGTCGACCCAGTTGTGGGAGAGCGTCCCGGCGGCGATGGAGGTGGCTCTGGACCGCCACAATCGCCTGGTCACCGAGGTCATCGAAGGCCATGGCGGGGTGGTGGTGACCTCGCGGGGGGAGGGGGACAGTTTCTTCGCCGTGTTTCCCAGCGCCGTTTCGGCGGTTGAGGCGGCGGGCACGTGCCAGCTCGCCCTGAACGTGGAGCCGTGGCCGGAAGGTACCGCGCTGCGGGTACGGATGGGGCTGCACACCGGGGAAGCGCGAGCGGCCGGCAGCGACCAGATCGACCACACCCCGGTCAACCGCTGCGCCCGGGTGAAAGCGGCCGGGCACGGCGGGCAGGTGCTGCTCACCAGCACCACGCGCAGCCTGGTGGCCGGGCGTTTGGGCGGCGGGTTCGGGCTGAAGCGGCTGGGCGAGTTCCGGCTGCGGGATCTGGCCGAGCCGGAGCTGATCTACCAGCTGACCCACACCGATCTCCCGGCCGATTTCCCGCCGATCCGCACGCTGGGCAAGCGCCCCGGCAATCTGCCGCTGCCGGTGAGCTCGTTCATCGGCCGCGCCCGCGAACTGGAGCAGGCCGAGTTCGCTTTGGGCCAGGCGCGGGTGGTCACGCTGACCGGGCCGGGTGGGGTGGGCAAGACCCGGCTGGCGCTGCAGACCGCCGCCCAGGTAACGGAGCGGTTCGCCGACGGTGCGTGGCTGTGCCAGCTGGCCCCGGTCCGCGACCCGGCCGGCGTGGACGACGCGGCCGCCACGGTGTTCTCGGTCACCGCCCGGACCGGGCAGAGCACCCGCGAGACACTGGTGGAGTTTTTGCGCAGCAAGCAACTGCTGCTGGTTCTCGACAACTGCGAGCACCTGCTGGAAGCGGCGGCGAGCCTGGCCGCGGTGCTGCAGCGGTCGTGTGAGCGGCTGGTGATCCTGGCCACCAGCCGCGAAGCCCTGGGGATCGAGGGGGAACAACTGGAGCCGGTGCCGCCGCTGGCGACTCCCGGCACCGATGCCGACTTGGCGGCGATCGCGGAGGCGGAGGCGGTGCGGCTGTTCGCCGACCGGGTGGCCGCGGTCAAGCCCGGTTTCGCGGTGACCGCACAGAACGCGGCGGCGGTCGCTGAGGTGGTCCGGCGGCTGGACGGGATCGCGCTGGCGATCGAGCTGGCGGCCGCGCGGGTGCCGGCGATGACGGTGGCCGAGCTGGCCCGGCGGCTGCACCGGAGTTTCGCGGTGCTCGCGGCCGGCCCGCGCGGTGCGGTGGCACGCCACCAGACGCTGCGCGCCACCATCGACTGGTCATTTGACCTGCTATCCAGGCCCGAACAGGTCCTGCTGGCCCGGCTGGCGGTGTTCGCCGGCGGCTGCACGCTGGAGGCGGCCGAGGCGGTGTGCGGCGGGGAGAGCATCGACCCGGACGCGGTGTTCGACCTGCTGGCCGGCCTGGTGGCGCGGTCGCTGGTGGTGGCCGAGGACAAGGGGATCGGGACCCGATACCGGCTGCTGGAGACGATCCGCCAGTACGGCGAGCAAAGACTCGACGAGGCCGGGGAGACCGAGCGCTGGCGTGCCCGCCACGCCGGCTACTACGTCGGGCTGCTCCGGGACGTCCGCGACCACGCCCACGACCCTCACCCCGAAGTGTTTTGGGCGGTCCGGCTCAGCGCCGAGCAGGACAACCTGCTCGCGGCGTGGTCACGGGCGCTTCGCGCCGGCGACGTCGGCACCGCGTTTGCGATCCTGGCCGGCTTCGCCCCCCGCGAGGTCTGGACCAGCTACCTGCTGCTGCTGGACGGCGAGGCGGCCCTGGAGCTGCCCGGCGCCAGTGGGCACCCGGGCTACCCGCTCGCCGCCGCGGTCAGCGCCCTGTTCGCCTCCATCCGCGGAGACGTGACCGGCACCGAGCAGCTGAGCCGCCGGGCGGCCGAGGCCAACGCCCGCCAGGCCACCCGGGACTGGCGGGCCGAGGAGACCATCTGCGCCGCCCGCTCAAGCATCGCGACCACACGGGGGGCGTTCGCCGACGCCGCCCGCCTCGCCGAACAGGCCGCTGCCATCGCCCGGGCCGGCGGCGACCTCGCCGACACCTCCGCCCAGCTCAACCTCGCCGTGGCCGGATACGTGCTCGCCGGTGACGCGCCCGCGGCAGTCCCGGTGGCGCGCGAAGCGCTCGCGCTGGCCCGCCAGGTCGGCGCCCCCGCCCTGATCGCGAGAAGCCTGCTGGGCGTCGGCGCCACCGTCGCCCGCACCGACCCCGGCCAGGCCCGCGCGTGCCTGCGTGAAAGCCGCGAGCTCAGCACCGCGCTCGGCTACCAGAGCCCTACCGACCTCACCTGGGCGACCGTGATCGTGTTTCTAACCGGCGACCGGGCCGCCACGCTCGAGTTCGGCCTCCAGGTCATCCGCGCCCTCCAGCGCGGCGGTGACCGCCGCCTCATGGGTCTTAGCCTCCACTGGATCGCAGGCACGCTGGCCACCACCCGGCCCGAGGCCGCCGCCACCATCCACGGCGCCGCCGAAACCTACATCGTCAAGATGCCGATGTCCGATCAGCTGATCAGCCCGGCCGTGACGGCCGCCCTGGGCGAGCAGCGCGCCCGGGAACTGCGCGCCCGCGGCGCGGGCATGGACTGGGACCAAGCCGTCGCCTACACCCTCACCCAGGCCACCCAGGCACTCAGCGAACTCAAATCCGCGACCCCGCCATGAGCCAAATCCGCTTCAAGCTGCCGGTACTGCCTGCGGCAGCGCCCGGCCCTGCGTACCGGTGACCGTGGCACTAATTGAATAGGGACTCACCCGTCCACGCCGGCTGACCGAGCCGTCAAGGTTGCCGCCCCCCGGATCCAATAGCACCTCTAACTGGCTGTTCTGCAATGCTGAGCCACGGTGGACTGGGAATTCACAGGCAGCTCAATACTCGGCGTTCGGCGCGCCACTTCAGCCTCGCAGGAGTGGCACCTAGCTACCGCATATTTGCCTCCGAGGCCGATGCAGCTGTGGCGGGCGCCGGAACCGCCGATCTGTGGGGTCGCCGGGCTGGGTCCTCTGCGGTGGTGGCAGCGCATATCTGGGCGTAAGGGGGCCAGGTACACCGACAGCAGTACATGTTGGCCCAGCCGGCGACCGACCTGCCCGCGACTGGGGCAGACACTGCCTGGATGCTGGTATGCAATGGCGATTGCTTCTCTTCAGGGGGTTCTATGTCCAGCGAAGGCAACGTCGAGGCGCTCCGGCAGGTACTCGACGGTTTCAACAGGCACGACCTCGACGCGATCATGTCGCACTTCGCCGAGGACTGTGTGTTCGAGTCCCCTCGCGGGCCCGACCGCTGGGGACGCCGCTTTGCCGGGAAGGATCAGGTGCGCCGCGGGCTGGCGGCACGCTTCGAAGGCATTCCCGACGTCCACTATGGGGACGATGATCACTTCGCCTGCGGCGCCCGCGGTGTGTCCGAGTGGACGATCAGCGGCACCACCGTCGATGGCGAGCACATCGATGTGCGTGGCTGCGACCTGTGGACATTCGGGCACGACGGCAAGATCGTTCGCAAGGACAGCTTCTGGAAAATCCGCGACACATGACCGCCAGCCACATGGCCACCAGTGCGCGCAGCCGGTGGCCCGCCGCGCAGACCGGAGTGTGGCTCTCAAGTCCTACGAAGTCAAGGGACATCCTCGATCAGTCAACCGGGACAATCCCGCTCAGTGAAATCGGCTCCATTACGTCGTGATCACCATGTAACCTCAGCTCTAGGGGGTTCTGGTTGTGCTTACCGCTGGCTGGCACGCAGAAAAGGAATGATGAGCTATAAAGCCCTTGTGATTTTGCTTTGGCTAGCGGTAGTGACTGGGATAGTAGGGGCTATTTTTGGTGTTCTGGCCTACTTCCATGCCACATCAGCCTCACCTGTACCCACTCACATCGACTTGTACGGGATCTGTGTGAGCGGTAAGGGGCGCATGACCGCCCCGCTTCTCCACGCTACTGGCCGAGCAGCCCCATGTCCTTGGGGACATTTCCTACCAGTGTCGCCGCAGCCAACTCAGATACACGCCATCCTCATTCACCCGTCATCTAGTCATTCAGCCCGTCCCAAACGGCATCCCCGCCCAGCCCCCACCTGAGGCAAAACTGCTGGCTGGGGCTAGCAGCAACGGGATCTGGCCGACCGGCACGCTGGTCATGATGCAGACGGCGCATGCCTGGCGGCGTGCCGCCTCGATACCGGCGGTGTCCACCACGGTGTGGGTACCCGGTCATTGTGCGGATCGGCGGTCATTTACGCCGCCGAAGTCGAAGCAGACGGGTGCCAGCCCTTCGACCCACGCCCGCAGCGTCGCTGGTCACATCGGTCACTGCCCGCATCCTCGCGCACCGGGGAACAGGGCTGGACGGGCTGAAACCGGCAGCGCCGAACCGGATATAGTCTCCGGACGGCCGCTTCAGAGGATGGATTAGCTACTGCATATTTGATCCAGCTGTTGGTCGCGGAAGAGCACAGGTCAGCTAGCCGTGTACCACAGGTCGACTTGATCTTGAAGCCCGGCCCAGCTGAGGTTCAGTGTCCAGCACCCCGGAGCCGGAAGATTAACCTCCGACGGGCCCGGGCCAGTGGGCAGTTCCCGGGTGGCGACCAGGTGCGTGCCATTCAGCGTTGCCCGAATGGTCATCGGTGATGGCGACATGACGGGCAGCGGCAGCCGGGCTACCCAGAGAATCTTGTTGGCTCCGCCGCGCGGAGCATACAGCGAGGTCGTCGGGCCGCCCCACAAGATGGCGACGATATCGCCGCGCACGCCCATCACGTGACCCATCGACCTGCCAGGCGGGTGAAACCCGCCCCGCGCCCATACCGGCAGCGGCCCGTTACGGCGCCTGGCCAGGCAGCCGGCGGCGGTGACCGGCCCGGCACTGGCAGGCGGCAGGGCACCGCGGCCTCGGTGCGGTGGCGCCGCGGAACCACCAGCGGCCGAACACGCCGTAATCGCCGCGGCGGCGATGACCGCAACGGCCATCCCGTACCTCACGACCTCGACCGTACGCGGCCTGCCAGTGGGCCGTCACCGGCACACGCCCTAATAGCTCTGTAGCCGGGCAGGCCGGCGTGTCGCTGGAGGCCAGTACCGGTGGCGGGCCAGGCTGCGCTTTGAGTGGCCAGCGGGATGATCACTTGGGCGCCCAGTGACGTGGATCACTACCGTTAGACGGTGGCCCCGCTGGTTGCTGAGGGCTTGCATGGCTGGTGGGGTGTTGCTGCCGCTGAGCGCTGATCTATTAGGGAGCCACTGGCCCTCGGTCACTCACTTTGCGCAGGTCAGGAGGGAGGCCGATGGAGGAGATCTTGTGCGGGATCGACTGGGCCAGCGATCACCATGACGTGGCCCTGATCGATGTGGAGGGGATCAAGCTGGGGCGGCGGCGGATCAGCGACGACGCTGCGGGGCTGGGTGAGCTCACCGGCATGTTCGCCGGGCATGGCGCCGGGCCGGGAACGGTGAAGATCGCGATCGAGACCGAGCGGGGGCTGCTGGTCGCCTCGCTGCGCGCGGCCGGGTATGACATCTATCCGGTCAATCCCAAGGCCGTGGACCGCTACCGGGACCGCCATCATCTGGCCCGGGGCAAGTCTGATGCCGCCGATGCGATGGTGCTGGCGCACATCTTGCGCACCGACGCCCATCTGCACCGGCCGCTGCCCGCTGACAGCCCTGCCGCGCGGGCGATCGAGGTGCTCGCCCGCGCCCACCAGGACCTGGTCTGGAGCCGCCAGCACGAGGTCAACCGGCTGCGCTCGCTGCTGGCCGGTTACTACCCCGCTGCCCTGGCCGCCTTCGGCGACCTGACCACCCGCACCGCGATGACGGTGCTCGCCGCCGCGCCCACACCGGCGGCAGCCGCCCAGCTGACCACCAGCGACCTGCTCGATCTGCTGG
>Ga0306920_100005820_pt1 | contig 15981 bp, 17 predicted proteins | sample flu12Cox44000170_FD_204666 | JGI IMG/M metagenome (GOLD analysis project Ga0306920, IMG submission 204666) | Lab enrichment of tropical soil microbial communities from Luquillo Experimental Forest, Puerto Rico - flux4day.12C.oxic.44.000.170 (v2)... | ecosystem: Environmental > Terrestrial >... | reverse complement strand
TCGAAGCGGGCTTTGAGAATCGCGTCGTCGAGCTCGCGCATCATCTCGTTGGTATAGGTATTGGCGGGCGGATCGGTGAGCTCGATCCACGCCACGCCGTTCTTGACGCGATAGTCGACGAGCCGGGTCTTGGTCGCTTCCATGGAGGGAGTCTCCGGAATGGGGTGTCGGGAATCGGGAGGCGCGGCGGCCGGCCGCGACAGGCGGATCGGAACGACGGATTATAGGAAGCCGCTCGCGCGAGCGTCAACGCGGCCGGCGCGGACGACGCGCGCCGTGGCGGTGGCGCTGGCGCTGTTGCTCGGCGCGCTGCCCGCGGCCGCCCGGGGCGGGGAGGGCGCCAGGGGCACCATCCTCCGTCTGCTCATCCCCGCGCCCTCGCTCCACAAGGACGAGCAGAGCGTGCGGGTCTATCTGCCGCCTTCGTACTCGCGCCCGGAGTCCGCGAGCCGGCGCTACCCGCTGCTGATCATGCTCCACGGCTGGCCGGGCGGCGACGGCAACTGGCTGGGCCAGGGCCGGGCCGCCGAGACGCTCGATTCGCTGTCCGCGCGCGGCGCCATCCCCGAGGTCATCGCGCTGTTCCCGAACGCCAACGGCGCCGGCATTCTGGGGCGCTCGATGTACCTCAACGCGCACGACGGCCGGTTCCAGGTCCAGGACTTCATCGTCAACGACCTGATCGCGTGGGCCGACACCGCCTACCGCACGCGCCCCGAGCCCGCGGCGCGGGTCCTGATCGGGCTCTCCGAGGGCGGCAGCGCCGCCGTCAACCTGGCGCTGCGCCATCCCGAGAAGTTCGGGTCGTGCGCGAGCCTGAGCGGCGAGTTCCGGTTGTCGCGCGGCTTCGGCATGAAGGGAGTGCTGGGCCCCGAGCCGGGAGCGACCAGGATCCTGGAGGAGAACAGCCCGCTGCTCTACATCGACCGGATCGTCGAGCAGGCGAAGCAGCAGGCCATCTACTTCGACTGCGGGCTCGACGAGAGCGAGTGGCTGGACCAGAACCGCGAGTTCGACCGGAAGCTCACCGCCCTCGGCATCCCCCACACCTACCAGGAGTTCCCGGGCGGACACAGCTGGGGCTACTGGAAGGTCCACCTGCGCGACGCGCTGCTGGCTCTGGCGCCCGCCCTGCGCTGAAGCCGCGCGGCGGCCGCCGCGATCCGCGTGCGCCGGCACGGGGCCCGTGCCCCACCGGGCGCTTGACCGGGCCCGACATCCATCGTATATTGACGATAAGCGATGAAAGGAGGCGCCATGCCATTGGCCACGCCGGCCCGACGCCGGCGGCAGCGGACCGGCCGGCGCGCGATCGGCCGGGCCGACCTCGACACCGCACGCCTCTCCAGGGCGCTCGGACACCCCGCCCGGGTCGCGATCGTGCGCATGCTGATCGCCCGCGGTGAGTGCGTGTGCGGCACGATCGTCGAGGGCCTGCCGCTCGCGCAGGCCACGGTGTCCCAGCACCTCAAGGTGCTCCGGCAGGCGGGCCTGATCCGTGGCGAGATCGACGGCCCGCGGGTCTGCTACTGCATCGATCTGGACGCCCTGAAACGGTTCCAATCGCTGCTCGCGTCACTGCGAGCGGCTCACCCGGGAGGAACGCCATGAGCGAACCCAACGATGTGCGTACCATCGTGCGTGAGAAGTACGGCGCGATCGCCGGCGGCGAGCCGGCGGGTGCGGCCGGCTGTTGTGGCGATGCCTGCGGCTGCGGAGACGTGCTGGCCGAGATCGGCTACTCCACCAGCGAGGCGGCCGCGGTGCCCGCCGCGTCGAATCTCGGCCTCGGCTGCGGCAATCCGCTCGCCCACGCCGCCGCGCAGCCCGGCGAGACCGTGCTCGACCTGGGCTCGGGGGCCGGCATCGACTGCTTCCTGGCCGCGCGCGCGGTGGGCGCGGGCGGGCGCGTGATCGGGGTGGACATGACGCCGGCGATGATCGACCGCGCGCGCGCCGCGGCCGCCCAGGGCGGCTACGGGAACGTCGAGTTCCGGCTCGGCGAGATCGAGCACCTGCCGGTCGCCGACGCCAGCGTCGATCTCGTGATCTCGAACTGCGTGATCAACCTGTCGCCCGAGAAGCGGCAGGTGTTCCGCGAGGCTCTGCGCGTGCTGCGGCCGGGCGGCCGCCTGGTGGTGAGCGATCTGGTGTGGATCCGCCCCATGCCGGAGTCGATCCGCGGCCGGGTCGACGCTCTGGTGGGCTGCGTCGCCGGCGCCTCGCTCGAGGAGGAGTATCTCGCGCTGATGCGCGGAGCGGGCTTCGAGTCGGTCGAGGTGCTCGAGGAGACGCGCTACACCGTGGGCCTCGAGGGCCTGGCCAGGAACGAGGCGGAGCGCCAGGCGTTCGACAGCGTGCGCTCGGTCAAGGTGCGGGGGTGGAAGCCGGCGTAGGCGGCCGCCTCAGCGTCGCAGCAGCCAGGCGCCGAAGGCGGTGGCGATCAGCATCGCCACGCTGGTGGCGAGCCAGGCCGCCAGCGCCATGAGGCCGAGTCGATCCACACGCCACTCGGTGTCGCGCAGGGACCGGCCGACGACAATGACCGCGCGCGAGGCGCCCGACACCTGCACCGAGACGGTGGCGCTGCGCACCCCCGGCCGCGGCTGCCAGGTGACGCGGTTCTCGCCGTTGCGGCGCGCATCCGCGAACACGCCGGCCGGCGGCAACGGCGTGTGCCCATCGAGGCGGAGGTTGGCCGCCAGGGCGCGATCCTCCCCGTCGACGACGGCCGTCCACACCGCCGCGCTCGCCCCGATGTCGACCGGGGCCCCGCTCACCAGCGAGGCGGGATCGGCGCCGTGCGCCACGGCGCGCGCCGCGTCCTCGGCGATCTGGATCTGCGGATCGTTGGCCCCCTGGCGGTAGGCCTGCTGCACCGAGGCGTAGATCAGCAGGGTCAGCAGGGTGGCCCCGGCTTCGATCGGCAACCAGCGTGCGACGACCTCGCGGAGCAGCGGCGGGGCGGACGCGGGGCGTGCGGGAACCGCGACAGCGGACATGGGATCCTCCTCGTCGAGGCGCGGGCGGTCCCGCGCTAGCCCAAGACACAAAGTGCTTTGCCAAACAAAGTATCGGCGGGCGGAGCCGCCGGGTCAAGCCCCGGGTTCAGGGCAGGGCGCGCCCCCAGCGCTGCGCCTCGATCAGGGCCCGCACCCGGCGCTCGATCTGGTCGCGGATCGCGCGCACGCGCTCGAGCGGCTTCCCCGCCGGATCCTCGAGCGCCCAGTCCTCGACCCGGGCGCCCGGCACCACCGGGCACTCGTCGCCGCAGCCCATCGTGATGAGCCAGGCGGCGCCGGCCGCCAGCTCCGGGGTGAGGCGCCGTGGAACCGCGCCCGCGGTCTCGATCCCGATCTCGCGCAGCGCCTCGGCGACGGCGGGGTGGACGGCGGGGGCCGGCCGCGTGCCGCCCGAGATGGCGCGCGCGCGCGCCGGGTCGGCATGGCGGTTGAACAGTTCCGCGGCGATCTGGGAGCGGCCGGCGTTCTGGACGCAGGCGAACAGGACCGTGGTAGTCTCCGGCTCCCGGGGCATACCGGCCATGGTCGGCCAGGCTCAGGCGGCGGTCAACGCCGCGCCCGGAAGGCGGGCCCCGCTTCGGAACCGATCGACGGCGGTCACGGATCGCCACACCATTGATGAAGGAGGAGCGCGATGTACGTCGTCCGCGACATCTTCACCGCGAAGCCCGGCATGGCCTCGAAGCTGGCGAAGCTGATGAAGGAAGTGATGACCATGCCCAACAGCCCCAGGGCGCGCATCCTCACCGACCTGGTCGGCGACTACAACACCGTGGTCATGGAGAGCGAGTACAAGGACCTCGCCAGCTACGAGAAGATGATGCAGGAGTACACGTCGCAGCCGCCGGAGCTGCGCCAGAAGATGGCGGGCTACACCGACCTGTGGCAGTCGGGCCGCCGCGAAGTCCTGCGGGTGGTCGACTAGCGCGTCACTCGAAGCGCCGCCGCGCCGAACCGGCGCGCGCGAAGCCCGGGGCCATCGACTCCGCCGCCGGCCCGCCTTCACCGAAGGCGGGCTTGCGCTTTTCGGTGAACGCCGTGAGCCCTTCGGCGACGTCGGGGCTCACCCAGCAGGCGGCCTGCGCCTCGGCCTCGGCGTCGAGGCACGCGGTGAGCGGCTGGTCGAGCGCCGCGCGCAGCGTGCGCTTGATGAGCCAGGTCGCGAGTCGCGGTGCTTCGGCGAGACGCCGGGCCAGCGCGCGCGCCGCCTGGTCGAGCTCGCCGTGCGGCACCACCTGGTTGACGAGCCCGATGCGCAGCGCCGCGGCGGCGTCGATCGCGTCGCCGGTCCACGCCATCTCGAGCGCGCGCGCGAGGCCCACCCGCCGCGGCAGGAAGAAGGTGCCGCCCCAGTCGGGATGGAGCCCGATGCGCGCGAACGATTCCGCAAAGCTCGCCTGGTCCGAGGCGATCCGCAGATCGCAGGCCAGCGCGAGGTTCAAGCCCGCTCCGGCCGCCGGGCCGTTGACCGCGGCGATGGACGGGAACGGCAGCGCGACCAGCCTCTCGATCGCCGCGCGCCCGGCGTCGATCAGGGGCCGCAGCGCGTCGGCCCCGGCGCCGCGCTGCTTGAGCGCCGCCATGTGGTGGACGTCGCCGCCGGCCGAGAACGCGCGGCCCGCGCCGGTCACCACCAGGGCCCCGATCCCGCCGCGGGCCGAGGCCGCGTCGAGCGCCGCGATGAGCTGCTCGCGCATGTCGTCGGCGAACGCGTTGAGCCGCTCGGGCCGGTTGAGCACCAGGGTCGCGACCCCCTCGGCCTCGGCCAGCAGGATCAAGTCCGGCATGGCGGGACCATGCCGGGGCGTGGCGGGGATTGCAAGAGCCTGACAGATGCGGGGCGCGCGGGGCCACGAACCCCGCGTCGGTGCGGGCGCCGCGCTCGGGCCTTGACGCCGCGCCCCGCCCGCCGCCATCCTCGGCGCTCGATGAGCCGACCGGCCTTCTCCGTCGCCCTCGCGCGCTGCGCCGCCTCCCGCGCCCTGGCCGCGGCGCTGGCGGCGACCCTCGCAATCTCGAACGTCGCCGTGGGGCTCCACCACCACGACGGCGGCGCGCCCAGTCACTCGTGCGCGATCTGTGTCGCGAGCCACACGCCGGCGGTGGCCGCCCCGGCCGCCTCGAGCTCGCCGGCCCTCCGGCCCCTCATCGGCATCATCCGCGCCCCGCGGCTCCCGCTCGCCCCTCAGGTGCGCGTCGCCGCGACCAAGTCGCGGGCCCCGCCTCTCGCCTAGCCCTCCTCAGAGACTAGATCGCGCGACGCGACCCGACGGGCCGCCGCGCCTCATGCGCCCGCCGCTTCGGGATCCGCACCGGCCCTCGTGGCGCGGGCCGCTGATGGGAGGCACCAACATGCTTCGTCGCAGCACCTGGCTGGCCGCGCTCGCCGCGGCCCTCGCCCAGGCCGTCCTGCCGGCATGCGCCGCGCTGTTCTGCATGCCCGCCAACGCGTTGGCCCAGGGGCTTGGCGGCGCCGGCCCTTCTGCCTCGATGTTCTCCAATCTGGCCAACCCGGCGGTTGGCATGAACGCCCTGTTCACCGGGCAGGCCGCGCCCAACCTCAACCAGGCCTACGGCCTGGGGTTCGATGAGGCGGAGATCAGCCTCATCTCGGTCGTCGATCCGTACTGGACCTTCGCGAGCAACATCGTGTTCCTGCCGGACCACACGGTCGATCCCGAGGAAGTATGGGCGCGCAGTGTCAGCATCCCCTCCGTTCAACTGAAGCTCGGCAAGCTCCGCGGCACGTTCGGAAAGCACGGTTTGCTCCACACCCATGCGTTTCCTTTCATCCAGGCGCCGGTCATCATGCCCAACTCCATCGGTGAGGAGGGCTTCAAGGATCCGGGCCTCGAGGCCGCGTGGCTCACGCCCCTCCCCTGGTACGCCGAGCTCACCGGCGGCGTGTACCAGTCGCTTCCGCTCGGCCCGGACAATCCACTCGATCTCGGCTCGACGGCGCACGACAACCTGCCGCTGCTGGGCCATTTCAAGAATCAGTTCGACCTCAACGACGCGACCACCCTCGAGGTCGGCGCGTCGCTGCTGCAGGGCAAGGGGGCGGACGGCCACCAGCACGGCGCCTACGGCGCCGACGTGACCTTCCGCAACGTGCCGGCGAGGAGCTCGAACCGCCACGGCTGGATCCTGCAGAGCGAGTACATCCAGAAGGGCGCGACCGCCGGCGGGAACTACGCCCGGGAGCAGGACGGCGGGTATCTGTCGTTCCAGTACCGCCTGTCACAGGTCTGGTGGACCGGCATCCGCGCCGAGCAGGCGCGCGACAGTTTCACGGACTTCGTCGTCGACGACACCGGTGCCCCGGTTCCCGCCACCGTGCACCGGGGCTCCGTGAACATCGCCTGGACACCGTCGGAGTTCTCGTTCGTGAGGCTCGAGTACAGTCACTCCAAAGCGGACGCCGGCGTCCACCCGACCGACGATCGGCTGCTGCTCCAGCTGAGCTACACGATCGGTTACCACCCGGCTCATGCGTACTGAGACTCCCCGAACTTTTCGCTGAAAGCAGCTAGAGGAGGCACTCATGAAGTTCCTGACCCGATTCACTCTGGTCCTGGGCATCGGTACGTTGGCCGCCACACCGGCCCTTGCCGACCTCAAGGTCGCGACGTCCCTGACCGATCTTGCTTCCGTCGCTCAATACGTCGGTGGGAAGCACGTGTCCGCGCAGAGCCTCTGCCGGGGCTACGAGGATCCGCATTTCGTTCCGGCCAAGCCCAGCTTGATGAAGGCGATCCAGCACGCCGACGTCTTCATCTCGACCGGCCTCGAGCTCGACGGCGGCTGGCTGCCGCTGGTCCTGCCGGGGAGCCGCAACCCCAAGATCCAGCCCGGCGCCAAAGGGTTCGTCGACGCCTCGCAGGGCGTCGACGTGCTCGAGAAGCCGACCGGCACGGTCAGCCGGGCCGAGGGGGACATCCATCCGCTCGGCAACCCCCACTACTATCTCGATCCCAAGGCCCTGATCGTGGTGGCCGACCACCTGGCCGAGGTGTTCTCGAATCTGGATCCGGCCAACGCCGCCGATTATGCCGCGAACGCGAAGCAGTTCGACGGGCAGATGAGCGACTCGCTCGCCAGGTGGGAAAAGCAAATGGAGCCCTGGAAGGGCGCCTCGATCGTGCCCTACCACAAGAACTTCATCTACTTCGCCGAGCGCTTCGGGCTCAAGCTGTTCAACACCGTCGAGCCCAAGCCCGGCATCCCCCCCAGCCCCCATCACATCGACGACCTGGCGCAGGCGATGAAGCAGGCCGGGGTCAAGGTGGTGGTGTACCAGCCCTACTACAACGCCGACGCCAGCAACGAGGTGGCCAAGCGCGCCGGGGGGGTGGCGGTCGAGGTCCCGACCGAGGCGGGCGGCGTGCCGGGAACCGATGACGTGTTCGCCAAGTTCGACGTCATGGTGTCGTCGATCTCCCGGGCGCTGGCCGGCAGCTCCGGAGGCCGGCGATGAACTTCCTCGCCGTGATGGCGCTGCCGCTCCTCGCCTGCCTGCTCCTGGTGCTGATCCTCCCCGCCCTGGGCCGCCACGTGCTGGCGCGCGGGGTGATCTTCGTCGATCTGGCGCTGGCCCAGATCGCGGCCATGGGGCAGAGCGTGGCGTTCCTGCTTGGCGCCGAGCCCCATGACCCGAGCATGTACTACTGGTCGTTCGGCTTCACGCTCCTCGGCGCCGCGCTGTTCAGCTTCCTGTGGGATCGGGAGCACTCGGTGTTGCAGGAGGCGTTCATCGGCATCTCGTTCGCCCTCGCCACCGCCGCCACGCTGCTGATGCTGTCGAACGCACCGCACGGGGCCGAGCACGTGAGCGGGGCGTTGAGCGGCGAAGCGCTGGGCTGGGTGCGGTGGAAGGACATCGCCATCATGGCGACGCTGTACGCGATCGTCGGGACGTTCCTGTTCGTCAGCCGGCGCAAGCTCTTCCTGTGCTCCGAGGACCCGAAGAAGGCGCGCGCGATGGGCCTGTCGGTGAAGAAGTGGGACTTCTTCTTCTACGCCGCGTTCGGTCTCGTGGTCACCAGCTCGGTCAAGGTCTCGGGCGTGCTCGCGGTGTTCTCGTATCTGATCGTCCCGATCGTGTGCTCGACGCTGCTGGGACGCCGGGGCCCGGCGCGGCTCTACTGGGCGTGGGCGATCGGGATCGTGGCCTCGATCCTCGGCGCGGTGCTGTCGTACCTCAAGGACTGGCCGATGGGCGCCACCATCGTGTGCCTGTTCGGGCTGACGGTGGCGATCGTCTCGCTCTCGGTGCGCATGAAGTACGTGGACGAGAAGGTCAATGGGCGCGCCGCGGAGGAGCTGACGCGCTAGCCAGCGCCGTGCGCGGCCCGCGCCGGGCGGCGCCGGGCCGGGCGGCCCCCCGCTCAGACTTCCGCGGCTTCGTCCAGACCCGCCGGCACCGCGTCGGCCCGCACGATGCCGAGCCGCCGCATCAGGCGGATGTAGTTGGTGCGCGAGATGCCCTCGAGGCGGGCGGCGCCGCTCACGTGCCCGGCGGCGCGCAGCTGGCGCAGGATGCAGTCGCGCTGGCCCACGTTCTTGGCCCGCTGCGAGGGCTGGTCCTGGGGCTCGGCGTCGGCCGGCAGGTCGACGAGCGAAAGCCCGAGCCGCGTCCCGGCCCGCTGGCAGGCACGCAGCAGCACGCCGTTCAGCTCGCGCACGTTGCCGCGCCACGGACGCCGCGACAGCGCGGCCAGCGCCTCGTTGGTGAGGTGCCGCTCGGGCTCGCCGCCGGCGCGCGCGTGCCGCGCCAGGAAGTCGTGCGCCAGCGCCGGCAGGTCTTCGATTCGCTCGCGCAGCGGCGGCACCGCGAGGATGGCGGTGGTGGGCGCGGCGCCATGGTCGCGGGCGCGCTCGGCCTCGGCCAGCCACCGGGCGCGCAGGCGGCGGAACAGCGCGGCCGCGAGGTGCGTGCCGCAGCCCTCCTCGCCGTGGATGAACACCGGGCCGCGGCCGCGGGCGGCGGCGCGCAGCGACCGGCCGAACTCCTGCGAAACCGGAGATTTCTCGAACCACACCAACTCGGCCGGACCGCCCGCCGAGGGTGCCAGCGCCGCGACCGCCTCGGGGCCACCGGCGAGGCGCGCGAGCGTCTCGCGGACCCGCGCCGTGAAGTCGTCGGCCCCCGCGTCGACCACCCCGTGCGCGGCCGCGAAGCGCCCGGCGTCGTGGACCAGCCCGTCGCAGAAATGGGTGGAGTAGAGGACGCGCACGGTGCGCGGCGCGATTTCCCGCAGGCCCTGGAGCAGCTCGAGCCCGCTGTGCCCCGGTCCCAGGCTGTAGGCCACGACCGCGGCCTCCCACTGCGAGCTCCCGATCGCCGCGAACGCCTCGTTCAGGCTGTGCGCGTGGCGGCATTCCCAGCGCGGGGCGAGGGCTCGCACCACCGCCTCACCGCGGGAGCATTCGTCGTCGAGGACCAGCACCCGGCGCTTGAACGAGCGACCGCGGCCATGGGATCCGTCGCGAGCGGCGCTCCGGCGGCGCGGGCCGCGGGCCGGCGGCTCCGCGACGCGCTCCGGTTCTGGCCACCCGGCGCCGGATCCTCCGGGTTCCGCAACGATTAGAGATGTCGGGCTCGGGGGGCGCCCCGGACAAGGCGGGACGCTGCGACTCATCGGGCAAGAGGATACAACCGGCGTGTTTCGGCGCGCAACAGCCGCCGACTCGAAGATGAGACATCCCACTAGGTTCGACTACAGGCTAATACTGTCTGCCCAGTGGGCCGTGCTGTGAGTGTTGTCGAGCCGGGCTCGATCGTGAGTCCGGATTGGGGCTCGGCCCCGCGGGACGCCAGACTCATCACGCTCGGGGGACGGATGTGCGAGGCGCCCGCGGGGAACCCTTCAGCGCCACTGTGAACTTGCTGAGCTGACGGCCCGCCGCGCGTGGCAGCGCGCGGCGCGTCCGGTTAAGCGGGCCGATGGAGCGCGGATGACCGCGCCTCGTCGGCCCGCGTCACTATGGGTAGCGGTGGCGCGCCGCCCCCGCGCCGGCGCCATGCGATACCCTGCCGCACCGTGCCCGAGCTCCCCGACATCACCGTGTACTGCGAATGCCTCGCCGCCCGCATCGCCGGGGTGGAGCTCCAGCGCATCCGGGTCACCGGCCCCAACCTGCTGCGCAGCGTCGATCCGCCGCTCGAAGCCTCCGAGGGCCGGACCGCGCGCGAGGTGCGCCGCCTCGGCAAACGCATCGTCATCCGGCTCGACGGCGATCTGTTTCTGGTGATTCATCTGATGATCGCCGGCCGGCTCCACTGGCGGCCGCCCGGGGCCAGGGTGCCCGGCAAGGTGGGGCTCGCCGCCTTCCAGTTCGCGTCCGGAACGCTGCTGCTCACCGAGGCCGCGAAGGCGCGACGGGCCTCGCTCCACCTGGTGCGGGGCGAGGCGGCGCTGCGAGCGCTCGATCCCGGCGGGATCGAGCCGCTCGAGGCCGGGCTCGAGGCGTTTGGCGCCGCCCTCGCGCGCGGCAACCACACGCTCAAACGGGCGCTCACCGACCCGCGGGCGTTCAGCGGCATCGGGAACGCCTACTCGGACGAGATCCTCCACCGCGCGCGGCTCTCGCCGCTCACGCTGACCTCGCGCCTCTCCGCCGCCGAGGCCGAGCGCCTTTACACCGCGACGCGCGCGGTGCTGAGCGAGTGGACCGAGCGGCTGCGGCGTGAGACCGGAGCCGGCTTTCCCGAGCGCGTGACCGCGTTTCGCGACGGGATGGCGGTCCACGGCCGGTTCAGGCAGCCCTGCCCCGACTGCGGCGCGCCGGTCCAGCGCATCGTCTATGCCGGGCACGAGACCAACTACTGCGCGCGCTGCCAGACCGGGGGCCGGCTGCTGGCGGACCGCGCCCTGTCGCGGCTCCTCAAGGCCGACTGGCCGAAGACCCTGGAGGAGATGGAGGGCTGAGGGCCCGCCTACATCCGCTCCACCAGCACCGCCATGCCGAGGCCGCCGGAGACGCACAGGGTCGCGATGCCGTAGCGGCCCTTCGCGCGCTCGAGCTCGGCGAGCAGCGTGACCAGGATGCGGGCGCCGCTGCAGCCGGTCGGGTGCCCGAGGGCGATGCCGCCGCCGTTCACGTTGAGGCGCTCGCGGTCGAAGTGGAGCTCGCGGTCGCAGGCCAGCACCTGCGAGGCGAACGCCTCGTTGAGCTCGACCACGTCGACCTGCTCCAGGCTCAGCCGGTGGCGCTCGAGCAGCCGGCGCACCGCCGGCACCGGCCCGAGTCCCATGCGCGCCGGATCGACGCCCACCGAGGTGTAGCCGAGCAGCGCCGCCTGGGGCGCGACGCGGTGGCGCTCGGCGGCCTCTTCGGACAGCACCACGATCGCCGCCGCGCCGTCGGTGATCGCCGAGGCGTTGCCGGCGGTGATGGTGCCATCCTTGCGGAACACCGGCTTGAGCTTCGCCATCGCCTCGAGCGAGGCGTCGGCGCGGAAGTGCTCGTCCTTCGCCACCGTGACCGCGCGCCGGCCCTCGCCGATCGCCACCGGCACTACCTCGCGCGCGAAGCGGCCCTCGCCCCAGGCGCGGGCGGCGCGCCGGTGGCTCGCCAGCGCGTACTCGTCCTGCTCGATGCGGTCGATCGCGTACTCGGTCGCCAGCGTCTCGCTGGTCTCGCCCATGAGCTGGTTGCACAGCGGGCACAGGTAGCCGTCGCGGTACATCGCGTCGGCGAGCGGCTCGTCGCCCAGCTTCTTCCCCCACCGCACGTCGAGGGCGAGGAACGGAATGCTCGACATGTGCTCGACGCCGCCGGCGAGGATCGCGGCGCCGTCGCCGAGCCGCACGCTCTGCGCCGCGCTCACCACCGCCTGGAGTCCCGAGGCGCACGCCTTGTTGATCGTGAACGCGGGCACCTCGTCGGCGAGCCCGGCGCGCCGCCCCACCTGGCGCGCCAGGTTGGGGCCGTTTCCGGCCTGGCGCGCGTGGCCGAAGATCACCTCGTCGACCGCCGCGGCCCCGAGCCCGGCGCGGTCGAGCGCGGCGCGGGCCGCGAGGCCGCCCAGCTCGGCCGCCGACGATGCGGCGAGCGCCCCGCCGAAGCTGCCGATCGGGGTGCGCACGCCGCCCGCGAGCAGGACCCGGGGCCCGCTCATGGCTTGAGCCGGCGCCGCGGCGGGGTGGCGCGCTTGCGCGCGCCGGCGCCGGGCCTGGTGGCGCGAGGGCGGGCGCCGCTGCGGGCGCGAGGCGCGGCCGCCGGAGCCGGCCCCGCCACACGGCCGCGCAACAGCAGCGGGTTGCCGTCCGGATCGGCCGCCAGCGCGGCGCCGGCGCGGTCGGCCCGATCGCGCGCGACGTGGCTCAGACGCAGCCCGCGCCGGGCGAGCGCGCGCGCGTAGGCCGCCGCGTCCCCGGGGCCGGTGAGCGCGAGCGTGGTTCCGGGGACGCGCGCGGCCGGCCCGCCGGCCGCCGGCCGCAGCTCGAGCGGCGCGGCCCCGGTCTCGAGCACCACCTCCTCGGGCTCGTCGACGTGCGCGGTCAGACGCAGCCGCTCGCAGTAGAAAGCGCGGGTGGCGGCGAGATCGGGGCAGCCCAGCACCACGCCGAGCGCCGCACCGCCTGAGGCCGCCGCGCCCGCCGCGCCCGAGCCGTGGAGATCGACCAGGCGGCCGTCGGGATCGCGCACCCAGGCGACGCGGCCGAAGAGCGGGTCGTTGTCGCGCTCGCCCACGTCGGCGCCGCCCGCGCGCAGCGCGGTGATCGCGCCCTCGAGGTCGGCGAGGCGCAGCGCGATCGCGATCTCGCGCCGATGCCGCGGCCCCAGGGTATGGAGCCACAGCGCGCATCCGCCGGGCGCGAGCTCGACCCAGCCCAGTCCCTCGCGCGCCACGACCAGCCCCACCTGCTGCTCGTAGAAGGCGCGCAGCCCCGCGACGTCCCCGGTGAAGACGATGACGTGGGTGAGCGCGGCTTCACCGCCCGCGCCGGCGGGCGTCATGTGCGGCGCGTGCCTCGCGCCGCGGCGCGCTTCACCGGCTTGCTCCGCGATGCGGTCGCGGCCGCGCTCTGCTGGCGCGTCTGCGCCTCGCGACCCGCCTTGCGGCGGCGCCCGATCGCCGGCTTGGCCTTGGCGCGCTTGGTGTCGCGGCTGGTGCGCGGCTTGAGGCGGGCGTGCTCGGGGCCGGCGCCGCGCACCGAGGCCACCGCGGGACGCGGCTCGGGCGCCTCGATCTCGGACTCGGGGCGCGGCCTCGCGGCCTTCGTTTCGTGGTACTCGGGGCGCAGCGCGACCCGGCTCACCGCCCGGGCGGCCTTGAGCACCGGCTTGCGGATCGCCACCACGTGGGGCACCTCGTCGGACTCGAAGGCCTCGGCCAGCTCCTCCTCGATCGGCGGCGCCGGTCGCGGCTCGCGGAACACCACGATGTTGCCGTCCGGATCGAGCGCCTCGGCGTAGAGCCCGAAATCCTCTTCGATCGGCGCGGTCGCGAAGTGGAGCCCGCGCGCCCGCATCTCGTCGACCCACGCATCGAGGTCGGGGCTCTCGAGGCAGTAGGCGACGCGCTGCGCGGCGTGGAGGGGGTGATTCTGCCCGCTCGGGCGGGTGTGGAGCGCGAGCCGGGTGGCGCCGGTGTCGAGCTCGACCCAGTGCGGCGCCTCCGAGGCCACCTTGAGCCCCAGCCGGTCGCGGTAGAACACCATCGCCGCCAGCAGGTCGGCGCAGTTGACGATCACCGTGGCGACGGCCGGGGTGCGGTCGGCGCCGCCGCCGGCGCCGCCGCGCGGCGCCGCGGTCGCCTCGCGGAGCGACAGCCGGTTGCCCTCGTCGTCGCGCAGCCGCACCCAGCGGCCGCCCGCCCCCGAGCGCAGCTCCCCCACCTCCACCCCGCGCGCCTTGAGCCGGCCGATCGCGGCCTCCAGCGCCACGGTCTCGAGGCCGAGCTCGATCTCCCGTTCCTCGCTGTCGCGCACCGCGTGGAGCGCGAGCCGCGCCCTCGCGGTGTCGAAGGTCCAGCGCCCCGGCCCGGCGTGCCCGGCTGCCAGCCCGATGCCGCCCTCGTAGAACCGCCGCATCTCGTCCACGTTCGAGGTGAAGACGATGATTTCCTTGAGCGAGCTCATGATGACCTCATTCGACGCTGACCCACACGCTCTTGACCTGGGAATATTCGCGCAGCGACTCGGGACCCAGGTCGCGACCGAATCCTGATGCCTTGGTACCGCCGAACGGCATGCCGGCGTCGTAGAAGTTGTAGGCGTTGATCCACACCGTGCCGGCCTGCAGGCGGCGCGCCACGCCGTGCGCCTTCTTGACGTCGCGCGTCCACACCCCGGCGGCGAGCCCGTAGGCCACGCCGTTCGCCTGGCGGATCGCGTCCTCGACGTCGGCGAAGCGGATGACCGTCAGCACCGGACCGAAGATCTCCTCCTGGGCCACCGTCATGGCGTTCTCGACCTGGTCGAGCACCGTGGCCTGGACGAACCAGCCGCGACCGTTGACCGGCTGGCGCGCCCCGCCCGCCACCAGCGCCGCGCCCTCGCGCGTGCCGGTCTCGACGTAGCCCAGCACCTTCTTCATCTGCGCCTCGCTGACCAGGGCGCCCAGCCGGGTCCTGGGATCCAGCGGATCCGCGGGCTGCAGCTTCTTCGCCCGCTCGGCGAGCCGGGCCACGAACTCGTCGTGGATCGACGCCTCGACCAGCAGCCGCGACCCGGCCGCGCACACCTCGCCCTTGCCGTAGAAGATGCCGGTGGTGGCGCCGCGCAGCGCCGACTCGAGATCGGCGTCGGCGAACACGATGTTGGGTGACTTGCCGCCCAGCTCGAGCGTCACCTTCTTCACCGTGTCGGCGGCGGTCTTCATGATGTGGCGCCCGACCTCGGTCGAGCCCGTGAAGGTGACCTTGTCGACCCCCGGGTGGCGCACCAGCGCCTCGCCGGCGATCGCGCCCTTGCCGGGCAGCACGTTGAGCACTCCGGGCGGCAGCCCGGCCTCGAGCCCCAGCTCGGCGATGCGGATGGCGGTGAGCGGCGTGAGCTCGGCGGGCTTGAGCACCACGCAGTTGCCGGCCGCCAGCGCCGGGGCCGCCTTCCAGCCCACCATGATCATCGGGAAGTTCCAGGGGATGATCCCCGCCACCACGCCGAGCGGCTCGCGCAGGGTGTAGGTGAAGAACGCCGGGCTCACCGGCAGCGTCTCGCCCGCCAGCTTGGTGGCCCAGCCCGCGAAGTAATGGAAGCAGTTGGCGACCATCGGCACGTCGATCTGGCGCGATTCGAAGATCGGCTTGCCGTTGTCGAGGGTCTCGAGCCGCGCCAGCTCGTCGCCGCGCTCCAGCACCAGATCGCCGAGGCGCGACAGGATGCGCTGGCGCTCGGCCGGCTTCATCTTCGGCCACGGTCCGCTCTCGAACGCGGCGCGCGCGGCGCGCACCGCGCGATCGACGTCCTCGACTCCGGCCTCGGCGACCGCGCAGATCGGCTCCTCGGTGGCCGGGTTCGAGGTCGTGAAGGTGCGACCCGAGGCCGCGTCGACGGCCTGCCCGTCGATGATCAGCTTGCCCGGCTTGAGCGGCGCCAGCGTTTCGGTCATGTGGGTCTCCGCGGGATGGGGCTCACGCGCCGCTCTCGGCGCGCCATTGCTTGATCGTGGCGGCATGATGCTCATCGTGGCCCGGCAGCGCGTGGAGCATCCAGCCGAACGGATGGCCGGGCCCCCACACCTCGACCGGCTCGTCGGGCACTCCCTCGATCGCCTCGATCAGCGCCTGGCGGGTCGAGTGGAGCAGCCGCAGGGCCTCGTCCCAGCCGAGGTGTGCGATCGCTCCCACCTCGGAGGCGTTGAGGCGCGCCATCTCCTCGTCGTCGAGATCCTGCCACGACACCGGCACCCCGCGCAGCGCGGCCTCGAACTCGCGCAGGCGCGCGCGGTCGCGGGAGCACAGGTGGAGCACGATCTGGCGCACGTTCCACCGGCCCTCGCCGAGCGG
>Ga0306920_100005819_pt1 | contig 15982 bp, 12 predicted proteins | sample flu12Cox44000170_FD_204666 | JGI IMG/M metagenome (GOLD analysis project Ga0306920, IMG submission 204666) | Lab enrichment of tropical soil microbial communities from Luquillo Experimental Forest, Puerto Rico - flux4day.12C.oxic.44.000.170 (v2)... | ecosystem: Environmental > Terrestrial >... | reverse complement strand
CCATGGTCCAGGGATGGCCCTTCGGGTCGTCCCACTTGGTGGCGCCGGTGCTAGGGAACAATTGCGGCACCTTTTTCTCGTTCATGTATTGCCAGATCGCGCTGTTGGTGGGGGTGCCGACCGCGCCAGCGATAAACAGAACTTCGTCGCTCTCTACCAGCTTGCGCGTCATCTCCACCGTCCTGGGCGGGGAGTAGCCGTCATCATAGGAGATGAAGGTGATCTTGCGCCCGTTCACGCCGCCCTCATCGTTGATCATCTTGAAATAGGCGGCCATCGATATCGGAATGGGGCTGGCGTTCGAGAGCGGGCCGCTATAGGGACTGGTGTTGCCGATCTTGATCTCGCTGTCGGTGACCCCGGGGCCGTATTGCTTGGCGGCTCGCGCCGGGCGGGCGACTAAGAGCGGGCTGCCAAAGGCCAGCGCGGCCGGGGCGGCGCCGAGAATCGTGCGACGCGTGAGACGCTTCATGTAAACCTCCCTTTCGTGAGCCTGCTGTTCAGGCGTCTTTATCCGAAATTCCCCGTATTCGGGGTTGCCTGGCGCCAGAATGACCCATTCGCGCCTCTTGGCAAATCAAATCGCACCGATTTTCTGGCTTCGCCAGCATGCCCTTGACAGCCTCTGAGGTGAAACGCCCACGTGAGATGTAGATGGCCCGCGCTCACGCGAGCGTGTTCGTTTGGCGCTTCCTCTGGGATTACTTTCATGCGCTGCGCGCGTGGACCAGCTGGGCACAGGGCGAGGTGCATAGCTGGCCAAGCGCGAATCCAAGCGCAGCAAACCGCCACCGGGCGCAGCGGATTTTCCGGCAATCGCTCCGCTGATTGTAGATAGCAGTGCGCGCTTGCCGCATTGCAACCGGCGCGCGTCAGCGACGGCAGAAATGGGTCTTGGTTGTGTCAAAACGCTGGGCGCGAGGAACACGTAGAACGACCTTCCTCTCCAGTCCAATGCCAGCGCGAGCTATGGCAAGCCAACTCGGAAACCGTGGTGCCAGTAGAACACGATTCCCCTCCGTAAACGCCCTTTCGCCGGCCATTGCGAAATTCACGCCACCCGAAAATCGTCGGGACGGCATGGCGTGTGGTAAGCAACACGAGCTGATCCCGCCGAACGGTGAAGAACTGGTCGGCTTGCACGATTAGCCCGCCGATTTGCTGATCGACGATGGCAGCGAAGGCCGCGTCGATCTCGCCATCGCTGTTCACGTTGAAGATTCGCACCTGCTGCCCGAGCTTGACGGCGGTGGCCTGTACATCGCGCAGTTCGGATTGGGTCAGTGCGGCGGTCGAGGTCACCAGCATGGCAACCAGCGGCGCCCTGGGAACAAGTTCGTGCAGCAGCTCCTGCCGCTTTGGGGTCAGCACTTCTGCGAAGACGTTCAGTCCCGTCACGTTTCCGGTCGGGTGGCGGAAGGGGGTGACAAGGCCGAGGTCGATAGACCAATCACAGGCACCGCCGACTGCTGCGCGCGCGGCGACGGCCCATGCAACCGTAGCACCGGCGAGCAGCGTGATGAACTCACGGCGTTTCGTTCGGTCGAACTGCATTGTTCCGATTAGCCATGCTCGAACTGCGAGAAGGTGTCATGGCTGGATATCGGCGGCGGCATTTCGGATCGATCGACGGATATGAGGCCGTCACCGAAGCCCGCTGATGCTTGTGAAGGGCGAGTTGAGCTACCAGAACGACGATATGACCGTGAGAAGGGTTCTCTGGGTAGTCATGTCATAGAGGGTGGATCGTCGAGAGGGGCGCCCACACACACCGCGCTCCCCGTGAACGTGCTTCACTCGCGCATGCGGTTGTTGCGCGTGGCCTGCCTCAGTTTCTCAATGTCCGCCGGCGTCAGCTGCGGCCGATCAATCTTCAGCGTCAGCTTTTCGATCTTACCAGTGAACTTGAATGGAACCTGGTAATCCTCGGCGACCGGCGTACCGGTCGTACAACTTCACGGCCCAGGTGGAGATCCCGGAGGCTCGCGCGCTCGGGCTCGGAGTACCGCAACAGGCGGGCGACGGGATGATCGTAACCCAAGGCGGCCGGTTCGGTGGCTACGGGTTCTATGTACTGAACAGAAAGCCCGTGTTCCTGTGGAACTTCCTCGATTTCAAGCGCGTCCGCTGGGAGGGTGCAGATGTGCTCACGCCGGGCAAGCACACGCTGGAGTTCGACTTCAAATACGACGGCCTCGGAGCCGGCACGCTCGCCTTCAATAACGTGAGCGGCATCGGCCGCGGTGGCACCGGCGTGTTGAAAGTCGATGGCAAGGAGGTGGCAAGCCAGACCATGGAGCGCACGATTCCGGTTGGTCTGCAGTGGGACGAGAACTTCGACATCGGCGCCGACTATGGCGCGTCGCCGAAGGGCGTCCCTGTGATTTCCCCGGACCACGTGAACTCGCTGTGACCTTCGGCGAGGCTAGGACGCGGCGTGACCACTCGGGTTATCATTGAGGAGTCGAGCGGCAGCACTTGGTATTTGCTCGCCTCGATCCAAAACAGGTTGTCAAGTTCCTTGACCTTGTCCGGGTACCTGGCGGCGACGTTGTCGAACTGTGTCCAGTCCTTGGTGAGATCGTACAGTTCATATGGGTAGCCGGCCGGATTCTGGGGCGTCGAACCCGCTACGTCCCACGGGAGTCGCATGACCTTGGTGCTGGCCATCCAGCGTCATGGTAGATCGCGTGGTCGCCCATCATCTCGAAATACTGTGTGGTGTGCGTCGAGGGCGCATTCGCGTTCTTTGCATCGAACGTATACATCATGCTGACGCCCTCGATCGGCTTCTGCGGAATGCCGTCGACAATGTCGGGCGCCTTAATGCCGGTCGCATCCAGGATCGTCGGCGCGATATCGATGAGGTGGTGGAACTGGTTGCGGATGCCGCCCTTGTCCTTGATCACCTTTGGCCAGGAGATCGCCATGCCCTGGCGTGTGCCGCCGAAGTGCGACGCGACCTGCTTGGTCCAGGAAAACGGCGTATCGAACGCCCAGGTCCACGGCACGGCCATGTGCGGATAGGACTGATCGCTGCCCCAGACGTCGTAGAACGCCAACTGATCCTTCACAGGAAGTTCAACACCCTGCAACGAAGCAACCTCGTTGGGCGTGCCGACCAGCGTGCCCTCGGCACTGTTGCCGTTGTCACCGGCGATGTAGAGCGTGTTGTCGAGCTTACCCATCTTCTCGACTTCATCGATAACCCGGCCGATCTCATGGTCCGAGTAGGCCCAGTATGCCGCAAACACCTCCACCTGGCGGATGAACAACTTTTTCTCATCCGGCGTGAGCTGATCCCACGTCTTCAGTAGGTCGTCCGGCCATGGTGTCATCTTCGCTTCCAGCGGGATCACGCCGAGCCGCTTCTGATTGGCGAAGATGGTTTCGCGCAGCTCGTTCCAGCCCTTGTCGAACAGGTGCATGTCGCTGATTTTCTTGACCCACTCCGGCGTCGGATGGTGCGGTGCATGGACGGCGCCCGGCACGTAGTAGATGAAGAACGGCTGATCCGAGTTGATTGCGGTGATGCGCCGCATGTACTCGATCGCATCGTCGGCTTGCGCCGTGATCAGGTTCCAGCCGGGATTGTTGTAGTAGGGGTAAATTGCCGTGGTGTTGCGGAACAGGTTCGGCTGCCACTGGTTGGCGTCACCGCCGATGAACCCGTAGAAGTAGTCGAAGCCCATTCCGGTCGGCCACTGGTCAAACGGCCCGGCCTGACTTGACTGGAATCCTGGAGTGTTGTGGTCCTTGCCGAACCAGGACGTCCAGTAGCCGTGATCCTTGAGGATTCGTCCGATCGTTGCCTTGTCCCGGGTCATGACGCTGTCGTAGCCGGGATACCCCGCCGACTGTTCGGCGACGACGCCGAATCCCATCGAATGGTGGTTGCGCCCCGTGATCAGAGTGGCGCGCGACGGCGAGCACAACGACGTCGAGTTGAAGTTGGTGTAGCGCGGACCGTTGGCTGCAACTCGGTCGAGGGTTGGCGAGGGGATCACACCGCCGAACGTGCTGGAGACGCCAAAGCCCGTATCGTCGGTCATGATCAGCAGGACGCTCGGCGCACCCTTGGGGGGCACGACGCGCGCTGGCCAATACGGCGTCGACTGCGCGGCGTTGCGCTCGATCTTCCCCTCGAATTTCTACGGAGGTGGCGGCAGCTGGTTGCCCTCGATTGTCGTCGTGGCGCTGGGCGAGCCGGGTACTCCGGTGACTTGCTGCGCGGGCGCAGCAGTCACTGCCAAGGCAAGTAGCGTGGATCCGGCCAGTAACTCCGTGCGCACCATCAGGTTCGTGAACTTCACCATCACTGGTCTCCATCTGTGCTGCGAAGTATGCACGCGGTTATGGCTCGCGCATCACGACCTGAGACTGCCGCCATTGTACAAAGCGCGAGTTGAGGGAGATCAAGCGAGGGGTCCGGATAATTACCGAAATTGAAAGAGGCGAGTACGGAGGCACAGCCAAGGGATCTCAGCTCGCGGCTGAGGTTCAAATCTTGCTCGTCGATTTGCGCGGCCGCCAATGTGGAGGATGCGTGTGTTCAATGCGAGGGCCGCTTTGGGGTCAAGGACTGCCGTGTGGATCCATCTCGCGCCGGTTCAAACATTGGTCCGCACCTCCCCAGACTGTATGTCCCTCCACAAACGAGGCGACTGATCCTCGATGTAGCGCCGGGGGTTGCCCGGATAGGCCGGGTAGAGCCTCATACATGGAGGGCGAGTCGTGAGGGATCATACCGAAGCTTTCATCGGAATCGATAGGTCGAAATTGCGTAATGCAGTGGCAATCGCCGAGGGTGGCCGTGGCGGCGAAGTGCGGTTTCTGGGCCAGTTCCCCGCAACGGAAGCGGCAATGTGCAAGCTCGTTGCCTGCGGCAAAATACGACAAGCTGACGTTCTGCTACGAGGCCGGGCCGACGGGGTACGGGCTCTACCGGTTGATCAAAAGTCTCGGCCACGAGTGCATGTGCATAGTCGCCGCTCCCTCGCTTATCCCCAACAAACCTGGTGAGCGGGTGAAGACGAACCGGCGCGATGGGTTGAACCTGGCCAAGCTCCTGCGAGCCGGTGAACTCACCGCCGTTTGGGTTCCCGACGATCGGCATGAGGCGATGCGCAATCTCTCACGCTCGTCTGGCAGCGAAGAAAGACCTGCAGGGCACAGATCTCGTCGTTGATGCTTCGCCTCGGCAGGATTTATCCCGGCAAGAAGACATGGGGGCCGGCCCACATGGATTGGTTGATGCGACAGCGAGGCCGCAGGTCCCGCTGCAGCTGACAGAATTGCCGCGGTGCCGTGAACTGGCAGTCTGTGCCAGGATTGGACTCAAATCCGAGTCCCGTTACCGTTCACCGTCCATTGAACCGAAAGCGATGCCATAGTGGTGATGGCGATGCCACGATTCGAGCAGTGTGGCTGCCTGTCCTTCGATCGGTCGTAGTAGAGTCGCCGCCGTTCCAATCGCGTACCAGGGCACCTCGCTCGCCGGTAGAACGTGTCGTGGAGAGCCGAATGTCGATGCTTGAAGCCGCCCTGCGGGGTGGCACAGTGGCAATTCTTCTGCTGGTCGCCATCCTCTTTCTCCGCGACATGGGACGCTCGCCAGCCGGCCGTAACTGCCCCCTGTTTTTGCTGAGCGCCGCCGGTTACGTAGCTTGCTCGGCTCCGGGGCTCGCCAGGCTCGATACGCCCCTTGGGCTCTTGCTCCTGGTGGTCAGCCTCGGCCTCCCGGCCCTGTTCTGGATGTCGGCGGCAGCGATCTTCGACGACGAGTTCACACCGTCATGGCGGCGGGTCTTTGCCTGGATCGGTCTTGTTGTCCTCGGGCTATGGAGCATTCTCGACGGCCAGCCGCTCGTGGACTTCGCCTACTACGGGCTGTCCTTGCTTTTCGTCGGCCTCGCCGCTCGGCAAGCGCTAATCGGACGGGAAACCGATCTGGTCGAAGCGCGCCGCCGCTTGCGTGTAATTCAAGCGCATCATACGCCGCGGTGATCATGATCGCCAATGTGGTGTCGCCCGGCAGCTCGGGTACGGCCCCGTTTAGCATCGTCAACGCAATTGGCCTCGCGGCAATAACGTTCGCCTTCGCGCTATCGTGGCTCGGCCTCGCGCGCGAAGCACCGTTGCTCTCTCCGGCTAATTCCGACCAGAGGTCCTCGCCGCCGACGGAGGTCGGCCCAGATCACGCCCCTGCGGCACGGCCCCTCGATGAGCAGGAGAAGGCACTCTTGGAGGCGCTGCATCCAAGTGAGGGGAGCGAACATGCCGGTACCTGTCTTTCGCAATATCTCACTCGTCGTGTTGTTTGCGGGCGCCGCCTGGCTTGTTAGCGCCTCTGCGGCGTTGGCGCAGCCCAAGGCCGCCGAACCGGCGACGCGCGAGGCCAATGCCGAGGTCCTGCGGTCGCTGCCGTTCGGCGACCGCGCCGACTTCGAGGATGCGCAGCGCGGCTTCATCGCCTCATTGCCCGGCGTCATCATGTCGGCCGACGGACAACGAACCATCTGGTCGATGAAGCCCTATGCGTTCGAAACGGGCGAGGCGCCCGCGACGGTCAACCCGAGCCTGTGGCGCCAAGCGCAGCTCAACAACTTCCACGGTCTCTTTAAGGTCACCGACCGCGTCTACCAGATACGGGGCCTCGACGACTCGAACATGACCATCGTGGAATCCGACAGCGGTCTGATCGTCATCGATACGCTGTCCGCGGTCGAGTCAGCGAAGGCCGGTATGGACTTCTACTACGAGAACCGTGCCCGCAAGCCGGTCGTCGTGGTCATTTACTCACACACGCATGAGGATCATTTCGGCGGCGTTAAGGGCGTGGTTAGCGAGGTTGACGTCCGCGCCGGCAAAGTGAAAATCTTCGCGCCCGATCATTTCATGGACTATGCGGTGGCCGACAACGTCGTGGCCGGCAATGCCATGTTTCGGCGTTCCTTGTATCAGTTCGGCCCGGTGCTGCCGCCTGGCGAACGAGGCCAGGTCGATGCCGGTCACGGCAAGAATGTCCCACGCGCCGGTACACTCACGTTGATCGCGCCCACCGACCTGATCAAGGAAAGCTACGAGACTCGCTGGATCGACGGAGTCGACATCGAATTCCATCTGGTGCCCGGGTCGGAGGCGCCCGCCGAAATGACGATGTATTTTCCCCAGTTCAAGGTCCTGAACATGGCGGAGGATACTAACCACACCATGCATAACCTGTGCGCGCTGCGGGGCGCGGAAGTGCGCGACGCCAGGTTGTGGTCGAGCTACATCAACGAAGTGCTCGATCGCAACGGCGACCGCACCGATGTGTTGATCGCGCAGCATCAATGGCCAACCTGGGGAGTGGAAAGGATTGTGGCATTCCTCAAGAAGCAGCGCGACATGTACAAGTCATCCACGACCAGTCGGTGCGGCTGCTCAATCGCGCCTACACACCCAACGACATCGCCGAAACTCTGAGAATGCCGGCAAGCCTTGCCGGTGATTGGTCCGCGCGCGGGTACTACGGGACGCTGAGCCACAATGCCAAGGCGATCTATCAGAAATATCTCGGATGGTACGACGCTAATCCAGCAAATCTCTCGCCGCTGCCGCCAGCGGAGCAGGCGCGCCGGACGGTGGACTACATGGGCGGCGCCGACGCCGTGATCGCGCGTGCCCGCAACGACTTCAAGGCCGGCCAGTATCGTTGGGTTGCAAGCGTAATGAACCAGGTGGTATTCGCCGAGCCCGCCAACCGGCCAGCACGCGAGCTCGGCGCCGATGCGCTCGAACAACTGGGCTACCAGGCCGAGGCGGCCACGTGGCGCAACGCCTATCTGATGGGCGCGATGGAGTTGCCCAACGGCGTCACGAAGGTCCCGGGCATCGGCGCTTTCTCGTTGGACATGTTGAAGGCGGTTCCCATCGGCGTCATCTTCGACTTGTGGGGGGTCCGCCTCAATCCGGAGAAGGCCGAAGGCAAGACGATGGTGATCAACTGGACGTTCACCGACGTCGGAGAAAGGTTCATCATCAATCTGGAGAACTCGACGCTGACACACCTGCGCGGCAAGCTGGCTGCCAAGGTGGATGCCGGGTTCACCCTGACGCGGGTGACGCTCGATTCAATCCTGGTCAGACAGACGACGTTCCCAAACGCCATCAAGGCAGGCGACATCAAGGTCGAAGGAGAGCCAGGAAAGTTCGGCGAGCTGATCGGGATGCTCGACGAAATCGCGCCGGATTTTCCGAGTCGAGCCGGTGCAGGCGAAACCGTGAGACGACGTCGGGGCGACGTGGTGCGACATATCACTTGTTCTGCTATTGCTGCCCTGTTTGCTGTGTATTTCTTGCCCAGTCCAGGGAGAACATGCGCTTTCGATGGCGTCTTTGATGGCGGTTTCGGTGTACCACATCCAAGATCGATGGAAGTCGCCGTGGCCGTGCGACGTGCGGTCGAGGAAGGAACGCTGCCACCAAGCGCTATCGAACCAATTGTGCCGAGCGCCCAGGGCCTATGGCGCGCGATAGCTCGCCTCCATGTTTTGGAACGACGTCTTTCTGCAGTTGCGGCCGGCGTGTCCTTGCAGTCGCTTCAATGGTGGTATTGCTTGAGGACTCCGGCTTGTGGACGCGGTTCACCCGCGTGTCCGGCGGCTATTCGAGTCAAGTACACGTACCAGCGGCCGGGCCTGGAGAAATCGCCATCGTTTCCAACGAGGCAGTCATCTCAAGAATCCTCGATGGTCGCTTGTCCGCCGGCCACGCCATCGATACGGGATTAATTGCTGTCGACGCCCCACCGGCGGAGGAGGACGGCGTCCGCGATCTGCTCGTCGCGGCCTTCGATGTGCGATTGCCGGTCGAGGGAGGCGCCGACTTGGTCAGCAGGCGGACCCCATGGCGCGGTTTGGGTCATTAGCCCCCGGTACGAAGGGGAACACGTACGTCCGGTTTGGATTGAGGACTGCCGTGTGGACCCCTCTCGCGCCGGTTCAAATATTGGTCCGCACCTCCCCAGATACCTGCCGTGGAACCGCGGACGAGCCGCCACTCACACTTTGTGCCAAGTGCGGTCATACCCGCCGAAAAATGCTCGGCGCTCAGATTGCATTTCGCAACACAAACGCGTCCCAACGTCAGCGGCGGATGCCGGCACTTCTACATCATCTGCTGGGCTCTTGGCTGGATTATCGCCGGGATCACGACGGGATAGTAGGTTCGGCGCGGCCACTGAGTCATGTCCTTGCATTCCTAGTCGATGCTTCCGCGGCTCGCCCGTCTCCAGTGAGAACGTAATGCGCCAATGTCAGCGGCACGAGCAGAAAAAGGAAATACATGCTTAGGGACACCGCCGGCGCGGAAAGGAGTATGGGCGGCGAAGTCCCGAACCACTTCAGCCAATTTCGCTCCAAGAGGTTTTGAACGATCACAACGCCAAAGACGAGGACAACGAAACAGAGCGCGCCCAGCCGACGCCGTTCATGAGGATTTTCAGACCGACGCCATGCAAGGGCCAAGATCAATGAGCCTGTCGTGAGGTAAAGGATCGTAACGCCGAACCACACATCGAGAAGCGCGACCTGGACTCCAGGCCGGTACGCCGGTAGCGCATTGAAAAAGATCAACGGGGCGACTCCGGCGATGTCCTGGATCAGGTCAACGGGAGTTGCGGAAAGCACCTGGGGCCAGGGCCTTGCCAACACCTCGGGAAAGTAAATCAAAGCGATTGCCGAGCAGATGATCGGAACTCCGAAAATCACCCCCGGCACGAGCACCAGAGCTCGTTGCAACCCTTGCGACAGCCATGAACAGGCCAAGTCCGCAAAGAACGCCAGCCAAACGGGCGATGACAGCAGACAGGAGGCCGTGGCCAGGCAGATCGGAACCGCAAGCACGGTGGGCAAGTGACCGAGCGCGGCCGCCCAGCCAGGCGAGGGATATCCTTCCGCAACAGCACCTATTGCAAACAGCAGGGCAACAAGCCGGACACAGCGCCGCTCGGGACGGCTGAAGCAGACACAGATCGCCAGCAGCAGCAAAATGAAGCGCACAAGGTAAAGTGCACCACTGCGGAGGAGCTGGAGTGTGCTCCAGGCGCGCCACGCAGGTTCCGTTATCACTACCGTCAACGAGTGAGACTGGCCGCCGCGCTGGATGCGGAGGTCAATCGGCCGGTGTAGCTCAAAGTGTGCGCGAGCGACGAACCAGTCCGGCATCCCGGTGAGAGGCTGGCGATTTACGGCTATGAGGACATCGCCCGCACGCACGCCTGCTCTCTCCATCGGTCGTCCCCGCGAGACATCGGCCGCCTGCGCGGCGGGCCACGAGAGTACCCCGGCGTTGGCGGGACCCCAGAACTCCTGACGTGCGTTGAATCCGAAGGTGAGTATGTAGACGGCTGCTATCAGGTAAATCCACCACGGCACACGCCGGCACAGCATGGATCCTCCCTGTTCGGTGACCCGATCTCACCCAACACTGCCCAACGCCATTCGAACATCCAGATTTTGTCCTGATCTCGACCAGCACCACGGATTTCTTCAACTTCTAAGTGATTGGCGCTTCGTGCCACTTTCGGCCGTGAGCATATGCAGCAAAGTGCGTTTACAGAGGCTGGATTACTCGATCACCTCGCCACTTGCTGGAGCGCGGCATGCGTGACTTGGCGTGAGTGGCCGGTTGTAAAGCAGGCTTTGGCTCCTGTTCATCGTTTCTGTTAGAGTCCGACCAACGTGATAACTTGGCTATAGCGTCAAGCAAGAAGGGAGGAATGACAGATGTCTGGTGAGTGGAAAGAGGAGAAATGGGCGCAAGAGAGCTGGTACAGTGGCAAGGTTACGCGACGCCGGCTGGTCGGGTATGGCGCGGCGAGCGCGGGTGCACTTGGCGCCAGCATGCTCATGCCGGCGTCCTGGGGCGCCGCCTTCGGGCAGGCCAAGCCCTACAAGATTGGCTCGATGCAGCCACTGTCAGGCACGGCAGCTGCGGGCGGCAAGACTGCGCTCGTCGGCGTGCAGATGGCTATCGACCGCATCAACAAGATGGGCGGGATTAATGGTCGGCCGGTCGAGCTGATCGTGGCTGATTACGAGTCCAAACCCGATGTCGGTCGCCGCAAAGCCGAGAAGCTCGTCGTCGAGGACAAGATCGATGCGCAGGTGGGCGGGTATCTCTCGAACGTGTGCCTGGCCTGCATGCCCGTCTACGAGGAGCACAAGATCGTCAACATGATCAGCGTGTGCCTCGACACCACCATCACGACGAGCAAGTGCAGCCGCTACAGCTTCCGACCCTTCGACTACGCACCGGGGCAGGCGGTAGCGTTCGCACCATACCTCGTCAACAAGATTGGCAAGAAATGGCACGTCGTCTATCTCGACTACGCGTGGGGGCAATCGACGCGCGACGCCTACGTGGACGAGATCAAGAAGAACGGCGGCGATGTGGTGGGCACCACCGGCGTCCCGCTCGGCACCGCTGACATGACCGCGTTCATCTCCAAGATCGCTGGTGAGTTCGATGGTATCTTCGGAATCATGTTTGGCGCCAATGCCGTCACGTTCATCAACCAAGCCTACGACCTGGGACTGACGAAAAAATACAAGCTTGCCGGTGATGGGGCCATGGTGGAATCGACCCACATACCGGCACTCGGCGTAAAGGCGGAAGGGTTTGTCGGGATCAATCGCTACCTGCCGGTGATGGACCCACCGCTCAACACGCCGCATCACAAGAAGTTTTTTGATGATGCAGTGGTGCGCCTCAAGCAGATTGACCCAACCGGGCCGTTGCCAGACCGCTACACGCAGTCGAACTACGAAGCGATGAACGCGCTGAAGATCGGCATGGAGAAATCGGGCTACAAGGGACGCGAGGACACCATGAAGCTCATCGAGGCACTTGAGGGGTTAGAGATGAAGGAGGGTGATGATTTCCCGCAGGGTGACAAAGTGCTTCGCAAGGAAGATCATCAGGCGTTCCTACGCGAATTCATCTTCGACATCAAGGACGGCAAACATCGCATCCTTGATGTGATTCCCAAGGAGAATACAATCGTTCCCCCTGCTTGCAAGTTCGCCTAAACTTTCGCGAGCCTGAGTGGCACTCTGCCCGCCTGGGAACCTTTCGGGCGGGCAGTCGGACCGTGTCCAAGCTCGGGGTATCAATGAAGAGACTGTTGCCTGTTGTCGGCATGGTGGTCAGCTCGGTAGTCGCATCGGCCCACGTGAATGATAGGGGCATGGACTACCGGCACTATAAGGATCGTTATGGCCAGTCATGTTGTAACCAGCAAGATTGCAAACCGGCTGAGGACTTCGTCGAGACTATAGTAGGTGGCGAACCCGTCGTGCGAATGCTAATTGACGGCACTTGGATTACGGTCCCACAATCATATGTGGTTGGAGAATATGCATCGGACGGACGTGCCCACTTCTGCGGTCGGCTGTTCGTAACCAGCAGCAATCCGACCCATATCAAGCCAGAGCCTATCTGTGTGATTCTCCCGCCAAGGGATATGTGATTAGCATCTCTGTCGAGGTCTGTTGCGATATCGCACCGGGCGCTTCGGCCTTGCGAAACGCGTTGCGATATCTGAAGCACTCGGGCTGGCAGCGCCTGTCACAGCGCCTCGCCCTCTGCGACACGTTTGGCCTCCGTCTGGTCGAGCAGAAGCGCCGCAAGGTCTGGGTGCCGTTGCATCACCGCTGCGATGTCCGGCTCGTATGCGAGTTCCGGATGTGTCTCGGTCCAGTAATGCGCGGTACGAATGAAGGCGAGATAAGCAGCGAAAGTCTCGAACGTCTGCTCGCCAAACGCACGCCGCACTGCGTTGCGCGCTCGCTCCGACAACCGTGGCTCAGGGTATATGATGGTGAGCGCGTCGAACAGATCGGATTCAAGCTCCGTACGCGGAGTCGGAATGTTGGCCGGGCCGATTAGCGCTTCCAGACGCGCAAGAGCCTGCTCCAACGCCCTTGCGCAGCGCGCAGGGCGGGTCAACAGCGCAATGACCTGCTCGATGGTTTCCGGCAGCGCCGTGGTGTCACCGGCCGGACAACCCTCACCGATTAGGAAACCGACATGGCGCACGATGCAGTAGCGCACCGCGCAAAAGCGGGAAAGATATACGAACAGTCGTTCTTTGAACAATGACGGCAGTGGACTGTCGAGCCGACGTCGCGAAGGCCCAGCGTTCATCGATCAGGCCCGGAGCGGTTGTCGCCGTGCAAAAGAAATTCGGCATCAAGCCGAAGCGAGCCTCAACCTCTTGTGCGAGCCGACGCTTGTCCGGCCTTCGGTTCTGATTCATGCACTACTCGCTTTGTGCCTGAGCTCAAAAGGTTCCTATCGCTCATGAGTTTGGGCAGAGCGCACCGGCCACCCCAATCACGACCGCAACGACGCTCGTCAACGCGTTGGGTTCAAATCTGCGGCGGCGATGGCCGACTTGGGCCGGAATACGGATGCGTCCGAAGGCATGGAGAGTACGGCGAGCCCACGCCGGGCTGCCATGGGTGATGGCGACGCCGCCCGGCCACGTAGCTTCCCCTCCCCACGCGGCGGCAGGGCCCGCAAATATCGCTCGGCTCCTTGGGCTGCACCTGCTCCCGTCAAAGCTTCGCCGTCTCGGTAGTGGACTCCTCACTATATGATCCGGGTGGATACTCTTGAACCGGGAGAAATCCTCTCGTCAATAGGGTGTTATCTTTAGGGGCAGCCGATGCTAACAATCACACTAAAAAGTGGCGGCGCGAGTCCGGTTCGGGTGAAGAACGGTCACGGAATCCAACGTGGAATCGACGTGCCGAGCGCGTCTGTTGACCCCGAAAAAGCTGACTGCATTGCTGACCTGCCCACTTCAGTCCGTGCGAGGAAGCGACCCGTGTAGCGAAACTATTTGGGTGAACAGAATAGCGTGACATTCCTTATTCGATTACCTCGTCGATGATTCCAGCAGCGTCGGCAGGGGCGTCAGTAGGTGTTCCCGCTTCGAGTACGAGAGCTGCTGCCCGAACCTACGTGCTCCCGTCGATACTTTCGCACCCCGCCGATGGACCCGCATTCACCGCAGTGGACTTTCAGGGTTCATGGCGACGCCGAATTTGTTTAGTCAGCTTGTTCTTGCACGTCGGGCCGAGAATTCTCGTCATTGATCCAAATCAATTTCTAATCGACCGAACATATGGCCATCCCGAGGGTATGGATTCTTGGCAACCGCGTTCCCAATTTCACGGTAGTAGAATACAGACGGAGCAAACTGATGAAACCAGTTCTAGCCGCTGCCACGCTTGCCATGGGCCTCGGATTAGCCGTCCCGGCTATGGCGCAAGCTAACGATCCTGGTCGCACTTCGCCATTAGCGCAGACGGATCCTGGCAAGGAGTCAACCTTGGCTCGGCCGCCGTGCAAAGGCTCGACCTTGGCTCAGGCGACCCCGAGGGACGCTGGGAAGGAATCACCCTTGGTGGCTCAGGCGACCCCGAGGGATGCTGGCAGGGAGTCACCCTTGGTGGCCCAGGCGGCCCCGAGGGATGCTGGCAGGGAGTCACCCTTGGTGGCCCAGGCGGCCCCGAGGGATGCTGGCAAGGAATCACCCTTGGTGGCCCAGGCGGCCCCGAGAGATGTTGGCAGGGAATCACCCTTGGCCTCAGCGGATGAAGCGCTGTCACCGAAGGATGGTGGCAAGGAATCGGCTTTGGCCTCGGCGGACGAAGGCTGCAGGTAATTTCTCGCGGGGGAGTTCGTCCTAACGGGACTGAAGAATATTCAGTCCCAAAGATGATGCTCTAAACGAGGCGGCTCTCGGAGTTGCCCGCGATGGGAGCACTCGTCGAGCGCGCCTTGCCCAATCCGGTGGCCGACAAAATACCGGAGAAGGCGAACGCTGCAAAGCTGCGCACCATTGCACGCAAACGGTTCAATCCCACAGTCGAGGCCTGGCAGCTCGTGCCTCACACCGTGCGAGGCAATTGGCGCTTCAACACTTTCTACTGCAACACGCACAAAGCCCATGAGCTCGACAAGAGGAGGGAGTGGGTGGTTTCCCGAAGCCGGAGTCGCAATGCACCTTTGTGACGGAAAACACGCGGTCCTCTGGTCCGGCCGCCGCGTTGTGCGCGGGCGCGACGGGGAATCCGCCGCTCACTATGCGGACCTGGCGAGGGCCGAAACTCCGGCAAGAACTGTAACAGCCGCTGTAGTGAAGGGGTCCAGCTGAGGCTGCCGAAGATGCCGCCGCCGGCTGCGGGTCAAAGCAGCAGAGTTGGACTGAAACGTCGAGCGATACCCGAGGAGGTACGCAAGGCAAGAGTGTTCACGTGGGTCGAGTGTCGGCGCCTCGACCCGCGCCAGTTGGAAACCCAAAGCCTGCCACCGCGGCGAAGGTGCCTTGAAGCTTGACCCATGCAGAGGCCTCGGCTCCCTTTGGATTGATGCCTGTCAAGACCGTCGGAAGGAAAACCTTTAACTGTGGACGAGCCTAACCACGACGTCGGTTCGTGAGGTTGCGATGCGCTACAAGACCATTCTGATGCACTGCAACAGCAAGCGCCGCATCGAGCCCCTGCTGGCCGCCACCGTGAGCCTAGCCGAGCGGTTTCAAGCGCACTTGCTGGGCCTGTCGGCTGTTCCGCCGGTTGCCGTACGGGTCCTACGGACGACGATGGTCATCGATGCCCATTGCCAGCTCTACCGGGCAGAAAATCCGGCCATGAAATCGGCGTTCGAGGCCGCCACACAGGGCCGGGCGCTCACGGCTGAATGGCGAGAGGAGGAGGCCGATGTCTTCGGCGTCGCCGAGCGCGTCCTCCAATATGCGGGGGCCGCCGATCTCGTCGTTGCCAGCCAGACAGACCCCCAATGGCCGGGCTCGGAACGCCTCGATGTCGCCGATCGATTGGCCATCGAGAGCGGCCGGCCGGTCTTGATCATCCCGAACGCGGGCGTGCACAAGCGCGTCGGCGAGAAGGTGCTCGTCGCCTGGAATGGG
>Ga0306920_100005818_pt1 | contig 15987 bp, 21 predicted proteins | sample flu12Cox44000170_FD_204666 | JGI IMG/M metagenome (GOLD analysis project Ga0306920, IMG submission 204666) | Lab enrichment of tropical soil microbial communities from Luquillo Experimental Forest, Puerto Rico - flux4day.12C.oxic.44.000.170 (v2)... | ecosystem: Environmental > Terrestrial >... | reverse complement strand
CTTTCCGAAATTGTTCACGGTCCAGGCCTTTCCTAACCGAGCCCGACGCATACTGGCTGGACCGAGGCCCTCGCCCAAATTCCCGCGTCATTGCTCCGGCTATACATTTAATCTGCGGCGGCGCTTCAACAACAGTAAAGCTTGTCCTGATCTCGGTGCGAATTTGTTCTCGGTTCGGGCTTTCCTTAGGCGCCGCCAACGAGGGCACATATTGGCTCGAACGAGGCGCTCGTCCTAATTTCAGCATCATTGCCCCGGCTATAAGGTTAACCACCGGAGACTCTTATACAACAGTAAAGCTCGCGACGGTCAGCGGTCGAGTCGGTCGAAAGGAGAGGCTACTCGCGCGCAACCAAGTCCCGTCGACATCGTCCCTTAGATAGCCGAGGGCCGGCACGGCCACCACGGCTTTTCCATCGCTGAGCGCTGGGAGCGACGGCCGGACCGCGCCCGGCACGCGCCGCCTCGCGCCGCCAACCGCGGCGCCGGCAAGCGCGCCAAGGTAAAGGCCCGCCGGCGCCGTTGCCGCAAGCCGTAAGCGAAACCGCCCATCCCAGTGCACGATCGTGCCTGGCGGCACTACCGTGGGTGGCGCCAGCGCCGCCGGCTCGCGGCAGACGAGGACCCCGCCGCGGCGTGGCAGGAGACGGCATCCGCCGAGCGTTCGACCACCTCTAAGTCCTTGACATAACTCACGATATAGCCGATCAAGCCGCGCCGATCGGGGTGGGTAGAGGGCGCCGCCCACTGCACCCAGCACCGCCGACAAGGCGCGCAAGCCCAGCGCAGCGGGCTTCTCGGCAAGGGCGACATTGTCAAGGCGGGCGAAGCCGCCGGGGTGAAGCTCGACGGCGCGCGCCAGCAGCATCGCCACCTCGGCCTCGAGCGTCACCCGAGCCGCTCCCAACCGCGCCGCGGCGACGGCGAGCCGAGCGGCGGTGAGACCGGCCTCAGCCAGCCGCGGCTCACTCTGGCGGAGCCGCACGCGGGCGTAGGCGCGATCATGGTTACTGGGATCGTCGATCCATCGCTGCCCCGCCGCGCTCAGCGTCGCCAGCAGGCGGTCGCGGGGTACGCGCAGGAGCGGACGCAACACCCGGCAATGGGCGCGCTCCGCCGCCGCCGACATCGCCGCCAGCCCGTCGAGGCCGCTGCCGCGTGCCAAGCGCAGCAGCAGCGTCTCCGCCTGATCCTCGCGATGATGTGCGATGAGAAGGTGGAGCACGCCCTCGACGCGGCACCACTCCTCAAGCAGCGCATAGCGCGCAGCGCGCGCCGCCGCTTGGATGCCGCGGACACCGCTCTCTCCGCCCGCGCGCGTCAAAACACGATGCGCGATGCCGCGTGCTGCGAGCCAACGACCCACCTGGATTGCCTCGGCGGCAGATTGCGGGCGCAGGCGATGATCGACCGTGAGCGCCGTGATCATCCCGCCAGCGGCGCGCGCCCATTCATGCGCCAAGAGCGTAAGCGCCATGCTGTCGGCGCCGCCGGACACCGCTACCGCGAGTCGCGGTGACGGCTCGAATGGTTGGAAACGCTGCATCAGCGCCGCGAATTCGGCGGCCCTGAGCGGCTCAGAATCGATGGTCATTGTCTCCGGAAGGAGGAGAGAGCGCTGGATCACGACGGTGCGTCCTTCGACATGCGCGCTGACGCGCGCAAGCTCAGGATGAGGTCTTTTCTCAATGCCATCAACAATCTCTCCTCACCCCGAGCTTGCGCCCTGAGCAGGGCGAAGGACGCATGTCGAAGGGCGCAGGATCGATCCGCAGCGAAGCTGCGCTCAACACCCCAGGCGCTTTTTCTCGTCGCCGACGCGGTCCTTGATCGCCGCCGCGGCGGTCGGGAAGTCGCGGTCGAGACGCGCGAAGGCGCGGCAGGCGTCGGCTTTTTGTCCCAGCTGCGCCAACGACATGCCGAGCTTCATGAGATTGTCCGCGGCCTTGCCGCCTTTCGGATACTTTTGATAGCCCTCGGCGAAGACGGCAGCGGCGTTGTTGTAGTCCTTGCGCACGTAATAGGTTTCGCCGAGCCAATACTGCGCATTGCCGGTGAGCTGGTCATTGGGATAGCGCTGAATGAAGGCGCGGAGCGCCTGCTCGGCGGCGGGATAGTTGGCTTGGCGCAGGAGGCCGAAGGCGTAGTTGTACTGCTCTTGCGGCGTGCCGCTCGGCAGCACGCCCGACTCTGCCGCGGGCGCCGCCGCGGTCTGGGTCTCGCGCGCGGCTGGGACCTGGCCGAGCGTGCCTGATTGGCTCGCCGGCTCCGAGGGGTTGGCGCCGGCGCCGCGCGGCGCCGCGAGATTGCGCGGTGCGGCCTGTGGCGCCGGCGGAGCTTGGGCGACAGCGGGGCCGCCGCCACGCTCGATCGCCGAGAGCCGTTGATCGACGTCGCTCACCAAGGTGTCGAGACGGCGCTTCAGTTGATCGAGGCCGTAGTTGATCTCCTCGATTTGTCCCGTGAGCGCGCGCATCTGGTCTTCGAGCTGACTGAAGCGCACTTCGTAATTGACCGCACTCTGTGCGTCGGGCGGGCTCACCGCGACCGGCGCGCCGCCCGGACCGGTGCCGCGATAGACTTGCCGCTGCAGCAGGTTCATGTCGCGCTCGAGGCGATCCAATCGGTCGAGCAGCGGGCGCACATCCGTGCTTTGCGCGGCGGCGATGCCGGCGATGCCGAACGTCACGCAGCATAGTGCCATAGCGATGGCGGTCGCTCGCCAACCCCGCCGCACAAGCTGGGAACCGTTCTCACTTTTATTGTCACCCCCGGGCTTGACCCAGGGGTCCACGTGGATGGCCGGGTCAGGCCCGGCCATGACGGGATCAAGGTGACCGTATCTCATCGGAGTGGTCTACCCGGCCTTTTGGGCAAAAAAAGGGCGCCTGCCCTCGCCCGCGACACCCCCCGAGGTTCGCGAATCGAGCGCAGGCGCGCTTTAAAGAACAGCAGTGGCAGCGGCGATCAGTTGATCACCGTCACACCGCGCCGGTTCTGCGCCCAGGCTGCTTCGTTCGAGCCGACGACGGCCGGACGCTCCTTGCCGTAGCTGATCGTGGAGACGCGATTGGCCGCGACGCCGAGCGCCACCAGCATCTTCTTCACCGCCGAGGCGCGGCGCTCACCGAGCGCCAGGTTGTATTCGCGCGTGCCGCGCTCGTCGCAATGGCCTTCGACGGTGACGGTCACGTTCGGATATTTCTTGAGCCAGTCAGCCTGGCGCTGCAGCGTCGTGCGGCCCTCCGGCTTGACGTCGCTCTTGTCGAAATCAAAGAACACGCGATCACCGACATTCTGCTGGAAGTCCTCGCGCGAGCCGGGCTGCACGCTAGGGGTCTGCACACCGGCATTGGCGCCCGCACCGGCGGCGCCGCCTTTGTCCGTGTTGTCGGAAGCGCAAGCGGCCAGCAGCAGCACGCCTGCAAGCAGACTCAGAGACCGAAGATTCATTGTTCTACTCCCTCAAAAGGCTGGGATTGGTTGGGTCGATCGTGGTTTGGACGGCGTAGCCCCTCGGACGCACTCGCTCCGACACGCAGTCGGAGGTGTACGCCAGCCGCGGTCGGCAAAAAGCGGCGCGACTATACTTCCAGTTAATCAGGGAAGCAAGGGGGACCACGCAGGATCGGAAGCATCCTGCGGTGTAATCACCTCTCTTTCGTTATAGCCGGTCAAGTCGATCGTGTAGAGACGGCTCGAGCCGCCTTTGCCTTTGGCGTCGGTGGGCGCTTGGCGGAAATACATGAGCACGCGGCCATTGGGCGCCCAGGTCGGCGCCTCCACGAGAAAGGCTTGCGTCAGGAGTCGCTCGCCCGAACCGTCCGCCCGCATCACGCCGATATAGAACTGGCCGCCGTCAATTTTCGTGAACGCGATGAGGTCGCCGCGCGGCGACCAGGCGGGTGTGCCGTAACGGCCGGAGCCGAAGCTGATGCGCTTCACGTCGCTGCCGTCGGCATTCATAGTGTAGAGCTGCTGCGAGCCGCCGCGATCGGAGTTGAAGGCGATCTGCCGCCCGTCGGGCGAGTAGCAAGGCGAGGTGTCGATGGCGGGATTGTCGGTGATCCGCGTCAACTGGCGCGTGCGCAGGTCGAGCGTATAGATGTCGCTGTTGCCGTCGATGGCGAGGCTCATGACCACCTTCTTGCCGTCGGGCGAGAAGCGCGGCGCAAAGGTCATCCCCGGGAAATCGCCCAGCACCTCCTGCTGTCCCGTCTCGATGTTGAAGAGATAGACCCGCGGCACGCCCCGCGCATAGGAGAGATAGGTGATCTCCTGCAGCGTCGGCGAGAAGCGCGGCGTCAGCACCAGCGCACGGCCGTCTGTGAGGAAGCGGTGGTTGGCGCCGTCCTGATCCATGATGGCGAGCCGCTTGACGCGCCGATCGGCAGGACCGGTTTCGGAAATATAGACGATGCGCGTGTCGAAATAGCCGTCCTCGCCGGTGATGCGCTTATAGACGGCGTCGGCGATCTTGTGAGCGATCGCGCGCCAAAGATTCTGCGGCGCCGGCCCATAGCCGAAACCCGTGAGTTGCTGCTCGGCCAGAACATCCCAGAGCCGGAATTCGACACGAATGGTCCCGTCGCCTTTCGTCTCGACGAGACCCGTCACCAGCGCCTGGGCGTTGATGACGCGCCAATCGCCGAAACGCGGCGGCGTGCGCGTCGCCCCCTCTTTGTCGACGTAAGCCCGTTGATCGATGGGGACGAAGAGGCCGGAGCGTTCGAGATCGGCCGACATCACCTGAGTGATGTCGCGCGCCATCTGCGCATTATTGCCGTCGCCGGCGAAATCCGGAATGGCGATCGGCAAGGGTTCGATCTTGCCGCGCGTCAAGTCGAGATGGAGCTCGGCATGCGCGACGGCAGCGCTCAACAGCAGGGCCGCGGACGCGGCAAAAGCGCGCAGGACGGAAAATCTGCTCATGATACATCCTTGGGGTCGAAGGTGATGGTGAAGGTCTGCCACTGTTCATATTTTTGCGGCGGAAATTTGAGCGGCTGGCAGCGCGGGTTGCGCAAAGCCCGCATCGCGCTTTCCGCCGCTGCCTGGAAGAAGGGATCGCTGTTGCGCTCCGAATTGAGCTGCTGCGCGTCCCGTACCGTGCCATCGGAATTCATGAAGACACGGAACTCCGGCGTCAGGTTTTTGGCATCGCGCGCGCCGAGCGGAATGTTCCAGCAAGCGTAGAGCTGCTGCTTGATGAGGTCGGTCTCGCTCGTGGTGAGCTGCGAGCCAAGCGGCGCCACCGGCTGCGAGGATGATTTAGAGGGTTGTGCCGCGGCGATCTTCTGCGGCGGCTCATCGGTCGGGTGCGTCGGGCTGCGCTTGGCGAGATTGCGCAGCATCTGGTCCGAGAGCACGTCGTCGTTCTTCTTGGGCGGCGCCGGTTTCGCCGGCGGCGGCGTGGGTTTGGGCGGCTCGGGCTTGGGCGTTTCCGCCTTCGCTTCTTGCGGCGGCGGAGGCGGCGGCTTCGGTGCCTCGGGCTTCGGCGGCTCCGGCTTAGGCGGCTCGGGTTTCGGCGGCTCCGGCTTCGGCGAGGGCGGCGGCGGTTCGGGCTTGGGCGGTTCCGGCTTAGGCTTCGGCGTCTCCACCTGCGCCACATCTTCGGGCTTGTCGGGCTTGGGCGGCGTGCGCGTCACCTGCGTCGCACGCGTCTCCGGCGCGACGTTGATGAGCTGCACGACGATCGGCGTCTCCTCGGGAATCGGCCGGCTGAAAAGATGCCAGTGGATCAGTCCATAGAGCGTCAGCACCACGGCGAGGTGAAACACCGCCGAGTAAGCGAAGACGCGCCGAGGCATGCCGCCGATCTCGGTCATGGCGCGCGTCGCTTCTTGCTCTTGAGACTCACCCCCTCACCCTCCCGGCGCTCCGCGCCGGGCCCCTCCCTCTCCCACAAGGGGAGAGGGGTGGCGATGTGCGCGCGGTGCGCTCCCTCTCCCCTTGTGGGAGAGGGTTGGGGTGAGGGGTGCCACGTTCCCTGCATCATGAAAGCGAGCTCTGTGAGCTACCGCTTACCCTTGTCGCGTGCCTGCTCGGTGATGAGCGAGACCTTGGTGAAACCGGCGGCGCTGACGAGGCCCATCACTTCCATGACGCGGCCGTAGTTGATGTTGCGGTCGCCGCGCACATAGATGTCGGCCTCGGGATTGTTCTTGGTAATCGCCTGAAGCCGCGGCACCAGCTCGTCGTCGCCCACCTCGCCGTTCTGCAGGAAGAGCTTGTTCTCGGCATTGATGGTGATGACAAGCGGCTCCTTTTGCTCGGTGATGGCGGGGGCCTTGGTCTGCGGCAGATCAACGGGAACGCCCACCGTCAGCAGTGGCGCCGCGACCATGAAGATGACGAGCAGCACCAGCATCACATCCACCATGGGCGTGACGTTGATCTCGCTCATCGGCTTGTAGCGCTGGCGCGGCCCGCCGCCGTTGCCATTGAGGAAAGTGCCAGCCATGGGGCTCAGGCCTTCTCGTCGAGCTGACGCGAGAGGATGGCGCTGAACTCGGTGGAGAAGCCGTCGAGCCGGCCGGCATAGCGGCCGAAATCGGTCGAGAATTTGTTATAGGCGATGACCGCGGGAATGGCGGCGACGAGGCCGAGCGCGGTGGCGAAGAGCGACTCGGCAATGCCGGGCGCCACCACCGCGAGGCTCGTATTCTTGGACGCGGCGATCGCCTGGAAGCTGTTCATGATGCCCCAGACCGTGCCGAAGAGGCCGATGAAGGGTGAGGTCGATCCCACCGTGGCGAGAAACGGCATGAAGCGCTCGAGCCGCTCCATCTCGCGATTCACCGTCACATGCATGACACGCTCGATGCGCTCCTGGAGGTTGGTGCGGAGCGCGGTCGATGCGGCCAGGCCTTTGGCGGCGCTGCGGCGCCATTCGCGCATCGCCGCGGCGAAGACGGCGGACATGGGATCGAGCGGCCGCGCGCCGATGCGGTCGTAGAGATCGTCGAGCGAGCCGCCCGACCAGAAGCTCTCCTCGAAATGCTCGGCATCGCGCTTCAAACGCCGGAGCTTCATGATCTTGTCGAAGATCACCGCCCACGACCAGAACGACGCTGCCAGCAGGAGGAACATGACGATCTTGACGATGAGATCGGCCTGGAGGAAGAGGCCGAGGATCGAGAGATCGTGCGGAACGGCGCCGCCGAGCGGAACGGCGTTGATAGCATCACCTTGCATGAGCCGAGACCATCCGAGTGGTTGTGTCGTTAAGGGAAAGAAGCGCCGCGCGAAGCGCCACCGGCAGGCGCTGCGGTCGGCCATTGCGGCCGATCGCGGCGATTTGGAAGGAAAGCAGCACCAGGCTTTCGCCGCCGCGCCTCACCGCCTGATCGAGCTCGAGGCTCGCCGCGCCAAGCGCGCGCAATGTGGTGACGACGACGAGGTCGTCGTCGAGCCGCGCCGGGGCGCGAAAGTCGAGCGTGCCACGGCGAACGACGAAGGAGACGCCGCTCTCGGCGCGGAGCCGCTCCTGCTCGATGCCGAGCCGGCGCAGCATCTCCGTGCGCGCGCGTTCCGCGAATTTGAGGTAGTTGGCGTGATAGACGAGGCCCACCGCGTCGGTGTCCTCGTAATAGACGCGGACGGGATAGAGATAAGCGCCGTCGTGGACGGCGCCGTCGCGCGGCAAGGCGGTCATGCCCCCTCCTCCGCGTCCTCGGCGAGGAGATCGAGTTGCGCCGCGCGCGGCCGGAGCGGCTTCAGACCGAGATAGGCGTAACCGAGATCGCTCAGCATGCGTCCCCTGGGCGTACGCTGCACCAAGCCTTGCTGAATGAGATAGGGCTCGATCACCTCCTCGACGACGTCGCGCTGATCGGCCAGCGCCGCGGCGATGGTCTCGGCGCCCACGGGGCCGCCACCGTAATTCTCGGCGATGCAGGCGAGATAGCGCCGGTCCATGGCATCGAGTCCCTGCGCGTCGACCTCGAGCCGCTTGAGCGCGCCATCGGCGACGCGCGCGTCGATGCGCGCGACCCCCGCCACCGCGGCGAAATCCCGCACCCGCCGCAGCAGCCTGGTTGCGACCCGCGGCGTGCCCCGCGAGCGCCGTGCGATTTCCGCGGCACCGCCCGGGTCGAGCGCCATGCCGAGGACGCCGGCACCGCGCGCGACGATGCGCTCAAGCTCCGCGGGCGTATAGAAGACAAGGCGAAGGGGAATGCCGAAGCGCTCGCGCAGGGGCCGCGTGATGAGGCCTGAGCGCGTGGTGGCGCCGATCAAAGTGAAGGACGGCAGGTCGATCCGCACGGAGCGCGCGGCCGGCCCCTCGCCGATGATGAGATCGAGCTGAAAATCCTCCATCGCGGGATAGAGAATCTCCTCGACCGCCGGCGTCAGGCGATGAATCTCGTCGATGAAGAGGACGTCGCGCGGCTGGAGATTGGTGAGGAGCGCTGCAAGGTCGCCGGCGCGCTGGATCACCGGTCCCGAGGTGGCGCGGAAGCCCACACCCATTTCGCGCGCGATAATCTGGGCGAGCGTCGTCTTGCCGAGACCGGGCGGCCCGAAGAGCAGCACATGGTCGAGCGCCTCGCCCCGCGCGCGCGCCGCGGCGATGAAGACGCGGAGATTGTCGCGAAGTTGGCTCTGGCCCACGAACTCGTCGAGGCTGAGCGGGCGAAGCGAGGCTTCCGCCGCATCCTCCTCGCGCCGTTCGGCCGTCACCATGCGCGGCTCGCTCATCGCGCCAACTCCTGCAGGCCGGCGCGGATGAGCGCATCGATGCGCGCCTCAGCGCCCAGCCGCTTTGTCGCGTGGCTGACGGCGCTGAAGGCGTCGCTCCGGGAATATCCGAGATTGACCAGCGCCGAGACCGCATCGGCAGCAGCCCCATGCGCCGCTTCGGGTGCAGCCTGCGCCGAGGGCCCGAGCACGATCCCGCCCACCTTGTCCCTGAGCTCGTTGACGATGCGCTGCGCGAGCTTGGGCCCGACGCCCTCGGCGCGCGCGAGCGCCGCTTTGTCCTGCGCCATGATCGCGGTGGTGAGTCCCTCCGGCGCGAGCACGCTCAGGATCGCGAGCGCGAGCTTGGCGCCGACGCCTTGCACGGTCGTGAGCAAGCGAAAGGCGCCGCGCTCCCCTTCGTCGGCAAAGCCATAGAGATGGATGTGGTCCTCGCGCACATGCGTCTCGACGAGGAACCGCATCGGCTCGCCCGCCGCGGGGACGCGACCGAGCGTGCGCGCCGAGGCGAAGACGAGATATCCCACGCCGTTCACATCCAGCACCACGCCATCGGCGCGCCGCTGGTCCACCACGCCGGAGAGCGAGGCGATCATGGCGCCGCCTCAAATGCGGATACGTCCTGCTCCTCTCCGCCCTTCAGGGGGGAGAGGAAGGGGCCCACGCCGCAGGCGTGGGAAGGTGAGGTGGGTGGACGCCTCACAGAACGACCCTCGGCTTCGAATTTGCAGCGACCGCCCCCTCGCCCTCCCGCGCTTCGCGCGGGCCCCTCCCTCTCGCACGAGGGGAGAGGGACTTTGGCGCACCCTGCCATATCTCGTTTGTGGCGGCGTGGTGGGCGTGGCAGATGGCGACGGCAAGCGCGTCGGCGGCATCGGCGCTCGCCAACAGTGCCGCCGGCAGGAGGCGCTTCACCATCATCTCCACCTGCGGCTTTTCCGCGTGGCCGACGCCAACCACCGACTTCTTGATGAGGTTGGCGGAGTATTCGAAGACGGCGATGCCGCGCGCCGCCGGCGCGAGCAGCACCACGCCGCGGGCGACGCCGAGCTTCAAGGTGGAGGCTGGGTTCTTGTTGACGAAGGTCTCCTCGACAGCGGCCGCATCGGGCCGAAATTCGTCGAGCACGCCGTTGAGCTGGCGGAAGAGCTCGACCAAGCGCTCGGCGAGCGCCATGCGGGTGGGCGAGTGGACGACACCGTCGGCGACGTGGACGAGACGATTGCCATGCGCCTCGATCACGCCCCAACCGGTGTGGCGCAAGCCCGGATCGAGTCCGATAAGGCGCATGACGCTGGTCCTGCTCTGTGGCGGCGGCGCGATCAGGCGCTCACGCGCGCCATGACCTCGTCCGACGCGTCGAAATTGGCGTAGACGCTCTGCACGTCGTCGCTGTCCTCGAGCGTCTCGAGCAATTTGAAGAGCTGATCGGCGGCCTCGCCCTCGACCGGCGTGAGCGTCTTGGGCTTCCACACCAGCTTCGCCGATTGGGGCGCGCCGAAGCGTTGCTCGAGCGCGTCTCGCACCGCGTTCAACGCATCGGGCGCGGTCGTCACCGCATGCTCCTCGCCGCCGCTTTCGACATTGTCGGCGCCGGCTTCGACCGCCGCCTCGAACATTGCGTCGGCCGAGGCGGCGTTTGCCGCGTACGTCACTTGGCCGACGCGCTCGAAGAGGAAACTCACGCTGTTGCTCTCTCCCATATTGCCGCCGGCCTTGGTGAAGGCGGCGCGCACATCGCTTGCGGTGCGATTGCGGTTGTCGGTGAGCGCCTCGACGATGATGGCGATGCCGCCGGGGCCGTAGCCCTCATACCGCACCTCGTCGTAATTCTCGCCGTCATCACCGCCGGCGCCGCGCCGGATCGCGCGCTCGACGGTGTCCTTGGGCATGTTCGCTTCCTTGGCGGCGTTGACGGCGGCGCGCAGACGCGGATTGGAATTGGGATCGGGAAGACCGCTCCGTGCGGCGGTGGTGAGCTCGCGAATGATCTTGGTGAAGATCTTGGCGCGCTTTTTGTCCTGCGCGCCCTTGCGGTACATGATGTTCTTGAATTGGGAATGGCCCGCCATCGCCGATCGCTAATTCCTGAGATTGTCGCCGCGAACGATACCATATCTTGTGAAATGACCAACCACGGCCGCGCCGCCCGAGTCGCGCGCGGATAAAGGCGCGTCTTAGCCCGTCAATATGGCAGCATTGGGGCGCCCTCACCCCGCAAGAAAGCGCGCGATGCCCGAGATCGCGAAATAAAGCATGAGAAGCCCGGTCGCGCCCTTCGCGATCACTTCCCAGGCGCCGCTCTGAGAGTGGAGGCGCAGCACCACGACGAGCGTCGCCAGCACAACCACCCAGGCGACGGCGCCGACGATCACCGCCGCGGCGACGAGAGCGCCAGCCGCGAGTCCCGCCGCCATCACTTCGGCGCGACCGATCACGGCGAACCAAAAGGCGATGTTCCACGGACTCGACAAGGCGAGGCCCAGACCGAGCGCAAAGCCGGCGCGAGTACTGTCGAAAGCGCGTGGCGCGGCAAGAGGTGCGCCCGCGCGCCAAGCGACATAGCTCCGCACCGCGCCCCGCAGAAAGACGACAGCCAGCACCAGCAGCAGGAGCGTGCTCAGCCCCAGAAGGAGGAGCCGTCCGCTCGCTGAGACGAACAGGACGCCGGCACCCATCACCGCCAGTAGCGCCCAGAGCGCATCGCCCGTCGACGCACCAAAGCCCACCGCACAAGCCGGCCAAAAGCCGCGCGCCAGCCCGCGCCGAATGATCTCGGCATTGATCGGGCCTGGCGGCCAGGCCACCGACCAGCCCAGCACGATTCCATAGGTGGTAAGCGGCAAAAGCGAGGATGGCGGCGACATGGTCTCGTTGCTCTATTTCGCGATCTCTAGCACGGCGGCGGTTTAGGCGCGCAAGAGAGAGCCGGAACGGCGCGCGCCGTTCACGACGCGGTCGGAACGCGACCGGCGAATTCCGCGAGCACTTTTAAAATGACCACCCTCTCTTGAAAGGAGATTGACCCATCGCGCTTTCTAGCATAGAAGAACATGCGGTTGTCTGGGGGAGAGCCAATGATGTCGATGACCACTGGCGATAGGCAGAACCTGACGGAAAGCAAGGTCGAGCAAACGGCACGTGAACTGGCGCCGGCGGAGACCGAGGCTGTTGCCGGCGGCGGCACCCCCACGCGTCCGGTGCCGACCACTCTCCCGCTACCTCCCTGCTGCTAAGAGGCCTTGGCGGAAACTGGCGGCAGTGGTGACGCGTCGGAGATCGTAGGCGTCGGCGGGAGCGTGCGTTCGTCGCTGCGCCGGAATTCACCGCGCAACGGGCCGAAATCTTCGCGCGGTAAGCGTAGTCGCTGGCAGGGTTGGCTCGTGCCTCAATCGCGCTCGCGCTCGAGCGGCGATTTGCCGGCGCGCTCGTCGTAGCCGGCGCGGTTGCTATAGAAAAGCAGCGCCATCAAGCCGCCGCCGAGGCCGATGGTGCCGAGCGCGCCCAAAACGACGGCGAGATAGCCGCTCGCGGTCATACCGGTGTCGCCCAAGGCCATCCAGGCATAGACGCCGATCACCAGCAGTGAGAGAGCGATCACCCCGGCGACGGCCGCCAGCACAACTTGCGAACGGTCCATCTCCTTAGAACGCCGTCGGCACGCTCACGGTTGCCAGCGCCTCATCGAGCGGCCATTGCGCCTGCAAGCGGCCGCCCAGGCGCAGCGGCGCAATGCGGCGGGCAAGACCGGTCGCGTCGTCGATCTCGACATAGGCAGCGCACAGCGTCGCCTCGCCTTCCGCGACCTGGAGCCGCTCGCCCGGCATTTTGCGCACGAAGCGCGCGATCGCCGCTTCCTTCTGCATGCCGATAACCGAGTCGTAGTCGCCGCACATGCCGGCGTCGGTCATGTAGGCCGTGCCGTTCGGCAGGATTTGCGTGTCGGCCGTCGGCACGTGGCTATGCGTGCCGATGACGGCAGAGGCGCGACCGTCGCAGAAATGGCCCATCGACATCTTTTCCGACGTTGCCTCGCCATGGAAATCGACGAAGACGGCATCCACCACGCCAAGCGGATGCTGCGCGAGCAGCTTGTCGACGGCGGCAAATGGATCGTCGATCGCATCCATGAAGAGCCGCGCCATGGCGTTGACGACGAGGAGTTTCCGTCCATCGGCGAGCGCATAGATGCCGTGGCCCTTGCCGGGCGTCCCCGGCGGAAAATTGAGCGGCCGCAGCAGGCGCGGATCGCCGTCGATATAGGGGATGATCTCGCGCTTGTCCCAGACGTGATTGCCGGTGGTGATGACGTCGACGCCGCCCGAGTAAAGCTCGTCGCAAATCTTGTCGGTGATGCCGAAGCCGTGCGCCGCGTTCTCGCCATTGGCGATGACGAAATCGAGCGCCAGCTCGCGCCGAAGCCGCGGCACGTGCTCGGTCACCACCACGCGTCCGGCACGACCGACGATATCGCCGCAAAAGAGCAGCCGCATGCCAGGGTCATCCTTCTCGTGAAGCCGAGGCCCGCGCCGTGAGCGGGTGAGGATGGAGCCGCCTCGGCCGTCGGCATGGCATAACCCTCGTGGCCCGCTTACGCAGGTGGGAGCCATATACCGAAGCCACGGCTCCGGCAGGGACAGCCCCCGAGAGGTACATATCGGCCCCGGGGTGCGTGCGACCTAACGCGCCGCGCAGCCCCATCCTCGGGATCAAATGTGGTCCGCTTCGAGCCTGGCGGCAACCGCCTCGATGCGCTTGGCGAGATTTTCGATGCCGCTCAGCAACTTGGCATCCTCGGGTGCGGCCCCATTGCCGCCATGGGGCCGGGCATTGGCGCCATCCTCCTGCGCCTCGGCGAGTTCGTCGGCCAGCACCAGCGCGGTCAGCACCAGGAGCCGCGCTTCGCCGATCTGACCCAAGTCCTGCGCAAAACCCTTCACCTTGGCGTCGATGTAGCGCGCCAGCTCGGTGATGCGCCCCTCTTCGCCGTCATTGCAGGCGACGGGATAGCCCCGCCCGTTGATGGTGACGGTGACCTGCGCCATTACCCCTCCAAGGCGCGATCGAGGCGGCCGATCGCCGCGTCAAGCCGCACCGCAACCGTCTCGGTGGTGGCGACGAGCGCGGCGTAGTCGGCCTTCATCGTGGCGAGCGCGCCGTGCCGCGTCTTGTCGCCATCGGCGAGCCGCGTCGCCACCTTTTCGAGCCGCGCCACCGCGCGCTCGAGACGGCCCAACGCCTCCGTTGTTTTGTTCATGGCCGCGCCCCCGCGAAAGCGATCACCTTAAGCGGCGCGGCGAGCGGGCGTCAATGCGGCCTTGGCGCCGCCGCGCCAAACCATGACACAACATTGCCGCAGGCGCGCGACGCCGCTTCCCTGCTGCGCATCTCCTGGGTTCTTGCGTATACTCGGTCAGTCCTTTCGGGGGGTAAGGCAGGAGCGTGACCAGTTCGGCTCGCCAGGATTGGCAACCGCAGCGCCTTTCGGCGGAAGCGCGCCGCTTGGCCGAGGCGGCGGCGGAGAAGGCGCATCTGCCGCTCTCCGTCTGGCTCCATCGCGTCATCCGCGCGCAGTGCGCGGCCGAGGGCATCTCGCCGCCCTCGAGTGGACGCACGGCGTCACCGGCAGCGCAAAAGGCGCTCGAGCTCATCGCGGAAAATCTCCGCTATGCCCATTTCCCGCCGCTCGACGAGGCGCGCGCCTATTGGCGCCTCATGACCGAGTTCGGCTTGAGCCTCGACGCCATCGCCGCGGGGATCGATCGCTCGCCCGAGCAGGTGTTGCGCACGCTGCGCCTCTTGAGCCTGCCGGAAAAGGTACGTCAGCTCGTCGAGCGCCGCGCGCTTTCGCCGCAACACGCCTACGCGCTCCTCGAGGCCGAGAATCCGGCGGCGCTTGCCGAGGCGACGCGCGCGCTCGGTACTGCCACCGAGGCGGCCCGCGGCGATCGCGCGCGTGCCCACGTGGCGGGCGGCAAAGTCATCTGATGACGCGCCAGCAGCGCCGGCTCGAGCACGGCGAGAACGGCGGCCTTTGGCATGAGCGGCTCATCGAGGGAGAAACGCAGCAGCTCGCGGCGCGCGCCGCCGAAACCGCCGGGCTCACGCTCGAGGCTTGGATCGAGCGCGCCATCCAGCGCAGCTGCGCCATGGATGGCGCAGCGGCAGCAACGGCGGCACCGGCAGCAGCCGGCGGCGCCGGCGAAACCGATGTCGGACCGGCAGCGCCGGCACGCGGCGGGCGCGTGGCGGCACTCCTCGCGCTCCCCCTGCTCATCACCGCGGGAATTGCCTATCTCGCCACGCGACCGGCGGAGATCCGCGGCCGCGCCGTCGCCCTCGAGCTGCCGCGCCAGCCGGCGGCCGAGATCATCGTCACCGCACCGAGGCCGCTGGGGCTGCCAGGCGACAAGGAGCCGACCGATCCGGCGCAGCTCGCGCTCTGGCTGGCGCCACGCGCGTCGGCGGGCGATGCAGTTGCGCAATATCGCCTCGGCGCGCTTTACGCGATGGGCAAAGGGGTCGAGCGCGATTACGCGCAGGCAGAACCGCTGCTCCGCGCGTCAGCCGAAGCTGGTCTTGCCGAGGCGCAATTCGATTACGGCGTGCTGCTGGAAAACGGCTTCGGTGTCGCCGCCAATGCGGAAGCGGCCGCAGGCTGGTACCGCAAGGCCGCCGCGCAAGGCAGCGCCGAGGCGGCGCTCAATCTCGGCTACGCTGCCGCCAAGGGTGCGGGCGTGCGCAAGGACCTGGCGGAAGCGGCGCGCTGGTTCTCGCGCGCCGCCGAGCTGGGCGCACCCGACGGGCAGTACAATCTCGCTTATCTCTACGAGTATGGCGCGGGCGTGCCTAAATCGCTCGCCAACGCCTACTTCTGGTACAGCATCGCCGCCGCGCAAGGCGACGACGGCGCGCGCCAGGCGGCCGAACACATCGCCCGTGACCTTTCGCCGAAGCAGCTCAGCGACGCGAAGGCGAAGGCGACGGCACTCCCGGCCGTGGCGCGAGGCGAGCATTGATGCCATCGGAATTTTAGCGCGCCGCCCCCTCACCCTCCCCAGGAAGAAGCGTTAAATCAGCCGCGCCGCGGCGATCCACCACTCGCCACGCTCGGCTCGGAGTCGTTGGCCGGCCGCTTGGGCTTCCTCGAGCGAGGCGAAGAGGGCGAAGCAGGTGGCGCCGCTGCCGCTCATGCGCGCGAGCAGCGTCCGCGGAAGCCCGGCGAGTGCTGCCAATACCGTTGCGATCTCGGGAACCAGCTCGACCGCCGGCTCAGTCAGATCG
>Ga0306920_100005817_pt1 | contig 15988 bp, 11 predicted proteins | sample flu12Cox44000170_FD_204666 | JGI IMG/M metagenome (GOLD analysis project Ga0306920, IMG submission 204666) | Lab enrichment of tropical soil microbial communities from Luquillo Experimental Forest, Puerto Rico - flux4day.12C.oxic.44.000.170 (v2)... | ecosystem: Environmental > Terrestrial >... | reverse complement strand
GACTGACATCTTCATCCTGCTCGAGGCGGTCAATTGTCGCCGCGAGGCGGCTTCGGACGTCCGACAGTGCCCGGAGAACGCCATTGACACCGGTCTCCTTCGCATCGAGAGGCGCAAGGCGACGTTGAAGAGCTGCGAATTTCTCCTCGAGCTCCAGCAGACCAGGAATGGATCGCTCGACTTCTGCGCAACGCGTGTTCGTCGTCCCGATAAATTGCGACAGTCTTTGCAGGCGGTGCTCAAGGGTCTCTTGATTCACGCCCTGCTCAATGACGGTATGGTCTGCTCCATTTCATCCTGGGAGCCTTGCAACTGCGCGATCGATGTCTCAAGCGAGCGTCTTTTTGCGATTACGTCGCCGAGCTTTTGTTTTATTTCTTGCTGCTGCCGGCGTATCTGCTCAACGGAACCGATCAGATCGCCGCTTGCATTGCGCTGCTGATGATATTGGACGGCTTCCGCACTGCTGGCCATGCGCGTCTGAAGAGTGCTGATGGCACCTTCGGGATCGACATGATCAAGATGTTGAACCGCTTGCTCGGTATCTTTCTGCCCATGCTCCAGAAGGAGCACGCTATGTCGTGCGCTCCGCAGGCGCGTCTCCAGTACGTCCACTGCCTTGTTTTTCTCACGCAGCTTGCAGTATTGCACGAGAGCGAAGACGATAAGCGAGAGGGGCACAAGAAAAACCAAGAGCCAGGCGACTTGCCGCGATGCCGGCAGCGACGAGAACAGCGCAATAAGAGTTGCAGGCTGATAGTCCGCGGCAAGCAGCTCGACGGTTACTGCGAACGCGAGGAGGGCACTTGCAAGCAGGATAAAGGCAGGCATTCTCTTTAGTTCCCCTTGTTACGGTGTGGAGTGGATTCCATCTTTTTTGATGCACCGCAGCCTTGCAGCTGGGAAATCTCAATGAGGCGGTTGCCAGATTGCCGGTGACCGTCGCAAACCAACACCGGACGTCGCCCAAAGCTCGGGCGACGACATCGTAAGCGCCCTCCCAGCCGAGCGCCGATCATGCAAATTAGTCGCGCGGGCCATACCTCGGTTCGAGTCAACGGACAAAAATTAGCGAGGATAAGTGTGGAAGGCGAAGATTGACGGAGTCCTAATCTCATGCACCTGTGCGGCTAAATATCCCTTTGGGGGAGCTCGTTGCTGCAAACCAGCTCGGGCGTGTCATGACGTCTGACCCAGTGCCGCCGTTCTCCTGATCGGGTGCACGATCCGGGGTCAGGGTCGTGCATCACAGCAAAGGCGGCGGCTCCATGTTCGGGTTGGTTCAGACCCGGCCTAACCCATTCGAGGTCCTTCGCTTCCTTATACCTGCGGTACTCAGATAGTGGCCATAAATCGGGGAGGCGGCAGCCCGCCTCAATCCGCCCGGCGAGGCGTCGGGACGCAGACCAAACGCAGATCGGGCAACCTCGCGTTTGACACGGGGGCTGCGCCCGCGCCCAGCATTGCCAGATGCCATCCGGCGAGCGGAGCGATGAGCCGCTGGCAAGCTTCAAAGACACGCAAGCCGGCCAGAGGCGCCCAAGTGGTCATCCCAGTAGCCCGCTGTCGCGAACCGTGCGCATCGCGTCGTAAGCCGCCTCGCAAGCAAGCTCGATCTGTTCGCCGGTATGCACGGTCGAGACGTAGAGTTTGCTTGCGGGGTGGACGAAGATGTCGCGCTTGAGCAACTCTATGCCAAACTGTTTCGGCCGGTTGCTTGCCAGATAGCTTCGGTAGTCGTGGATTTCGTCTTCTCCGAAAACGGTGTCGGGGAAAGCCGCAGGCCCAATCATTTGCAGCGGCACCGAGAGCTTTCTCGCGCATTCGGCAAAACCCTTGATGAGTGCCGTGCCGATCTCGATGAGCCGTGCGGGCGCGTCCTCCTCAACGATCACCTCGAGCGTGGCAAGGCCGGCAGCGGCAGCGAGTGGATTGCCGTTTAGCGTGCCGCTCAGGAAGACTGACCGGCCGTCGCCAACGCGCCCGGGGACGGTCAGTTCCAGCACATCGCGTCGTCCGGCAACCGCCGCGAGCGGCAGACCACCGCCGATCACCTTGCCAAGCGCGCACACATCCGGCTCCACCCCGAAGACCTCCTGCGCGCCGCCGAGCGCAACCCGAAATCCGGTGACAACCTCGTCGAACACCAGGAGCGCCCCGAGCCGATTGCACAGATCGCGCAGACCGGGAAGAAAGCCGGATCTCGGCAGTATGGAGCGCTGAATCGGCTCGACGATGATCGCGGCCAGGCGGTCGGCGACTGATTGGGCCAACTGGCTGGTCGCATCGAGATCATTATAAGGGGCAATAAGCATCGTGCCGCTGACGGCCGCCGGAATGCCGGCCGAATCCGGCCGTGCTGCCGGATAGTTGACGCCGCGCGGGGGATTGAATCCGTGCAGCGCATAATCGTGGTGGCCGTGATATCCGCCCTCGAACTTGAGCACGAGGTCGCGTCCGGTGAACGCGCGTGCCAGGCGCAGCGAATAGAACGTCGCCTCCGCACCATCGCTGACGAACTTCACTGCCTCGGCGCACGGCACCAACTCGGTGATGCGAGCAGCAAGACGCGGCGCAACGTCGTTCATCGCATAGTAGGTGGTGCCGCGCGTCGCCTGTTCCTGGATCGCGGCCACGACCCGCGGATGGGCGTGACCAATCATCATCGGTCCCGAGCCAAGCACGAAGTCAATCAGCTTGCGGCCATCGGTCGTCCAAAGGTTCGATCCTGCGGCACGCTCGGTGACGAAAAAGACGTCGTCCGGGAGCTTGAAAGTGCCGAGGCAGTTTCCGGGGATAAGGTCGGCCGGTGCAGAGAGGGTGTTAGTCTTCATTGCTGAACTTTCTTCTCTACTCAGCCCTTCGGCCACCTGATCACTGCGACCGCGGAATCCGGAGGATACACGGTTACCGGAACGCCGTTCTGCCACTGATAAATCAACAGTTCGGCGCCGACCCGCAGCCCCTTGTCATCGAACTTCACGCGCCGACCCGGATAGTAGAGGGCAGGACCGTCGGTACGGTCCATCTGACGAATGGCCTGCGCTACCTTCTTCCGATCCACTGCGCCAGCAGCCTCGAGCGCCTCCTTGAAGATCCACATGTCGCCGTAGCTCGACATTGAGTCCTCGGTCATCCAGGGTTGCCCGGTTCGCTGCTTGAACTCGTTTATGATTTTCTCCTGTCCCTTCGCGCCCCAGTTGGACACGATGGACATGACGCCTTCCAGGATGCTGTGATCGACAGTGGTGGCAAGCTCGGGGACTCCCAGATGCGTGCCGTTGCCGACCACCGGAATACGTCCGGCGCCGAGGCCGAACTCCGTCAGTTTCTCGAGAATCAGTTTATCGTCAGGCACTGAGGTCGCCAGCATCAGCAGGATGTCCGGCCGCGCTGACCGGACCCGCTGGATCAAGGTTGTCGCGTCGGATAACGGCGGCGTGTACGTTTCGTCCACAGTGATCTTGAGGCCGAGCTTCTCTGCCCCACCCTCGCGCATAGGCTTGCTGAAGCTGACCGGCGAAGCCGTGTTGTCCATCACGATTCCAACCGACGCAGGCTTCTTGCCGGTGGCCTGTTGCGCGACCTTGAGGATGGTGGGAAGCGCAGATTCCGCGAGCTCGCTTCCCGTCGGTGAGGTCTTGAAAATGTATTTGAAACCCCGACTGGTCAGCAGATCGGAATAGGAGAACGTCAAAAACGGAAGCTCGGCGCGCTCTGTCACTTCCGTTACAGCGAGCGTGAAAGACGAAAGAAAGCTGCCGGTCGCGGCGACCAGATCAGGCTCTTCAGAGACCATACGTTGAGCCGCATTCTTTGCTTTTTCAACCGAGTCGCCGGTGTCGAACGTCACCAGTTTCAGCTTGGCGCCGCCCAGCGCCTTGATGCCGCCCTGAGCGTTGATGTCATCGACCGCAAGTTGAGCGCCTTTGAGCATCAGTTCGCCTTGTCTGGCCCACGGCCCCGATATCGGCGCGATTAATCCCACCTTTACCTCGTTTTGCTGCGCCCATACCGAACCGTTCGTGATAGAGCTCAGCAGAGCTCCTCCCAGCACGGCCAGAACGCTTCTCCAAGCATTTGTTGTCATACGCATGATTGCCTCTCTCTGTTACAACTACAGTCCAAGATAAGCACGGCGGATGCCATCGTCCTGCGAAAGGACGTCGTAGCTGCCCTGCAGCCTTATCCTTCCGCTTTCGAGCACATAGCCATGCCGGCACAATCGCATCGCTTCCATCACCCGTTGCTCCACCAGCAGAATGGAAATCTCAGTCTCGTGATGAATGTCTCGGATGCGCTCGAAAATCTGCTCTACAACGGCCGGCGCCAGGCCCATTGATGGCTCGTCGAGCATCAACAGCTTCGGCTTTGAAGCGAGGCCGCGACTTATGGCCAGCATCTGCTGCTCGCCTCCCGATAGAGTGCCGGCCAGCTGGTTGCGCCGCTCTGCCAGGATTGGAAACGTAGAGAAGATGAGGTCGAGCGAATCTTTCCACGCTTGCTGCCCTGCGGCGGTGAAAGCGCCCATTTCAAGGTTCTCGAGCACCGACATGGTCGCAAATACCTGCCGCCCTTCTGGAACATGGGCGATCCCGAGATGCGGCCGATCGCAAGGTCGCACAAGACGCAGCTCCTGACCCAGCAATTTGATCGAGCCGGCGTCGGGCTCCAGCGCGCCAGAGATTGTCTTGAACAGCGTGGTTTTTCCCGCACCATTCGGCCCGATCACCGACACGAAATCATGAGTGCCGAGGTCGATACTGACATTCGACAGCGCCACCAGGCCGTAATAGCTCGCGGTCAGGTTTCGGATCTCAAGCACGACCGGCCCACTTCTTGCCGAGATAGGCTTCGATCACGAGGGGATTCCTGGTCACCGTGTCGGGAGCACCGGTAGCGATGATGGTGCCGTGATCGAGCACGATGAATCGATCGACAAGGCGGACCATTGCATGCATCGTGTGCTCGATGATGACGATCGTGATCCCGGCGCTCGCGACGTGACGAATCACGGCCAGCAAATGCTCCACCTCCTGAGCGCCAAGGCCGGCAAGCGTTTCGTCCAACAGCAGAATGCGCGGCTTGCCCGCCAGGGCGCGCGCTAGCTCAAGCAGGCGCAACTGCCTGCTGGTCAATCCAGAGGCCGGCAGGCGCGCATCATTTTCCAGCCCAACGGTCAGGGTCGCTGCGCGCGCGAGCGCGTCGGCTTCGGTCGCGGTCTTCGTGACGCAGTATGCGCCGATCGTGACGTTGTCCAGCACCGTCATGCGCGGGAATGGCCGCACCACCTGGAATGTTCGTCCTACACCGGAGCGGCAAATGGCATTGGGTCGTTCGCCAATGATCTCGCGACCGTCGAGCAGCACCGATCCTGCATCAGGCCGAGTGAAACCGTTGAGCAGGTTGAACAGCGAGGTCTTGCCTGCGCCATTCGGTCCGATGATGCCGACGACCGCTCCGGCCTCAATCGAGAAGCTGACGTTATCGATTGCGCGCAGCCCGCCAAACGATTTGCTAAGGCCGCGGACCTCCAGGATCATCCTGGGAGCGGGCGAGTTCGCCGCTCTCGGCATATCGGCCGTCGCTAGTCCATCCGGTTGAATTCGAGCCAACGGCTCTGGCGACATATGTGCGACGGCTGATTGCGGCGCGCCGGCGCCCTCACGCCGCGGAAGCTTATCGTAGAACCTCCAATAGATGCCTTCCGGCGCAAAAAGAACCGCGCCGATTATCGCGAGACCAAAAACCACGCCATTTATTCCTGGAAGTGCATTGCCGAGCTTGGCATGCAGGACCTCGCTCAGCGGGATGAGCACCGACGCACCGATCACTGGTCCCCACACGGTACCGATGCCGCCAAACAGAGTTACCACCAGCGCCTGGGCGGAGGTAAGCAATCCAAATGCGGTCTGGGGCGTGACAATCAGCAAAATGACCGCATAGTATCCGCCGATCGCCGCGGCGATGGCGCCGCTCAGCATGATCGCGACGAGCTTGCATCGCAGAGTATCGATACCGGCCGCCTCTGCAGCTGACTCATCCTGCTTGAGGGCGAGAAGCGAACGTCCGAAACGGCTTTGCTCCACGAACCGCGAGATCACCATGATAATGAACAGGAATCCCACTGCAATGGCGGTGTAAGCGCGCTGGTCAGAGAACTGAAGATAAAGAGCGGGCGCCTCGCGCTGCATGGGCAGCGACACCTCCTGGAACCCAAGCCATTCGAACACATAGAGAAGCGCCAGCGGGTAGGCCAACATCGCCATCGCGAAATAATGGCCTCGCAACCGGAAGGTCGGCAGACCGATCACAAAGCCTGCGGCTGCTCCGAGCGCCGCAGCAATCAGAATACCCAAGAATGGTGTCAGTCCGTATTGTGAGAAACTGATAGCCACAACATAGGTCCCGATACCGAAGAAAGCGGCGTGACCGAATGAGATGAGGCCGGTGTAACCACTGAACAGATTCCATGACAGACCCATCACGGCCCAAACTGCCACGATGGTCAAAATTAGCTGGTAGTAGGGACTGGTGACGAAAAACGCCAACAGACAAAACAGCAGGCAGAAGCAGAGAGGTCCTGCGAGGCTGCTGCTCCAATTGAGGGAACGCATGGATCACGTCCGTTCCGCAACGCGCCCAAAAAAGCCGCGCGGTCGGAGAAAGATAACGAGAAGAAAGATCACGAATATCGCGGTGTTCTGCAGCTGGATGGGAAGCAGCAACGTCGAGAGCTGCTGCACGAGTCCTATCGCCAGACCACCCCAGAATGCGCCGGCGATCGATCCCATTCCGCCGAACACGACCCCGGCATACATCACGATGACGTATTCGAAGCCGATATACGGCTGGAACGGATAGAAAGTCGCGACCAATCCGCCGGCGATCCCGGTCGCGGCAGAGCCGAGCGCGAACGCAATCCGGTGCGCGCGGTCGACATCGATCCCCATGTAGATCGCAGCCTGTGGATTGTCCGCCGCCGCCCGCAGCGACTTCCCGATCCGCGCGCGGTTGATGAATGCGAACAGCGCGACGGCGATTGCAACGCTGATGATCGCGGCGAGCAAGCGGCTCTTGTTTACGAACACGCTGACATCATCGAAAGCGTCGAGCGCCCATGCCGACGATGACAGCCGTGTCTGGATAGCCTTCGGCTCCGAGCCGAACAGGATCAGGCCGGTGTTCTGCAGGACAAGCGCGACGCCCAAGGTCAGCATCAGCTGCGCGTGATGGCCCTCGCCCTCATGCTGGATAGCCCGCAGACCGGATACGTGCGATACCAAAAAGAGGTGGATAAGATATCCGAGTGCAAACAGTGCTGGCCCGGCGCACAGCACGGCGACATAGGCGCCAGCATAGGCACCGAGCACCGTAGACAGGCCGGCGGTGAAGCAAAAGTAGGCAGTGTACATGCCGACCATCATCAGGTCGCCTTGCGCGAAATTGATCACGCGCATGACGCCGAAGATCACGCCCAGCCCGGTGCACATCAGGCCGTAGAGGCAGCCGATCAGAATACCGGCGCTCAATACTTGCAGAATACTCTCGACGATGGCGTTAGCTGACATCGCAAATGCCATCTTGAGCAAAACAGCTTATTTACAGGGTGTAAAATAATAGGAGGCTTTCGACATTCGTGTCAAATGTCCACGCATCGTGTCCGGAACGACTGAAGCGAGCGTGCTTCGCGTGAGTGTAACGATCTGGCAACCAGAGGCCAAAACGCAGCGGCACCGTTAGATTCGGATAAGTTGTGATCCGCCGCCCCGGTTGGGTCCCCGGCTCTCGGTCGCACGATAGCGTAGTGCCCACCTGCAGCCTCGGGGCGCTCCCTCGGGCGGGACACAAGTCTCAGCGTTCACTCGGCCGGGCGTCTCGGGTCTGCATTTTGAGCAGGATCTTGCCGCGCGTCTGCCGGCTGAACAGAAGCCCGAAAGCTTCAGCAAACTTGCCCATCGGGAATGTGGCCATGATCTGCGCGTGCACTTGCTTCTTGCGGAACAGATCGAAGATGTCGGTTTGAACCTTGGCCACAAGCGCGGGATCGCGGTCGCGGTAATCGCTCCATTGCAGGCCAATGAGCGAAATATTCTTCACAAGCAGATAATTCGCCGCGACCCGCGGGATCGTCCCGGTTGTGAAACCGACGATCACGGCGCGTCCCTCCCAAGCAACAGTTCGCAGGCAAGCTTCGAAAATTGCGCCGCCCGCGGAATCGATCAGAAGATCAACGCCCCGCTTGCTCGTGATTCGGAGCACAGCTTCTCTGAACGTCTCGAACGATTGGCTTGCATCGAACACCAAGGCGTGGCTAGCCCCGTTGTCCAGAACGACCTGACGTTTGCTCTCGCTGCTGACGATCGCAATCACGACAGCGTCCGCCGCCTTGGCGAGCTGAATCGTCGCCAGCCCCACGCTTCCGTTTGCAGCAGTGACCATCACCGACTCGCCACGGCGAACTCCGCCGCGATGATGCAAGGCAAAGTGCGCGGTCTGATAGGCGATTCCGATCCCGGCCGCACTGTCGAGCGGCACCCAATCCGGCACGCGAAAAGACAGCGCGATGGGGACGGCGATGCGCTCGCAAAACGCGCCATATTCAACCAGCGCCATGACGTGATCCCCAATCCGGTAATTTGAGACGTCCGGCCCGACCGCGGAGACCACACCCGACAATTCCTTGCCCGGAATGAAAGGTAGAGGCGGCTTCACCTGATAGCGCCCCTCGATCACCAGCACGTCCGGAAAATTGATAGCGGCGGCGGCGACGTCGATCACAATTTCGCCGCGCCCAGCAGTCGGGTTCGGACGCTCTTCAACCCGCAGCGCGTCGATCGAACCAAATTGATGAGCGAGTATTGCCTGCATGCGGTCGATCGGGAACGAGCACCTTAGCTCACCGAGGCGCGGCGCGATCGGCCTGGATTCCCCCAAGCGCCAGGTTGGAATAGCTGTTGATGAGCTCGCGCACGCCAATGCGCTTCTTAGGGTTGTACCAGCGCGAAATCCAGTTGCACATGCCGAGAATGCCGAATGCCGCCACGCGCGCATCAATGTCGCTGCGAAACACTTTCATTTTTTGGCCTTCGCGCACCAGCCTGATCCAAAGATCGCCGTAGCTTTCCCAAATCGGCCGCATCTTGCTGAGCACTTCCTCGTTTTCCTGAAAATAGGTGTCGCGCAATGCGATGCGGGTCTGAGTGTGTGCACGCTCGAACCGGATGAGATGGTTTTCGATGGCGCGCCTGAGTTTCACACTCGGCGCGACATCCTCCGTGAGAATATCTTTCAAGCCACTGACCAATTCCTCGGCAGTTGGCGTAACGATCGCGAGTAGGATGTCAAAACGGTTCTTGTAATAATAGTAGAGGCCCTCGCGCTTTATTCCGATCTCGTCGGCGATTTCGCCGAGCGATAGATTGGCAAAGCCGCGCTCATCGATAAGCTGCATTGCCCGATTGAGAATATCGGATTTTCGCTCCAACCGTGACGACTGGATCGTCCGATTGCGAGCGGCTCTTCTTCTTGCCGGCAAGCTCGCCACGCGCTGCATCGCTGGTTTTCCGAAATCCTCAAGCCGGCGCACAGTAGCGGGCCATCCTAATATTTACAAGTTGTAAAACGTGTTGCAAATGCAGTTGAGCCAAAGTGTGTAAGCGCGGTCGCCTCACATGCCCGGGCTACGAGCTATCGCACGCAGAGATGCGCGCCTGATCTTGCCGTTTGCGGTGCGCGGCAGCTCATCGACAATCACAACCGCGCGCGGGCACTTGAATGACGAAAGGCTGGCGCGCGCAAAGGCGATGATGTCGTCTTCCAGTTTGCTGCCGTCCGGCCGGTCGAGCACGACGTAGGCCGTGACAATGCTGGTGCGCTCGGGATCCGGCATGCCAATCACTGCGCATTCCTTGACGCGCGGGTGTTGCAGCAGGGCGGCTTCCACCTCGAACGGCGAGACGTTGTAGCCGGACGTGATGATCATCTCGTCGGAGCGGCCAGCACAGGCCACGTAGCCGTCCTCATCCATCCGGCAAAGGTCGCCAGTGCGATTCCACCCATCGACCACATAGGCCCCCTGTCGTTCCAGGTCGTCCAGATAACGGCAACCGGTAGGTCCCTTGACAAACAGATAGCCGAGCGCATTGGGTGGTTTCGGCGTGCCGAGCTCGTCGGCCACCTTGATCTGATATCCGCTCACGGCCGGTCCGACGAAGCCGTGGCGATAGCTGCCGACACGCGATGCCGCAAAGATGTGGAGCAGCTCGGACACCCCGAGCCCATTAATGATGGGGATGCCGGTAAACGACATCCAGGCGTCATAGGTAACATCCGGCAGCGGCTCGCCGCCGACCACCACAAGGCGCAAGGAGAGCCTCTCTTCTGGCCGCAGCGCGCGGATCATGCGAGGCAGAGCCGAAGGCGTCGTGAAGCAGATGCTTGGACGCCGCTGCCGGATGACATCGACAAGCGCCTCGGGGGTCATCCGCTCATCAAGAATGACCGATGCGCCGAAGCGCATGGGGTCGAGCACGAATCCACACAGGCCGTAGAGGAAGCCAATCTGCGGAGTCCCGCAAAAGACATCGCTCTCCCTCGGGGAGAGAACTTCTCTGACGAAAGTGTCGGTCACGGCCAGCAGATCGCGCTGAAAATGCACCGTTGCCTTCGGCATTCCGGTTGTGCCCGACGTGAACGCGATGAGCGCGGGATCGGCGTCGGCAGTATCTTCGAGATAGGGTGCCGGCGATTTTGCCCTGACCGCCTGTTCGAGGCCGCTCTCATCTGCTCCAAAATAGAGGATCGTTTGCAGGTCGCTGCCGGATGCGCGAACCTGTTCGATGTCGTCTGCCAGTTCAAACTGACTGATGGCAACTTCGACTCTGGCTTTTGCGACGATGCGTGAGAGCTCCTGCGCGCGTAGCACCGGCATGGTTGGAACAGCGATGGCGCCTGCGCGCCAGGTCGCGATCAAAGAGGCGATCAGCCAGGGATGATTGAACGAGCGCAGCAGGACGCGGGAGCCGGGGCGAACCCCATGCTCCTCGACCAGAACACGGCAGAGCTGATTTGAGAGGGCAGCAAGGTCGCGATATGTCCACACCAAATCCCGAAAGAAGATCGCGGGCCGGTCAGGTCGCCGGCACCAGACATCGAGGATCTGATGCGCCACGTTCAGCTTGTCCGGATATCGCAGCCCCTCATACGGCATCTGCGGCCACAGCCGTCTCGGCGGCAACTGGTCGAGGATGAAGGTGTCTTTCATGGTCGCAAGATCCCTCTCAACAGCAGGCCCACACTTCCGCGCAGGAGACCAAAGTCTCCAGGAACTTTATGCGGCGTAAAACGGTCTGGGTTTCATTTTACAGTTCGTAAAAACGGTGTTATGCCGGCACCTCTAATTCAGCAAGTCGCAAGGTGTTGGCGTGGACCCCGTCGTCCTGGAGCTTGTCCGTGAATCGCTGATCGCGGTCGTGAACGAGATGCGGGCGAATATGATCCATGCCTCGTATTCCTCGGTCATTTTTGAAGGTCACGATTTCTCCTGCGCGCTGATGACCGCGGACGGCCGGCAGGTGGCGCAGGGACTTGCCGACCATCCGATCCATATCTTCGCGGTCCCGGCCTCGACAAGCGAGATCCTCAAGCAGTTCGCAGGCAATATCAACCTGGGCGATGTATTCCTTCATAATGATCCTTACACCGGCGGCACGCACCTCAATGACGTGCTGATGCTTTTTCCGATTTTCGACGCTGATACGCTGGTGATGTTCGCCGCCGTGCGCGCGCACTGGAATGATATCGGCGGCATGACCCCGGGCAGCCTGTCAGGCCGTGTGACCGAGATCCTGCAGGAAGGCATCCGCATCCCGCCTCTCAAGATCTTCGAGCGCGGTGTCGCCAATCAGGCAGCAATGGCGCTGCTGTTTTCCAACGTTCGGGTGGTGTCGGAACGCCGCGGCGACTTCAATTGCATGCTGGGTACGTCGCGCAAGGCGGAAGAGCATGTGAGACGTCTGTGTGCGCGCTTTGGCCAGGATGGGCTGACCAGAGCGGCCCAGGAGCTGATCAAGCGCGCTGCCGAGCGCATGCGCAGCCGCATCCTGGAGCTGCCGGACGGCACGTATTTCGCCGAAGGATTCATCGAGACTGACGGCCATTCCCTGGAGGCGCTGCCGATCCGTGTCGCGCTTACGGTCTTGGGCGACCGCATCGTCGTGGACTTTTCCGGCACTGCGCCGCAGGTCGCCGGCCCCGTCAACGCCGGCGTGGCAATGGCCGCCAATTCGGTCTTCACGATTGTGAAGGCGTTTCTCGATCCTTATACGCCGATAAATCACGGCTCGTTCGAACCCATTGAGGTCATTGCGCCGAACGGCACCATTGCAAATGCGCGCTTTCCGGCTCCCTGCGGCGGGATGGCTGAGATCAAGTTCGCCGTCGATTCCGTGATCGCCGCCGCGTTGAGTCAGGCCTCGTCGGATTCCTGGTTTGGCGATGTCAAGGGCACGGCGAACCATGTGCACATTACCTGCCAATCCGGCAACGAGCCGCGCATTCTGTACGAATGGCCGGCTGCCGGCACTGGTGCAACGCGCAGCAATGACGGCAACAACGTGCTGCGAACCTTCGCCGAGGGCGACTTCAACTCAATTCATTCGGTCGAGGTGATCGAGAGTGGCTACCCGCTGCGGGTAAGGCAATCGAGCATCCGCACCGGCTCCTGCGGGGAGGGCCAGTATCGCGGGGGATGTGGTCTGCTCCGCGAGATCGAGGTGCGCGCCGAGAAGGGCCAGCTATCGGTATTATCCGATCGCAATCTCATTCCACCTTATGGCGTCAGCGGCGGGTTTGCCGGCGCGCCCAACCGCTTCACGGTTGTGCGCGACGGGGATGAGCTAGAGCCATCGATCATCCCGGGCAAGGTATCGGGTTTTCCGCTTCGCCGCGGCGATATAGTCCGCGTGCAGACCTCCGGCGGCGGCGGCTGGGGCGATCCGCTGGTCCGCGATCCACAACTGGTGGCGGATGACGTGCGCCAGGGCCTCGTGACGCGGGAGCAGGCGGCCGAGCGCTTCGGTGTCGTGCTCGATGCTACCGGGGCCATCGATGCTGCCCTCACCACGGCGCGCAAGCAGAAACTGAGAGCCAAGCGTCGTGAGCTCCCATTGCATCTGTCAGCGCGCATCGACGGAAGCTCGCGCAGGCAGATTGCACTCAATCCGACAACTGCGCGCGCGCTCAATCTCGAAGCGGGCGATCTCGTCGAGCTCGTGCGTCCGAATGCGCCAACCCTTCGAGCCTGGGTAGTAGAGGACACCACCGCACCAGACTCGGCGGTCGGGATCACATCAGACGGTGCTGCCATCCTGCGCGCGCGTGAGCGCGACCTCGTCCAGGTGCGCCTCCTACAGAAATCTCAGATTTTTGCGGGGCGGCGCTGATGGCGAAACACGGCAATTATCTGATTGGAATCGACGTCGGCGGCACGTTTACCGACCTCATATGCTTTAATCTGAGATCGCATGAGCTCACTCAGGCGAAGGTGCCCTCGTATCCGGGCGCTCAGTGGCGTGGCGTGCTGGATGCCTTGGCAGGGTTGGGCATCGATTTTCGCGAAATCAAGGCTTTCGTGCACGGCACGACGATCGCCACCAATGCGCTGCTCGAGCGTCGCGGCGCAAAGACTGCATTGCTAACTACCAAAGGCTTCAAGGACCTTCTGGAAGTCGGCCGCACCCGACGTCTGACCGGAGGCCTGTTCAATCTATTCTTTCGGCGGATACCGCCGCTGGTCGAACGGCGCTTGCGGCTTGAAGTCGATGAACGCACCTTTGTCGACGACCCGAGCGACAGCATTGCCCCCGATCGCAAACAGATCGAACAACTGGCTCAGGCACTGCGGGAGAACAACGTTGAGGCGGTCGCGGTTGCATTCATCAATTCCTACGCAGACAACCGCAATGAACAAGCGGTCGCCGGCTGGATCAAAGAGGCGCTGAATGTCCCGGTGTCCGCTTCATCCGAGCTCGTGCGGGAACGCGGGGAAGTGGAGCGCTTTTCCACCTGTGTTCTCAATGCCTATCTTTCCACCGTCGTCGAGAACTACCTTTCCACTCTTACAACCGAGCTCACGGCCCAAGGCCTTGCCGCACCGGTCAACATCATGGGCTCGAATGGCGGGGCCATGTCGCTCGACACCGCGCGCCGTTTTGCGGCGCGCACCTTTCTCTCCGGTCCGGTCGGTGGCGCGACCGGGGCGATGAAATTGATGAGCCTGTCGCGAATTGACGATTTCATCACCTTCGACATGGGCGGCACCAGCACCGACGTGGCGCTTTTTCATAACCAGATGCCGCGGATCTCCTATTCAAATCAGATCGACGCCTATCTTTTGCAGATCCCGCAGCTCGACATTCACACCATTGGCGCCGGAGGTGGATCGATCGCATCGCGGCTGTCCGATGGGACCTTGGAAGTCGGGCCGCGCAGTGCCGGAGCTCTCCCGGGTCCGGCGTGTTACGGGCGAGGTGGAACGGCGCCGACAATTTCCGATGCCAATGTCGTGCTCGGCCGGCTTCCCGCCGATCGGCCGCTGAGCGGCGGATTGCGACTGTCGCAAGAGGCCGCGGTCGAGGCGGTCGCCACGATCGCGGGCTCTCGTCCGGTGCATGAGGTGGCGGACGGTATCATCCGCATTGCGGTCGCCAAAATGGCCGGTGCCGTTCGCGAAGTCTCGGTCCACCGCGGCTTTGATCCGCGCGATTTTGCTCTGGTCGGTTTCGGTGGCGCTGGCCCGATGCACGTATTCATGGTGGCTGAGGAGTTGGGCATCTCGTGTATCGTGATCCCGATGTTTCCCGGCCATCTTTCCGCGCTCGGCCAAATACTCTCTGATCAGCGCCATGAATTCGTTCGGGCGTGGGACGGAGTCTTAAGTCAGCTGTCGATCGCAGACCTAATGCGCCATCTCAACGACATGCAGAGGAAAGGTAGTTCTGCATTGTCTCGCGACGGGTTCAAAACCGCCGACATGAATTTCACTTTCAGCGGCAATCTTCGCTATGCAGGACAATCCTTCACGCTCGACGTGCCGATCGCGCTTCCGGTGAAGGACTGGAACGAGGTGAAGACCCGGTTCGAGCGGCGCCACCAGGAAACATATGGTGTGATCGACGAGGTCAGCGAGATCGAGTTCGTAAACGTGCGCTGCGTGGCGATCGGTACGGTCGAAAAACCGGAAATCAGGCCGCAACCGATCTCCGGCGAGCGGATCGTGGGCGAGACCAAGGCCTGGTTCGGCGGTGAGCAGCTGACCGTGCCGATCTACAATCGTCGGGGCCTGCCCATTAGGATGGAGATCCTGGGGCCCGCGATCATCGAGGAACTCGGCGGCACCACCGTCCTGCCGCCGGGCTGGCGACTTGCCGTCGATGAAGCCGGCAACCTCATTGGATCGCTCTGGCGCCTCCACACACAAGCAGTCGCGGTCCAAGAGGCTCGGCGCATTGGCGCCGAGCAAACAGGATGACAGCCTCGGGCAATGCTTGTCTCCACGCCAGTCAGCGAGCTGCACCCGTGGGATCAAGCTTCCTCTGCACGCGCTGATCGAAGCGAGCGACATTGACGACAACGCGCTCGTGCATGCCATCGCCGATCGGCTCTTTCTCGTCGCGCGCCTCTACCCGGAATGACAGCGTGCGGCCGTTGACGGCGATCAGCTCGCAACTTGCTGCGATCCGCATGCCGACCGGGGTAGCCGCAAAATGCCGTATGTCCAGGTGAGTGCCCAGGCTTTGGCAGCCGCACCGCAGAAGGTGCTCGACAGCGGCCAGCGCTGCTGCCTCCATGAGGTTGATCATCACCGGCGTGGCCAGGACGCCCACGCGCCCGCTGCCAACGCGCGGCGCCGTATGCTCGACGCCAACCAGCAAATTTGCCGATCCGCTCAGTCCGATTATGAGCTTGGAGAGGTCTTGAATCGGCT
>Ga0306920_100005816_pt1 | contig 15990 bp, 11 predicted proteins | sample flu12Cox44000170_FD_204666 | JGI IMG/M metagenome (GOLD analysis project Ga0306920, IMG submission 204666) | Lab enrichment of tropical soil microbial communities from Luquillo Experimental Forest, Puerto Rico - flux4day.12C.oxic.44.000.170 (v2)... | ecosystem: Environmental > Terrestrial >... | reverse complement strand
GCAGGCTCAACAAGGTGCCGACCAGGCCTCTTCTCAACGCGCGGACCTTCAGGCTCAGCTCAAACTGGCTCAGGACAAACTCGCGCAGGCTCAACAAGGTGCCGACCAGGCCTCTTCTCAACGCGCGGACCTTCAGGCTCAGCTCAAACTGGCTCAGGACAAACTCGCGCAGGCTCAACAAAGTGCCGACCAGGCCTCCTCTCAGCGGACAGAGCTCCAAACACAGTTAAAACAAGCTCAGGATAAACTGCAACAGGCCCAACAAAATGCGGAGCTTGCCTTTTCTCAGCGCGCGAGCCTTCAGGCTCAACTTAGGAAGGCTGAGGAAAAAGCTCAGTTAGCCCAGAAGATTGCGGACCTTGTCGCCGGTCAAACACAATCCGATGACAAAGGGTCGGTGAAACCGGATGCGTCCAGACCGAAAACCGATTTCGTCCCAAACCAAAATCGATCCGGACGAGCTTTGCCGTTGGACGCGGGTCAAAACCCAACTCAACCGTTGATTCCACCGGTCCAATCCGCTAACCACTAAGTCAAAATTCGTGGGGTTCGTCAGCCAGGGACGGCTCGACAAAGATACACTTCGAGGAGTGTTGATAATATCGACGACGTATTATGAAGGCAAAATTCCGCACGCTTTGGGTTTGCGCATTCACCGCGCTGTTCTCGTTTGCTCCTTTCGGCGAAGTTTCCGCTGCCGAAGTTCTCTACGAGGACAACTTCACGAACCTGGACCCCAGTTGGGGCACGCCAGGTGAGATTCTGAGTGTGAAGGAGGGAAAACTGGTTTTGAAGCCCGCGCTTAATACGACCCAAAGCGTCCTGAATCAATCCAACGTTTTTGAAGATGCCGACGTCGAGCTGCAAATCACATTATCGAACGGTGATCCCGGAGTTCCAGGCGGCTTAGTTTTCTGGGCAAAAGATTACAGCAATTTCTATTGTTTCTGCATCGACGCGAATGGATCATTTAAAATCAGCCATTTTGTAATCGATCGCTGGCTTAATCCGGTCGGGTGGACCCAAAGCGATTCGATCAATAAGGGCGTTGGGCAAACGAACAAGTTGCGCGTCGTAACAAAGGGGCGTCAGGCCACCGCGTACATCAACGATAAAGAGGCCATTACGATCAACGGACAACCTCCCCAGGGCGGTGGCTGTGTCGGTATCTCCGGAGGCTCGGCGCAGGATTCTCAAAACACCTGGGAATTCGCGAGTCTTAGAGTCATTGCCATCGCTCAAGGAACCCCTTCGAATGCAGTACCGACTCAGCCCCACGAGGCTCGACAGGTCGCACTGCGTCTTCACGGATCTAATACGATCGGCAAGGATCTGGTACCAACTCTTTGCGAGGATTTCTTGAAGTACGAGGGTGCCACATCCGTCCAGCGAAAGCCACAATCCAGAGAAGACGAAATCGATGTTGAAGCAATCCTGCCGAACGAAGCTGGCGGACCGGTGACGTTCGAAATCCAGGCGCACGGTTCGAAAACGGCCTTTGTCGACCTGGCAGCGGGCAGAGCCGACATAGCGATGTCTTCCAGGCAAATCAAGCCGGGCGAGGCTCAGCAATGCGCTTCGGCTGGATTGGGTAATCTTCTATCGCCGGGGTGCGAAAACGTCTTGGGGATGGACGCCATTGTGGTGCTTGTGAACAAGAGCAATCCCCTTGATTCCATAACGAAACAACAATTGGCAGACGTTTTCGCCGGAAATATTACCGACTGGTCACAGATCGGCGGCGGCCCAGGTCCCATCTACCTTTACGCGCCTGACAACGATTCCGGCACCTTCGACACCTTCAAATCGATCATTCTCTCTTCTCGGGCGCTTTCTTCCCGAGCATCACGTTATGAGGATCTTGCAAAACTTTCCGACGCCGTAGCTGCTGACACAAACGGAATTGGAATTGCAGGGCGCTCCTTCGTCCGCAATACCAAAATGCTGGCGGTTGCGGAAACGGGAAAGAAACCGCTGCTGCCGGACACTTTTTCCGTAGCCACCGGAGACTATCCGCTTTCCCGCAGGCTGTACCTTTATACACCATCGGAACCGCAAAACAAATGGACCCGTAAATTCGTTGAATTCGCGCTTCCGAAGCTGGAGGTTTTTTCGTGGTGGACGTCCGGTGGCGAAGCGGCTGCCCTCGATGCTCTCTTCAATATCTACAGGAAACAATTCCCCGGGATCGGCATCATCAATGCCACGGTTGCCGGCGGGAGCGGCTCGGCAGCTCGACCTGTCCTTCAAACACGCCTTGCTGTTAATAATCCGCCCGACACCTGGCAAAGTCATCCCGGATGGGCACTGCTCGGGCAGTACGTCAACCCGGGCTACTGCGAACCGATAACCGAATTGTACGAGAGCGGAGGTTGGGATAATGCCTTTCCGAAGGCGCTAATCAATATGGTTTCCCAGGATGGAAAGCCCTACGCTGTATTGACCGGTGTTCACCACGGCAACGTCCTCTGGTACAACAAGAAACTGTTGCAGAAGCATGGGATTACACTGGGTAAAAGCCTTACATTTGATGAATTCTTCGCGATTTGCGACAAACTGAAAGCCGCCGGCGTTCCGGCCCTTGGCGTGGGGGATTCGGGAATCTGGGCTTCTTCCCAGCTCTTTGAAAATACACTTCTAGGAGTCGTCGGCCCGCAGGGGTGGACCGATCTGTTCACCGGCAGAATGCGATGGGACGATCCCGGGGTCAAACAAGCCATGCAGTATTTCGCGAAGATGCAGGACTATTTGAATCCGGATCATGCGGAATTGACCTGGGATCAGGCCGTCAAAGAGCTGATGGACGGTAAAGTTGCGTTCAATTCGATGGGCGACTGGGCGGACGGCGAATTCATAAAAGCCAAGCTCAAGGAGAATGAAGACTTCGGATGGGTCAATCATCCCGGGACCGACGGAGCTTTCCTGATCGTTGCAGATGGATTTACTCTCGCGAAAGGTGCTCCTCACAAAGAATCGGCTATCGCCTGGCTGAAAAGCATTGGAAGCAAAGAAGCGCAGGAAGCATTTAACCCCCTGAAGGGCTCCATTCCGGCTCGGACCGACGTGGATAAGTCAAAATTTGATGCTTATCATCGCTGGTCAATGGACGAGTTCGCCAAGGACAAACTGCTCCCCAGCTGTGTTCACGGTGGAGCGGCACCAGAAGCGTTTCAAAAGGCGTTGGATAATGCGGTAGCTTCATTCATCGCAGATAAAAACATCGACAACTTTGCCACTGCTCTGGCGCAGGAATCGAAAAAGGTCGCACCTATCACGGGCAGGTTGCAGTTCTCAACCGAGACGATCGAAGTGGTGAGCCCCGATTTGCCGTCGGACGCTCCGCCCCAGTATGCCGAGGATGTGAAGGGCGCCCGAAAGCTGAACATCATTTTTCATTTTCGCTCGGGGAGCACCAAGCTTGACGACAAGGCCTTAGCCGATTTCAGGCGGCTCGTCAGTCTTCTCCAGAGCTCGACTTATCGAGGAAAAAATCTTCTTCTCTTTGGCTTCTCCGACAACTACGGCGGCAGCCGATTAAATGCAGTCATTTCAAAGCAGCGCGCCGCAGCAGTTGCTGAACAATTGCAAAAGGAGGGCATAACTCCTTCTCTCACCACTGGCTATGGAAAAGCTTTGCCGATCGCTCCGAATGATACGCGCGAAGGTCGCGAACAAAATCGGCGGGTCGAGGTTTGGTTCCGGTGAGGCTTCTCACGCCCTGCGAGAGGGGTTTGGGGTTCGAAGTTCGGAGTTTGGGGTTCGCCTGGGCGTTCACCGTTCCCGGTTCGCCGTTCGCCGTTAAATTAAACCCAAAACCGAAACGGATTTAACCACAGATTACGCAGATGACACAGATACAATGGGTTACGCTTATCAATGCAACCGCCCCGCTGCTCGCGAAGGAACCCGTCACTTAACCTCGCTCGGGCACCGCAACATCACGTTGCTCGCAAGCGAGGCTGCACTTTCCAACATTCAAGAACGGATTCAGGGTTACCGCGAAGCGCTTGCCGAAGCGGGTCTTTCAAAGTTTGAAAATGTCGTTGTGGCAGGCGCAAACGAAACCGATTACGTCAAGCCAGCGCTTGATGTACTTTTGACAAGAGAAACAAGACCGTCGGCAATCTTCGCGGTAACGCAGAAAATGACTATCGGAGCACTCCGAGCGATCGCTGAGGCTGGGTTATATGTACCAAACGATATTTCGCTCCTGGCATTCGATGATTGCGAGTGGTTCACCTCTTTCAGGCCGTTTCTTTCTACCGTCAGCCAACCCGCGGATGATTTTGCCGATCACGCTTGGGCGATGCTTATGGCCCGCCTTAATAATGACCGTTCGCCGAAGCTTCATAAGGAGGTGCACTGCACCCTCATAGTCCGCGAATCGACGATCAAATGCGCTGCAAAGTTAGAGGATGAGACGCTCTTGATGCCACCCGCCTCCTCTATTGCCGAGGCCGATGCAGTTCCATCTCTTTGAGCCGTACCTCGGGAAGCTATCAAGCCCTACCTATTCAGTCTTTGGATGGTGGGCATAACCGGGAAGAGGACACCAATTCACAGAACGAGGAGAGCTCAGGAGGGCGAAGATTTCGGCGAGCTTCGAGCCGCTCCCACTGAGCCACCGTTAAACGGCTTGAAACCTGGCTCGCCGGGAGGCTCGCCCTACCCATCGCCGGGCGAGGAGATGTTGCACGAAGCGCATCTCCGCAAGACCGGCGGCCGACAAAGCAGACGGAACGAAGCAGCCACACAAACCCCGGTCCAGTTGAGTACGAGCACGACGACGAGCATGATCCTTTGGTTGCGGACTTCGGCCTTATCTCAGTCGAACGCTCGGCTGCTCTGCGCCTCTGTGGTGAATCCCCTTCGGAGTTCGAGGTCCGCTGGACACTGCGGGTAGCCTCACACAGCGGTCATCATCACCCTGTCTTCAAACTTCAATCCATTCCGGCCTTCGTGCTCTCTGTGTCTCTGTGGTGAAATCCCCCTCACGTTCCGTAAAGCCGATCGCCGAAATCCCCTAGACCGGGGAGGATGTATTTTCTAGCGTTCAATTCGCGGTCCAACGCTGCTGCGACCATGAGAATGTTCGGATCGAGAGCTTCAACCGCACTCACTCCCTCCGGAGCCGCCACGATACAAACCACCGTAGGGGTCGTGCACCCATGCTCCCGCACAAGCTGAATGGCCTGAACCGCAGATCCACCGGTCGCCAGCATTGGATCGACGATCAAAACCTTCTTCGAATCAAATGGGGGAAGTTTGCAATAGTAGCTTCTTGCTACTGCAGTCGCGTGGTCACGCTCCAGCCCGATATAACCCACGCTTATATCCGGAAACAGGTCCGTAAACGGCTGGACCATCGCAATACCTGCTCGAAGAACCGGGACGATAACCAGAGGCTGAGCAAGCACTCGGCCTTTGTGCCTCTCAAGCGGAGTTTGCACTTCCACCTCGCGCATCCCGAGGTCTCGGGTTACCTCCAGCGCAAGCAGAAGACTTATCTGGTAAGCCAGCGTACGAAATGTTGCCGGTTTAGTAGTGCCATCCCTCAAGTGGGTGACAACGTGGGTCGCGAGCGGGTGATCCAGAAGGTGAAGCATGGACGCCAATCACTCTATTTCTTTATGTCCTGTTGTAACGTATTTTTCGCGAAGCCCGACGCCGCATTTTGCGCGATGCGCTCAATATGAGCCCTGAAATCCGGATCTTCGCCTTGGAGCAACTCGGGAAGCGCTTGCCGAAAATCCGGTCTCCTGCACCATTCCCTCATGTAATCCTCCCACGACGACCAAAGACGGCGCGTCTGCTTGTTCATCCGCTCTTCAAACACCAGAATATAGGCACGTTCGAAGATTGAAACGAGTATGCCGAACAGCGCCAGTCTCCTCTCCATCTGCTCTTCGCTCATCTGTCCCAAGGGCGCGTTTTTCCGCAGCAGTTGAAGATCCGAGTTGTCCAGGACCAGCTTGAGAAAGTTGGTGTACTCGTCCGAAAGCCTTTGATAAATCTCTTCCTCGTCGACAAACCGCTGTTTCCGGCGCTCAATCACGAACACTAGAATCGCAAAGGGCAAGGCGAACGTCTCAACCAGATAAAAAGAAAATTCAACGACATTCATCCATGGCATGAACCATCCTCGCGCAGGATAAGCGTGACGGCGAGAGCGCAGACACAGAGCCTTCGAATTGACTTCGCCCTTGATTTCTTTCAGATCCAAACGAGGATCCTTTCGTCGCTTGTTCTTGTTCGTAGCACGGTAGATCGTCAGTCAGGTTCTCCTTATTGGTGATTTGAAACCCGACCCTCGGGAACGGCTAAGTAGCTGGCATTCGCGCAAATCATCCTTTTTCTTATATGAAACTTTTTGTTGGAAACCTTTCCTTTGATACAACGGAAGCAGAACTCGAAGAATTGTTCGCTCCGTTCGGTACCGTCGCTGAGGCGAGAGTCATCACGGACCAGAACACCGGACGTTCGCGAGGCTTCGGCTTTGTAACCCTGAAAAATGCTGCTGAAGGTCAGGCAGCAATTAAGGCCCTGGCGGGTAAGAGCTTTTCCGGTCGGAACCTGACCGTAAACGAGGCCAGGCCAAGAGAAGAGAGACAAGAGAGGCCGAAACGCTCGTTCTCAGGTTCTCGCCGGTAGTCAATTTCCACAAACACAAAAAAGGGACGGCACGGAGGCCGTCCCTCGCTGACTTAAGTTGGCGAATTCCCGCCCGGCCGCTCCCCGAAGCCCCTGTGTTGAAGAGGGCTGACTGAAGGAGCACAGCTGATAGCTGGATAAATTCTCCCTCCGGGTGAGATGGGATTACTGGACAGCCGCCCGTTTTTCGTTAGGCTGCTGGTTCTCTATTGACGCCCAAACTCGAATCGGACAAATCTCAGCTCTGCGCGAAGCCACTCCCAAACCATGCCTACCGACGCCCCAATCTTGACCGAAGGTAAAATCGTCAGCGTATTACCCGGAACCATGTTCCGAGTAGAGCTGGCCAATCAACATCTGGTGCTTGCCCATATTTCTGGAAAGATGCGCAAGCGTTTTATTCGCCTCACGACTGGTGATCGCGTTAAGCTTGAGATGTCTCCTTACGATCTCGAGAAAGCCCGGATTGTTTATCGCCTCGGCTAGCCCGCAAAAATCATACGGGAACCGCAGCGACGCGCTCTTTGCGGGCTAGTCGAGGGCCTTTGCCGCGATTGGCGCCCTTACGATTGAAAGAGTTTTCTCAAAAAATTGGGAGTCGCTGCCACACAATGCCCCAGGGTGATACCGCATCGTTCCACAAGCGTTGCGGAGCTCAACCTCAGTGTAGCTCACGGTACACGCTTCCTCCCGATGCATACAGATGCTGAATCCACCTCGCTCTGGAACGTGAGATCGATGAAGCTTGCGCAACCATCTGAGTTCTCCTGCGTCAGATTCACTCCTTGCCCGCCGGCAGACCTCCGCTCGCGTGACCTCGACCTGCTGTTCGTCCAATCCTGACGAAAACCAATGCTTTTCCTCCCAGCGATGGGAAACCGTTTTCACCCTGTTCTGATCCCATCGAAACTCCCTGACTACTGATTCTCGCGGGCTGAAAGCGATTAACCGGAAGGGCGGCATCCATTCGATCGGCAGTTCGTGCAGCAAGCCGAACAGTACATCACTTGTTCGTGATCGAATCAGTTCTTCGACAACAATGCCACGACTCACGATCCGCTCAAAAGGACGCGTTGGAACCGTGTGCCAATTAATGAGGGCCAGACAGAGTCCTGAATTATTCATTCCAATCCATGTGCCCCCGCCGGGTTCGCTCGGGTAAATCGAAAATTCGTCAGCTCTTCCGTGCACTTCCGGCGGCAACGCGATGGGTCGAAACTGCGATTCATCGCGGTTCATCCCCAAAAGGAATCCATTCTCGTTGGGAACAAAGGAGACCGTACACATAAACAGCTTCAGCCGACCCAAGATACCTGAATCCAGAAAAATTTCCTGGAAGCCAGTTGAAGAAACGCGGTCCCGGCACGGTCTTCCTACACCGGCGGTTTATAATCCGATCGGGTAACTTTACAAAAGCCGGCGGAGGTTGCGACGCGTCTGACAATGGTTACCTTACCCAGCGAAAAGTGGCGAAAAATTGGATCGCACAAGGGTTGAGAAGCGATCTGCATCCGGCGACTGGCTGATCAATCTCAAAACAACGAAGTACTGGAAATGTCATGAGCACGCAAAACCGGCCTCCTGAATATGAATTGCTTCGACCCGCACAGGGCAACATGGCTGAGCCGCAGGTCGTACATGATCCTTATCCACGGGTGATCGATTGGGGTATGCCGGAGGACGTCCATGCCGGAGACTTCACCTTTGCGGTGCTCGAAGCGGCCTTGGCGGCTGGTGCGTCAGAGATCCAACTCACACCGATCGAGCACTTTGGGGAGGTGAGTGTGCACTTCAAAATCGGTGCCGAGTTTATCACTCAGGAACCGCTTACCCAGATCCAATTCGGTCTGATCGCCATTTTGCTCGCTCATATCGCCACACCGCGCAGTTACGACTACGAATCGCCCCCTGTCATTCGGAGTTTTCAAACAAAGGATGGCACGGAATACCAGGTTCGCTATTCGAAGATTCGCGTGGAGGATAACAGCACCGCGATTTTAATCCGGCTGATTGTTAAAGAAGATGGTTCACAGAATGCGGCGTAAGGGCGCCGAGGAAAAGAGACCGTCTCGCAATATCGTTTTCGGGCGTTGATCAAAGCCCCTATGGGCGCTATCGGCCTTTGAAGGCTGCGGCCTGGAGACTCTCTCGCAACATCGTTTTTTCCGGGTCTTGATCATCGCTCTCATGGGTGCCGCCGACCTGGAGGGCTGCGGTCCCTCGCAGCCGCTGAGCCGCCTTGGACCTTGTTTCACCGGAAGATGTCCTTCTCGATAAGCGGGATCTCTGGCACACCACGTGGCTGCGACGGAGAATGTGTCTCACAACCTGTGACTGAGGCGCGCGAAAAACTTGGGGCGAGGCGCTTGCGCCGCCCGCGCCACAATGTGGGCCAGGCGACCTCCCCCGTCAGATTGCCGAAAACGTCTCGGAAAATTGGCCAAACTCCAATGGCGCGGGCGTCCCCGCCCGCGCAGCGACATCTTCAGCTCATTGCCGAACCGCAACAAACCCAACTTGCGCTATCCGGCTGCCGCCTCGATCTTCTCGCCAACAGGCAATGAAACGGTGAACTCCGAACCGGCCCCCTCAGCACTTTGCAATGTCACCTGACCCCCGTGAGCTTCGACGACTGCTTTGACAAGGCTTAGCCCAAGCCCGAGGCCGCGCTGCCCTCTGCTCTTGTCTCCCCGATACAATCTGTCCCAAATCCTCGGTTGCTCCGCTAAGGGGATGCCGATCCCATCGTCCTTGATCGTAACCCGAACCGTGCCATCGGAAGACCAACACCCAACAGATATTCGGCCATTCTCCTGGGTGTATTTGACAGCGTTATCCAGAAGATTCGCAAGAGCCTGCTGGATTCGGCTGGGATCAACATCCGCATTACAGGGACCCTCACAGTTCGCGGTAATCTCGATTTTCTTTTCGTCGCCAACAAGCCGATAAACCTCCAGCACATTCTCCAGCAATCGCGAAACAGATCTCCGTTCCCGATGCAGTCGCATCATTCCGTGCTCCGCTTCGGTGATGTCCATCAGCGTATTCAACATCGTCAGGACCCGATCTGATTCTTCCACGCAATCCGCCAGCGCCTCCCGGGCATCCATGTCCGATTCGGACTGCAGTGCGAGTTCCGCCGATCCACGCATCCGGGTCAGAGGCGTTCGCAAATCGTGCGCGACATTGTCAAGTGCCTCACGCATTCCACGGATCAACGTCTGATTCTTCTCAAGAACCCGATTGAACTGCCGCGCCAGTTCCGCCAGTTCGCTTTGAACACGGCTCTCCGAAACGCGCTCCGCGAGATTCCCCGTGTTAATGATCGTCCGTGCGGTCCCCATCATTTCGCGAACCGGCGCGGTTGCGCGATGGGCGAAAACCGCCCCTACGATAAGACCCAGAACAAGCGTGGGCATCATAACCAGAAAAAACGATGTAAGAAAGGGACCAAGTAACGTTTCGCTCCGGTTCGTACTCCGGCCGATCTGCAAAATCGATCCATCGCGCAATTGCGTGCTCGCAAGGATAAATTCGCTCCGACTATCTTTGGGAATCCGCAGCCAGAAGTTACCCCCTTTCCCTTCGTCATGGCCAAGGGCGCTCGTTTCGCCAGCCCAATCCCCCGGCGCAACGACCAGAAGCACACTATGTAGCGGGCCGACAACGCGGACGAAGAACGGACCCTCATTGTGATCAAATTCGGTTCGGTGCACCATCTCACTCAGCGCCGGCAATCCTCGCCCCTCATATACCGCGACGCACTCCTTGAGGCGGGCCCGAATGATTTCCCGTTCACTCTCCTCGAAAAACGAGGTCAGGAGGAAATAGAGAAGAGCAAAAAGAATCGCGGCGCTCACGGTAAAGGCGCCCGCAAACCAAAGACTCAACCGAAACGCGAAGCTCTGCCAAACCCGCTCAATTCGGCTTAGCCACATACCCGACCCCCCGAACCGTGTGGATCATTTTTTGAGCGAAGCCCTTGTCGACCTTGGACCGCAGCCGGTGCATCAGCACATCCACAACGTTGGTTTGAGGATCAAAACTGAAATCCCATACGTGCTCTAAAATCATCGTCTTCGTCACCGGACGGCCTGCGTGAGAAAGCAAAAGCTCTAGTAACGCAAACTCCCTGGATTGAAGATCGATTTTCTGGCCATCTCGGAAAACCTCCCTCGTGAACAAATCCATTTTCAGATCACCTAGCGACAACTGGCTCGATTCACTCGCATGAACGGCACGCCTGATTAGAGCTTGAATACGAGCAAGAAGCTCTGAAAACGCAAAAGGCTTGGTTAAATAATCGTCGCCACCCGACTGCAAGCCCAGCACACGATCGTCCACGCTCGCACGAGCACTCAAAATCAGTACCGGCACCGATATCTTGCGCTGTCGAAGGGATCGAAGCAGCGAGAGCCCATCCAGTTTAGGGAGCATCAGATCAAGCACCGCGGCGTCGTAAGAAACTGCGGTTGCCAGGTCGAGCCCCTGCTCGCCGTCGCGCGCACGATCCACCGCAAAACCGCTTTGCTTCAAACCATTTACCACAAACGACGCTATCTTCTCGTCGTCCTCGACTACCAGTATCCTCATTCCAGTCGAGCAACTATAACAGAGTTCTCCCATTTCCGTAGCGTGCTTTGTGAATTGCCCCAGCCCGCAGCAGGCAAAATAATGCTCTTCCGGTATTGGCCGGAAGAGCATCTCACCTGCACTACCTTCGAATCAGCCTTGGCTCGACTCGTCAACCGTTAGATAGTGGCTGCCGCCTTTACTCCAGATCTTGACCAACGTCTGGTCGCCTGGAGGTTTGTTCGTTTCGGCGATAGCGTCCTGCGCATTGCGCACCGGTTGATGATTAATCTCCGTAATCACGTCGCCGTTTCTCAATCCGGCTTCATATGCAGCCGAATCCGGACTCACTTCAGTAACAACGGCTCCTTGCACATTTGCAGGGATGTTCAACTCGTTCCGAATCGACTGATCGAGATCAGCAACGCCCACACCAGAGAGAGCCTCTTCATGCTTGGCATTCCCTTTCTCCATCGTCTTGGCCGTTCGGCTGTCGGGGGTACTCTTCAAAGTCACATCAAAGTTTCTCGTTTCGCCGTTCCGATTCACGAGCAGGGAGACTTTTGAGCCGGGTGCGGTCTCAGCAACATGGATTTTGAACTGGGACACATCTTCAACCGGCTTGCCATTTAACTGCTCAATTACATCTCCACTCTTCAGACCGGCAGTCTCGGCGGCGCCTCCGGTGGCGACGTCGCTCACAAGGGCCCCTTTCGTCCCATCCAGCTTAAACGCCTTCGCCAGTTCCGGTGTGATGTTCTGGATGACAACACCGAGATATCCCCTGTCCACCCGTCCATTCTTCACCAAACTTTCCATCACCCACCGGCAGAGATTCGATGGTACCGCAAACCCGATCCCCTGATTTCCTCCGCTGCGCGTTAGAATAGCCGAATTAATGCCCACGAGCCGGCCTTCGGTGTCAACCAGCGCACCACCCGAATTGCCGGGATTGATCGCGGCGTCCGTTTGAATGAAATCTTCGTCCATCTCCCCGGAGGTCGCGCGATTTTTCGCACTTACGATTCCCTCGGTGACGGTCTGGCCAATTCCAAAGGGGTTTCCAATCGCCAGAACAACATCGCCAACTTCCACTTTGTCGCTATCCGTCAGCTTCAGGGCGGGTAGATTCTCCCCCTTGATCTTTATCAGCGCAACGTCGGTCTTCTGATCGGTGCCAACAACCTTCGCCGTAAATTCCCGGCCATCATTAAGGGATACCTGAATCTCGCCGGCGTTATTCACGACGTGGTTGTTCGTAAGAATATAGCCGTCAGGAGAAACGATCACTCCCGATCCCAGCCCATGCTCCAAAAAGCCATGACCGCGTCCGGAGCCGAATGGATCTTCATTGCCGAAAAATCGGCGAAAAAAATCGTTGTCCGGCATTGCCATCCGGCTTTCACTGGCCTTTGCCGTTATAGAAACCTTAACCACACTCGGAGCGACCTTTTTGACGATCGGCGCGAAGCTCGTTCCCAATTTCAAGTCCCGCGTAATTGGCCCGTCATCGCTCTGAACCATCAGCGGCGGATTTTGCGTTTCCTTTTTTTGTTCCTCGGAATTCAACGCTAAAGCTGTTCCGACCGTCAAGGCCACACCCGCAAGGAGAAAAAGGCGGGATGCATACCGTTTCAATGATGTTCTGGTCATAAATATTTTAGTACAAATGAATGAAATACGCTTCTCCAGGTAGCTGACGCGATCCTTGCTGGAACATTACAAAGTTGAAAGGAACCCAAGCCTGCTTCAATCTGTTAAATCCAATTTTCCTCAGGAGCCGTCTGCCGGGCGGCTCTGCAGCGCGAAAATTCCATCCCCTGGCCGCGGGATGGGATTTTCGCGTTAACCATAAACGCACAACTGGAACAAGCCTCCCGCTCCGCGAGATGCTACTTTTCATACGATTCGCCATGTCAAACGCACCTACTCGAACATCGCATCTCCTCCTCAGCTGTCTGCTCGGGCTCTTGTCTGTTGGGAACCTGTCCGCAAAGGAACGTACCCGCCACCACGATACCAGCCCGCGCCGTACCGAGCCGGGCGAGCAATTCGGGCTCCCGATTCAAATCGCAAACTGGGGAGCATTCGGCAGCCCGGTCATCGGTACCACAGAACGGGCGGCCGGTTACGACGGCGCAGAACTCTTTGCAGGTCCGCACAAGTTTAAAGACTCCGGCGACGACGACTATTTTCACGGAGTGCTTCCGAACGGCCGAATAGCCAGACCGGCTGGCTTAAGCACTCAGGTAGGAATGAATCCCCTGGGGATCGTCCTGACCCCGGATGGAAAGTTCGCGATCGTTTCAAATGACGACGAGCGCAAAGGGGAACTCGCCTCGTTGCAGAACACAAGTAACCACGGCGGTTACAGTCTCTCTGTGTTAGACACTTCTGCAACGCCCATGACCGTCGTTTCCCAGATAAATTCGACCAAAAAGCTGTTCATCGGGCTGGCAGCTGCAATGAATCCAGATGGGACCTACACCGTTTATGCGTCAGGGGGCGGCGACAATAGCGTGAAGCTATTTAACGTATCCTCCCATGGTCAGATCTCCCAGGCGGTTAACCCGGCAAACATCCCTATCGCGCCTTTGTTGCCATTAAATCAAGGTTGGGTTAGCAACTATTCGGTCTCCAATTCATTTAATCTGGATGCCGTACCCAGTCCCGCAAGCAATCCAAAGCGCTCCGTCTTTGGCCTGGGAGCTAAAATCACGTTTCCTGCCGGCTGCGCGCTGACTCACGATGGAAGATATCTTTTGGTAGCCTGCAACGGAGACAATAGCGTCGCTGTCATTGACACCGCTTCGAAAAAGGTGGTTGCCCAATATGAGGCCGGATATTTTCCATACACGGTTGTTATCAGTCCTGACAGCACCCGCGTTGTCGTTTCGAATTGGGGAGTAACAACGTATAAGTTCGCGGAACCCTCATATGATTCCGAGGGGAAGCTCGCTGCGGTCGGCGCTACCAAGAGCCCCGGGGGTGAACCTGACGAGCCGGTCGGTTTCTTCGTCCCAAAAACCGACGCTCATGGAGCGACCTCAAAAACTTCTTCCCTCTCCATTTTTCATTTCCAAATCGAAAATCCGGCAAAGACACGCTTGAGCCGGGCAATTGCTGAAGGGAAACCACTCGACGCACTTCGACAAGTCGGCGATACGCACCCCTCGGCGATGGCCATCGTGACCAGGGACACTCGCCACGTGCTCTACGTGACGAGGACAAACGACGATACTCTCGGTGTGGTTGACCTGGATCACGAAGCGCAGACACGGCGGATTAGTCTTCGATGGGTCCAATTGGCGATTTCCGGAAATCAATTTCTTACCGGCGCATATCCGAACGCCCTCGTCGCTTCACACGACGGGCGGAAATTATACGTCGCGGAAGGTGGCATCAATGCCGTGGCTGTTCTCGATACGACGGACCCCTTTGCACCGAAGCTTATTGGACGGATTGCCACTGGCTGGTGGCCCTCTGCGTTGGCTATCAGTCCAGACGACAAATTCCTTTACATCACTAATGCAAAAGGCATCGGCGAAGATATCAATCCAGCTGCAAACCGCACCGAAGACTCACCCTCAGGAACAGGTGTGGAGTCCTTCGAGGATTCAAACTTTATCTTCGGCACCGTTCAAAAGGTGGCTCTTAACGAGCTCAAGTTGCATGAAAACAGAGTCGATGATTATAACATCGCGAAGATAAAGACCCGAGATAAAAGTGTCGTTCCGGTCGGCGGCATGCAGCCATCGAAGAAAATCAAATGCGTGATCTTTATCGAGCACGAAAACAAAAGCTTCGACTCTATCCTTGGGGAGAGCGCGCATTTCAAGCCGTTCGCAAGTACTACCTTCCATCGTCAAGATGGAACCGCCTTTGACGACGTGCAATATGGTCCCGTAACCAGGAACACGCGCTTGCTGGCGGAAACTTTCGCGACTGCAGTGAATTACTACTCCGACTCCGAAGAAAGCGATGCGGGACATCAATTTTGTGCCTCTGGCACGGCAACCGACTACTCCGAAAAAACTCTGTTAGTAAAGGAAGGTCGAGGATTGCTGGTAAACAAGAACATGGAGCCGGAAGACTATCCAGCAAGCGGTTACATCTTCAACAATGCCGCAAGGAATGGAGTATCATTCAAAGATTACGGTGAGCTTGTGCGAATCGATGGAACCGACACTGGAAACAGTCTCCCAAATACATTCGACGACCCAACAAGTGGAAAGATGGGCTACCCCGTTAAAGAAGAGAAGAATCCTGTGGAAGAGTTTCCGGGCAGCGATGTCGACAGTAAAACGCAGGGTCTTGGCCAAGCCTATTTTCTCGATTTGCCGATGCTCGCCGTTCTGGGCACAAATAACAAAAACGGCGAACCACACCTGGACAAGAATTACCCGGGTTACAATTTCAATATTTCAGATCAGCGACGGGCCCTGGAGTTCATTCATGATTTCGATCGAATGGTGCAGAAAGGGACGGTCCCCCGCTTTCTCTATATTTATCTGCCGAACGATCATACCGGGGAAACCACCGCAACCAACTTCGGAATTGATCCGAAAACCGGCAAGCCGATTCACCCCGAACCGGCTCAACAGGTTCAAGATAGCGACGTCGCGCTCGGCATGGTCGTCGAGCACATCATGAAAAGCGCGCTGTATTATGACGAGAAAACCGATACCGGGGCCGCAATTTTTATTACTTTTGACGACGCTCAATCGACGCACGATCACATTCATCCCCACCGCACGCCGATGATCC
>Ga0306920_100005815_pt1 | contig 15990 bp, 21 predicted proteins | sample flu12Cox44000170_FD_204666 | JGI IMG/M metagenome (GOLD analysis project Ga0306920, IMG submission 204666) | Lab enrichment of tropical soil microbial communities from Luquillo Experimental Forest, Puerto Rico - flux4day.12C.oxic.44.000.170 (v2)... | ecosystem: Environmental > Terrestrial >... | reverse complement strand
GTCCATGAATGCAAGCAAAGTCTCGAGCTTGCGAAAGGTGATCTCTTCGTCGATGCGAGGATTCATCACGACATCCCAAGGTGACGGGATGTCCGTATGATACCGACGCAGATCAATGGCTCAAGGTCACCGCCAACGACGTGCCGTGAGCGGATTGTGTAGGGGCAGAATTCGGCGCAGAAGCGGTCAGTGACCGTTGGCCGCTTTCGGTTAGGCTACTGCCATGCGAGACCCTGCCCGAATCGACGAGATGCTGGAACTGCTCCGTGAAGTTTGGCGGCTTGAGCCAGACTTGCGGCTGGGCCAACTGATCTACAACGCTGCACGCATGCGAGACGCCGATCTCGAAGATATCTTTTCGGTTGAGGATGGCGTTCTAAGAAAGGGGCGCGTCCGCTATCTAGAGATGCTGAAGTCGGCCAGAACGGCGTAGCGGCTCTTCTCGGCGCAGAACCTGCCGGTTGCCGATGGCCGCTTTCTGGCAACCTGGCCGCGCGGCCGCTACCAGCCGAGGGTTAGATTTTGCGGGTAGCCTCTTACCTGTACGTTCTAGTTCGAGCGACTCGTCAACCGACTTGCGACAGCCCATCCTGTGACCTTGATGCAAACCGATCGCTTCGCACCTCCTCGCTCCAACGTGCGAGCGAACATACACGCGCGCAAGCCGCGGCCCGTGTGGCTGATGCAATGTGTGGCGACCCTTCTAGGTATCTACATCATCGGCGGCATCATCCGGCTCAGCATTTCCTTCGACTTGGCGGTTGTCGGCTGGACAGGCCTCGCCGCGCGTTACATCATCTCCGTCGCAGTCCTGGTCTGGATCGCGTCAGTGGTCATTGGAAGCGAGCTACGAAAGGCTTGGGCGCGTTGGTTGGGCCTGGCCCTGATAGCCTTGTTGTTCGCAGCCGGCTGTCTGCTCTGCTCACTGATCTTGATGGAGAGCGGCGGTCAAGTGCCTCTACGCTTGGTAGATGCCCAAGACGCGCTGATCGGCGGCACACTGATGGTCGTTGCGGTCGGGACCTTCACCGCTTGCTGCCTTTCGGCAGCCACGCGGGCGTGGTACCGCGCTCTAGACCGGCAATGAGCTGTGTCCGAGGTCGGCGCAGAAGCGGTCGTCCATCGAGGACTGCTTTCACGCAGACGCGGCACAATCGAGCCTTCACTGCCGCTCAGCGGTAGTCTCATTGAATCGGGAGGTCGCGATGTCGCTCACCATTTCAGTCCAGACGCCGTCCGCTAGCGACGTGACCTATCTTGCAAGCCAAGTCCACCGTGCCCGTCGGTCTGTTGTGGAGCGTGCTGGTATCGTCGTTGGGTCGCTCTCGCGCCGATTGGAACAAAGCCACTTTGTTTCGTTGCGCATTCAAAGCATGCTGCAGTTTGATATTGGTGACATTGCCGACAGTACCTTGCCCAACGGCGACATCACCTCGAGTGAACCGTCGCCGATCGTCGACCCAGCGGCCCTGGTCGATCCCGACGAGGAGGCAGCCGCCTTTCGGCTCACGCTGCAATTCACATCTCCGCAGTCTCTCGAACGCGCCGCGGGCGAGGTTACGGCCTGGATCGATCGTGCACTGGCCGCGGCTCAGCGGGCTTGGACGGGGGACATCATCACACGCATGGAGCTTGAGAAGGACAAAATCGGCAGCCGTTCAATGAGACCACTGGACGTTGTCCTAGTTCTTGCGCATGTCTCCAAACTGGTCGCTACAACCTCGCATGTCGGGAACACGGTCGCGCTCGGCAAAGGCGTTCGCGTGACGTCCACGTTTTGATTTGCACGCCGCGGTACCACCGAGGTGCCCGGGATTGCGCGGTGGTCGCGCTCATTCGGATGGCCCGTGCACTCTCAGGCTGCACGCGGCGCACAACCGGTCGGTCGCGACCGGCGGCTTTCCGGCGGCACAATTCGCGACCATGCGCCACTCACCTCCTTTTGGACCCAATTCCTGGATGAATGCGTCGACAGGACGCCGGCTAGGCGATCATGCAGAACAGAAATCCGTTTGAGCCACCTCATGCTCACGTCGACGATTCGGCCTTGTCCGTCGATGTCGGTCGACCGCCGATGCAGCGACCCGCAACCATTGAGCGCGCTTTTTGGCTGATTCTCGGATCGGCATCCTTTGGTCTCCTGACCTATCTGGCCAGAGGAATGCATGAGTCTCCGCTCTTCATGACTCTCGTGATGGGCTACATGGTTGGCGCTGCATTCCTCATCCGAGCTGGCCAGAACTGGGCACGCATCGTGTTCCTCATACTCTTGGCGCTAGGTTCTCTCGGGATCCTGCTCAGAGTGGCTGGGGGCCAATTGTTACCGGCGTACGTAGCCATCTTCGCCCTACAAACGGCGATCAAGGGTTATGCCACCTGGCTGACGTTCAGTTTGCCGGGCAGCCAATGGTTTAGTCGAGATCGCAAAGTGCGATCGTAAGCAGTTCGCGGCGCAGAAGCGGCCGGTGACGAATGACAGATTTGGACCAGGTTGGGAGTGAATGTGCCGTATAGACTGACAGGTGAAAATCCGTCGCTCGAAGTCCTGCGCGAATTTCCGAATTGGGAGTACGCGCTAGATGAGGAAGGCGTGGAGGGGCAGGACGAGACGACTCTGCGCCCAGCATCAAATCAATCGTGGCTCGGCGATGAGACGGTCTTCACCCTCGGCGAAGTTCGGCTCGCTGATGGCCAGCGTTTGCCGGCGTTTCTCGAACTTATGAGCGGTCGAATCGAAGGGGTCACCGTCCATGGTGCTGAAACCTGGGCGTGGTCTGTACGCAGGATCGGCACGCCTTCCCGCTGGACAGCAATGCTGTTCGATTGGTTGCCGGAAAACGAGAGGCCACCGGCGGTTGATCTTTCTGCGCTACCGATGACGGTTGAGTCCGCGCTCCCAGCGGCCGCAGGGGGACGTCGCCTTTTAGTCGAGATTTCTGCGGTCCACTGACGGCGCACAACCGGTCATCGACGAACTACAGGTTTCCGGTAGGCTAGCCGCTCAACTCCAACGTTGGCACCAGAAGATATGAAACCGCTGATATTGGTTCTGCTGACCGCCGCAGTATTTGGAGTCAGAGCCGACGACCAGAGCCGAGAGCGTCCACTATCGGCCAATGCAAAAGCTGAGCTGTTGACGACGATGCGCGACGCTTTCGCCGACAAGCGAATTTCAAAAGCCCAGTATGACGAGGCTGTCTCTTGGGTGCATTCGGAACCGTGCGACGGCGTAGATCGCCGCCTCACAGAGCGGACCAAGGTCAAACTTCAATCTGCGCTCGCGAAAGAGCAGCGCCTCCCCAGCGTTCGGGTGTCTGAGTCCTTTCGCAGTGATGGTTGGGTCATCCTCTATACCGACGCTGGCGAAGGAGATGAATCGTACCTCTTCTATTTTGCAGACCCGGCCACCGGAAGTGACCCCGTCGCCGCATGGTCTGGGGCCGCAACCATCTTTGAGACCACTGAGATGATCCAATGGGTCAAAGACAATGCAAAGGGTATTCCAAGGCGCTTGGCCGAGTGCTTTTCATGGCACGTTACCTTGAACCGCTACTGATGCCCAACACCTCCGTGAAGCCGACACGCGTGCAACTGTTAGGACATCAGAGAATTCATAGTCGAAGGGGTGTGGCGCCTCGCGGCGCAGTATCGGTCACTGGCTAACGTCTGCTCCTGCGCGTAGCGACCAGACCCTGCTCAATCTGCATGGGCTCAGCTCATGTCGGAGCGCAGCACATCGCGAATGCTTTATCTGACCCAGGTGTTCAGTACCGGTCCAACAAAACCCCGGCCACCCATTTCGCCAAGCGTGTTTAGTGTGGCTTTCCATCCTGCACCTCGGCTCCAATGGGTACATAACCAGTCGCATAAATCGGATCTGGCAACTTCACCGAGCCAAACAATTGCGTTCGGCCTGGGTTGTGATCAAGCCAAATCAGAAAGCCCAGGTCGACGACGTTGAGCACTTGACTAGTCTGATCGTAATCAAGAATGATCGGTGTGATGCTCTTTGACACCTGGAAGGCGGCAATGGAATCCAGCGTCTCTGCTAAGACTCGCTGATCGAATCCCTTTCGCTGAGGATGATTTCGCTTCAGAACGTCCTGAATATGTGAAAGAGTTAGCCCGCGACCGAGCTCGCTCGTCGGAGACATCAGGATGGGCATGAGCACCCAGCGCGACATTGGGGCCTTCCCGTCAGTTTGACTCTCGGAGAACCGCGCAAGGAACTTGTGGTAACGAGCACTCTGCTGATTGACAACCTCGCGAACGACTTCTTTAACGTTGAGTTCGTCGCCGATCTTCTGCAAAGTTGACTGCGTCTCGACAACGCCGCTGAGTTTGCAAGCACTGTAGCAGGTCTCCTGCAAGATGTAGACACTATTGAGGCAGGACTCGATGAGCTTGACACGAAACTCTTTCGTGAATTCGATGTTCAGCAACTTCTCGCCCAACTCTATGACCGCGGTCAACTCTTCATGCAGCCACTTATCAGCATTCACACTAATTACGCGGCCTGTAAGGTCTCCGTTGTGAACGGTCAAACGACTATCTTCCAACCAGACACCGACAATGATGAAGCACAGCTTGGATTGCTCGTGAAATGCCTTGAGCGCAATCGCAAAGTCGCGCTGCGTATCGATCGGAAGGTAGTGGAAGTCCTCCAATACAATGTACGCGTCCAGGCCCTCAAGCGCGGTCTTGATGTCGTTGACATCTTCCGGATCCAGCTCAAGTGGGGCCGTAACTGTTGTCGTCTGACGAGACAATGCTCCTTCCGCAGTTCCCGCTGCAGAAAGGCCGAACACTTTCGCCTTGAGCGTCGCAATCAACTTGAAAGTCCCGCTCGCCGCCCGCGCGGTTGACTGGGTCACCTCATACCCAGCTTGCTTCAGGATCGCGGTGTGAAGTTCAGCAACGGTCCACTTGTTGGAGCAATGGATAACGATGTGCGGCACGTCTCTCAGGCACTTCTTTCGCAGCGAGGTTTTGCCTTGCTTTGAGCTCCCGTAGATAGTGATGTGCTTCGAGCGGGAAAGACTATCGAGCAAAAGGCCGTCGACTAGTTCTCGCTCGACGTAGTTGAGAGGCAGATCGCGCCCGATACCAAAGACGTCCGAAGTTTTGAATATTCCAGTCATTGCACGCCACTCCGATGAGGGGGTCTGCGAGTTCGCCCGTCCCCGCCACCCGAACATAGTCGACTCGCCACGCGATTGCATCAATCTTCGAAGGTACGTCCCCTAATTTGACGGTAAATACTTGTCTCAACCCGCATACACCTGTGGCCGGCACCACATCTCGACTCTTCCGGTCTCGACTTGACCGGCGCTTCCGGCCGGCGTCCGCTATGCTGCGAACGACGGTCGATCTACGGCAGGCGCGCATCGAACGTCGCATCGGCGACGACCAGGTCTCAAGTCGGCGCAGAAGCGGTCAGTGACCATTGGCCGCTTTCAGGTTCACTGCATGGAGGATCGCGTGTCGAAGGGGCTGAAGGCATATGACCAGGTCAGGGTGACATCGATTCGAGGCAACCGCTTCGTTGGCCAACCTGTGTTCTACAGCCGGCATCCTCAGGTCGGAGACATCGCGGTCATCGTCGACACGCATGAAGCCGATTACGCCCATGAAGTCGAGTGCTCGAATCCGGAGAGTGGCGAGACAATCTGGCTTGATACGATGTTCGCCGACGAGCTTGAGCCGTATTCAACGTGACGTGTATCGGCCGCAGGAGCTGCCGTCGGCAAGAGGCGGCATTCAGGGGCCTTCAACGACAATCAGGAGCAAGCGATGCAGATCGTCTATGAAGAGGGCGACGCGGACTACGAGGAATATCAGGCACTCCTCATGGAGGAGATCGTCCGAAGCGTACGTCAGCGCCTCGAGGCTGCTGGATTGCGGGGCAAGCAACTGCGAGAGCTGGCAGCCCATATCGCCTTTGACGTGGGGGCACTCATCGACGGATCGCAAGTGGTGTCGACGGACGACGATCACCTTGTACCCGTCCTCGGCTTCGCCGAAGGCCGAATGCGCGATCAACTGCTCCTGTCTCACAGTGGAGGCGGATCGTCATTGCATGGATTCGTCGCTGGCATCGTGAGGAACGAGTTCGAGAGCGCGGCGCGATGAAGGCACGCCTTCGGCGCATCTCCGGTCTTCGGCCAACGCCCGCTCTCAGGAGGTCTAGTCGCAGCGCGCCGCACAGGATGCACCAGCCTCACGAAATAGCGCGTCACAGCAGCAGTGGCCATAATTGAATCGAACACTGCGGCGCGGAAGTCGCGCGCGAGGACCTGCCGGCAAAGGTTTCCGCGCCGTTGCTCCGGTACATACGATCATCGGTCCGCCGGTGTCGCCTGCCGGCGCAGGGTCAGAGCCTGGCAGTGTTCCACTAATTTGTGGGACGGTTGCCGGGGCAGAAGCAGTCGCAAGCCCCTTCCGAGAGGTGCCGCCAACGACCGAGCGGGTAGGATTCGCCACGAGATCTCAGAAGGCCTTATAGCGAGGGCAAAGTTCATGACCCGCCAAAGTTGGAAGCTGAAACGCACCGCGCAATGCGAAAAGTGCCCTTGGATCAAGGGAATCAACCCGCGTGAGATTCCTGACGGCTACAGCGAAGACAAGCATCGCGCCTTGCAATGCACGATTGCCGAACCGGGTGCTCTCAGCAGCAGTGGCATTGCAATGGCTTGCCACGAGACAGATGATGCTCACTGCGTCGGCTGGTTGCACAACCAGATTGGTCGAGGGAACAACATTCCGCTCCGGTTCCAGATGATGTCGTGCGAAAACTCCGACAAAATTCGTCTAAGAGGAGAGCAGCACGACTCTTTTGACGATACATTACCGGCGACGTCCGAGTCCGGGGCCCAAGGGTAACGGAGAATCAGATGAATCTGAGTCTGCAAACGCAAACGATGCACACAGCTATTGACGTGCTGTCCAGTGCGCTCATTGCTGAAGCCGAGCATCGGCGTTCGAAGCCGCTCAAGCAGTGGATCGCCGATGAGCGACTCGCGATGTGGTCGTCAGCGTGCGACTTCGCGCGCCAGCAGGGACTACGCGTCCCTCGATTGGACGAGGTGGAACTAGCGGAACGCCTCGCCTGCGGTCATGTGGACTACGCGCGCAAGTGGAGTTTGGGTATTGCAGAGGCGATGTTCGGCGACGCTTGACATCTACTCGGTCGCACTGTGGATGACCACCACATTTCATCGGCGGCCATGTGCCATGTTGGCGAAGGTGCAGTCACAACGTGAGGTCTGCTTCAGGCGAGAATGCTTCATCGACCCCGTTCCGCCCGGGCCACTTCAAGACGCTCCTAAAGGTTCATCAAGATGAATGCAGCCGCCCGCAACCTCACATCCGATTCGTCGCTCAAGAAGGCGTACGCGAGACTCGAAGTCACTGACTGGGCGCGATCCTTCCGGGAGGAGGCGCCCGTCAGCTACCGCGAAGCAATCGACTTTGCAGCGGAGCCCGGGCTGAGGGTGTTCCTTCGTCATACCGACGAGAACGGTGATCCGAAATGGGCCATTTGCGTTGAGGAGCGGCCGGACTTCTGGATGGACGCATTCAACACTCGCGCCGAGGCCGTCACCCTTTGTAAGACGATGGGCTGGAAGGTTGTCAGGCCTTAGCTGTCGTTGGCCCTATGCGGCGAAGAATCCGGCGTTGCCGATGACCGCTGCGAGGCTGCGCGGCGGTCAGCAAGTTGAGTTGGAGTACCTGCTATGGATATCTCTCAGGTGAAAGCCGTGTACCGTACCGCTATCGATCCGCGTGCGCATGACTGCGAAAGCCAGGATTGGTGGGACGCAGTCGCAGAGGAAGTGCAAGCCGTTGTATCGGCAACTGACACTGCTATCGCCGCGCGTGTGATCGACTGGTGGCATTCCGACTGGGAAGCAGTTGGCGACACGCCGACGCGGGCAGCTTCACGAATCCGCCGTGCGGTTGCTCTGATCAAGTAGCAGTTGACTGCCTTCGGCGCAGGAGCGGCCCTCGGCATTTGTCCGCTTGCCAGTACGTGAAATGAGCCCAGCGCCGCCGTGACACCCTGGTCCGTGCAGCGCACCCTTGCGAGGACTGGTGTTGGCCGGAGGTTCCGGACCAGCAAGTGAGCTTTGACTTCGCGTGCTTCGCCACGTGACAATCCTCGGCCATGAAGGACTACTTCCCGACCAAGCCGTTCGACTACGCTGCCTTCGTGGACGAGATCACGGATCTGGTGGAGGTAGGTGAGACGCTTCACGAGCGACACAGCGCCTCAGAGGGCTTCCGCAGGTGGCAGCACGAGCTGCAAGATCTCATCAACCGCACTCGTCGCATCGGGTACCCGGTGAACTGCGGTGTTGCCCAGCGGCACTTCTCTTCTGATTTTTCTGACCTCGCTGACAACCCGGTCGAATTGAACAGCACTGCATTCGAGCGAGACATGGCCGACACGCTCATGGAACTGCGGCTGATCATCGCGAACTTCAGGAAGTACGGAGCGCCCGAGACCTCGGCCCAGATCCTGGTCCGCAAGGGCAAGGTTCAGAAGAGTGAGGTTGCCGAAGTTGGCCAGGCTCCGGCTGCTGCACCGCTTGCACTGCCCGAGAAGGTCACGATCCCATGGTTGTGGCACAACGTGCCCGTGCCGCTCATGGGTGGGGCAGTCGTGTCGGTCATCGCTGTCTTCGTTGCAGGAGTGACCGTCGGTGGCACCAAGGCAGGCCAGAAGGCGATGGAGTGGCTCTCGCCGGCAGCGTCAAGTCCGGTTGTGGTGGCTGCCCCGATGGCGGCGCAGCCCTCAACTGCGACTCCGGTTGCTCCTGAGGATTCTGCTTCGGCCGAACACAAGAAGGCGCCGACGTCTTTCGCGGAGCAGGTCGTAACGGCCGCGCCTGCACATAAACATGCAAGTGGGGCAATCGTTAACGAGCCAGCGGAAAACGCGATTGCGCATACACCGCCAGCGGCTACCTCATCTGTGCAACGATAGCAGGGGACGGTTTGGGGAGAGCCACAAATGATCGTCACGCTGGGAATCTTCCAGATGCAGCCTGGGCTGTACGAATATCAAGTTGCCTGCAACGGCCAAGAGCTGTTCTCTGACGCCGGATACGAATCCATCGAGTCAGCGATCAGGGCAGCGTCCGACGTCACCGGCCCGATCACGGCGATGGAAGTCGCCTACAAAGGAATCGTTGGCGGTACCTTCCCGTTGCATCGGCTTCGTACCGATGCGAGTGCCATCGCCAAGCACCTGGTTGCTACGATGGCGTCCGTTCTTGATTGAGCTGCCGTAGTCGACAGGCGGCGCAGGAGCGGCCGATTGCTCGCGTCTGCTTCGGCGAAGCGTCGTCATCGCCAGATCTGTGGGTCACGGACGCGGCGCATACTAATGCCGACCTTTTATGGCCGGACCTTCTCGCCTTCCCCTGGAATTCGATTGAGCATTTGCTCCGCCGCCGCCAGCGCACTGCTTGCTTGCGAGGCATTGCGCTTTGCGAAGGCGCGCAGCCCAGTGAGCAACCCATGTTGAAGCACCTCGCGTGCACGCGGCAGGGTCAATTTGTCCTCCTCGTGCAACGCGAGATTGACTCCGGCCGCCATGCCGCCCAGAGCAGCGATGACCCACCCCGTCGGGTCGATCGAGTGCTGCACGGGGTCTCCAGGTCGCTGCTTCCACGGATCCGGCGGATCCGGCAGCTTGTAGATCGGCTGGAGCGCGTAGTACTCGGTGAGCACCAGGTTCAGAACCGCGCACGGCGGCAAGAAGCGCCGCAGGCCGCCGTAGAGAAACTCGCCCACACGCAGCAGATCCTCGGCGGACCTCTTCACGCGGAAGCTAGGCATGAGTTCCGCCGCTTCCGCGGAGCGCATTGCGGCCAGCACCGCGCCCAGCAGGAAGTAACCTCGACCGGGCGACAGCCAGGTCGCAATGTTGACGAAGTAGTTGTCGATCTGCGCGAGGATCGCCAGTCCCTCGGTCGTGGCGTTGAACCCCTGATTTTTCGGGGGAGCGGCTGTCGGATCGCCGATGAGGTTGATATCGAAGAAATGGTGCCAGGTCGAGTCGACAACGATGCGTCCAACGCCCACTTGCAGCCCATCGTAAGCGCCGATGTTCGCAAACGAACGTGCGTTGACCGGCGTGTTGCTGCCGGTGTGATATTCGGTACTTGGAGTCGTATGGCCGCCGATGACGTCAGCCTGCGAGACGATCACCGGTCTTTCCTGGTGTCCGTTCAGGGTGGGGTACTCGACGAAGGCCTCGCCGTTCACTGTGAGAGTGGTGCTTAGGCCTCCGGGCACGCCGTCGCCAACCCAGCCCGAAGTGGAATCCGTGCCATCCGGGGTTATCACCTCGCCTTCATGCATATGGTCGGGCATCACGTTGATCACGCCCTGATGCCCGCACAGCAGCGGGTGCGGGTAGCGCCATATCCCCCAGGGGTACCAGGTCGGACGCACGGTCATCGGAATGTCGTCGGACTGGTTGTCGAACGGGAACTGGTTGGCGGGGTGGGCACGCGTCGTGTCCAACCGATTGGCATCGAGGGGATCCGGAGCTGCGGGCTCGCCGTTAGGGCCGCCGCCGACGAACCACTTGCGCATGGACCGCAATCGCGGAACGCCACCAGAGAGCGTGACGCCGAGGTCGGCGTGGTCCCCGGTAGCGAAGACCCCTCCGCCGGCATTCATGAAGTGCATCAGCGCCTGGACTTCGGCAGCAGGCAGTATGCCGTAGTCGTCGACGCCGATCAGCCAGACCTGGTGGAACGGCTTGAGCGAGTCGGCGGTGAACTGAAAGCTCTCAATGTCCGCCGGCGTCACGCGCGACGGGCCTGCGCCGGTGCCGTTCGGATCGAGCTCTCGGTGCGCCTTGGTCACCTTGATCCACGGGGCGCCGCCGGCCGGATGGGTCAACGCTCGCACGAGTTCCTGAAGGCTGAACGGCTGACTTGCGCCTTGCGCTGGCCCGAAACTCGCGTTGGGGGAGTCGGTCACGATGAGGGTATGAATCGAAAACAGGTCGAAGATGCTGAAACGCCAGTTCAAGCGATCGAGCGTGAGATCCGATGTGTTCATTGCCGGAGACTCCCTATGGTTGCTGGGTGAAAGTTGGCTCATCGACCTTGCTTAGCGCGCAGATCCATGAGCGGCACCACGCCAAAGTAGTGGTCGACAGGTGCCTCGCCCATCCACCGATCTAGGGAACATCCCCATCACGCTGACGAGGCAGGGGGACAGGCCTGCTGGCATCGGGCGCGCCAAGCATTCCCTCGCCGATTCACCTCCCTAGAACGCTGTTTCCTGCACAAGCAATCGAGGATGGGCACTTCTTGTCGACCGCACCCGCCGCGACGACCACCACCCAAGGAGTTATGCGTCGCATACGACGCGGGGCTGTCCAGGCAAGTTGTTGCAGGAGCAACTGGCTGCCGGATCCGGACCGATTCCCGGACACGACCAATGCAGAGGTTGACGCGTAGATGCTCGATCCGACGCTCCGTGTCAAAGAGGAAGCAGTAACAGGCAAAAACTAGACGTCTCGTCCGCTCGATCCTAGGGATGCGAACGCGACAGCACTCGCAGTAGAACTGCGGTACTCGAAACGACCGCGCGGCGCGGCGACCGACGTGATTGCAAAGAGCTCAGCAAAGGGGAGGCTCTTCATGACTCAGCACGCAGTTCTAGGCGGAGTTCTACTTGCATTTGCGGGCGGCGCCTTCGCCTTTGGGCCTGAGGGCCACCAAACGGTTGGCAAGCTCGCCGACTCACTCATCGCCGGCACGAATGCCGCGACTCAAGTCCAGCAAATCCTGGGCATCAGCCTGGAGCAGGCATCGGTTTGGGCCGACTGCGCAAAAGGGGTGGGCAAGACCAAGGCCGGAAAGTTCACTTACCAGACGACTGGCAAGTATCCGGAGTGCAAGCAATTCGAGACTCCGAAGGGCAAGATCGCCATGGTGTCGTTCGTCAAGCGCAACTGGAGCGCCTGCCACCCGGCCGCGGACGAAGAGGTTTGCCACAAGCAGTATCACTACGCCGACGTGGCGTCGCAGCACGATCACTACCAGAAGGGATTCGTCGGCACGAGTGACCACGACATCGTGGCTGCAATCAATGCGGCCATCCAAACCTTGCAGGGAGGCCAGGCAGCGGCACCGTTCAGCCTTGCCAGTAAACGTGAAGCGTTGCTGCTGCTGAGCCACTACGTCGGAGACATTCATCAGCCGCTCCACGTCGAGGCTGTATACCTGGACACGCAAGGCAAGGTCGTCGATCCGGATCAGGGTACTTTCGATCTCAGCACCAAAACGATCGGCGGCAACTCGATCACCGACGCGGGTGCCAATCTCCATCATGAGTGGGACACGGTGTCTGACGCTCTCAAGCCCGACCAACTGGGTACAACGGGGATATCAGACGCCCAAGCGGTGCCGCCAACGTCAGGAGATGTCATGACATGGTCGACGCAATGGGCCACTGACACCATCCACAGCGCCGGACCCGCCTTCACTGGCGCGACGTTCTCACCCGAGAGCGCGTCAAAGCATTGGCAGGTCAGCGTGCCATCGAGCTACGCGAGTGACCGGGACGCGTTGCAGCGCACTCAACTGCTCAAGGCGGGCGCTCGTCTTGCCCAGTTGTTGCAGACGATCTGGCCCTGAAAACACAGGTTCGCCAATTCAAATCGGCGCTTTCGCACGCCCGTCGTGCGATTTGTGAGAACTGCATGGCCTGTACCACCAAGTCGCAACGAGCGGCTCCTTGGTGGGCTTTAGTAGCCTCAGTCGCTTCGCCGATCGGCTTCATGCAGTGAGCATCCGCGGTCCAGCCGCAAGATCGGGCTGGCCGCAGTGCGCAACGGGTCGGTCTCGGTGAGGTCGCTGGCGCCGGCCGACGTCAGCTATGCTGTGCTCAGCGGACGGTCGTCCATAACGGCTTACCGCGCGATGCAGCCGTCAGCGACGAAGTCGCGAGCCGACGCAAATGCTGCCTGTCACGAATGACTGGTATCGGGTACCCTCGCAGGCGAGCAGTGCCAAGTAATGATGAGGTGACCGCAGGCCTCAGCCGCGGCGCGGAGGTGAAGGACGCGCTCGACGACATGGGCCTGGCCTTCTCCGCCATCGAGCAACGCTCGGCCGTGCGCGGCGGCGAGATGCAGCGCAAGTACCTGCAGCGGGCGCGCCGCGGGCCTGGCCGTCGCCTGACGGTCGACGCCGAAGGATTGTTACGGGGCGCCGAATCTAAAAGCGCGAGCATCCTTCTCGTGGGTTCAAAGAGCCGGACCAGCGGACCGTGCGGGGTATTAGCATGAGCAACGAAGAAGCGGCACTCATTGGCGCCGGTGTTGGCGGCGTGATAGCCCTTGTTGGCACGTTGTTATCGGCCCTGTTTGACTACTGGCGGCGACGCGCCGATATGCTGCGTCGCGACGTGGAGTGGCGCCGCGAGAAGTGCAACGAGGCTTACAGCGAAGCCATTTACTACCTTTTCAAGCTACAACTCAGCGCTAGCCGGAGCGACCTAGCTGACAAGGAGGTGCGCCAGCACCTTAGTGAAGCGCAACGCTATCTCTCATTGTTGCAGGCATATCATCCGAGCAACCGTGAGCGTGCACGGCTCAAATCGGCGGCAGACTCTATTCGGGCTGGCGCCCAAGCGCCCGACACGCTCGCCAATGCGGCTGAAGGTGCAATGGGCATCGTGGAGGACTCGTTGCAGTCCACCTGGAGTCCCACCATTCGACACTAGGTGCAGTCGCTCGATTACCCGGAGTCGGCGCACAAGCAGCCGGTGACCGATGACGGCTATCCGCCGTCAGACGAGTCTGAATGACAAGCGACGTCAGGTGGCCAGCTGCTCCTATGGGGCCCACGGCGATAGTGCCTCACTGGCTCCGATGGAGATCACATGAAATTCTGTCTGTCATCTGCCCTCGCCATCGCATTGATTTGCTCCGCTTGTGGGCCGATTAACACGATGAAGGACGGCTTTGCACACTCGCAGGCCGTCGCCGATAGCCTCGAGAAGGCGCTTGGTGTCAAGGCGTTCGTCGGATTCAATTCCACCAATGGTTCGCTTGATTCCGTCACAGTGATGTTTCAAGGCGTCCCAGCCAATGTCCCGCTGGCGGAGATTGTCGAAAAGTCCAGACAGACGGTCGTCAGCGAGTTCAAGCGTGCGCCGTCGGAGGTCATTGTTTCGTTTGTGTTGAAGAGCTAGGCGGCAGTTGCATTCGGCGCAGGTCCAGGGCGCCAACCTTGGCCGTCAGGACTCCCGCATTGGTATCAAGAGGGTATACCGAGTCGGCAACCTGATGCGACCTGAGCGCAACCGTTTGGCTCGATAGACGCATTGCGCGATGCTGCGCTCCGTCGCCGCCTCCGGCATTTCGGGCCTGATCAAGATGACGTCTCTCTCCAAGCCGCGCCTCGGCGCGATCGCTGCAATGGCCAGCGTTCTGGTCGCCGGCAGCGCCGGCGGCGCCCAGACCAAGAGCCCGCCACCTGCTATGCCCCACGCCGATAGCGATATCGCCGTCCGTGCACCAGTCGTGGCGCCACAGCAGGTCGCGGAGCTTGGTCGCACACTGGACGTCGGCGACCTGGTGTTCATTCGCATCGGCGCCTATCCGTTTCGAAAGGTGGCCGACGCTACCGGGACCTGGACGAACCACGTGGGCATCGTTCTGGACGTTTCCGGAAGGGAACCCGTGATCGGTGAGAGCCGGTTTCCGTTCTCCGGCACCACCCCGCTGTCGCGATTTGTCGCACGATCCGCCGGCCGGCGCGTGGCGGTGATGCGACTTCCGGTGCCGCTTACCAACGCGCAGCGGACGGCGATCGTCACCGCTGCGGCGCAACGCGAGCGTGTCTTTTACGACACCGGCTTCGACATTCACTCGGACCGGCAGTTCTGCTCGCGCTATGTTCGCGAAGTTTTGCAGCAGGGCGCAGGCGTGAACGTCGGAGAAGTCGAGAACTTCCAGACGCTGCTGGCACGTTCGCCGCAAGCCGATATCGGCTTTTGGCGGGTGTGGTACGTCGGCAGCATCCCATGGCAGCGCGAAACCGTGACGCCGGCCAGCGTGATGCACAGCCCAGGTTTGATGACCGTCTTTGACGGCGTGGCAGTTTGATGCCGCGGCCAGTCTATCCGGCGATCGCCGCCATTTTCAGTGGAGATGAACCATGCTGGGCGTAATCCTGGCAGTCTTTGTTGCCTGCTTCCTGCTCGAACGCCTGCGGCCCGGCTGGCGCCTGCCGGCCTCACGTGGCTGGTGGTGGCGCGTGCTCGCCATCAACGGCGTGCAAATCGGAGTGGTCACCATCGCCGGCTTTACGTGGGAGCGCTGGGCGCGCTCGGCCTCGCTGTGGCATTTAGGCGGCACTCTTCCCGCATGGACCGGCGGTGCCCTGGCCTACTTCATCGCGACCTTCGTCTTCTATTGGTGGCACCGGGCCCGTCACGAAGTGCACTGGCTCTGGCTAGGTTTCCACCAGATCCACCACAGCCCTGCGCGGCTCGAAGTCATCACGTCGTTCTACAAACACCCGATCGAGATGACCGTCAATTCCCTCATCGGCAGTGTGTTGGTCTACGGGGTTCTGGGATTGAACCCTGCGGGCGGCGCAATTTACACGCTGTTCACGGCACTGGGCGAGTTCTTCTATCACACCAATGTGCGCACGCCGCGCTGGATCGGCTTCATCTTCCAGCGGCCGGAGATGCACGCATCCACCACGAACACCAGCGCCATCGCAACAACTATGGCGACATCGTGTGGTGGGACATGCTGTTTGGAACTTGGGAGAACCCGCCAACCTGGCATGCCCGCTGCGGCTACGATGAGGGGCTCGAGCAGCGACTCGGCGATATGCTTCTCCATCGCGACGTCCACGCCGGGCCGCGCGCCTGAGACCCGGACCATGGACTCCAGTCGGCGCACAAGCGGTCGACGGTCGATGGCGGCTTTCGAGGCTC
>Ga0306920_100005814_pt1 | contig 15992 bp, 10 predicted proteins | sample flu12Cox44000170_FD_204666 | JGI IMG/M metagenome (GOLD analysis project Ga0306920, IMG submission 204666) | Lab enrichment of tropical soil microbial communities from Luquillo Experimental Forest, Puerto Rico - flux4day.12C.oxic.44.000.170 (v2)... | ecosystem: Environmental > Terrestrial >... | reverse complement strand
CCTCACCTATCTGTTTATTGCGCACGATCTCTCGCTGGTGCGGCATCTCTGCCAGCGCGTCGCTGTGATGTATCTCGGCCGCATCGTCGAGCTCGCGGATTGCGACGAGCTGTTCGACAACGCGCTGCATCCCTACACCCGCGCGCTTCTCGACGCCGTGCCGGTACCCGATCCGAGCGTCGAGGCCGGCCGCTGGTTCCGACCCGTAAAAGGGGAAGTGCCGAGCCCGATCAATCCGCCGTCGGGCTGCGCATTTCATCCGCGCTGCCCGATCGCGGTCGCGAGCTGCAGCCGGGTTCGTCCGGAGCTGCGCGAGGTACGAGCCGGCCACTGGGTGGCCTGCAGCGAGGTGCGTTAGATTCGGTCGAGCTGCGGCGTTTTCCACGATGGACCGCCGCACGTTTCGCCGGACACCGGTCACAGAGGATGGCTCTACGGATCCATCCCAACAACAAAAATAACAAAAAGGGAGGAATGAAAAGGAGAAGGCAAATGAGGAGATTAGGATTGGCAGCAGTCGGTCTTGGCGCTGCTCTTTGCATCACGTCTCTTTGCGTTGCGAACGTGACCGCCCCCGCGGCTGCCGAGACCCCAAAGCGCGGCGGGATACTCACCTTCATGATCCCGGCGGACGCTCCGCCGAGCTTCGACGGCCACCGCGAGACCACCTTCGCCACGGTGCATTCGGCCGCGCCGTTCTACAGCGTGCTGATCCGTGTCAATCCCGACAATCCGTCCTCGACCACCGACTTCGTCTGCGATCTGTGCACCGCGATGCCGACCCCGACCGACGACGGCAAGACCTACACGTTCAAGATCCGCGAGGGCGTGAAGTTCCACGATGGCACCCCGCTCACGGCCGACGACGTGGCGGCGAGTTGGCGGGCGATCATCCAGCCGCCCGAAGGCGTCTCGAGCGCACGCGAGAGCCACTACATCATGGTCGCTAAAGTGGAGGCGCCCGACCCGACCACCGTGGTGTTCCGCCTGAAATTCGCCACCGGCGCGTTCCTGCCGGCCCTCGCCGACCCCTTCAACTGGATCTACCAGAAGGCCATCCTCGACATAGACCCGCGTTGGTACGAAAAGAACATCATGGGCTCCGGCCCATTCAAGCTTGGGGGCTATGAGATCGGGCAGTCGATCAAAGGCGTGCGCAATCCCGACTACTATCACCCGGGACAGCCCTATCTCGACGGCTTTACGGCAATCTATGCGCCCAAGCAGGCGGTCCGCGTCGACGCGATCCGGGGCGACCGCGCGGCCGGAGAGTTCCGCGGCTTGCCGCCCTCGGCGCGCGATCAGCTCCAGCAAGAGCTGGGCGACAAGGTCGTCATGCAGAGCAGCGACTGGAACTGCGGCAATGTGATCACGCCCAATCACAAGAAGAAGCCGTTCGACGACGTCCGAGTGCGGCGGGCGCTGGCGCTGGCGATCGACCAGTGGCACGGAGCGCCCGCCCTCGCCAAGATCGCCAACGTGAAAACGGTTGGCGGCGTCGTCTTCCCGGGCTCGCCGCTGGCCGCCACCAGGGCGGAGCTCGAGACGCTGGCCGGCTATTGGCCGGACATCGAGAAATCGCGCGCCGAGGCGAGGCGCCTCTTGAAGGAGGCGGGCGCCGAAGGGCTCGCATTCGAGCTGCTCAACCGCAACGTCGACCAGCCATACAAATTCGTCGGCACGTGGTTGATCGACGAGTGGAGCAAGATCGGCTTGCGCGTGACGCAACGCGTGGTGCCGACCGGGCCGTGGTTCGAGGCGATGCGCAGCGGCAGCTTCGACGTCGTGGTCGACGCCAGCTGCAACAGCACGGTGAACCCGCTTCTGGACGTCCAGAAATACTTGCCACGCGCGGTCTCCAGCGAGAACTACGGGAACTACGACGATCAACAGGAGATCGATCTGTACCAAAAGATGCTGCACGAGACCGACGGCGTGAAACAGCGCGCATTGATGCGCGATTTCGAGAAGCTTGTGCTCGATACACAGGCGCACGAGCTGGTGTTAACCTATTGGAACCGGATCGTTCCGCTACGCTCCTATGTGAAGGGATGGAAGGTCAGCCCGAGCCACTACCTCAATCAGGACCTGGCCGGCGTGTGGCTCGACCAGTAACTCGACCAGCAGGCTACACCGCGGTGCTCGGACAGGTACCTGGCGTGGTCAGGATCGGACGCACAGGATGTACCGGTATATTGTGAACCGGGTGCTGCTCGTGATCCCGACGCTGGTCGGGGCGGCGGCGCTCGTGTTCATCCTGATGCGTTTGATCCCAGGCGACATCTGCATGGTGCGCCTCGGGTCCGGTGGCGCGAGCATCGATCCGCACGCCGTCGCAGTCTGTCACGCCGAGCTCGGATTCGATCGTCCAATGGTTCTCCAGTTCCTGGACTTCACATGGGGCTTCTTTCGCCTCGACTTCGGGATCTCGATGTGGTCGGGCAAGCCGGTGGCCGAGGAGATCGCGGCGCGCCTGCCGATCTCGCTGGAGATTGCCGTGATGGCGACCGTGGTCGCCATCCTCATCGCGATCCCTCTCGGCACCATCTCAGCATTGAAGCAGAACAGCTGGATCGATCACGTGGTGCGCACGCTCGCCATCGCGGGAATCGCGACCCCGTCGTTCTGGCTCGGGATCATCTCGATCCTCGTTGTTCTCGATATCTCGCATGCGCTGTTCGGCGCCGCGTGGATGCCGCCGATCGACTATGTGCCGTTCTGGCAGGACCCGCTGCGCAACCTGTCGATGGTGATCCTGCCCGCGCTCACCGTCGGCTACCGCTACTCCGCCGTCACCATGCGCATGACGCGCTCGGCGATGCTCGAGGTTCTGCGCGAGGACTATATCCGGACCGCCCGCGCGAAAGGCCTGGTCGAACGGCTGATCATCAACCGGCACGCGCTCAAGAACGCGCTCTTGCCGGTCGTCACCTTGATCGGCATCGAGTTCGCCTTCCTGATCGGCGGGCTCGTGGTGACCGAACAGGTGTTCAACCTCAACGGCGTCGGCCGTCTGTTCGTGCTGGCCGTCCAGAACCAGGACTATACCCTGACCCAGGCCCTCGTCATGCTCACGGTCGCGGTCTTCGTGTTCGCCAATCTCGCGGTCGACCTGCTGTACGCGTGGCTCGACCCGCGCATCCGCTTCGGCTGAGGGGAGACGCGCCATGGTCGATCTCGCACCCCCCTATGCTCCGACCGCCGACGATGACGTGGCGCAGAGCTCGCGCTCGTGGCGCGCCGCCATCATCGACTTCTGCCGCCGCCAGCCGCTCGGCACGATCGGCGTGGTGCTGGTGCTGGTGATGGCGGTCGCAGGCCTCTCGGCCGAGTGGATCGCCCCCTACAATCCGACGTCGAACGATTTCGCGGCCATGACGGAACCGCCGAGCTGGGCACACCTGATGGGCACCGATCAGTTTGGCCGCGACCTGTTCTCCCGCATCGTGTTCGGCGCGCGCACCGCCTTGATCGTGGGATTCTCGTGCGCGATCGTCGGAGGGGGCGCCGGTCTCGTGCTTGGCGTGGCAAGCGCCTATTTCGGCGGCCGCCTCGACCTCGTCCTGCAGCGCGTTATGGACGTTGTGATGGCCTTCCCGCTGATCATCATGGCGCTCGCCGTCATCGCCATCTTCGGCAGCGGCGTCTACAACGTGATCGTGGCGATCACAATTCCACTCATCCCCCGTTGCGCGCGGGTCGTGCGCTCGAGCGCGCTTGCGATCCGTGAGGTCCCTTATATCGATGCCGCGCGCGCCTGCGGCTTCGGCCACACGCGTATTATACTTCGCCACATGGTGCCGAACGTGCTGGCGCCGTTCCTGATCATGCTGACCGCATTCGTCGGCCAGGCGATCCTGGCGGAGGCGTCGCTGTCCTATCTTGGGCTCGGCGTGCAGGAGCCGACGGCGGCATGGGGCCTGATGTTGCAGGGAGGCGCCGAGGAATACGCCTCGACGGCGCCATGGATCGCGGTCTTTCCGGGCCTTGCGATCGCGCTCACCGTTTTCGGCTTCAGTCTGTTCGGCGACGCCCTCCGGGATGCCCTGGATCCCAAGCTTCGCGATCGCTGATCGGCTGGGCATGAGATGGCTGACTTTGGGCCACTATAGCCCAGTGCCGGTCAAAATCACCACGTCCCCTTCTGGCCCACACCGACCAAATCCGGCATTGGTCCACACGTCCGCTGTTGGGCGCAGGACGGCTTGGGTCATGAGCGTCGATTTGGCCGCACGTCATCGATTTCCGTTGTACCCCAACGCACGGTTTAACGACGGGGACGGCACGCGACGCGCCGCCTTTGCGACGCAGCATTTACACACGCAGTCCGTGCGACCATCGAAACGTGATACTCTGCGGCCCATCGTCCTCAAGCTGCGATGAGGATCGGATAAAGCGGCGGGAGTTCATTTCGTTGCTCGGCAGCGGCGCGTTGTGGCCGCTCGCGTCGAGAGCACAGCAGCCGAAGAGAGTCGCGCGGATCGGCGTCCTCATCGAGCCAACGTATTGCGCAGGCGACAACGTGCGCATGCGTTGAACCACGGAGGCGCGGAAGACTGAAAGAGACTCCAAGCCGGCGTAAGACTGGCCGAAGAGCATCAGCTCAGACACACCGAGGGAGGTTCCCTCAGCAGAACATACTGGTGCGCGCTTCAATGGCCTTTTTCCGCGAACCGCCTCCCAGGAGATGGCCGGTCAATTGCGCGAGGAGATCGGAGTACATGCGACGGCGCGCCGCGGCCCCAAACCTTGTTGGGATATTTTTTGTCTTCATTTTATGCGATATGCTTTTCTACTCAAGCCAGCTGCTCATGCATCGCCCGACGCGTTGTCGGGTAGAGCCATGGCTGAAGATCTCGTTTAGAACCGAACACCTTTAGAAAATTGGCCCTGCTTGTTCCTGGCAACAGGAACGGGCTTGAGCGATGCGCGTCTGCATGAAGTAGCCTCTGCAATAGCGGCGATCGCGGCTTGAGGACCGCCGCTCGATAGGAGGTGCCAATGACCCGTCTATTATGCCTAGTTCTTTCGGTCCTTTTGCCTGCAGCTGCGGGAGCACAAACAATAGAAAAGAAGGGGACGACGCCTTACGTGACACATTTTGTCTTTCGACCGATCGTGAGCATTGACATCGCCGAACTCGGTAAGGCCACCACGCTGGAGGCGGTCGGAACTACTCAAAACATGAAGGGAGAGAAGATGCTCGACAAGATGTCAGCACAATGCGTTGCGCTGAACGTTGCGTCTGGCGACAAGAAATACATTGACGGAGCCTGTGTGCTAGCCGACAGCGATGGTGACAAGATTTTCTCGACCTTCGATACCCGCGACCTCGACAAGTCACAGCCGAAAATGGATTGTGGCACCCATATCATCACCGGCGGCACCGGGAAGTACAAGGGAATCACGGGAAGTGAGCCATTTGCTTGCATAAGCATGCCTGCACTGGCTGGTCCGGGCGGCTTGTTTGCGATGGACATCCCGCATAACACGGCGTGGGAAATCAAATGACAAGAACCTCGATTGTCTTCTAGAACCACGCCGCTCTGACACAAGTGAACGAGAGCCCGGCCCGACAGCCGGGCTTCCTTCCTGTCTTATGCGCAGGGATCAATGGGGCTTGCGGGCATCAATGCCCTTCGTGGCTCACATCAGACGTGACGATGCGTGACTCTGAACTCGGCTTTCGAGGGTTGAGCGGACAGGGCGATTGCCGACAGTCATGTCCAAAGCCGACACCGACCTGGGCAGTCGCCAACCACGATTCTGGCTCGGTCGGCCCCTTCCATCGTGAAGGTTTAGCCCGATAAGATGGCCTTGTTGACCTAGGGGCGGACATGACGCGGCCATCGAAAACGGGCGGCAAGGCGAGCGCGACGAAAACGCGTAAGGCGAGCTCAATAAGGGGCCGCAAGCCGAACAGGACCAAGCGTCGCCGCAACGCGACAACCGCCGCCCCATTGAAACGCTCGAATCTGGGTAAGGAGTTGAAGGAAGCCCGCGAGCAGCAGGCGGCGACGGCCGAAATATTGAAGGTCATCGCCAGTTCTCCCGGTGACGTGCAGCCGGTGTTCGAGGCCATTGCCGAAAGCGCAAAGCGCCTTCTTGGAAGCTATCACGCGGTCGTCACGCGCGTCATCGACGATACAGTTCATCTTGCGGCGTTTACGGCGGGCGGTGAGGAAGGAGATAAAGCGCTGCAAAGCCGCTTCCCGATGCCCCTCTCTGGTCCCGGACCTAACAGCAGGGCGGCGCGCACTGGGGAGATCGAACTCGTCACGGATACTGAGACTTACTTGGACATCTCCGAGGACTTCAAAAAGGCAGCTCGCGCGCGAGGTTTTCGCAGTGTCCTTGTGGTCCCGATGTTGCGCAACGGGGTAGCGATTGGCACGATCGCTACCTCACGACGCCAACCCGGATCATTCGCCGAGGAAGAAATTGATCTCTTGAGAACGTTTGCCGATCAGGCGGTGATCGCGATCGAGAACACGCGCCTGTTCAACGAAACCAAGGAGGCGCTGGAGCGGCAGACGGCCACCGCCGCCATCCTGAAGGTCATCGCGAGTTCGCCGTCCGACCTGCAGCCGGTGTTCGAGGCGATCGCAACCAGCGCCAACAGGTTGCTGGGCGGTTTCTCGTGCACGGTCTCCCGCTTCATCGACGGCGCGGCCCACCTCGAAGCGTTTACGCCGAGGAACCCCGCCGCGGACGAAATGTTGAAAGCCGTTTTCCCGCGGCCGGTCGCCGATTTCGCGCCGTTTGAAATGACGCAGGCCGGCGAGGTTGTGCAAATTCCCGATACCGAGGCAAGGTCGGACCCGATCCAGGACTTCGCCCGCGCGCGCGGCTTCCGCGGCATGTTGTTCGCGCCGCTGATGAACAAGGGCATATCGATCGGAGTCATCGCGGTCACGCGCGTCCAGCCCGGCATCTTCGCCGACCATCACGTGCAACTCCTGAAGGCCTTCGCCGACCAGGCCGTTATCGCGATCGAGAACACGCGGCTGTTCAACGAGACGAAGGAAGCGCTGGAGCGGCAGACCGCGACCGCAGACATCCTGAAGGTGATCGCAAGCTCGCCGTCAGACGTGCAGCCGGTGTTCGACGCGATCGCAATGAGCGCCAAGCGGCTGCTTGGCGGCTTTTCGAGCACCGTCTTCCGCTTTTTCGACGGTATGGCTCACCTGAAGGCTTTTACGCCGACCACGCCGGATGCAGACGAAATCTTGCAGTCAACCTTCCCGCGTCCGGTTGCCGATGTCACGGCGTTTCGGATGGCGCAGTCCGGCGATGTTATGCAAATTCCCGACACCCAAGACACGACGTATGAGCTCAGCAACATCGCGCGGGCGCGCGGCTACCGCAGCATGCTGTTTGCGCCGCTGATGCACAAAGGCGCATCGATCGGGTTCATCGCAGTGACGCGCGTGCAGCCCGGCGCCTTCGCCGACCATCATGTTCAACTGCTGAAAACCTTTGCCGACCAGGCGGTCATCGCGATCGAGAATGCGCGCCTGTTCGATGAGGTGCAGGCGAAAACGCAGGACCTGGAGGAATCCCTGCAGCAGCAGACCGCGACCTCCGAAGTGCTCCAGATCATTAGTTCGTCGCCGAGCGACCTTGCGCCGGTGTTCAAGAAGATGCTGGAGAACGCGACAAGGGTTTGTGGCGCGGAATTCGGCGGGATGAATTTGGTCGAAGGCGATGGGCTCCGGCAGGTGGCCCTTTACAACGCGCCGGAGGCGTTTGCGGCGGCACGGACCAACAAGGTCTTCCGCCCGCACCCGCAAGGCATGATAACCACCGCGATCCGCACTAGGCAGGTCGTTCACCTTGCCGACATGCGGACCACGCCTCCCTATCTTGAGCGCTCCGCTGGGACGGTCGAGCTGATCGAACTCGCTGGTGCCCGTACGGTCGCCGTGGTGCCGATGCTGCGGGATGACGAAGTGATCGGAGCAATCACCATCTATCGCCAGGAGGTGCGTCCCTTCGGCGAGAAGCAGATCGAGCTCTTGAGCAACTTCGCCAGGCAGGCGGTGATCGCGATCGAGAACGCGCGACTCCTCAAGGAATTGCGCCAGCGCACGGACGATCTGAGCGAGTCACTGCAGCAGCAGACCGCGACCTCCGACGTGTTGAAGGTGATCGCCTCCTCGCCGACCGAGGTCGGTCCGGTCCTGCAAGCGATCGTCGAAAGTGCCTGCCAGCTTTGCGAATCCGATGATGCCACCGTCGCGCTGAAGGATGGCGATGACCTCGTCTTCAAGGCGCAGCATGGATCGATTCCCATCGTCTGGGACCGGATTCCGATCAACCGTCAGATGGTGACCGGCCGGGCCGTCATCGATGGCCAGCCGGTCCATGTGCGCGATCTCTATGGGTCCGAAGGAGAAGGCTTTCCCGACGCGCGGGAATTCGCGCGCCAGACGGACGTCCGCACCGTGCTGAGCGTGCCGCTGCTGCGTGAAGGCGAGAGCATCGGCGTGATCACGCTTCGACGCACCGAGGTAGAGCCCTTCAGCGACAAGCAAATCAACCTGCTTCAGACCTTCGCCGACCAGGCCGTTATCGCGATCGGCAATGTCCGCCTGTTCGATGAGGTGCAGGCGCGCACGCGCGAGCTGTCGCAATCCCTCGACGACCTCCGATCTGCCCAGGATCGCCTGGTGCATGCGCAGAAGATGGCAGCGCTTGGGCAAGTGACGGCCGGGATCGCGCACGAGATCAAGAACCCTCTTAACTTCGTCAATAACTTTGCCGGCCTCTCGGTCGAACTGTTGGACGAGCTGAAGGAAGCAGCGCGCGCGGTCAGCGCACTTGATCCCGCCAAGTGTGCCGAGATTGTCGAGACAACCCGTTTGCTGACTGGAAATCTGGAGAAGATCGTCGAGCACGGTCGCCGCGCCGACGGCATCGTCCGAAGCATGCTGCAGCACTCGCGTGGCAGCAGCGAAGAGCGGCAACCGACCGATCTGAACGCGCTCGCCGAGGAGGCCTTGAATCTCGCCTATCACGGGGCCCGTGCGCAGGATCCGAACTTCGACATCGCGCTGGAGCACGACCTCGACAGCAATCTGACACCGGTTGACGTCGTGCCGCAGGAGTTGACCCGCGTGCTCCTCAACCTCATAGGCAATGGCTTCTATGCCGCTAACAAGCGGAGCCGCGAGAGCGACGGAACTTACCGCCCGGCACTGAAGGTCACGACCCGCGAGTTCGGTGAAAGCGTGGAGGTCCGGGTGCGTGACAATGGCGTCGGTGTTCCCTTGGAAAACAGGGACAAGCTGTTCCAGCCTTTCTTCACGACCAAGCCGACCGGCGAGGGCACCGGGCTTGGGCTGTCGATCAGCTACGAGATCGTAACGCAACAGCACGGCGGCAGCATCACCGTCGATAGCGAAGTCGGTGACTTCACCGAGTTCACGGTACGACTACCCCGACGGTCGCGTGCGGTGTCAGGAAACGCGGGATAGGCGTCAGAATGTCGGCAAGTGGCCCGGACCGACGAAATCCAGCGTCGGTTTAAGGTTGGCTGCGAAGAGCAAACCGGAAGTGGGTAACCAACACCGCACCATTGCGGACATTGGGCTGAGCGCCAGCTCACGGCTGCTGATCGGCGGCCGCCGCTGGATCTGCCGCTTGTAGGTAGGCCATCGGAAATGTGGACCGTGATTTTACCCGCTCTGTCAATCTCGACCCGGCAAATCCCCAACCCCGCCCGCCTGATGCCCACAATGGCTTGGGTGAGGTCCCTTGTGCGGTAGGTCGATTGCCTCGCGCCTATGGCTGGCTCTCACCCTCTGGCCGGTATCGCGTCGCGCAGGGCCGACCGCAGTTGCTTCCGCACTGAGCCGAGCTTCGCCTGATACGCCCTTACCGCCCTGGCTGGGATGTATTGCAGGATGGCGTTGCGACACAGTTGCCGACCGGCCTCTGGTGCGACCACCAGCGCGTTCGCCTCGCATTTGCGCACGCCAAACTCGCGGATGTAATTCTGCACATACGGCTTCCGGTGGTCGGGGTGGCGGGGATCATCAAGGTGTCCGCCGCTCGACGTTTCCAGATTATCAATCCACGTTAGCCCGTTCGCTTCGATGAAGTCGGCGTTCAGGCCAAATCGACTGATGACAAGATTTGCCGGCGACCATCCTACGGCGCATTCGAGGTCTTCGAGATTCTTGCGCAAGCTGTCGGTGATAAGAAGCCCGCCGGGATCATGATCGCCGCAGACCAATAGCACACACTTGCGCACGGCTTCTTCATGTTCTCTGAAACGCTTCATCATGGCCGCGCGGCTGTGAAGGTCGCTCCAACCCTTGAAGTTGGTTATGGGAACGCAAAACTCACGACATACAGGCTCGAACAGGTTGCGCAGGTCTAGCTTCTCGACGGCCACTTCGACATAAACATCGAGATCGTCCCAAAAACTGAAGGGCGTATAGTTCCTGTGCGCCTCGTTGCGCAGATGATAGCGCCAGCTATCCACCTCCTCATCGAAATCGTTGCCGTTTATTTGCTCAAGACCAATTGTTTCGCGGGCGGAATCCTCGTCACAAATATCGAGTGGTAACGCGCCCGATTTTCGGCAGTCGGTTATCACCTTCTGTGCAGCGCCGAAGTCGCCCTTGTGCAGACCGTACTGTTCCAGAATGTAGCACCAGCCTCGCGAGCCGACCCTGAAATCCATAGTTGACCTGATTTGCAGCATCTGCGCGCAGAAGTCTGAAACCTGCCGCTCATAAGTAGCATCAGCCTCCGCGCTCTGACGGCCGCGAGCGCGCTTTGGCAGGAGGCCGTTCATCGCCCCGCCCCGAACGGCGCGTAAACAGCCGCCAGCACGCGCTCGAACTCGACCTCGATGAACTCGGGAAGCACCCCATGATCGGCGAGGACCGCCGGCGGCCGGCCGATGCAGTTTTGCAAATACTCTCCCACAGCGGGAATTGCGCGAATTGCGGGAATTGCTGTTCGGATGAGTTTCCGCATATCTCGCAATTTCCGCTCTCAGAGGGGGACTTCGAAAAGACGGGGATTGACCTCCCACCTCCGGGGCGGCCGTCCGGGTCCCGATACCTTCGTGGTGGCCTCGCGCAGCCACCCGGCGCGCACCAGCATGTCGAGCAATGCCTGCGTCTCGCCGGCATCAAGCCGCTGTGCCAGCGCCTCCCGGCGCACCTCCTCGCGTGACACTTCCGTCCTGCGGCTCAGGCCAAGCCAGCGCAGCACTGCGCGGGCATGGGCATACTTGTCGGTCAATCCGACCAGCCTTAATGCAGCGCGGCCATACAGCCAGAAGTACTCACGCCACAGCGTGACGGCGTCCTCGACGAAGGATTCCGAGATGGCCTGCGGCTCGGCGCCACCCGTCCATGCCCATTCGAGGAAGCACAGCGTGCCTGACAGGCGCAGCACATGCCCAGTGCCCTTGCACCAGTATTCGCGATCGCGCCCATCCAGCAGATGCTTTTCCTGATGCGCAAATCGCGCGAATTGCGCAAATGCCTGTCTGGCCCCAGCCGTTAGTCGAATGCTGAGCGGTGCGAACGCCTCGTCATCACCGGCCTGCAGGCTCGCCAGCCTCCCGAAGGCGTTTATAATCTCGGGATCGGCCTCGTCGGCGTTGTCGGTTAGCTCGGAGAACGGCGCCTCGGCCGGCCACACATAGAGGAAGCGGCTGTAGATGCCGTCACTGTCGCCAGCAAAACTGCGCGCCAGCAAGTCCGGCTGGAAGCCACCAACGACGCCGACGAGAAGATGAGGCAACGTCACTGGCGGGCGGCCCAGGCGCTCCACGGTGAAGCTGTTACCGTCCCAGGCCTCGAGCCAGAACGCGCGATCCGAACCGCCACTATACCGCTCCAAATTCATGAACAGCCGGGCGAGCTCGTCGGCCACATAGATGACACCGCGCGGCCGCGCCTCGAGCAGAGGCGCCAGCCGCTCGATCGTGCAGTCGGAGACGTAGAGGCGCGGCACCAGGAACGGGCGCACGTCCTGCGCCTCGGCCGGCTTCACCGGCGGCGGCTGCCCAGCTTCCACCGCGGCGGCAACGTCGTCCTTCCATTTCTTGAGCGCCGCCTTGGCGCGCTCTACGCGCGTCTCGTGCGCCAGTTGGCGTGCGGCGTTCTCCTGTTGCCGGCTGCGCTCCACCACACTCAGCGCGCGCTTGACCACGTCGAGCGATGGCGTCTTGCCCGAGCCCGACAAGCCGACCAGGCAGGTCCAGGAGGTCATCGGCTGCTGCCACGAGCGGGTGGCCTGCACCCGGCGCGCCACACCAATCAGGCCCGAGGCTATGCCGATCAGCGGCAGCGCGATATGGTCGACGGTGACGCCGGCGCCAAGCGCGGCGTCGGTCAGCCAACGGTGGATGGCCGGTGGAATCGCCGAGAGCGGCAGGTTCGGCAATGCGCCGCGGCGATCGTCTACGATCGATAGATCAGGACTGTCCCAGTGGCCGGTCTCGCGCTGCCGTTGCTTCTGCTCCTGCGGCTTAGGCTGTTCCTGCTTGGGGTGTTCCTGCTGCATCCCCGCGCTGGATCCCGCCTGCGCGGTGTCCTCGCAGTCCTCGAGGTCGTCGTGCGGCACGTTGAGGCCGTCGCGAATGCCGCTCTCGATTGTTTTGAGCGTCGCCCTGTGCCCGTGCTCGCGCAGGTACTGGTTGCTTTCGCAGGCGCGCAACAGTGCCCCGGTGATTTCACCTTCCATCAGCCAGCCACGCGCCGACATGGTGGCGAGCCGAAAGGCGGCCTTGTAGAGCCGCTCGTTCCTCTCACCTTCCCTGGTGATGGCGAGCTCGGCCTCAATTTCGCGCAGCGCCTGCTCGGCATAACCGCGCCCGCGTTGATCGGAAGTCTCACCGGCTGGATGATCATCGCGCGCCGGCTGCGCCGGCCGCCTGAGAATGCTCTCGATCCACGCGAGCTGAGCAGCGTGCGTGATCGGCGGTCGCTCCGCAACGCGAACCCAGCCGCGGCCGTCCGGCAGGACCGCGCCGGGACCGATCACAAAGCCGCCGACGCCTCGCACGTCGCAGCCGGCAGGAAGACTGCCGCGGCCATTGCCGAGCGGCTCGCCCGGCGGCTGACGGAAGTAGAGATGCAGCCCATTGTTCGGCGTCCTCACCATCGGGACGGCCGGCGAGAGGACGCCATGGCGAGCGGCCAGAGCCTCGAAGGCGCTCACGCCATCGCTGCCGTTGCCATGCCGGTCGAGATCGATCACCAAGAGCCCGTTGGCGCCGCAGGGGATCGCCGGCAGTGCATATGGCGCGCGGCGCCACCACTCGGAAATGATTTCGCACTCGGTGGTGGCGATCTCCTGCCATTGCTTGAACAGCGGACGCTTGTCGGTGCCGGCGGGAAATATCTTCACACCGGCTGCGGCTAACGCGAGCGCGGCGGTGAGGTTGGCATTGTCCATGACGAAACCAGAAAAAACGGCCGCATTGGCGCGCCCGTGGTGTCACGCATGGCGGTCATCTCCTCGGCGCGAGCGAGATCACTCTCGCGCCGGCCATTGCTGTTCTTGTGATTGCGAATGAGGAGTGCTATTTGATGCATTGGTTTCTCCGTTCATTGCCAGTGGACGAGGCCAACACAGAAGCTCCCCCGGCGGCCTCAGCTCCGGGGGCGTTTTGCTATTTCTTTTTCGGAGTCCGGCAGTTCTGCGAAATCGTCGAGCGATTGCTCGGTGTAGCGCGGCCAGCGGCGTGCAACGCGGACGTACCGTGGACCCACGCCGAGGCATCGCCTGTTGGCCAAGGATTTTGGACTGAGGCGCAGCCCGAATTTCTGCTGCAGATACTGGCTGGCGTCGGATGGACTGAGGTATTTCATCGAGTCCCCCATGATTTGGTGGGACCGATAATGGACTATCGTGATGGAACGCGAACGTCCCGAAATTACGATTTACCTGCACGGGCGCGTTTCGCCTCTATTTCAAGGCTTTCCGCGCTGTATGCTTTACTCTGAAGGCTTTAGCGATTTCTGACGATCTTGATTTTGTTGGGATTTCGGCCTGGGTTTCCGATGATATCGATGATATCTGCCACCACAATTGCCGCTTTGCGTAGGTTCTCGTAATAGCCATCGTCAAATAGGCGGCCGGCGATCGCGCTGACGGTTTTCTCGCCTTCGTCTTGATAGCGGACAATGCGAGGGACCAATGGAAGTCGATCGGCAGGACGTCGACCACGTTGTCGAGCTCGCTGGCGGTTCCACTCGGATCTGTAGTAGCGCAAAGCTGCAAGCAGCGATCGTCTGCGCCGTCCATCGGAAATGTCTGCGCGTTGCAGTGCCGTCGTGATGATTCTTGTCTGCAGCTCACTCGAGGACCACTTCGGATCGATCCACGGTTCTGGGGGCCGCCCGCGCCGGCGAGGATTTTCGCGTGCTGATTGCTTCAGCAGGAGACAACGCAACGTTCCCTCCAACGTCAGCTGTCCGGCGAAACGCATTGCCGCAGCCAACAAGTCTCTTCGAATTTCCTTTATCGGCAGGTTGCCGTACGGGTTGTTTATCAATAGTTCTTCCTCCGCAACATGACGTTTCGGCCGGACGGACGATTGGGGCAAGCTTCAGTGTGAAGACCCACGGCGGCGCTGAACGCCAGCCTACCGAGACGCTGCTGCCGGCTTCTGGCAATGGCCGCATATCGCTCGGTTGTATGGGTTTGCGAGTGGCCAAGTACTGCGGCGAGTTGGGTATTTGTCATTCCCGCAATCGCGCCGGCGGTGGCGATCGAGTGTCGGGCAGTATGCATCACGATCTTGTCTGAGAGCCCAGCGGCTTTGCGCGCAGTGCGCCAGGCTCGCGATAATTCCAGCTGCTCAGATTGTTCGAGCATAGGCGGAAAAACGAGTGCATTGGGAGCTGGTGAAGTTCCTGCCGCCCGCAGCTGCGCGGCGATGGCTTCAACGGCAATATCGGGAAGGTCGATTACTCGAGCAATCGCTTCGCGGCCTTGCCGCGCGGCAACGCGACCGCCCTTATGTTCGAGTGGCGGGATGATGACGCGCCCCAAATCCAATCGAACATGTCGCCACCGCAAGCTAGTCACTTCCGATCGCCGAGCGCCTGTAGCCCAGATCAGGCGCAGTGCGTTCGCCTTCACGGCAGGCAGTCGCCCATTCTCCTCGAGATCATCGATCGCAGCAAAGATTGCAAGATAGTCGGTGCCCTCGACAATTTCCGTGCGAAGCCCGTCAGCTCTCAGCACGTGACCGGAGAAAGGATTACCTTTCACCATCTTCCGCTTAATCGCCCAGCTGGTCATGGCCGCAAGCAGCCGGATGATTTTCTTGATCGCGCCGTCTCCGCCAAGCTTGCGACCGCGCTTGCCGATCCGTCTCTCATTGCGGATGGCGGCGATGAATCTTTCAACCGCTTGCAGATCCAGCTCGTCGATGAGCTTCGTGCCAATGCGATCGGCGACGTGCAGTCGGTAGCGATTGGCGTCGTTGTAGCGTGTGCTTGCCGCCTTAGACGTGAATTGGGGATTGGCACAGTAGGCGTCCCAGATTTCGCCGACCGTCTTTCGACTGCGTCGCTCGCGCCGCTCCTCCGCAGGATCACCGCCCTGGACAATCTTCGCTGAATGCGTTTGCGCGGCTTTTCGGGCGGCATCCAGAGGGATGGTCCGAGCATCGCCGATGATCAGCTTCTTCCGGCGCTTGCCGTTGTCGCTCCATCGCAAAACCCAGCACGCTCTGTTGGCATGACGCGCGTTCCGCACCGCCGGACGCCGCAGCAGAAACAGTCCCTTGATTGTGCCTTCGGCGATGAAGCTTTCTCGGTTGACTCTCTCGTTGAGCAGCCTCTTCAGCAAAGCTGCCGTCAGCATGCCCCGCTCGGCGATGTGCACCACAACCACTCTCCCCACGTCTCTCGGTGGACCTCCCGGTGGACCAGTGGACCTCGGAGTGGACCCATTTCCCGTCTGATCCCATTGAATCACGAAAGCTCCCAATTCGCTAGTTTGCTTTT
>Ga0306920_100005813_pt1 | contig 15993 bp, 13 predicted proteins | sample flu12Cox44000170_FD_204666 | JGI IMG/M metagenome (GOLD analysis project Ga0306920, IMG submission 204666) | Lab enrichment of tropical soil microbial communities from Luquillo Experimental Forest, Puerto Rico - flux4day.12C.oxic.44.000.170 (v2)... | ecosystem: Environmental > Terrestrial >... | reverse complement strand
ACGGGCTGCACTCCGGGGTACGCCGGCTCGCTTTCGGGCCGGAGCAGGAGTTCGTGCGGCACCTCGGTGGGTACATGGCCTACTTCACGGTCCCGGACCCGGGCAACCTGGACCACTGGTTCCTCATGCACGGAGCGCCGGGCGGGCTGGTCGCCGGGATCCGGCCGGAGAACGGCGGCACGGCCAAGGCAATGCTCAGCTTCACCTCCCCGCCGCTGGACTACGACCGGCGCAATGTGCCTGCCCAGCAGGAGATCCTGCGCGCCAAGTTCACCGGAGCGGGCTGGCTGGTACCGCAGATCCTCACCGCCATGCCCGGAGCCGGGGACTTCTACTTCGACTCGCTCAGTCAGGTCCACCTGGGACGGTGGTACCGAGGGCGGACGGTGCTGCTCGGCGACGCCGGGTACTGCGGCTCGCCGCTGTCCGGGCTCGGTACCGCGATGGCCCTCGTCGCCGCCTACGTGCTCGCCGGTGAACTATCCATGACACCGAACGACCACGAGGCTGCGTTCGCCCGGTACCAGGATGAGGTGCGCGACTACGTGAAGCAGTGCCAGACCCTGCCACCGGGCGGCGTGAAGGGCTTCGCCCCGAACAGCGCGCTGATGATCCGGATGCGCAACCTGTCGATGACCATGATGACCCGGTGGCCGATGCGCGCGCTCATCGCCAAGCAGTTCCAGAAGGCCGACGCGATCACGCTGAAGGACTACCGACGGTGATCTGTCGGATGCTTGACACGCTCGCTCATGCCGCGGGAGTTGAGCGTCCTCGAGTTAGGCGGGGGTGGAGTCGTGCCTGGCGGAGATCGCGGCCCGCACGGTCAGGTCGGTGATGCTGTCTGGCGGCAGGTCGGCGAGTTCGATGAACATCTCTTCCAGGCCGCCGGGGACCATGAGGGTGAGGAACCGGCCGCCTTCGGCGCCGGCGGTGATCTCGTGCCGGCTTCCGCGGGGCACGAGGATGTATGATCCCGGGCCGGCCGGGATCTGCTGCCCGCCGACGGCGAAGGTGAACTCGCCTTCGAGCACGAAGAAGGACTCCTGCGTTTCGCGGTGGATGTGCGGCACCGTCCAGGGGCCCGGGCCGCCGGTGACGTCGGCGAGGGTGAAGGCCCGGTCGGTGGCCTCTCCGGCCGCCAGGAACCGCATCTGGATGACGCCGAGATTGACGGTCCGCCCTTCGCCGGGGGCTACCGTGTGCGCGTGCCCTGACAACAGCATCGTTCTCACCCGCTCTGTGGTCTGCTGGGTCCGTCCCCGTTCGGACGACCCCCCTGATGACACCGTGCCGGTAGCGCGGTCCTACCGCAATATCAAAAAATGAAGTTGATCTGCGGGCCATGCGTGTCACGCTGGAGGCATGCGGACCTACGGCCAGTTCTGCCCGGTCGCGCGCGCTTCGGAGCTGCTCGCGGAGCGGTGGACGCCGATCATCATCCGGAACCTGCTCAACGGATGCAGGTCCTTCAGCGAGATCAGGCAGGGCGCGCCCGGAATCCCGACCGCGCTCCTGACCAAGCGGCTCGACACCTTGGAGCGGCACGGGATCATCGAGCGCGAGCGCCTGCCCGCCGGGCGCGGCTGGTCCTACCGGCTGACCGAACAAGGCCAGGACCTCAAGGCGGTGTGCGAGGCGATGGGCCAGTGGGGTGCCCGCTGGCTGGAGATCGAACCGCACCACCAGGACCCGGCCTACGTCCTGTGGGCGACCACCAAGCTGGTCGATACCGGGAAGCTGCCCGACCGGACTGTCGTCGTGCGATTCGAGCTGCGGGACCGGCCCCGGGACAGCTACTGGCTGCTGCTGCGCAAGCCAACCCCGGAGTTGTGCACCAAAGGAACGGGGTACGTCGAGGACATCATCGCCCGCACCGACGCGGCATGCCTGATCGACATCCACCTGAAGCGGATCAATTACACCGAAGCGCTCCGCAGCGGCCGCCTATCCCTGGAAGGGCCACCGCAGCTGACCACAGCCTTCACGACCTGGATCCGGCCCAGCCCGTACGCCGACATCGTGCCGGCCCGGCAGGCGCGCTGTCCACCAGGCCATTCCGGGTAGCGCTCTCGATGAGCGGGCGAGTCCAGGGCGTAGACAGCTAGTGCCGTAGCAGACTGGGTTGGCCCCGGCCGGGGCTCCGTACCTCACGCCGCAGGCGTCCCGCAGCACTCATGCCTCCCGCGCCGGCCCGGCTGGCGCCGCCGCGGCCTCCGCGGCCGGCCCCTTACGCTGATCCCGGACGGGCGGGTCGCGTCCCGGCCCTTGCCTCCGCTGTGCTGCCGTGACTGGTGATACGTGTCCGTCGCCCACTCGTACGGCGTGGATGTCCCAGCCATGTCGCTCGTACGACGTGGATGTGGCATCCACGCCGTATGACCTGGCCGGGACGGTGCCAGGGTGACCGGTGCCCGTTTTCGCGTCCTCGCGGCGGACGCCGCGGCAAAGGCTGGCCGGCGTGAACCTGGCCATCGGCGGGTTCTTCGGCGCCATGCAGATCTCAGTGACCGCGTTCGCGGTCGGGCGCGGCGCGGCGGGCGCGGCCGCTGGGCTGTTCACGGTATCTAGTTGCGCCAGCCTGCTGGCCGGCTGGCTGTACGGGCTGCGCCGGTGGCAAACCGCTCCGCGGGTGCAACTGGCGGCGGCTGCGGCCGGACTGGCGATCGGCTGCCTGCCGTTGCTGGTGGCCGGCTCACCGTTTGAACTGGGTTTCGGCGTCGCGCTGACCGGGCTGGCGATCCCCCCGATCCTGGTCGTCTGCTCGGTGCTGACCCAAGCGGCTGTCCACCGAGCCGTGCTCACCCAGGCCTTTGCCTGGCTGAACTCGGCTAGCGCGGCGGGTTCGGCCGGCGCCGCGGCGGCGGCCGGCTGGGCCGTGGGCACCTTCGGCCCGCACGGCGGCTTCGCGGTGGCTGCGATGGCCACCGGCGTAATGGCGGTGCTGGCCGTGGCGGGCCTGCGAGTGCCACAGCAGCATGCGGCGGCAACGCAGTTGGCGGAGTAACGTGTTCCCCCGCGATTGAGACGGGGGGTAAAGCGGTCGATGGCGTGGTGCCAGCCCGCCCGGTAGCCGTCCTGGCAAGATGGCGGCATGGAACGTGTGCTTGGCATCGGCGGGTACTTCCTGCGGGCCGCCGACCCGACGGCCCTGGGCGCGTGGTATCGCGATTGCCTCGGACTGGACGCCGATGAGAACGGCCTGTGGCGTCAGGGAGCCGGGCCGACGGTGTTCGCGACGTTCGAGTCCGGGACCGGCTACTTCGGGTCCCGCACCCAGCAGACCATGCTCAACTTCCGGGTCCGCGACCTGGATGCGATGCTCGCGCAATTGCGCGCCAGGGGAGCGGACGTGGCCGGGGAGACGCAGGACATGGACGGTGTCGGCCGGTTCGGCTGGGTCACCGATCCTGAGGGCAACCGGGTCGAGCTGTGGCAGCCCGCCTGACCGGGTCGTCACTAGTGGGGCAAGCTGGACAACGTTGTTACGGTCGACGTTCCAGCCGTCGGCGAACCGGTGGCTGATGTACAGGACGGCAGGTAGGAGACTGCGCCGGGCAGCCACGCGGAGATGGTCACATTTCCCGAATCGCCCGGAGGGCTCACCCGGAGGTGCACGTACGGCGCAGGGCAGCGGGTGTTGCCTCCGGCTGGCCTATCGTCGGCTGCCACAATCGCGTAGGCGGAATCTCCTGGCTGGAGTGTTATCACAGGTGGCGGGGCGGTGTAGTGCCAAGCGCCGAACATACTCGATTGCATGCGCCGCAGGCGCGTGGCCTTTCCCGTGGCCGTCAGCCCGGTCACAGCAGGCCAGCCGCTGATGCGACATGGGGAACCGCTGTCGTTGGTGAACTTGAGGTAGCCGCCGGCTTGGCCCGCCAGAGCCCCGGTGTTGGTGAGGCTGATTTTCAGCTGAGATGTGGCGCAGGCGCCGGTGCCCGCGGCCGACGGCGAACTCGGCGACGTTGTGGTGTCTGCCGACGAGGTCGCGGCCGATGCCGCGCCGGGCGCGTTCTGGCTGGCGCACGCGGTTATGACCAGCCCGCACGCCGCCACGGCCAAGACGCCGTAGGTGACCTTGCGGTCACGGACTGCGGCTCCGGTGAGCCTACGGTGGACCGCCGGTCGTGCCTGCGGATCACGGGATACGTGAAACCTCATAGCGTCTCTCTCCATTTGTCCGAGGCTTACCGGCCTGAGATGAGGGCGCGCCCCACTCAGCAGCGGAGACGTCAGCGTCCGACGTTGGCGCGGCTGGCGTCCAGCCCGCAGCCGTCGGCGCTGGGCTCTTCGGTGATCGCAGATAGTCCCTGCCCTCTGTTCCGCGTGATACATCAGGCAGGACATCGGCTACGGTGATGGTCCGGGTCGGCCAGTTCGCTTCCGATGTCGGGACGTCCCGCAGCGACGTATGGACGGCCAGCCGTACTCCGTGCGCCGCCCGATTGACTTGGAACACCACGGCCTGGCGGCTCTGGCCAGTCGGTACTGTAAACCAGAATTCATCCGTGCACCCAGTCCGGCGATACCGGGCCACGGGACCGAACGGTCCGGCCGAGTCGGCCATCGCCGCGAAACTCTCATGGCTGGCGAGCGCGCGGAGCGTGGTGCGCGTCTTACGCCACAGCGGCCTGCGGCAAACGGGAGTGCGTATGGGCCTGGGCATACTCAACAGCACCAAGACAGTAGTCCCGGCCACAACCCCGCCACCGAACCAGTACCGGCCAGGCGCGTTCGCTGCACCAGCTGAGACCACCGTGTATGCGACGCCGACGCCGAGCATCATCCCGCCGCGAGCCATGGCCCGCCAGGTTGGCACTTCGGCCGCGGTTTCGGCCGCTGAGCGCCACCTGATACACCCGCAGCCGCCGGGCACCTGCTTGACGAGCACGTATGCGAGCAGAGTGCAGAACACCCCCCCGAGGGCGGCCAGGCTGGCTCCGCCCAGCAGCGGGTACTCTCCGCTGCACACGGCTGCGCCTACCACGCACTCCGTGCCAGCGGCTGCCAGGATCAACAGCCTCCACCGCCGCCGCGACATCCGCAGCGCCCGCCTGATGGCGGTCATGTCGTCGAGCCCCCGTGTGCCGCGGTAGAGCTTGCTCGCCCCAGCTACGGCGAGAACCGCGCCGCAGCTGACGGCACACCCCGAAATGAACGACCCTATGACCTGATTAATACCGATCACCAACCGCTTTCTATGGCCGATACTTGAGGCGGAAGCAATAGTTGGCTGTCACGAATCCCGGGGCGCCAACATCGACGTCGACATTGGCGGAGAAGTTGCACACGCCCTGCTCGCCGAATTGCCAGAGCCGGGTAGGTACCGTCGCGCATTTGGCTGCATTCCAGCGAGGCGGCCTAGCCATGCTTCCGCATGGCTCGGGTGTGCTTGACCAGATAGCGGCGGGCCTATTGACGCCTCGCGATTTGGAGACGGTAGAGCAATTGGGGTATGGCGAATAGGGGGCACAGTAAAGGCCCGGGTACAGTGGGTAGGTGCCTAGGCCCGCGAAGTCATAATTCGCTATGTAATTCGCCCATGCATTCCAGTAACTTGAGCTGAGCGATGTCGAATACTCCTGGTCGAGCCAGCAGTAGAGCTGACCGTTGGTGGGCAGCAGGAGCGGGCGGACCGCATGGTAGGCGGTGAGCAATGCCGCCGTGAAGGCCTGCGCATCAGCATGGCCTTCGGCCGCGGATCCGCTCAGCCGGGACTGCCTGGGCGCGGAAATGCAGCCCACAAAGGCGCCGCCGCTGTCCCAGGCGCCCCGGCTTTCCGCAAGGGCGTCGTCATGGAACAGGTTGGCGGCCGGCGACGGGGTGAAGTAGCGAATCCAGAAGCTCGGGTTCACGCCGAATTCACGATGCGCGGACACATAGGTGTCTTGGATCCGGTCTGCAGTGTCATATCCCGTCATAACTGCCCATTCCTCCATCAGGCGCCTGGTACCAGTATGCTGCTGCGCTAATAAATGGCCGACACGTGAAGGTTCGTATCAGCCGCTCCGAGTGGGCTAAGGTCAGCAGAGAAAAACGCGAGCCGCGGGTTTTCGGGCCGCACTGCGAGCAAGGCTCCGCTGGGCAGTTGGTATAGACCGTGATACTGGTGACCCTCGCTATAGGAGGCGGTCAGCTTCCCGGAACCCACGTGGTAAGCGCAAAGGCCGCCGGTGGCCGCCGGGCCGAGGACATACATGGTCTCACCTGCGGGTGAAAGCACCGCCTTGCTCCACGGTGCGCCGAGCGGCGACGCGGGGACCGGGAACTGAATGTGGGTCTTCGTCCGGAACGAGTCCGCCCCGTCAGCTAGCACGGCAACCCCGGCCCCCGGCTTGGTCATGAACACTGTGCCGTCCGGCCGGGCCTGCATGGTGACGGCACTCGGCTTCGCGCGCCCATGGCGGAGCGCAGGGATCTCCACCTCAGTCACCTCTCCGGTCCGGGCCGAGCACACCTGCACGTGGCGGCCGCGGACCAGGCGCGCTACGTCACCGGTCGGCAGCGTCGCGACCGGTTCCCCGCCTGGCCACGGCGCCGGTGCCGACGCCGACAGCCTGGCCTTCCCGCTGCCCAGGGGAAATACGCTCAGCCGGGACAGCGATGCCTGAGCTCGGATCGCGGCCGGATCATCGGGCTGCGGTTCCCTGGTCGTCCACAGCAGCAGATCCGAGCTATTAGCGGCCGCCGTGGACAACGCCAGGGAGGGCTGATCGGACAGGTGGAACGGCCCTGTCATAGCCCCGCTGCGCTGATCGAAATAGGCCAGCGCATGATGCGATCTCCAGGTTGTCGCCAACTGGGGCACCGGGTGGCCCGTATGCGGGTGTCCCTTGCGCACCATGCGCTTGCTCACGGGCACCGTGATGGCCAGAACCAGGGAAACGATGGCCGAGCCACGAGCGAAGACCGGTGTCACCAGAACGTGCGCATCGCCCGGGACGCCGGTCACGGTCACCGACCCCTGCTTGGCGACGGTAGCCGCGGTGGCGTCAAGAAGCGTCAGCGTAATCTTGGCCCCGTCGTGCACCGTGTCCACGGTGGCCAGGGCCGTGACAGCCTGGTCCGGCGACGAGACCGGCGCGGCCGCGAGCTTTACGGCGACCGGGACCGGCGGTGTCGACGCCGCCCGCGATGGCGGGCACCTCGCAGCGACCAGAGACCCGCTAGGGACTTCGTCCAGATCCGGCGTGCCGTAAACAAAGGCATACCGTTCAGCGGCCCGGTCAGATACGCCGGCCCGGGCGCCCAAGCCCAGATCTGGCAGCGCCAGGAGCGCGCCAGCGCCAATACCGCCAGCCAGTACCCGGCGACGGCTAAGCCCAGAGCTGCCGCCCGGACCGAGAGGCCAGACTGAGTTTCCCCGCTTTCGAGAACGCACGAACTCTGCTCCTGACAACTCAGCGAACTAAATGGCGTTGAATGACACGAGCCTTCTGTCGTTCAACGCTCCCGCAAAGGCTCGAGACCGCCCATTAACCGCATCCCAGATCCTCCGATCATGCCCCTCTCCACGCCGGTATCTTATCGGTGTGCGTGCTTAGAGCTATTTGACACGCCGATGCGGCAAATTTCGTCAGTGTTATTGTCGGTGCGCACGCGGTAGCAGAGCCCCGGCACAGCGGCGTGATGGCCGATTTTATGACTGGGTGTCCGGTTCGTCCGTTAGTCAGCTGGTACAGAGCCCGCCCGAGAGAGCATGCGCAATGACGGACGAGGATCACGGTGCCAAGTCCGAGTCATCTCAGGGTCGGCGGCGCGCAGGGCGCGGCGTGCAGGGCTCAGAAGACCACGACCTCGGCTCCGGTCGGCAGGTGGTCGTGGTAGTAGCGAGCACTGCCGGTATCTAGGTGTACGCAGCCATGCGAGGGCGTGGTGAGGCTGCCGCCGTGGAAGGCGACCCCGCCGGGAGCGAAGAACACGGGGTATGGAATCGGCACGTGGTACTCGGTGCTGATGTAGTTCGCTCCGGCCTTCCACTGGACGTGGAAGGTGCCGCGCGGGGTCGCTTGCTGCGTGCCGGGCGGCCCGGGCTCCATGGACACCGGGCCGTAGGTTATACGGCCGTCGGATTGCAGCCAGGTGAGGTGGTCGTCGAGGTCCACGCAGGCGGTCGCCGCAGCCGGGCAAGAACCGCGGGCCCTGGGACTGGGCGCCGAAATCCCGGCGGTTGCGGTATCCGTCGTCGCGCGCTGGCCCGTCGACGACACCCCGATCGCTGCCGTCGGTACGGTTGCCTGCCGGGACACCGCACTCCCCGGTGGGTGGCCACCCTGCCAGCCGGCTGCCGTAGTACCCGCGACGAGCAGGAAGGCCAAAACGCCGGTTAGCCGATAATCTCCGGTCGCCACGGCAGAAACCTACACAAGAGGACCCGGTAACCGGCGGTAGGCGCGCCGGAACGGCAGCAGGAACTGGCCGCGATGCCCCTTGTATCCACGCCTTATCACGCCGGGACGGCCGGGCGGCGGGCTGGCAAGGCTTGGCATCAGGCAGGACGTCCGCTGGAAAGTAGTGGAAGCAGGGAGGGTTAGCCCTACCGGCAATCGCGAGTTAGCACATCGGCCATCCAGATGCTAGCGCCCTCGTGATCTCCCGGTGGGGCGACTAGCGTCAGATTTATGGGCGCCATCCACCACCACAACTGCACGCTCTGCGAGGCGACCTGCGGGATCATCGTGACCACCGACGGCGACCGGGTGGTGGACCTCCGCGGCGACGAGCACGACCCCATTTCGCGGGGCTACATCTGCCCGAAAGCGACCGCGCTGGCCGACCTGCATCACGATCCGGACCGGCTCAAACGGCCGCTGGTCAAGCGTGACGGCGAGTTCGTCGAGGTGAGCTGGCGCGAGGCGTTCGACCTGGTCGGCGATCGCCTGCGGGCTATCCGGGCGCGGTACGGCAAGCACTCGCTGGGCGTGTACTACGGCAATCCGGCCGCGCACAACCTCGGGCTGATGCTGTTCGGCATTCCGTTGTTCCGCTCGCTGGGCACGCGCAACGTGTTCGCGGCGACGTCGGTCGACCAGCTGCCGCAGATGCTCGCGGCGTACCTGATGCTCGGCCACCAGGGGCTCCTGCCGGTGCCGGACATCGACCGCACCGACCTGTTCGTCTGCATCGGCGCGAACCCGCTGGTGTCCAACGGCAGCCTGATGACGGCGCCGAACATGCGCAGGCGGCTCAAGACGCTGCGCGAGCGGGGAGGCCGGGTGGTGGTCATCGACCCGCGGCGCAGTGAGACCGCCGCCGTCTCCGAGCATGTCTTCATCCGCCCGGGCACCGACGCCCTGATGCTGTTGTCACTGGTCAACGTGCTGTTCGAGGAGGACCTGGTGCGGCCGGGGCGGCTCGGCGAGCACCTGGCCGGCACGCGTACGTTGCGGACCGCGGCGGGCGGCTACCCGCCGGAGCGGACGGCCGGGGTCACGGGCGTGGCCCAGGAGACGGTTCGCGAGCTGGCCCGTGCGCTCGCGAACACCGAACGTGCTGTGCTCTACGCCCGGGTGGGTGCGTGCACGCAGGAGTTTGGCGGGCTCGCCACCTGGCTGGTGCTGGGGATCAACGCGCTCACCGGGCACCTGGACGAGCCCGGTGGGTGCATGTTCACCACGCCGGCGATCGACCTGGTGGCGCTGGGCAAGACGATCGGCCAGGCGGGCAGCTTCGCGGCCCACCGCAGCCGGGTGCGCGGGCTGCCCGAGTTCGGCGGCGAGCTGCCGGCGGTGACCATGGCCGAGGAGATCCAGACGCCCGGCGACGGCCAGATCCGGGCGATGATCACCGCGGCCGGCAACCCAGTGTTGTCCGTCCCGAACGGCCGTCGGCTGGACGAGGCCCTGGACCAGCTCGAGTTCATGGTGTCCATCGACCCGTACCTGAACGAGACGACCCGGCACGCCGACATCATCCTGCCGCCGACCGCGCAGCTGGAGCGCTCGCACTACGAGCTCTTGCTGACCGTTGTCTCGGTCCGTAACTGGGCGAAGTACAGCCCGGCGGTGTTCCCGCGCGGGGCGGATCAGCGGCACGACTGGGAGATCTGCCTGGAGCTGAGCGGTCGGCTTCTCGGGCCGGACACCCCGCTGGCGCGGCTGCTCGGGAGGCTCGGCGCGGCGGCCGGACGCCGACTCGGGCCAGAGGGCCTGGTCGCGCTCGGACTGCGCACCGGCCCGTATGGCCTGCGCAAGCCGCACGGTGGCGTGTCACTGCGCAAGCTGCGCCGTGAGCCGCACGGCATCGACCTGGGCCCGCTGATGCGGCGGCTACCTGGACGGCTATACACCGAGGACCGCAAGATCCACCTCGCGCCCACCGAGTACCTGGACGACCTGGACCGGCTGCACGGTCGGATGGAGTCCTGGGCGCCCGGTGAGCTGGTGCTCATCGGCCGGCGGCAGCTGCGCAGCGGCAACTCGTGGCTGCACAACAGCGAGCGGCTGGTCACGGGCAAGCCCCGCTGCACGCTGCTAGTCAACCCGGCCGACGCGGAGCGCTACGGCCTGGCCGACGGCGAGACCGCGGTGCTCTCGTCGGCCGCGGGTGAGGTTGAGGTCCCGGTCGAGGTGACCGGCGAGATGATGCCCGGCGTGGTGAGCCTCCCGCACGGCTGGGGTCACAGCCGGCCTGGCGTCCGGCTCGGCGTGGCCAGCAAGCACGCGGGCGCGAGCATCAACGACGTCACCGACGAACGGTTCGTCGACGAGCTCACCGGAACGGCGGCGTTGTCTGGGCAGCGGGTCAACGTCCGCGCTGTGCGGCCCACCGCAGTCTGACAGCAGCCTGGCCTAAGGGTCGGCCCGGAACCGCGCTGTCGTGGTCTTGAGGTTAGCGGGTGCGATCTGGTCCGTAGTGGTATGGAATGTGGCCATGGACGGTGAGGGAAGCTCCTTCGACTCGGAGGGCGGAGCCTGGACCGTAGGGTCGCTGTGGCGCGACGTCGCCGGGCGCCGGCCCTGCGACGAGCTGCTGCAATGGGCCCCGGATCTCTTCGCGTTCACCGATGTGGTCCTCGACCGCTCGGAGGCGTACCGTTTCGCGGTCTCTCCACCGGAGGGCACCAGCTGGCCGCCCCCGGAAATGCCCGATTGGTACCGTGCGATCGCCGACGCCAGCGCCGGCTGGTGCTCCTGGGTAGAGGGCGACGGGACCGGGCTCCCTGGACTCGTCGCCGAGGAGTGGGCGGTCGTGTACGCACACTCGGCGACGTCGCTGGACGAGCTGGCGACAGGCCGCGCCTGGCGGATCTGCCAGGCTCTGTTCACGCTGCACGCCATCGCCGACGAGGCGTGCGCCGGCACGGGTGTCGCCGTCGCCGATGTGCCGCGCGCCGGGGTCAGTTTTCGCGCTCGGGCTCGGGAGCTCCTGGCGCGGACCGGGACCCTCTCGCGGATCAGCCGGCAGCGGCTTCGGGTCCTCCCGCGCGTGCGCAACCCAGTAGGCGGCCCCTCGATCCGCTCACTGTCGCGCTACGTCTGCGTCCGGGGCCCCGAGGTCGACGCCGTCTGGAACCGGATCCCGGCGGGGACCGTCGGGCCGGGCGGCCCGGTACAGGAGGGGAACGTGCTGATGCTGCCGTGGCCGTTGCGCATCGACGCGGAGGACTTCAAGCCGACCGAGGCCGTCGAGCGCGCCGAGCTCGAGCCGTACGGCTTCTTCGAGTTCGCACCAGGGGAGCTGCTGGACCTGGACCTGGCTGACCGGGTCCTCCAATCGGCCCGGAACCAGCAGGGTTCCGTCGACATCGTCGTCCTCCCCGAAAGCGCGCTCCGTCCGGGCGACATCGACGAGCTCGAGGCGCTCCTCACCCGTCACCGTGTCTGGCTCGTCGTCGCCGGGGTACGTGAGCCACCCGACCCCGGCGGTCGCTTCGGCGCCAACTGGCTGCATCTCGGCGTCTGGTTCGGGGGGCGCTGGTGGCGCTACCGCCAGAACAAGCACCACCGCTGGTCCCTCGACGACAACCAGGTCGAGCAGTACCACCTGGCTGCCACGCTCCCGCCGGGAGTGCGGTGGTGGGAGGCCATGGCGGTGCCCAGGCGAGCCGTGCAAGTCGTGGAACTGGACGAGGGCGTCACCCTGGTGTCGCTCATCTGCGAAGATCTGGCCCGCATCGACGAGGTGGCCGACCTGCTCCGGGCCATCGGGCCGACCCTGGTGATAACGACCCTCCTCGACGGCCCGCAGCTGGCGTCGCGATGGACGGCACGGTACGCGAGCGTCCTGGCCGACGACCCTGGGTCGGCCGTGGTCACCCTCACCTCGTTCGGCTTTGTGCAGCGGTCGCTGCCGGCGGGGCGGCCTCCGTCGCGAGTGGTCTCACTCTGGAAAGACCCGGCACGCGGTCTTCGGGAGATCCCGCTCGATGCGGACGCGCACGCCGTGCTGGTCCACATCCAGGTAGGCCGGACGACCCGCCACAGCGCGGACGGCCGCCCCCCGGTCGCCAACACTGCCAACGTCAGCGCCGAAGGCGTCCGCCAGATCCGCGCCCTCGACCGAGGGGACCACACTGGTGTGGCGATGCCCGAGGCCCCCGTCGATAGCGAGCCGGTCGTCTCCCTCGAGGCCGTGGAGCTCACCATCCTGACCTGCTGGGCGGAGGCGGTCGCCGAGGCGCTCGCAGCGTCACCGGACCAGCTCAACACCATCCTCGGGGATGCCCGCGCGGGCGCGCCGTGGCGCCGGCAGTTGGGTGTCGCGGAACCTTCGGCCGACCTGGCGTCGGCCCTCGACGACCTGGCCCGCATGGTCGTCCCGGGTACCCCGACCGTCGAGGCGGTGCTGACCGCGATGGACGAGCGTCCCCGCGGCGGCGACTACGGCCATCTGGTGCGCGCCGTCCTCCGCTCGAAGCTCGGGCGGGCTTAATGGCGCGACCACCTCGCTCCGGACCGCATCCGCGGCCGGTTCCGGTTCACTGGGTCCGCAGAGTCGGCGCAGGTAGTCGACGACATGGTGAGTGTCTCGCGCAGATCCACGCGCGGCGAGGATTCCGTCCGGCCGGACGAGCGCGAAGCCGCCGCCGGGCTCTCCGTCGACGACGGTGACGAGTTCGGCGTAGCGCCCGACACCGGCCGCCTCGAGCGCGCCGCGGACGCCGGCGCCGGACACGATCAGCATGTGGCGTCCGCTGCCGAGCAGGTGATGGAGGCGGGCCGGTCCGTGCTCACCACGGACCTCGAGGTCGGGGAACCGGTGTCCGGGCTTCGGCCCGCGGCCGTGACCGTCGGGCTGGACGAGCAGGCTCGATGGGTAGGCGACCGAAAGCTGGGACATGGTGCGGGCTATGCGACGCTGGACCACCGGCATGCGGCCCACGACGGGAACGAAGATGTCCCGCACCGCCCGCCTGGCCCGGTTCCGCATGGTCAGGAGCCGGACGATCTTGTCGGTGAACTCGAGTACGCCGGACGCGACGGGGACGCGTTCCTGGCCGTAGGTATCCAGGAGCGCGTCCGGGGCGCGGCCGTCTACGACCAGGGCCAGCTTCCAGGCGAGGTTGTGCGCGTCCATCATCCCGGTGTTCATGCCCTGGCCGCCGGCGGGCGAGTGGATGTGCGCGGCGTCGCCGGCGAGCAGCACGCGCCCGCGCCGGTAGCTCCTGGCTGACCTGAGGTGACACCGGAAGGACGCCAGCCATTCCGGATCGCTGATCTGGATGGGCCGCGGCGAACGCTCTGCGACCAGCTCCTGGATCTCCGCGAACGTCGGCGGCTGGCCGCCGCGGTGGCCCGCGTTGGCCATGACCAGCCGCCAGCGCTGGCCGCCCATCGGTATGCAGACCAGGGGCAGTCCGTTCGGGCGGAAGAAGGCGTGAGTCGCGTCGTCGTCGCCGGCGCCGTCCAGTGCGACGTCGGCCAGCAGCCAGTCCTGCGGGTACGGCTGCCCCTCGAACGGGAGCCCGATCTGCTGGCGCACGCAGCTGTGCGCGCCGTCGCAGCCGACCACGTAGCCGGCGCTCACCTCGATCTCCCGGCCGTCGGCGCCGCGGAGCGTGACGTCGACGGCGTCGCCGCGCTCGGCCAGGCGCATCAGCTCGACGCGCTGCTCGATGGTGCCGCCGAGTGCCTGCACGCGGGCGCGCAGCAGGGTCTCGGTCTGGCTCTGCGGGAGGTGCAGCGTAAAACCGTAGCGCGAGCCGTTGCGGGCCAGGTCGAGGTCGCAGAGGTTTCGCTGGTCGGCGTACCAGCGCAGGTGCCGGACGCGGTGGCCATGATCGACGAACGCGTCCGCCAGCCCCATCGTGTCGAGGAGCTCGAGCGTTCTGGCGTGGACGCCGAGGGCCCGGCTCTGCGTGGCGGGCCCTTCGCCCTTGTCGATGACGCGGGCGTGGATCCCGCGGGCGAGCAGTTGCGCTGCTAGGGTCAGGCCGGTCGGCCCGGCACCGACGACGAGCACCTGGCAGTCGGGTGTTGCGGTATGCGTTGTTGTCATGCCAGCAACGATGGACCGGTCGGCGTCGCGGATCGTCTGAAGAACTACGTAGGCGCTACGTATCCCGCGGCAGCAGGCCTTCGTCGTGCGCCCAGGCCGCCAGCTGCGTGCGGCTGGCGAAACCCAGCTTGGTCAGGATGCGGTCGACGTGTACCTCCACCGTCCTGACCGACAGGAACAGCCGCCCGGCGATCTCGCGGTTGCTAAGGCCTCGCGCCACCAGCGTCGCGACCTCCTGCTCGCGGCCGGTGAGGGCGGGCGACGCACCGACGCGCCAGGCATCCTCGGGTTGTTCATCGAGGCCAAGCTCGATCGCCTCGCCGAGCGTCAGCGCTCGGCCGCGGTCCAGCAGTTTCTTCGCTGCGGCGCCCGCCTTCTGGCGGATCGGCGCCAGCCATGCGTCGAGCTGGATACGTACCTTCTGCGGACGATGGGTCTGGTTGATCTCTTCGTACGCCGCCGCGGCGCCCGCCAGCATGAGCGCGGCCCGCGGCCGGCCCCCTTTGGCTGCGAGCCCGGCCAGGGCGGTCACCCCGACCGGGATGGCGAACCGGTCGCCGATGCCGACGACGGCGGGTACGCCCCTCGCCAGTGCCGCCCTGGCGCCGTGCAGGTCGCCGAGCTCGAGGCGGGACACGCCGAGCAGCTGGAGGGCCCGGGCCTCGATGGCGGGGAGGCCGAGCGCCGCGGACAGCTGCGCGCAGCGTTCGAACCGTTCGAGGGCGAGCCCGAGGTCGTTGTCGAAGTACGCGGCCGCCCCGGCCATCAACAAGGCCGCCGCGAGTCCGGCGTCCGCGTCGGCCTCGATCTGCAGCTCCAGCGCCCGCTCAATGTCCTCCCGGCCCCCGGCCGGGTCGCCGATTACCTGTTTCGCGCGGCCCCTGGTGTACAGGCCGGCGGCCTCACGGACCGGGTCATGCACGACGCGGGCGCGGCTGATGCTCTCGTCGAGCAGTCCGAGGGCCGCAGGACGGTCTCCCTGGTCGGTCGCGAGCCACGCCGCGCCGTTCAGCGCGTCCACCCGCTCCGGATCTTCGGCCGGGACCCGGTCGAGCAGGTCACTCAGCCGGCGCCGGCCCTCGGAGAAGTGCCCGCGCACGGACCAGAACCCGGTGAGCCGGTTGGCCAGGCGCAACGCCATGGCCGGATCCGTCGCGCGGTACCAGTCCAGCGCCGCCCGGAAGTTGTCGTGCTCGAGCTCGAGCAGGTCGAGGCCAGCCCGGCCCGGGGAGGACGGCGGGCGAGCGAGACCCTTGGCTAGGTCCCAGAACACGGACGCGTGGGCGCCTCGCACCTCCTCACACTCCGGAAGGCTACCGAGTTGTTCAGCGGAGAACTCGCGCACGGTTGCCAGCATCGCGTAGCGCGGCACGGCCACCGATGAGCTCGCCAGCCGCAACAGGCTCTGGTCGAGCAGCTCCTGCAGCACGTCCAGCACCGGCACGCCTAGGCGCAGCACCCTGGCGCAGACCGCCTCGATCTGATCCAGGCCGATGCCGCCACGGAACACCGAGCAGGCCGCCAGCAGCCGCCGAGCCGCCTCGCCCAGCAGAT
>Ga0306920_100005812_pt1 | contig 15993 bp, 15 predicted proteins | sample flu12Cox44000170_FD_204666 | JGI IMG/M metagenome (GOLD analysis project Ga0306920, IMG submission 204666) | Lab enrichment of tropical soil microbial communities from Luquillo Experimental Forest, Puerto Rico - flux4day.12C.oxic.44.000.170 (v2)... | ecosystem: Environmental > Terrestrial >... | reverse complement strand
GCCGATCATAATGGCCCTCCGCCCAACGAAATTCGATCGCTACGTTATGGCCCTCGATATAGCCCTTATCGGCAATCCCGGCACGGAATGCGGCCACAAAAGAGGCATAGGCGTCGGGGGTGCCTGCACTCAGGAAACCGATCGAACGCTGTTCTGGCCGAGCCTTTCGTGAGCAAAGCACCGATCCGGCGAGCAACACGATGACAAAATCACGGCGTCTCATCGTTCACCTCCCTTGCAATCGCGAGCCCGCTGCTGAGGCGGTTTTATCGTTTTCCCTGCCGTCCTCCAGATGCGGTGACTTAAGAACCATCAGCGCATCGCGCGGGGACAGCAGAATCGGTGCGAGTGCGTTTTACCAGTTTTAAGAATGTGAAGTAGACTAGATCACAGAGTTCGGCCTCACCACCGCTGGTCGTTCCATTCGGGCAACCGGTCGGCCATCCGCAAATTCGACTCTGATCGCGAAATCGTAGCGATCGATGTCGGGCGCAATGTCAGCGTCCTCAGGGTGCAAATAGGGGCGGCCTGATCGCGGAAGCGCCCGACTTCGCCGCCAGCTAGGATCAGGCAACGAATGGCGTCTGTATCACCCGGCCTACCCTTAAGCCGGTTCCGAAGATTGATCGCACATAACTCGTCTTCGTCGGTCCGCCTGATGCCGTTGTCGCCTATGGCGACCGCGATCAGACGATCATGCAGGGCGCGCCAAGCGGTAGGTTCCGCTAAAGGTTCGCGCCATCATGCGCCCCCATCGGCGGAGTGGCCTCCATGAAACGAGCCGAAGTCGCGCAATATTGGGAGGCGAATGCCGAGACCTGGACGCGGCATGCCCGCGCTGGATACGACATATACCGGGACGGGCTGAATACCCCCGCATTCCTGGACATGTTACCGCCGATCCACGGTCTCTCTGGGCTCGATATCGGCTGCGGCGAGGGGTCGAACACTCGCGAGCTTGTGCGCCTCGGCGCGACGGTGCATGCGATAGATGTTGCGCGGACCTTCATCCGATACGCGCGTGACGCGGAGGGAGCCGAGCCGCTCGGCATCACCTATCTCGTGGCCGACGCGACGGATTTGCCATTCGCCTCAAGCTCGTTCGATTTTGCGACGGCTTTCATGTCGATGATGGACATGGCAAACCACGGCGCTGCTTTGCGCGAGGCAGCACGGGTCTTGCGACCGGGTGGCTTCCTTCAATTCTCAATTCTGCATCCGTGCTTCGTCCCGCCGCATCGCCGAGTCTTGAGAGAGCCCAACGGCACGACCCGAGCAATCGAGGTTGGGGGCTATTTCGATACCACTGACGGGAGGATCGATACCTTCCGGTTTGAAAATGTACCGGAAGAGGAGAGCCAAAAGACGGAGCCGTTCCGTGTCCCCCGGTTCCACCGGACTTTGAGCGGGTGGCTCCACCTCATCGTCGAGGCCGGGCTGGTCATCGAACTCTTTGGCGAACCGCGGGTCAGCGAGGAAGTGGGCCAAGGCGGAGCCCGCATCACCAGCACAAACCCCAGATCTTTTTACGGATTGACTGGATTGTGCTAAAGATCAACATTGGTCGCCCAGCCACGGGACTTGTGCCCCCTCCGGGAGTAGTGGTGGCTCCGCCAGCACCGTCTGGGTCACACACGCCGCTGGCACCGAACGGGTTTACGACAGCAAAGCTGCGGCCGAGAGCCAGAATGAGGGTTCAGCCTATGAGGAACCGGCCGAGTGGTGGGATCTTGAAGGCTGTGAGCCGACCGGCGTTGGCGAATATCGGCGGATTGATCCCGAGACCGATGACGAAGACGAGAGCGATCCGATACCCGAGCGGATCAAAGGGGTGGTGCGCCCGGAGCACCACCCTCGGTCCGACGACCAAAAAAATTATTCGGAATCAAAATCCGAAACGACCACCGCACGGAAGCACCACCCATGGGACTACGCAACCCACAACAAAAAGTATGCGTTGCTCATTCCCCCCGCGAGCGAAGAATGGTACGTCCCGCCCCAACTATTCCAAGCGATGGGCTGTACTTTTGATCTTGATCCGGCGAGCCCCGGCGCAGATGTCGTGCATTGGATACCGGCTAGGCGGCATTTTATACGTTCTGATAATGGTCTGGAACAGGATTGGGCTGATGATTTCGTTTGGCTGAGCGCTCCCTATACCAAAGAGAACTTGCCGCTATGGCTGGAAAAGTTTCGGAAGCACGCAAATGGCGTCTGCCTGACTGTTGACAGGACTTCCGCTCGATGGTGGCAGGAGTTGTGCGCCAACGCCGATCTGATTTTACAAGTGAATAAGAAAATTCATTTCCTCCGACCCCCCGATGAGCCGAGTTATAGTTCACCCGCATTGGGGCATACGCTGGTCGCGTACGGTCCCCGCGGGGTTGCGGCGTTGCGGAACGCCGCCCGCAATGGCCTGGGTACGATCTTCGTGCCAATGGCGAAATCCGAAGCTCGCCTCGCCGAATTGGAAGAGGAACTCGCCCGCTTAAAAGACCAAAGAGATCGCGCGGAAGAACCGAAACAAGAATCAAAACGATCTTACAAGACGCCACGACCGCTATACGAGGTATTAGATCGCCCGTTTGCCTTTGATTTCGACGCCGCTCCCTACCCCCGACCCGAAGGCTACGACTCACTCGTAGTCCCGTGGGGTCAATCAAGCTATAGCAATGGACCGTTCTCCGCCAAACGCAATCCAGAGAAACACGGTCCCGCTGATTTTTCCCGAAAAAGCATCGCGGAAAACCGTCTCGGCAAAAATGTCGTCATTGTTGTGCCAACGATGAATTACATTAATATGTTACTTGAAGCCGGAGCCGAACCGTTCGCGATCGGGCGCGTGCCGTGGGAGGACGCTGAGACCGGCGAGCCGCGCCCCTCGCCGCCGTACATTACCGGCTTTGTGTTGTGGGGAAGGCAGTACACCGCCCCTGACCGTGTTGCAATCATGGCGCAGTTGAAGAGGGAAATCGCAAAATTGAACTACTGAGCCGCGAATAACCTCATGCCATTGCTGCGGCCGAACGGTGGCTCCTGACGGAGTCCATAACGAGTTCTGCCGCATCGTGGCCGCGTTTGGTGTCCAGCGCCGATATGGACCTCTGTCTCAACCGCAAAATCCGATTCGCCGATGCAGCCGATGACCAGTCCTCTCGGCGCGGTTGCGATTGGCGACTGAGTGTTCGGCGGCTCGTCCAGGCGCACCGGAATGGCCTTGGGCCCGTGCCTGTCGTTGTGAATCATCACTGAGGGATGAAATCGCGGGGCTCGGCCAGAGCCTCGCCTGTATCGCCATGGCGCATCGCCAGCCACGGCCGATTTTTGGACTTCAATTTCAAATATGGAAATCAGCATACGTTACAGCCGCCCGGCTTTCGCAGCCGGTCGGGGTGTATAATCGCTCGATCCCGAGCAGTCTCACAAGGGCTTGCCTCAATGGGTCAATTTTGCCGAATGTTGAACCCGTCTCACACACGTTGTGATTGACATTCTGGGACAGATGTCTCATTATCTTATCGGTTTCAACGAGACAAGGAGATCGGATTGAAGGTCGGTTACGCCAGGACATCTACCCTCGAACAGCAAGCGGGCCTCGATGCCCAATTCCGCGACCTGAAGGCTGCGGAATGCGAGAAGATCTTCAGTGAACAGGTATCGGCGGTCGGCAAGCGCCTGCAACTCGAAGCGGCGATCGATTTCATCCGGGAGGGAGACATACTGGTCGTGACGAAATTATGTCGCCTTGCTCGGTCAACCCAACATCTGCTGGAAATTGCCGAACGCGTGAAAGCCAAGGGGGCCGACCTCTGCATCCTGAACCTCGGCGATACCAGCACAGCAACGGGTCGGTTGATGTTCACCGTCATCGGCGCTATCGCTTGCTTTGAGCGCGAACTGATGCTTGAGAGGCAGCGCGAAGGGATCGCCAAAGCGAAATCCGAGGGGAAATACAAGGGACGCAAACCCACAGCACGGGCACGAGCCGCTGAGATCGCGACGCTGAAGGCTGATGGGGTCCGACCGACCGACATCGCTCGACGACTCGGCATTGGCAGGGCCAGCGTCTATCGCATTTTGGAGAGCCGACCGAGTTAACGGACACGGCACCAACTTCATACTGAGGCATGGAAATCGCAAAAAATTCAAAGCATTCTTTTTGATGGAACGATCCAGTCGATCGTAGCCTTACCATCCCTTTCGGAGCCCGTGGCTCTCCACAGGGTGGCTTTCCCTATTAAATCGTCTACAGATGTTTTTCGGGTTCCCATCGATATTTTTTCGCTATGCTTCCCAGAACTCAACCGATCGAGATCGACAGCAGAGTGCCAATATTGAGCCTGCCCAGCCCGCCGAGGCGCATAGCAACCCCACCGCTGGCCAGCCTCTCAATCAGATATCGTCAGCGCCGAGCAACACAAAACCATTCGAATCGAGCAGTCCAGCGTTCACTTTTTGGGCGGCTCTTAGTTCTATCAACAGCCGGTGTGCATCAAATATTCGATTCATTGCGGGCTCGGAAAGGTCGCTCGACTGAGCAGCGTTCTCCAACGCATCAATGGTCAGAACGCACAACACTCGGTCACAACCCGACTTACATAAGAAAAACGAAAACGTCTTAGCGTCCGCATCCCACGACGGCGGGCCAGCGTCCATATACCATCCTTCTGGCTCAATCGACATTTTGAAACCTCCCTATAGCTATTAACACCGTAGAGGGCTAATTGTGCCGCCCACATCCACCGTTATTTTACGGTTGAAAGACAGCATTGGAGCTAGTTTGATCAGACTAGGCCGTGCTCGCCCTCGAACTCGATAACGCCTCGCGGTTACCTCTCTGCGATGGCCGATTAGACTTGCTTCAGCTTGGGTTAAGCAACCCGTGAACGCGACCCCCTGTTCCTGGCGGGTTTCGGCTCCGCGACCACTTCATTTCCGCTATCAACAGACTTCGCCGCGGAACGCGATCTCCGTCCCCGCGCGGGCGTCGCCTGGGAGTCCTTAACGACATCTACTGGAGTTGGTGCTGCGGTCGGCGTCACTGCCGGAAAGCACCGCTGCCTTTGGCTTACGACCGAGCCAGAGAGCCTTTGCTACGTCGGAACCCGACACGACCAACACCAATATGGATAAATTCGGCGGTTTCGGGCATCAGCCTCACCAGCGCTCCAAAGCCGATGCCGGCGACGAATGCTGCCGCGAGAAACGCCCGCCGAGTATCCGAAATAATCGACGATCAGGCCGGCGACCAAGCCGCTCGTAGAAGCGCCGATCCCTTGCATTACTGCGACGGCTCCCTGAGCGACGTTGTATCTTCCTGTGCCGCGCATCAGGTCGGCCAAGACGAGCGGGGTAATGGCTCCGAAAATCCCCGCACCCACCCCGTCGAGCAACTGGACTGCGATTAGCCATGTGGCGTCGTCGGAGATCGTGTAGAGCGCAGCCCGAACCGGCAGAATGCCGAAGCCGATCAGCAGGAGCGGCTTGCGTCCCCATGTATCGGCGGTCCAACCGACGAATAGCGCGATTGGCAGCATGATCACCTGGGCGGCGATAATACACGACGACATCATCGCCGTCCCCCAAACCGGATGTGCGATGGCGAGCTTTTGGCCTACGAGCGGCAACAGCGGCGCGTTCGCAAAGTGGAACAGCGCCGCGCACGCGCCATAGATCAGCAGGGGCCGACAGGTAAGGAGAACGGATAAGCTCGATACCTTTTCCTCACCGACCTCGGCGGGTTCCGCGCCTCTCGCCCTCCTGTGGTCAATTGCGCCGGGCGGGATCGAGAGCACTGCGAGGGCGGCAAACACCGCGAAGAATGGCACGAGCAAAAATACGGCGCGTTGGGAAAACGCCCATCCGACCGCTCCGGCCACGGCTGCGATGGTAACATTCCCGGCGTGGTCGAAGGCGGCGTTTCGCCCCATTCGCCGGGCCAACTGCCTTTGTCCATAGATACCGAGGGTGATCGCTGCGACTGCCGGACCAAAGACATCCCCAACGATGTGGATGGCGCTATTGGCAGCCATTACGATCCAGAAGGTCGGCATCACAAAAATCGCCATCGCTCCTACGGCAAGAATGGACAGGGCTATGATGATGAGCGCCCGCTTGGCATGGGTTGCGTCGATGACCGCACCGATCAGGGGTTGCACGGCGAGACCAAACCACCCGCCCGTCATGGTGACCAAACCGACGCTCGTTTGGCTCCAATGCTGTTGCGTGATGAGGAACACGTTGAGGTATGGCCCCAATGCTCCGCGCACATCGGAGAGCAGGAAGTTCAGCGCATCGAGCGAGGCCGGATGAAAGCGAGCCGGCTGAGCCTTGGACGCGACTGAAGGCTGGTCGGCTATAGCCATAGCCAGCATGTCCCTATCGCGAGCGTCAGCAGCGTCAGCGGTGCGCCGACCTTGAAGTGGCTCCAAAAACTGATCCGCACGCCTCTTGCTGCTGCCGCCCGGACGACAATGAGGTTGGCGATAGAGCCGATCACCGTGAAATTTCCCGCCAGGGTCGAGGCCATGGCGACCGTGATCCAGGCGGTGTGCTGGTCTCCAAGCGTTAGAATGAATGGTTTGAGGAGGAGCACTGCTGGGACGTTGCTGACGATGTTGGACAGAATCGCTACCACGGCGCTCAGAGCGGGCACGCTGTCGAAATGAAGGCGTGCGATGCTTGGAATGATGGCGTCGGTCAAAAGGGTGTTCTCCGCAGCGGCAACGATGACGAAAAGGCCCGCGAACATAAGGAGCAGCGACCAATCTATTTCCGCATAGACCCGCTCGCTTTTCAGTCGGCGTGTCAGGAGGAGCAGCCCGCCGACAATCATCGCAGCCTTGGCCGGCGATAGCCCTACGAATAGAAGGAACACGAGAGCCGATACGCCGCAAGTCGCGCGTAGCATCAAAGCATTATAGGTTCGAGGAGCTACCGGCTGGATGACGAATGGCGCGTCATTTCGGAGGTCAGCGCGATAGATGAACGCTATGGCACTCAGGGTCGCCACGAGGCCGATGATGGCGACAGGTGCAAGGGAAGCAGCAAAATCGCCATACGTGAGATGCGATACACTGGCGATCATCATGTTCTGCGGATTGCCAGTGATGGTCGCGGTCGAACCGATGTTGGACGCCATCGCAACCGCAAGCAGGAACGGTACGGGGTTGCGCCGCATAGATCGAACGAGATCGACCACCAGCGGCGTCAGCATGAGGCAGATCGTGTCATTCATCAGGAAGGCGGAAAGCAGCCCGGCTAACACCGTAATCGCGGCAAGCAGCGATAGAGGATGATGCGCCCTGCGCATTGCCCATCCGCCCGCCAGCGAAAAGAAACCCCAGAGCCGCAGGTGGGCGACGACGATCATCATGCCGAGAAGCAGGGTCAGGGTGTCGAGGTCCACAGCCCTGTAGGCGTCGTCGAGGGAAATCGCGCCGCACGCGACCATCAGCGCCGCTCCGACCAGGGCAACACCGGCACGGTCCAGCGCCAAACCTGGGACTCGACCCACCGCGAGCGCGAGACAGCTCGATGCAAAAACTGCCGCCGATCCAACCCACCGGGCGTCCTGTTGCAATGGCGTTTCGGGCATCAGCCAAGCCGCTATTCCACCGGCAAGCGCCACAATCACCAATGCGAAGACCAGAATGCGGCTCAGCCGAGAGCGGCGACGCGAAGGTTTCCCATCCTTGGCGATGCTGCTCCCAATTCTGGCGGCGGCGAGCCTATCGCTCAGAGCGTTTGACATTGCGATCCCGCGTTTTTGTTCAGCGGGGTGGCGGGGGCAGTGCTGGCGCTTCACGGCGGTCTCGTCCCGGACCCCGTGGCAGTGGTGGTGTCTGTATTTGCGCCAGTTGAGACGGACTTGGCCCGATCTGCTGCGCGGCAATCACCTTGCCGAGTGGACTCGTCGTCCCGTACCCTGTCACGTAAAGCGGTTGGCCGACTGCAAGCTGCGATGCCAAACGATCCGCCTCGTCGGGCGGTAAGTGAATTATCGTCCCATCTTCCAGCAGCACGCCATTCAGTTCGCCTCGTCTTCCGTGCAGTTGTGCCTTGACGTGTCCGCTCGCTTGCAAGCTCTGTCCGCTGCCGGCTGGCCCTGACGGGCCGCTGTCGATGACGTTCTGGCCGCTTGCGTCGTTGGAAACGGAAGCGGCGTCGATCATCGGGATCGCCCGCGCCCTCAACCCGCGCACGGTGACCTGATCGTCGGGCTTGATCGTGAAGACCAGTTGCGCACCGAGATGCGGTGGCAGGTGGACTTCCGGTTCCGTCGTCGAGAATCAACCCATTGACTTCGCCGCGCGGCGTCAGACTATACTGCGCGACCTTCCCGCGAATCGCCGGAAACTGGTCCGGGTCGTAGCCGGCCATCCCCTGAGCGAACGCCGCACCGACAGAGGTTTCGACCAGAAGCAGGACCGCCAGCAAGGTCAGTTTAGATAGCATTGCATCCTCCGTGGATGATCTAACCCACGAAGGGCAAGCGGCGTGCCAGCGTCTAAGGCGTTGTATTCAGTTGGATAAGTTTGAATTCGCTTGCGAGAGACTGTCCGGTTCTCGGACGCCTTCTGTCCGGTTCTCGGACGCATCGAGACCGTATCGAGCTATCTTATCGTAGAGTAATTGACGGCGAATGCCGAGCCGCTCTGCGGCCTGGGCACGGTTGCCGCCTGACGCGGCAAGTGCGCGAGAGATCATTTCCCGCTCCAGGCGGACTACCGCTTCCGGCAAGGTGCCCGACAACCAATCTGTGCCGCTCGACAGACCGCTCTGGCCGAGAAAAGCGAGATCGGCTGCCGTCACGACCGGCTTCCGAACGAGCGCTGTAACCCGCTCCATCGCATTCCGTAGTTCACGGACATTGCCGGGCCAGTCATGCGCAACCAGCCGCCCGGCTGCGTCGGCGGAAAGGCGTTTTCGGTCGCTATCCCTGGTAGCGACAGCAAGAAAATGCTCTGCGAGAGGCACGATGTCCGCGAGACGATCGCGCAACGGCGGCACTAGCAAAGGCACGACACCCAAGCGGTAGAACAGGTCTTCCCGGAACTGACCGGCTCGCACGAGGGCAGACAAGTCCTGATGGGTGGCGGCGATCACTCGGACATCGACTCTGAGCGGCTTACCGCCTACCGGCGTGATCTCGCGCTCCTGCAAGGCACGCAGCAACTTAGCCTGCATAGCCTTGTCCATGTCGCCGATCTCGTCGAGGAACAAGGTGCCGCGATCAGCATCCCGAAATGAGCCGGTGCGGTCGGCAACAGCCCCCGTAAAGGCCCCGCGGGTATGTCCGAAGAGAGTGCTCTCCAGAAGCTCGGCGGGGATCGCAGCACAGTTCACCGCAACGAAAGGACCGCCTCCTCGTTTGCCATGTCGATGTATGGCACGGGCGACAACCTCTTTGCCGGTTCCGGTCTCACCCAGAATCAGCACAGTCGTGTCGCTATCGGCCAGCAGTCCGATTGTCTTCTGGACCTCGCGCATTGGTGGACTCAAGCCAATGAACTCATCGCTATCGGGCGACTGGGAGGCTGGCGCGTTCATCGCGCGAGGGGAGGAGAGCAGGCGATGCAGCAGCGCAGCCAGATCGGCACGCCCAATCGGCTTGGCGAGATGATCGGCGGCACCGAGGCGCATCGCCTCGATCGTGTTGGTGCTGGTCGGCACAGCAGTTAGGATCACAACTGGCGGCGGCTCTGGCATGGCTCGAATTCGACGTAATACCTCCATTCCATCCAATCCAGGCATCCGCAAGTCGAGCAACACCGTGTCCGCGTGGTAGCTTGCGAGCCACGACAGCGCAGCCGTGCCATCCGCTACCGCCGCTGAGGTATGGCCGAGATCGGTCAATGTCTCCGAAAGCGCATCGCGGATCGCCGGTTCGTCATCGATTATCAACACGGTTGACATGCCATTACACTTGGCAAATCGAGCACGAAGACCGCGCCACGGCCCGGCATCGCGCCACCTGGGTCGAGCAGCATCAGTTTGCCTCCGTGCGCTTCTGCCAACTCGCGGGCGATTGCAAGCCCCAGGCCGGTGCCGTCCGCGCGACCGGTCACGAACGGCTCGAACAACCGCTCTCGCAGTTCAGCGGACACGCCGGAGCAGGTATCTGCTACGGTCAAACGAATTCCGCTGTCCAACAAAGCCGCTGAGACTGATACCTCACCACCAGACGGTGCTTGCCGAATAGCGTTCGACAGCAGATTACCGAGGATAAGCCGGACCATATCAGCGTCGATCTTGGCGCGGGCGACGGTGCTCGTTGTCTTGATGTTGATACCGCCCGCCACCGCCGCCTCGCGCTGTGCGTAGACGCAATCGGCAATAAACGGAGTTAGCTCTACCATGGTCGGACGAGGTTCCCGTCGATGGGTCATCGAGAGCAATTCGGTGACCAGTGTGTCCAGCCGAGCGATCTGATCCAGCGTATCGGCCAGAGCCTTGCGGCGACGGGCGTCGTCACCCGCGAGCGCGTTCTCGGCGCGTAATCGCATTGCGGCAATAGGATTGCGAATTTCGTGGGCGATGCCAGCCGCGACTCGGCCCAGAGCGGCAAGGCGCTCCGTCGATGCAACCTGGGCTGCAAGTGTCTCCGACCGCTGTCGAGCATCCGTAAGCCGAGCCGTCGCCCGATTCAGCGCATCAATGATGCGATCAAGTTCGCGCTCGCCGGTTCTGCCAAGGGTCGGCATCGTCTCCGCGTCTTCATGCGCGAGAACACCCTCTATCCCTCGTACATGGCGGGACCACACCAACGTCAATCTGGTAAGCCAAGTCGCCATCCCAAGCATCAGTGCGAACAGGATACCGAGGCCGAAACGGAGCGGGTTGTTGCCCGCCGTCATCTGCACCCGCGTCATGGTCCAGCCGGTGAGATTGGAGATTGGGCCGGCAAGTGGACAGGCGTGAAGCAGCAACGTTTGCGAGCGCAAGGCAAACCGCTGATCCGTAGCCTGCTGCTCGCGTTCGCTTTCGGTGTTGATCGCCTGGATGTTTTCCCGTTCGGCTGCCGGCAGATCGTTCTTAGGGCCACTGCCCTCGTAGGTGGGAAAGGCATAAGCAAGCGGCCCCGCGTCGGCATGCCAAATCCCGCCTTCGACTCCGTTCTGCCGAGCGAGGGCTAGGGCAACCGCAGCGGTTAGGTCTCGGCGGAGATTCTCGTCACTAAGCGGCGGGGCCGGCCCGCGCCAACCAGTCGTATAGAGCCGGTACCGGTCGCGGATGAGGTCGCAGGAATGGGCTAAGACCGCCTCGGCTCGCCCGACCTGTGCTTCGTTCGACTGGCGATATAGCTGAATAAGCATGACCGCAACAGCCGCGCAGGCGACGAGCGAGATCAGCCAAAGAGCGATCAATCGAGAGCGAAGGGAGTGCAAGGGTCAATACCACCCTGCCCATCATTTCGCCCAATGCTAACCCAAGGCGACGAGTTCCGCGCAGGGCCGTTTATTGCGTTCGGCTGTGCCTCGCTGCCTTCCCGATCGCCCATCCGGCACCTCACTTTAGGCCGAGGTTGTCGCCGATCGCGGCCTTCCTCGGCGGCGAGATCGAGGGGCTGGTGCGTTTCCCGGTGCCGCCGATACCGGTTCCTCGCGGCGTGCTCCCCGACCGCGACCAAGGCCAAGCTCTTTGGCAAGCCCGGATCGCCGCTCCGAATAGCCGGGCGCAGTCATCGGATGTCACGGGGAAGGTTCCACCGAGCGCGATACTCGTCGACGCTCATTCCATGGCCCGTGGCCAGATGTCGTCTGAGCATCTGGCCGCGCGAGCCGCATTCTAAACAAACGACATAATCGCGATGAACCGATCGACGGATCGGCACGGCGGGAGTGCGCTCCGTCTCGGTTTCGGCTGCCGGTTTTCCGAGTCCGGAGAGCGCCTCATGCACGGTCGCGATCAGCGTCCCGAGTTGATCGGACCCGATTTGGTTTCGCCGAACGTATGCAGCGACAATGTTGGCCGTGAGTTCTCGGTTGCTTGATGCGGGCGGCGGTTCTTCGGGCATGTCGGCACTCTCTTGTCGCACCGACAGAATACCACGGCGGCTCAATCGAGATGTCGATAAGGCTTCTCCATGTCGCTTCTGCGTTCGCTTACCTCCTCTCGGCGAACCGGCTCCGTCCTTTCGCTCCCTCAATTCGGCTCGGTTGAGGCAGGCATGAACCGAATAGTTTATGGAGCCTAAACAACTAAAAGTCGGTGAAATCGGGTATTTTTGCCTATCTGCGTGAGTGCATCAAATACCAAATCACCGAATTCGTAGGCTGAGTCGAAATATCTGCGAGTTTGCTCTTTATCCATGAAGCGATTGATTAATTCTGACTCCGGAGCATCCGTCGTCTCCAAAAACCTCTCGTATTGTCGTAATAGTCTTTCTATGGTGTCCTTGGCATCCGATAGATAGTTCTGATCGCGAAGCCATTCCAGCCGACCTGTAGGCGTCAGACCGATCATATTCAGAACATCCTGCGGGTGTACCGACTTCTGCTGTTCGTATATAGCCAGCAGGTAAAGCACTGCGGAATAGCAGGTCAATAATCTGCTGTGCTTGAGCTTATAGTTCTTGATTTTACCCTTTGCCTTCTTTTCTTCAGGTTCTCTTTCGGTCCCCGCTTCGTAGTTTACGCAAAACGTCCGCCACAGACGGAGGATGTCATTTCCAAGGAAAGCTGGCATGAAATCGGTCTTGTGGTCCTCGTAATCTCGCCAATACGCCGCAACGACCTCGCGTGTAACTTCATCATAAACCGTCGCTTCCAAAAGCGGTCGACTCTCAAGTAGGAGCAAGAGTCTAGCCGTAAAGGTGTTTGTAACGTCATCTTCAGGCTTGCCAAGCGTGTCCGTTAATTCATGGGCCGCATAATGCACCAAATATCTTCCGTCACCAGAGAACTCTGGGATTCCAAGTTCTCTAGTGACCGCGATGAGATCCGCCTTGATAAGTATTTCATCGAGACGGCTCAATAAACTTTCTTTCTTGTCACGTCCGGGTTTGGTGTCGCTTTTCCCTAAGATGAAGAGATCGAGGTCGCTGTATCTGCCCGCCTCACATCGTCCAAACGAACCGGTCGTATAAACGCATGCCTTACCCGTCACAATGCTCTCTGCTGTCTGTAGCCGAGCACGGAGTTCTTTGATCCTCTCGGACGTTTTTACGCGACGGTCAGCGAGTTCTCCCATGGACACCTTCCCACTCGAAAATGTTTGCGAAGATCTCCGCCTGTTCGATCGCGTCCTCAAGAGCGTTATGAGTGTGCACATGGTTGGAACGTAACGAGGGATGCAAACGTGAACGCCCCGCTTCGGATACCGGAATCCGAGCCTTCACGGCGAGAGCGGTCTTAATATCGAAACAACGGGAGTAGCCAAAAGGCGAACCTTCCGCCGAAAACTGAACGAAATACCAATAGAGCCATGTCCAGTCAAAGCTTAGTGGATAGGCGACTAACACAGGATGCGCCTGCCCAGCTATCTTTTTCGCCCAATGGTAAGCTTCTGTCATCGCTATTTCAGGCGATTCGCCTTCTCGACACAGGCGATCCCGGTCTAGTCTATTAACGCACAATGCTTCTTGTTCAAAATTGTCAGAAATTGGCTTAAGTTCCTTATAGATCGCAAGCTTGTAATTCTGAGGACGGTGGAAACGTTTTCCATCGAAGTTTCCGGCAAAAACAATGGCGAATGACAAGATCGAAAAAGGTCCGGGGATCGGACCATCGGTTTCTACGTCCGCCGAGAAGTACGCATCTGCTCCGCTTTCCAGCGTTTCCTGCCGCTTGTCGGTCTCCCGCAGGTCAAGATCCATCCTGGTGCTGAGCATAGATTCCATGATCCTTGATCGTAGTCAGCCTCGCGCTGGCAAAGAGCACCTTAGATCTGAAATGGTGCTGACGTCGCGCATAACCGCGTAACGCTCAATTTGAGCCTTCTGCGTACCGAAGGCGATCCACTTTTTCGGGCCGTTGCGGCGCGGTTGGGGCCGAACCGTGATCCATACAATGATCTCGTTAACGCGGCTGTCCGATCCATCAGACGGCCTCGCGAGTTTAATCTTCGTAGAGAATCGGTGTTCGGCATTCCGGGATGCCCGCAACCGCTCTTATGAAGCCCGGCGATAACCGTTGAGGCGTGCTGCCGGTGCGGCTTCCCTCTCCCGCAAATCGCGACCCGTGATCTCGACATTTCCGTCGTCGGTCAACCGGAGGCGACGCACCTTCCGCTCGGCGATGAGTTCGAGCCGCGTCCGGTGAAGATGGTAGGCTTCGAGGCAGCGTTCCGGGGTCGGGGCCTCGGGAAGCAGGATTTGGAAAACGCGCAGGGAAACGCGGACCACACCCTCGTATTCGCCCACTCCAATGCCGAACTCGACGACGCCACGCTGGGATTCCAGCGGGCGTCAGGTGGGAAGCGAAAGAACATGGCCGTCCTGGATGTTCCGCTAATGTTCTAAGCGAAAATGCGACAGACGTATCACGGTGTCGAGTGCCTTGTTTGTCGGCTCAGACCTACCGTGATCTTCACATTGCAGTCGTCAATCAACTGCCACTGCCGAGCTTCCCGTCCCGCGATAATGCTGTCGTATTGCCGCTTCGGCCATCGACCGAAGCGTGATTTTCGACGATCCTCCCGTCAGGAAAAAGCGGAGAGAGAGGAGGAGAACTGCGGTGTTCAAGAACATCCTGATCCCGACTGACGGGTCGGATCTCGCCTATAAAGCGGTCGAGCAAGGCGTCCTCTTCGCCAAAGAGATCGGTGCCAAGATCACAGCCATGACGGTCACCGAACCATTCGAGTTGGTCTCGGTTTCTCAGATCCAACTCGAATACACTCCGATCGAATACAAGAAGCATGCGGAGGCTCACGCCGAAAAAGTGCTTAGTGTGGTTTTGGAGGCTGCAAAGTTGGCCGGTGTCGTCTGCGACACGCTCCACGTCGAGCATGAGCAAGTCTATCAGGCGATCATCGATGCCGCCGAGGCCAGACGGTGCGACCTGATCGTGATGGCCTCGCACGGACGACGCGGTGTTTCGGCGGTTGTCCTCGGCAGTCAGACGGTCAAAGTGCTTACGCACTCGAAGGTCCCGGTTCTTGTGTATCGGTAAAGGCGTTTCGGGATTGGATGGGGTGGTCACCCTTCTGCCCCATCAGGAGATAGTCTTATCGGCGAGGAGCCAATGGTCGGACGTTTGCAGGACAAAATTGCGCTGGTGGTGGGAGCCGGGTCGATTGGGCCGGGTTGGGGAAACGGGAAAGCTACAGCCGTCTTGTTCGCCCGCGAAGGCGCGAAGGTCGTATGCGCCGATGTAAACGAGGATGCCGCGAACGAAACTGTCCAAATAATTCGCCAGGAAAATGGCATCGCTAACACAGTCCGTGCCGACGTGGCCAGTCATAGCGACATCCGTGGCATGGTTGAGGCGTGCCTGGATGTTTATGGACGGATCGATGTCGTCGATTACAACGTCGGCCTCGCCCATGTCGGAGGGGTTGTAGAATTGCCCGAAGAAGAGTGGGACCGGATATTCGCCGTGAACCTCAAGGGCTGCTTTCTGACTATGAAGCACGTGATTCCAATCATGGAGAGACAGGGAGGTGGCTCGATCATCAATATTTCTTCGGTGGCTGGCATCCGCTACACGAGCGTCCCCTATTCCACCTACTACGCCACCAAGGCAGCGATGATCCACCTGACGCGCACCACTGCGGTGCAGTATGCGCCGAAACACATCCGGGTGAACACGGTGCTACCCGGCCTCATGAAGACCCCAATGGTCGAGAAGACTGCCGGGCTCGCTGCCGAGTACAGCCAAGGCGATGTAGAGGAGATGTGGAGAGTGCGTGACGCTCAGTGCCCGATGGGGCACATGGGCGACGCCTGGGATGTTGCCTATGCCTGCTTGTATCTTGATTCAGACGAGTCGAAATACGTCACTGGCCTCGAATTGGTCGTGGACGGTGGGATTTCACTGAAACTCAGTT
>Ga0306920_100005809_pt1 | contig 15994 bp, 15 predicted proteins | sample flu12Cox44000170_FD_204666 | JGI IMG/M metagenome (GOLD analysis project Ga0306920, IMG submission 204666) | Lab enrichment of tropical soil microbial communities from Luquillo Experimental Forest, Puerto Rico - flux4day.12C.oxic.44.000.170 (v2)... | ecosystem: Environmental > Terrestrial >... | reverse complement strand
GGTTACGGGGAGCTTCCTATGCTCAGCTCGTCAGAAACAGATCCTCAACGGCGTAACTGCGTTGAGACGGGCCCCTATTTTTTTTGTTCAGGAGTACCACCATGAAATGTCCCTTTATTCCTCGCGTTACCATGTCCTCGTTCCACTTGCGATGGATATTCCTCGCGATCGTCTCGGTCTTCTTCTTAGTCCTCGCTGTGGCTGCTCACGCGCAGGACAATTGCCAAGCAACTTGCCGGTCATCTGATTCACCCTGTACCGGACTCACAGGAACGAAGTTCACGCAGTGCGTGAAGCAGTGCGCGCAAAGCTGTCCTAAGGACGACGGCAATCACGGTCGCAATCCGCCACCGCCGCTCGATCCGGGCTGCGGGAACCGCAATATCACCGGAACGATCCACTGCACTATCAACCAGCCGCCAGTGAATGCACATGAAACTATAGTGAGCTCAGTCCTGTTCGCACCTAAGGATGTCGTCACGGTGACTGCGGATGGATGTGTGCAAACCGGCGGACATGGCAATACCTGGAAGCGCTACGTAAACCCAAGCGGTCCGAACAGCGCGTCTCTCTATCACGGACTGATTCGCATTCCAACCGGAACCAAGGGCGGCGCGCTGGTGAGAATCAACACCGTGATCGGAAGGCAACTGGCGGTAACGGGCCAAGGCGTTCCCATTGATCAGCTTGTGTTGCACCTTGGTTATGAGGACGGAAACGGCGACTATGGCGACAACGGCTATTACTCTCACGACGACGGCACCGAAGACCAGTGCAAGAGTTCCGGCTCGAATGACGGGGGCCCGGCACACGTCACGATCACCATCTTTCGCGGCACGACAGCTCAGGACCCGGGCAGCCGTTTTGATTTCGACGTCGTTTCGAATTCCGGGCTGGACCTGAACGGATTGCCCTATAACCCAGTGTGGTCCTGGCAAACGCGGCCCGGGAACCAGAATCTGATCCCGAGCACCTCCATATGCCATGAATTCAGCCGGCGGGGCTCGACCCTCGGCTTCCCCGACATCTTCATGTCTCCCTATTTTGGCGACTGCACCGACCAGGCAGACGAATCCAGCGTGGATTTACCCCAGGGCAGCAATGCCGTGATCTGTAACTTCGGCACCTCGCCCTATTTTGGCGACACTTTTGCCGGTCACGTCAACTGGTTCCCGGTGACCATGGAAGGCAGAGTGGGTTGGGGCGATCATGGCGCCGATGACGACTATACTTTCAGCTACCACAGTGAGGGAGTGGCGTTTCCGCTCAGCGTGAACGGGCGCAAGGACCTGCACATCGAGTTCGATTCCGACGAGACCATCGACCATTTCAGTTCCAAGGAGTGGAATCAGTTGCACGCTGCCGTGGATGCCTGGAAAGTCGCAGAGTATCTGCTTAGCCAATGCGACGCGCAACACAATTGCAGCGATGCCCAGCGTGCGCAGTACCAGCAAGTGATTAACCAGGTCAAGGTGTTGTTCGACGGGCACACGATTCTGACCGGGATGTTCGGGCTCGATGGTGAGCATGGGCTGAAAGCAGAACTGCATCCGCTGTATGCCATGGCGACACGCCGCGATAATTTCGAGAACGATCCCAGCGATGAAGTTTGGCTGATGTTTGTGCGAAACCATGGCGATGAAGGGTTCTGCTCCAGCTCTACCTGGGACTCGGGATTCGAGGACTACACGGTGAAATTGCCCTGGCGCGACGGCATGACCTCGGTGGACGTGAACTGGGCCAAGAACGACTTCGTTGGCACCGATGGCACCTCGGGTCCGACGGTCCGAATCACGCTCCCACCATCGAACGACAAGGGCGTGTACGTCTCGTTTCATCTGGGGCCCCCGGTGCATAACGGGTTCGTATTCGAGCCGGGTGCTTCCGTTCCCTTCATCAGTGGCTCCCTGCACCTGATATGGAGTGGTGCCCAACCCTTGCATCCCCTCACAGCGGGGGTTACGCGGGAAATTCCGGAAGCGGCCGGCGCCAGCCCGCAGCCGGTACCCATTCCACCTCCCCACGGCTTCCCGGGCGTTGAGGAAGACGAGGCAGAGGACATGCTGAAGGCGGCGATCGAGAAATTGCCGCTCGCCCAGCAGCAGCAGATACAGCGATCGCGGCTGCTCTCAGGTACCAAGCCCGTCGTCGTGCATCCGCTGCCCAAGACCGGAAAAGTCGAGCTCATGACGCAACCGCCTGCAGTGGCAAGAAAAGCTCCTCCGCACGCGATCAACGGCGGTCCGGCAATTCACAAGGCAGCACGCGACGAGGCGCAGGTGAAAGCGCTTTGTGCGGCAACCAACAATGCGCCCTCGGGTTTGCCGGCGGATGTTTGCAAGACGACCCTGGCAAAGCCACCCGTCAGGGCTGGTACTGAGCAGCCGAAGTCGCAGCCATGACAATCCCCGTGGCCACGATATCGGGCGGCAATAGGTGCTCCATATCGTCACTGCGAAACGGGAAGGATGGGCGCTCGCTTGCGCCCGTCCTGTTCCGTCGTGCTCCTTCGCAGTGATAAACTCACTTGAAGCGTGGAGCTTCTCCTCAACCTAGTTTGGCTGGTCCTGGCGGCTGCTGCCGTGCTGGGATTCGTGCGCAGCGGCGGCAAAGGTTCACCCGAGCGAATTCCCTACACAAAGTCTCTTCTGGCTCTAGGCTGTACCCTCGTACTTCTCTTTCCGTTCGTCTCCGCCAGCGATGACCTGCATCCCACGCAAGCCATCTTCGAAGACTCCAGCAAGCGAGTCCAGCAAGGTCTGACGCCTGCAACGCACCCGCAAAGCTTGCCGGCGTTCGCAATGCTGCTCAGCCTCTTGAGCATTCTCGTGCTGTTCGGGCCAATGTTCCGGCGGCCGCTGCACTCAGATATGCTCTCCGCCCAGGCACTCGACGGCCAAACGCTTGCCGCGGCTGGTCGCGCTCCCCCGCTCGGCTTCTAGGCACCGAATTCATACGCCGTAACCGCGGCGCAATGCCTTTGCATTCAGATCAACGACGGCCCGGCGTTCAGATTGCCGGGCAGCACGCTTTGTCGTGTACGGAAGAACGTCATCATGAAAGCCCAGACTACGTTGCGCCGCGGTGCCATCGCGGCGTTATGTCTCGGATGTGCATTTTGGACGGGGTGTTCGCGCGGCAAGGTCGATCCCGAAAGCAGCAAGGTCCTCGAGACCGATACCGATCCCAACGTTTTCACGGTGAGGGACCCGGGACAGTTCCCCGTAGCGCCGGTGCAGGTCCGCCAGGTACAGGACGAAACCAGTGCGAACTGCGTCATCGCGCCGGACGTGACGCGCTCGGTTCCCGTGGTCTCACTGGGCGGCGGCCGGGTGGTCGAGATCAAGGCGAAGCTTGGTGATTACGTCAGAAAAGGTGACACGCTGCTGCTCATCAACAGCCCTGACCTGACGCTTGCTGTCTCCGATTACCAGAAATTTAAAGCCGACCAGGAACTGGCACACAAGCAGGTGGCGCGCGCGCAACTGCTGTATGACAAGGGCGCTATCGCACTGGCCGATCTGGAAACCGCACAGGACAACGATGCCAAAGCAAAGGTCGATCTTCAGGCAGCGGCCGATCGTGTGCACGTCCTGGGTGGCGACGTAAACCATCCCAGCGGCCTGTTGCCGCTGCGCGCACCGATTTCCGGCACCATCGTCGATCAGCAAACGACCGGCGGCACAGGCGTGAAGTCGCTCGACAACCAGGGACCACTGTTCACCATTGCTGACCTTTCCGAAGTCTGGGTACTGTGCGATGTGTATCAGGACATGCTGCCGCGCATTCACCTCGGCGACACAGTGCAAATCAGCATCAACGGCTATCCCGACGAAAAGTATCCAGGAAAGGTAATCAACATCAGCGAGGTGCTTGATCCCGCCACCCGGGCTGCGAAAGTTCGCATTCAGTTGCCCAACGGCGACCGCATCCTGCGTGCCGGGATGTTTGTAAGCGCCTCGTTCCGCTCGAAGCAGGCCGTGCAGAGGGTCGTCGTTCCCGCAAGCGCCGTGGTTCACCTGCACGATCAGGATTGGGTTTACCTTCCGGAGGGAAGTGGCAGGTTCCGCCGCGTGGCATTGCAACTCGGTCCTGCGCTCGGCGACGGCATGCAGCAGGTCATCAGCGGACTTCCGCCGAATGCGCAGGTTGTAGTGAACGCTCTGCAATTCTCCAGCGCGGTCGAGGAGTAGCAGATGATTCGCGCGCTGGTCGATTTCGCACTGCGAAACCGCATGCTGATGATGGGCCTCGGCGTGGGTCTGCTGATCTGGGGCATCATCTCCTTTCACAACTTGCCTATCGAGGCGTATCCCGATGTCGCTGACAAGTATGTCTGGGTCATCACCCAATGGCCGGGGCGTGCTGCTGAGGAAGTCGAGCAGCAGGTAACGATCCCGATTGAAACGCAGCTCAACGGCGTTGGACACCTGACACACTTACGCTCCACATCCATCGCCGGCCTCTCGTTTGTTACGGTGCTTTTCGACGATGCCTCCGACAACCTGCAAAACCGTCAGCAGGTGCTGGAGAAGCTGACGCTGGTGAACCTTCCTCCCGGCGTGAACGCGCAGATCGGCCCCGATTTCAGTCCCGCCGGACAGATTTACTTCTACACCCTGCAAAGCTCCAGTCCGAAGTACGACATCATGGACCTGAAGGCGCTGCAGGACTGGGTTGTGTTCAAACACCTGATGTCGGTGCCCAATGTTGCAGCGGTTTCGATCTTCGGGGGCCAGACGCGCGAATACCAAGTACAGGTTGACCCCGACAAGATGGTCGCCTACGGACTAAGCATGGCGCAGCTCGAGCAAGCGCTGGCCAACAACAACCTGAATGGCGGCGGCAGCTTCATCGAGAAGGGCCAGCAGGCGTACAACGTCCGTTCCATCGGGTTGATGCAGAACACCTACGACATCGGCGAGACCGTGTTGGCAGTAAAGAACGGCACACCCGTGCGTGTGCGCGACGTGGCCATCGTTATAGAGGGCCCTAAGATTCGCCTGGGACGCCTCGGCAAAGCAGTGCGCAGGCCGGACGGCATAATCGTCGATAACGACGATGTGGTGGAAGGCATTGTGCAGATGCGCAAAGGCGCGGAAGCCGAAGCCGTTTTGCGCGACATCGACAAAAAAGTCGATTTCCTCAACACTCGCGTGCTTCCGCCGGGAGTGAAGATTGTTCCGCACATCGATCGCGACGACCTGGTACACCTGACCACCCACACTGTGCTGCACAACCTAACAGAGGGCATCCTGCTGGTTGTGCTGGTGCTGTTCTTCTTCCTGGGCAACGTTCGGTCGGCCCTGTTGGTCGCGCTTACGATTCCCTTCTCGTTATTCTTCGCATCCATCCTGCTCGATCTAAGCGGCATGCGTGCCAACCTGCTCTCACTGGGAGCGCTCGACTTCGGCATGGTCGTGGAAGGCGCGGCCGTGATGATCGAAAACATCCAGGTCCAACTGGAGCGCTGTGGCGCGACAGGGTCGCACGCCACAACCGACGAAGTAATTCGCTCCGCCGCACATGAAGTACAGCGCCCCGTGTTTTACGCCATCCTGATCATCATCATTACCTACCTGCCGATCTTCACGTTGCAGCGCGTGGAAGGACGGCTGTTTAAGCCCATGGCGTGGACGGTGGCGTTTGCCCTGCTTGGGGCCTTGATTTTCTCCATCCTGATTGCGCCGGTGCTTGCCAGCTTCTGTTTCCGGGGCGGGGTGAAGGTCTGGGAGAATCCCGTCGTTCACCGGATCAACCAACGCTACGAGGCAACGTTGAACTGGATCATGCCGCGACGCATGATCGCACTCGCGACGACCGCGCTTATCCTTGCCGTCAGCGGGTATTTGGCATTCGGCGGCGCCATCGGCTCGGAGTTCCTGCCGCATCTCGACGAAGGCTCCATCTGGGCGCGCGGCACATTGTCGCCCAGCACAGGACCGAGCGAAGGCCGCCGCATCATGGACCAGGCGCGGCTCATCTTCGCCGGGTTCCCCGAAGTCACGCAGGTCGTGTCGCAGGTTGGACGTTCCGATGACGGTACCGACGCCACCGGCTTCTTCAACACGGAATATTTTGTCGATCTGAAGCCCCGCGAGCAATGGCGTTCAGGATTCCATGGCAACAAGGAGAAGCTCATCGAAGCTATGGACAAGGAAGTTTCGAAAATTCCGGGCGTGACCTGGGGATTTTCTCAGCCAATTGCCGACAACATGGAAGAAGCGGTCAGCGGCGTGAAAGGGGAGCTGGCCGTAAAGATCTTTGGCTCCGACCTGCACGACCTGGAGCAAAAAGGCGAAGAGATCATGGCGGTGATGAAGACAGTCCCCGGGGTGGCCGATCTCGGGCTATTCCGCGTGCTCGGCCAGCCGAATGTGAACATCGTGGTCAATCGTGCAAAGGCCGACCGTTATGGCATCAACGCCTCCGACGTGCAGGATGCAGTTCAGACGGCGGTCGGCGGAAATCCCGTGAGCCAGGTGCTTATCGGCGAGATGCGCTTCGACCTCGTGCCGCGATACCAGGAGCAGTTTCGCAGAACGGTCGAAGACATTGCCGACATCCGCATCCTCGCGCCTTCGGGCGAGCGCGTCTCCCTCGGCGAAGTATGCGACATCAGGGTGCGGGACGGTGCTTCGATGATCTATCGCGAAGCGAACCAGCGTTACATCGCGCTGAAGTACAGCGTCCGAGGCAGCGATTTGGGCACGACCGTCGAGCAGGCGATGGCCAAGGTCAATCGCGAGGTCAAGCTTCCTGAGGGCTACACGCTGGAATGGGCGGGCGAGTATGAGAGCCAGAAGCGCGCCAATCACAGGCTTGCCGTCGTAATTCCGCTTACTCTGCTCATCATCATGCTGGTGCTCTACTCAATGTTCCGCAGCTTCAAATGGGGCGCACTCGTTCTGCTGAACCTGAGTCTCGCGCCTCTGGGAGGACTGCTGGCACTGGTACTTACCGGCACGCACTTCAGCGTGTCCACCGGCGTTGGCTTCCTGGCGTTGTTCGGCGTCTCGGTGCAAACCGGCGTGGTAATGATCGAGTACATCAACCAGCTTCGCGCACGTGGCATGAGTATCAACGAAGCAGCCCTTGTAGGTTCGACCCGGCGGTTGCGACCCATCATGATGACGATGCTGGTGGCATCGCTTGGCCTGCTGCCGGCAGCGATGTCGCACGGCATTGGATCGGATTCGCAGCGACCGTTCGCGATCGTGATTGTCGGCGGCCTATTGACCGAGCTTTTCCTCAGCCTGATCCTGCTGCCCGTGTTCTATGCCTGGATTGCGGGCCCGGCTGACGTACTACCGCCGGAAGAGGAGCACATAACGGAATGAGACCTCGCTTTGCGTTGTTGTACATCAGCATTGCCCTCGTAATGCCGGGTGGGGTGGTGGCGCAAGCTGCGCCGTCGAGCGGGGCTGTACCGCAGTCACCGGCTACACCGCCACCGCAAGCCGGAAGGCCGCTCCCTCCTGCCATCACCATCGAGCAGGCAATTGCACTGGCAAAGAAGAACAATCCGACGCTGAATGCGAACCAGATGCTCATCGCGCAAAGCAAGGCGCAGGAAATCACCGCGAACTTGCGTCCAAACCCGGTCCTTTCCTGGGACTTGCAGTATCTGCCGATCTTTGAGCCTGGCCTGTTTGGCGACTCAAACTACTGGGAGACCCAGGCGCAGTATGACGTTGGTATCGGATATCTGTTTGAGCGCGGCCACAAGCGTCAGCAGCGGCTCCAGGCGGCCAAAGATACCACCAGCGTCACAGAGGCACAGGTAGCTGATAGCGAGCGCACGACAACCGGCAACGTGGCACAGCAGTTCGTGGCCGCCTTGTTGGCGGAGTCCAACCTGGAATTTGCGCATACGCTGTTGGACAGTTTTGACAGAACGGTAAAGATCAGCGAGGACCGCTACAGCGCCGGCGCTATCAGCAAGGCTGACGTCCTGAAGATTCGCTTACAGCGGCTGCAATTCCAGACGGACGTCAACACAGCACTGCTTTCGCGCAACCAGGCACTGGCTTCGCTGCGACAACTCATCGGATTCGATTCCGTACCTGCCGAGTATCAGATCGCGGGCAGGCTGACCTATGAGCCCGTAACTGCGAAACTGGAGGAGTTGCAAGCGCGGGCGCTGGCCCTGCGGTCTGACCTGCTGGCATCGCAGCGCGAAATTACAGCAGCGCAGAGCCAGATCGCGCTGGCAAGAGCGAACGGCAAAGTTGACCTGGGCGTAACCTTCAACTACACACGATTCAACCAGAACAATCTCGGGGCGTTTTACTTCAACATTCCGCTGCCCGTCTTCAACAGGAATCAAGGAGAGATTGCCCGCACGCAGTACGCGCTAACGCAGTCGCAGTTTCAGGAAAAGGGGGTCGAACAGACCGTTCTGACAGACGTGAAAGCAGCCCATGAAGCCTTGCGCCGAAGTCAGGACACTGTGGAGCTCTATGACGGCGGATACCTGCAGCAGGCGCAGCAGTCGTTAGAGATCGCCCAGTTTTCATATGAGCATGGAGCGGCGTCGCTGCTCGACTTCCTGGACGCAGAGCGCAGCTATCGTGGAACCGAACTGAGCTACCGTCAGGCGCTGGCGAATTACATGACAGCATTGGAGCAGTTGCGGCTGGCGGTGGGCACCAGGGATATCCAGTGAGGGCTTATAGCACGGCCGGTTCGTTGACCGTACTGATCGACACATTTAGACTCGAAGAGTAGTTCCGTTCCGCGGCGCATTTCGCGCGAGGGCGGTTAGCTCAGCTGGTTAGAGCGCCTGCCTTACAAGCAGGAGGTCGCAGGTTCGAGTCCTGCACTGCCCACCATCATTTCTCAAGCACTTACGAGCACAGTTGGCCACTCGCTGCTGTGCCCGTCCACATTGATGTCCACATAGGGTGCCCGCTGCCCCGAACTTGACCTGGTGCTGTGCTCGATCAAGTGGGTGGCTTACGCGCCCTCCGACCTGTCGTTCCGTTTCTGAAAACTCGTGTGCATTGCGCAAGCCCCCGGCCCGAGCCTCAACGCGAAGGCGATGGTGTGCTTGCTCCCGCTGGCTTACACACCACAGAAAAATTCGTCTCGAAGCGGCTTCCACAGGGCGCTTATGCAGGCCACTTTACGTTGAAGGGGTCATTGACAGCCGTGATGTAATGACGAGAAGAGAAGCAAAAGAAAAGCGCGATTCGTGGTCGCGCCCTTGCCTGGATTTGGCTGGACATCCAGATCATACGTCGAGGTATGTCCGCCGTGCAACAGGTAGAGCTTGTTTCTCCGACTATTCTCCCGGATTTCGATGACGCCATGACACTGCAGGTTGGACTGACTGGTAAAGACCGCTGGGTTCTGGCAAGCGATACACTGCAACAGAATGTCTCTCCGCGGCAAGCGAGCTATTCTAGCCAAGCCAAGAAACTCCAGACGTTCCGCGACAAAGGAATCGTGGTGGGCTACGCGGGACTCGACCCTGATATGGAACTCGGCTTCAAACTGCGGGATGCCTGGAAAGAGCCACATGAGGAGGTTCTCCGGCAGGTTTTCAATGAATGGGTTGCAAAGCACCCCACGTCATCTCCAAGGGAAGAAGTGGAAATAATCGTCGGTTGCTGCAAGTGTCAGTCCCTTCAGCACTGCACCGGAAAGGCAAAAACATCACACTACGGGTTTCCCTCAGATAAGGTGATAACCGGCACACGGTTTCTGGCACCATTTGTTGTAGAGCATTTCTACTCCTCCAGCCGAGAACCAGTTGGTCGTCTAATTGATTTGGCGGCCCTCACGATTTGGTACGGTGAGCAACAGGGGCACACAACTGTTCGTGGGCTGCAAGTGGTGACGTGCATAGACGGCAAGCTTCACGAATTGGATGACGCAGAGCTTGCGACTTTGAAACAGCACTGCGAGCGACTCCATGACGACATTCTTGAAGTTATACGCAAAGACGTGGACTCGTTCACGGGCGGTGCTCGGTGAAATATTGCCGAAGATGCCAGCAGTGGAAGCGACCGAAAGATTTCCCGGTTGACCGCAGCAGGCGGGATGGCCGCTGGCACACCTGCTCGGCGTGCAACAAGCAGCGTTGTCGTTTGCTCCGAAAGGCGGCCAGAGAGCGCAAGAAGAGGGCACTTACTGCGTCGCCTCCACCAGACCCAGCTCCCCGCTGGAGGCTATACGGACTGGAATCGTATCGCAATCGCAGCGATGAACCGTTTTCCCGGCTATCGCCAGTTGAGAAGTTCATCGCTTGGCAATTGTTCGGCAAGTACCTGCACCGGCATCGTGGTCCGCGACTCTCACAGCCGAAATGCGCCCTGCTGATGGCATGTGCTGCGAGCAACGCCAGGCGGGTTGGAGATCGTTCATGGTCTCGGCGGATGAAGCGGCTCAAGGGCTGGCATCGCCAGCGACGCAAGGAATTCGAGCAGCTGGTGAGCCTAGCCGCGATTCGTGCCCGCAACGCTGCTCGACAGCGGGGGAGCGATACCGGGATACGTTGGACGCCTGAGTCCCGGCTTTGGGGAGTTTGAATGCTGGAATCGCCGATCATATGCGCGCCGTCGTTTCATTCATCAATGGGCTGAGGCCGCACGGCGGAGACGCTACGGTTTGCCAGTCCCGCCCCGAGCGCGGGTCGCGTACCTGCCGCTCGATTGAGGCCGAGCCAGGCGGGCTGGGGAATTACTGGCGACAACGGGCCATTTTACGACGGCAATCGCCAACCCGCCGCGCTCCTAACCGGCGTCACATGGTTTCTCGGTATTGGTGGGCAAACCGGCGAGAAAAGGGCGAAACTTCAAAAAGCTGCATATAGTTTCCTCGAAAAACCCAGGGTGGATTTGTTTGTCCTGAGTTCATGCGGTAGTACGCTGGTCGCCGAGGATTTGGATTGTTGATATGATCAGTTTTTTTTCTTTGCCTGAAATCCATCCGGCCATTGCACCCGTAATCCCATCAGACTGCGACGCTGACGGAGCCACCTGTAGAGGTAACTGTCGCCAACAAGCGGTCTTACGTCAGTTAAATTTTTTAAGGGAAGGCGGCTGCCATGAAATCGAACGATCTGCTGGGACGATTCATTACTTTCGTCCTGCTGCTGAGCCTGCCGAGAAACGAGGTAGTAATCAGCGACAACCTCATTTATATCCAACCTACGACGGCTGACTTCCTTCCTCTGACCCGATTTCTAATGGCGTTTCTCGACCGCGTACGCGCCCGCGAGTTCGCGCATGCTGTGGCAATTCGCCAAACGGAGGTGGTGTTCAGGTTCGCGACTTTGGCTTCCAACTCTGTTAACGGAAGGCAATACTAGCCGCGCGCTTCCAACGCGAGGGAGTCCTGCTCCGCAGGACAAAAAGCTGGACGACGATGACCTTTGGGAGACGCCGATCCAGGCGTTATGCGAACAGCATTCTGAGCCGAGCCATGCCTTGGCGGATTTGTGTCTTGATCGTGCCCAGAGGACGTCCGGTAGCAGCAGCAATCTCACAATGCGTCATACCCTGGTAGTAAGCCAGCCGGATCGCTTCGCTTTGCGCAGATGGGAGCTCCGCTAGAACGACGCGCAGTCGATGTGCGGTATGCGATACCACGGACGCGTCCTCCGGATTAAGGTGCGGGGAAGGAGCATCCCAATTGCCTTCCATGAGCGTTTCGTGGCGGCGACGGTTCTGTGCAGCACGCAATCGGTCAAGAATCCGGCTGCGGGCGATCACTAATAGCCAGGCAGTGGCACTGCCCAGCAGGGGATCAAAAGCCGAGGCCTTACGCCATACCTGTAGATAGACATTCACCATCGCATCTTCTGCTTCGCTCGCCTCTTTGAGCAGTCGCAGTGCCATCCCGTAAACGATGCGGCTGGTTTGGCGGTAAAGATCGGCGAACGCGTCCTCATCGCCCTCAGCAACGCGCGACACGAGATCGGGATCGACCAACTCGGGCCGTCTGACCCCGACGGTAGGTGCTGGGAACAATGGGATTTCGCTGATCTGGACCTCGATCTCAAGAAGAGGAGTTGTTAGCGTTGCGGCCATCGAATTAACTCCGGTGATAGGTTGCGTCGGGTCAGGCGATCTCACCCCCACTACGTACCACTTTGATTGGTAGAAAAAGAAGGAGCAATGGTTCCCATGTCATGCCGTCGATGCCCGGTGCCGCCTTCTTCTTGATGTCGAGGAAGACGCAGCAGAGGTTATCGATGGTGAAATGGTGCAGGAGCGCCGTCAGTTTCTCTTTTCTGTTTCTGGTTGCTGCTTGACGTATGCGTGCCTGCCCCTGTGACAGGTCTCCCGGCACTGCGTCCGGTTCGTGCTTTGCAGGCCCGCATTCCTCTTGGCCCCGCCGCTTCCCTCCACCGGCTCCGCTGCCGGTTTCCCGGCTTTGTTCGTCGGCTTCGTCGGTACTATCGACGGGTCTGACCCCTCCATTCCGTTCATCATCGGCTCCAGCGTGTGCTTTCCCGATGCGGCCCTATGCGCGGCTGCATAGGGCGGAAGTGGAGGTCTCCCGGTTCCCGCGCAGAAGGTTTCCATACATGCCAAGGTCTCTGACGCCGCGGGGTGGCCCGTTCCTCACCATGGCGGTTCGTGGCCGTGTTGCCTTCTGCGGTCCTTAACGCATGGGCTCCCCGGAGAATAATATTTCGACGCTCTATCGCTTGGCCTGCACGTTCCCCTGTCAACGCTTCGCGTTCGCCCTCGCGAGCGGCCACGCATGACTCGGGGCCGATGTGGCTGGTTAGGCCTTCATCGTAGTCGACTTTCACCATTTACCTCCTGCCGGTTTTGCCGGCGCACAAGGACCCTATTTGATACGTGAGAGGATGTTGTCGGAGTACTCTCTGTGTGTTCACGAATATCGGGCACGCACTTGGGCAGAAGGTTGCCGGAGACATTAAATTTGGCCATCACCAATGAAGAGCTGGCGAATGCGGCTGCCATTACGTTGTTTGACGCAAGCCGGTTCATGAGTGATTGGCAGCGCTCCGGTGCGCTTGCGAAGACCAGTGGAAAAGTTCTTGTGCGTTCGCCGGAGTGGCTCTTTCGGGAAGTTCGAAAATAGAAACAAACGAGAACAGGTCCTCTCCTACAGATTTTCGAAGTTGCGTTTTCGCAACGACAGCCGTTCTCGCTGATGGCAAAATACTTGCTCACTGATACCACAATGTTGGGGTTTATTTTGTATCGGCTCTCTCTGTACGACACCTCGTGACCCATTGCGAGGTGGGGGGCGGCGATTTAAATCTTAAAGATATAGGAGAGCAGCATGAACATCTTTAAGAAAATTTTGGTTGTACTGGGAATCGCATTCTCACTTGGTTTACTTGCTGGGGCAGCGCACGGTCAGTCCGTCAACCAAAAGGCGATGGTCAGCTTCGAGTTCGACGACGGATTCTACTCCGGGTACAGCATCGGCGTGCCGATGTTTGAGGCGGCGGGCTACCCTGTCACAAGCTGCATCGTCACCGGGCACCTCAACACGACAGGCTATATGACAAGGCCCGAGGTTGTGGATTTGGACACACGCGAGTTCTGGGACCCGACCAAGACCAAGAAGTTGAGGCACGAAATCTGTGCTCATACCCGCAACCATCGTGACCTTGCAAGTGTAACCCTGACCCTGGCGCAGCAAAGCGATGAGATTCTCGGTGGTAAGGCTGACTTGGAAGCAATCGTGAAGCACCCGGTGAAGAACTTCGCCTATCCCTTCGGGCACCACAAGAACAGCGCCGTGGGCTACGTCATGCAGGGCTTCAACTCGGCAGGCACCGTCTACGGCACCATCGGGACTTCGTACTACGACAATGGCACGGACGCGGCGACGAATCCCTTCATCATCGGGCGCTACCCCTTTACCAAGACCACGTCAAGCTCCTACATGCACGCGGTGATCAACTATGCAATCTCCCACCAGAAATGGGTCGTCATTGTGCTGCACAGTGTGGATGACTCCTGTAATGTTCCCCCCGACCAGTGTACCAGCATCAATTCGTCACAGATCACTGACTTGATCCAGTACACCCAGAGCAAGGTCGCGGCGAACCAGATCACGGTGGTGACACGTGAGCAGGGATTGGAGACGCTGGGAATCGATCAGCTTCAGAAGTAACTACAGCGTGTTTCACAAATAGGTTCGGCCTCACAACGGGTACTTACGGGTGAGGCAGGTGAACTGGTGAGCTTCTGCCATGAAGAAGCGGCAGAAGCTGTTGACTGACGAACAATGGGAGCTGATTGAGCCGTTGCTGCCTGAACCGCGGCGGCGGCGAGACAACCGAGGCCGACCCTGGGCGCCGAACCGAGCTTGTTTCGAGGGCATCCTGCGGATTCTGCAAACCGGGGCGGCCTGGCGGTTTCTGCCCGATGAGCTTCCCTCACCCGCGACCTGCTGGCGGCGGCTGAAGCAGTGGGAAGACGAAGGCGTCTGGCTGGAAGCCTGGCGCGCCCTGCTGAGCGCACTGGACGCGGAAGGGGTGCTCAAGTGAGACGACACCTTTTTGGACGGCAGCTTTGCTCCGGCGAAAAAAGGGGCCTCGCGGTCGGTAAAACCAAGCGCGGCAAGGGCACGAAGTGATGGTACTGGTGGATGGTACTGGTCGACGGTCAAGGTCTTCCGCTGGGAGTTCGGCTGGAAAGTGTCTCTCCGGCAGAAGTTATGCTTGCGGAGGCCACACGCGCGGAAGTCCGCGTCCCGCGGCCCAAAGTTCGTCCCCGGCAAAAGCCCAAGCGGGTAATCGCTGACGCCGGCTACGACTCCGATCCGCTGCGCGAGCGACTGAAGAAGCGGGCGATTGAGCTGATTGCGCCTTACCGGAAGAACAACAAGCGACGGCGCTATGAAGATGGACGCAAAATGCGGCGTTATAAACGGCGATGGATCGTGGAGCGAACCAATGCCTGGCTTGGTCAGTTCCGGCGGTTGCTGGTTCGTCACGAGCATGCAGATGGCGGAACTTGCACACGGTGGTCTCGTCCGGCACGGGTTCGCGTCCCAGGTCGATGCCCACAAAGCCGCGCATCACGGCCGAATCATACAGCGCCTCTTCCACCGCCGGATCCGACAGGTTGAACCACTGTTGCCGGAAGTAAATGCGCAGCATCCGCTGCAGCCCCACCGGAGGCCGCCCATGGCCTGCCTTGGGATAATGAGCCTCGATCAGGCTACACAAACCACTCCACGGCACCACCTGTTCCATCTCCTCCAGAAACAAGGCCCGTTTGGTCTTCTTGCTGTAGCGCTCAAAGCCGTTCGCCATCGCCAGTGTCCTTTGCTTCATGATGGCCTGACTTTAACCAATACCCGCTGTGGAAGGGAGAGCTTAATCAGAGTCTCCCTAGATGTCAGAGGCTGCAGCGAGTAACCGCGGCCATTGTTTAGGGCACGGCGTCACAGGGAAGGGATCTAGGGCCATAGGCGCTGAGCGCTCCCTTTTCGGAGATTTTCAGGTGGTCAGGGGTGCGGGCGTTGCGTCAAGGTGGTGGCCGAAATCTGCCCATCGCGGCTCGGCGTCGCCTGGCGCTGCAACGAGCCCTAACGGAACAGGCTCACACGCGGCTTTCCACGGGCGCACGCAGAGCCGAGCTACTTGGGAGCCTCGCTTTTCAAAATCCCCCACCATCCGCTGAAACGCCTTCTGATACGAATCGTGGTCTTTCCAGTTGCTGAAGTCGGGGATGAAGTACTCGCGTACCTCACGTGCTGAATCCTTGCCCCGGTCAGCGTCGAAACACTCCCAGTCCCTGATCACCGGGTCGTACGGTACCAGCGCCACGGGGAACAACATCTGGCGCTTCTCCTGTGCCTCGCACTTCCGGGCCTTGGCAATCTCGGTCTGCACCCAGTCGCTACACATGCTGTGTTCCGACAAAATCAGCAGCAGCTTGTCATGCAGGCGGATGGCCTCGTCAATCTGCTCGTGGATTTTCCGCCCGCCCTTGATGTCGTGGGGAGCGAACCAACAGCGCACACCCATAGACTGCAGGTCGGAATG
>Ga0306920_100005808_pt1 | contig 15994 bp, 9 predicted proteins | sample flu12Cox44000170_FD_204666 | JGI IMG/M metagenome (GOLD analysis project Ga0306920, IMG submission 204666) | Lab enrichment of tropical soil microbial communities from Luquillo Experimental Forest, Puerto Rico - flux4day.12C.oxic.44.000.170 (v2)... | ecosystem: Environmental > Terrestrial >... | reverse complement strand
TGGACCTGCTGGCCGACCTCGACGGGTACCACCTGTAGAACGCCTTCGATGCCCGCGCGAACGTGGAGAGCGTCGAGCTCGCTGCGACGGAGGTTGTAGAGGGCCCGCTGCTGATCGACGTGCGCCTGCTGAACGAGAAGGCGAGTCGCGACGGAATCAGCCGCGTTCTTGGTTCGTTCGTCCTCGAGTTGCGCGCGGACGCCGAGCTGTTCCGCTTTCACGCCCGAAAGCTTTTCGGTAACTTCCGCGCCGATTCCCTCGGCGCGAAGCTTTGCATCGACTTCGTGCTGAAGCTTGGCCTGTTCATAATCGCTGTGCACCGCGGCGGCGGCGGCCTTTTGGTTGAGCAGCTCGCTGTTGAGCTGTACCTTCAGGTTCTGGTAGTCGGCTTCCGCGGCCTTGAGCTGGTATTCGGCGTCGAGAGTGTCGCGCTGTAAGGATGGGTCAGAAAGCTCCAGGATGATGCTGTTCGGCTTCACCAGGGCTCCGGGCTTCAAGACGATGCGGTCCACGCGGGAATCGGTTTGTGCGGGAATCCAGCGAATGTCCTCGGGAACCAGTGTTCCAATACCGTGGACATCGCGAAGCATGGTGCCGCGCTTCACTTCACCGGTCCAGATGGTGGAGCGATCGACGGAAGGCCCGGCGGGGCGCAGGCGGGAGACGGCGATGCTGGTGCCACCGAGAAACAGCAAAGCGACGCCGGTGTACAGGCTCCTTTTGATCTTTCTGGCTCGTGAAGTGTCAGGCTTTTGGATATCCATCGTCAGGTCCTCTTACTCGTACCGCAGGGCAATGATCGGATCGACATGCATGGCCCTGCGCGCCGGGACGTAGCAGGCGAACAACACGACGCCGGCCACCAGGATGGCCACCGCGGCGAACGTCGCCGGATCGGTTGCGCTCACGCCGTAAAGCTGGCTCGACAGAATCCGCATCAACACGACCGCTCCGAAGATTCCGAGCAAAATGCCGAGCAGCGAGAATTTACCGCCTTCCTTCATGACCGACCAGAGCACCTGGTTCTGCTGAGCGCCGAGCGCCATGCGCACGCCGAGCTCACGGGTGCGACTCGAGACGAGGAACGAGAGAACGCCGTAGATCCCAATGATGCCCAGCGTGAAGGCCAGGCCTGCAAAAACCGAAAAGAGCAGAGCGGTGGAGCGAGGCGAAGCTACCGAATCGGAGACGATGTCGCTCATGGTTTTCAATTCTCCGACAGGAACTTCGGGGTCCACCCCGGCGATGGCCGAGCGCACGGCCGAGGCGAGATGCGTCGGGTCGGAGAACGAGCGAACCACGACGGTCATAGCATCCGGCATGCGACCGTCTTCGAGCGTCGCTCGAGAGTTGTACGGGATGTAAGCGCTGCCATCGATCCAATTGGGGGCGTTGCTCTGGAGGTCGTAGGCGCGCACACCCGCGACCACACCGACGACGGTGCGCCAGTTCGGCTCGTTAAGCAGGCGGATGTGTTTGCCGACTGCGTCCTGATTGGGCCAGAAACGCTCGGCGGTTTCCGCGGCGACGACGGTTACCGGTGCGCCGGTGAGGTCAGCGTCGTCGAAGGACCTGCCGGCTAGCACCCGAACCCGCATGACTCGAAAATAATCGGGACTGATCGTGTGCATCCAGAATAGCGGCGCGGCCTGACCGGAAGGAGGCGTGAAGCCCTCGACCTCGAAAGAGCGCTTGGCAACGCGGCCGTTGAGGGGGAGCGTGTTGACGAGCGCGGCTCCGGCAACGCCGGGCAGGGCTGCGACCTGATTTAGGACGGTGCGATAGAAGGCCAGGCAGCGCTGCGGGTCGCCGCAGAAGGACTGGTTCGGACTGACGCGCGCGGTAAGCAGATGTTCCGGCTGGAAACCGGGATTCACATGGGAAAGCGCCCAGAAACTGCGGATGAGCAGCGTAGCTGCGATCACCAGGAGCACGGCGGACGCGACTTCGCCGCTCACCAGGACGCTACGAAAACGGCGCGAGACTGGTAAGGAGGCGTTGCGGACGCCCGAGCGGAGCGCTTCGTTAGGAGCGGCCTCAGAGGATTGCAAGGCGGGGACCAGGCCGGAGACCAGGCCGGTGAGAACGGCCAGAGCGCCGGTAAAGACCAGAACACGCCAGTCCATGTGGGCGTCGGCGATACGGGGTGTGTCGGCGGGGAGCACGGCTTTGAGCAACACGATCCCTTTGCTGGCCAAGACCAGGCCCAAGAGAGCGCCGACAGCAGCGAGCAAAACACTCTCTGTGAGTAGTTGGCGCACGATACGCCGCTTGGCGGCGCCGACCGCCGCGCGAACCGCGAGCTCTTTTTCGCGGGTGGCAGCGCGTGCGAGCCCCAGGTTGGCGACGTTGGCACAGGCGATCAGGACCACCAGGATCACCGCTCCGAGCAACAGCAGCAGGCGAAGCCGAACGTCCCCGAGCAAGCCGGTTTGCAGGGGAACGACGCTGACATCGGCATTCCAGCTTGCCGGCATGGGCCAGGGAAACAGTCCGCTCACCCGCGATTGGAAGAGCCGGATCTCCGTTCGCGCCTGCGCCACGGTTGCGCCGGGACGGAGGCGGCCCAGCACGGGCATGAAGTCATCAGCCCAGTACAACACGCTGTTGCGCGGATCGTTGTGAAGGGGAATCCATACTTGCGTTTTGGGAGATGGAAAGCGGAAGGTGGCCGGCATTACGCCGACCACTTGGCGGTTGACGCCTTCGAGCTGGATGGAGCGGCCGATGACGTTGCTATCGCCGCCGAACCGCTGTTCCCAAAGGGCGTGGCTTAAGATGACGTAGCTGTCCTGGCCCGCAGTGTCCTCACCTCGATAAAAGACGCGGCCGAGTTCGGGCCGCACATTTAGAATGGAGAACAGTTCGGCGGAAACCAGCGTTGCCGTAAGCCGAACGGGCTCGCCTTGCCCAATGAGGTTGTACTCGTGGCCTTCGTAATAGGCGGCGACCTCCATGGAGCGGATCTGCTCACGCATGGCGACCAAGCCGCCTTTTGGGTAGGTGCCGGTGATGCTCATGAGCTGCTGCGCATGGGGGTACGGCAGGGATTCGAGCAGGATTCCGTTGACCAGGCTGAAGATGGCTGTATTCGCGCCGATGCCTAGGGCGAGAGTGAGCACAGCGATAGCCGTAAAGCCGGGCTTTTTGCCGAGGATGCGGATGGCAAAACGCAAATCCTGCAGCACAGCGGCGATGCCGGGGACTCCGCGGGTGTCGCGCTGGCGCTCTTTGGTCTGGGTTTCGCCGCCGAGCTGGAGGAGAGCCTGACGGCGGGCTTCCGAAACCGACATGCCCCGAGCCAGGTGTTCCTCAACCGCCAGCTGCAGATGGGAGGCTATTTCGTCGTCGAGCTCGCGATCAACCTGCGGCGTTTGGAACAGTGTCAGGAAGCGGTGAACGGATTGTCGCAGCAAGTCGATCATGGTCGGCTCACTCATATCGCAGGGCCACGGTCGGCGGAACGCGTGTCGCGCGACGCGCCGGGATGTAGCAGGCAATCAACGCTACCACGACCAGAAGTGTTGAGACGCCGAGGAGGGTCAACGGGTCCAGTGGACGGACGTCGAACAACAGGGGAGCGCGCGCGTCGACGGGTAGGCCCGAGAGCAGCCGGGTGATTAGGAATGCGCCGACCAAGCCCACCGCGACGCCGATCGCGGTCAGCCGCAACCCGTGTTTGACCACCATGCGAGTAACCGATTGGCGATCTGCACCGAGAGCCATGCGGATGCCTATCTCGTGCGTTCTTTCGGTCACGGCGTAGGAGATGACGCTATAGATGCCGACTGCGGCCAGCAGCAGCGCCAGCGCCGCAAAGGATCCGAGCAGAAACATCACGGTCTGATTCGGCCGCACCCTGCGGGCGACGATTTCGCTCAGGGAAGCTACGTCGGCAACGGGCACTTCCTTGTCCAGGTTCGCGACCTCCTCGCGGATGGCTCGAACGATCGCCGAGGGGTTCGCGGTGGTGCGCAACACGATGTGCCGAGGATGGAGAATCCACGGGAATTGCGTGTAGGGAACATAGATCTCGGGGACAAAGGGCGCGACCTGCCCCTGGCTTTTCACGTTCCCAACCACGCCCACCACCGACAGCCAAGGAAGGTTCTTGTCATCGGGGTCAGAACCGATCTTGAGGCGTTTTCCAATGGGATTCTGCCCGGGCCAGTATTTGTCGGCCAGCGACAGGCTGACAATGGCTCGAGGTTCCGCGGTCGCGTTGTCGTTTTCTGAAAATGGCCGGCCGGCGCGCAGCGGGATACCCAAGGTTCGGAAATAATCGGGCCCGACGACGACGTAGTTGGCATCGGGTACTTCCCCCGCGGGCGGACGGGGGTTGTCCGCGGAAACGAAATCCCACCCTGCCCAGTCGTCCATCGGGACACCCCGCGCGACGCTGGCCGCCTCGACTCCCGGGAGAGCTTGCACACGGGCGATCAATTGTTGGTAGAAGCGGGCCTGCTTTTGCTGGTCCCGGTCATACTGCGGGCCTTGCAGCGGCACTTTCATGGCCAGCACGCCTGCGGGGTTGAATCCGAGCTCGACGCGGGCGAGGTGAACGAGGGTGTGAATCATCAGGCCTGCGCCGAACAAGAGCGTCAAGGCCAGGGCAAACTCGCTGACGACCAGCACATCCCGCAGGACTTTGCGTTTCGCACCTTTGTCAGAGCCGCGGCCACCCTCTTTCAGGGTCTCGTTCAAGTTGGTTTTCGATGCTTCGAGCGCCGGAACCATTCCAAAGGAGATGCCCGTGGCCAGGGCCACGGCAGCGGCAAACAGAAGCACCACCACATTGATACCGGCTCTTGAGATGCCGAGCGTTTCCGGAGGAAACATCCTGGTCAGGATTCCCGAAGCCCAAGCGGCGAGAAGGAGCCCCAGCGCCCCACCCAGGAAGGAAACCAGGGTGCTTTCGATCAGCAGCTGGCGGACGATTCGCCCGCGCCCGGCGCCCAGCGCGGCGCGCACGGCGATTTCGCGTTCCCGCTTTGTGGCGCGCACCAGGAGCAGGTTTGCGACATTGGCGCAAGCAATGAGCAGCACCAGTCCCACTGCGCAAAGCAAGACTAGGAGCGCGGGGCGGGCCTGCTCGACGACTTGATCGTGCAATTGAACGAGCGCCACTTGCCAACCTCTGGAGTCGGGGTACTGCTCCTCGATCCCGCGAGCGATAACGTCCATTTCCGCCTGGGCCTCGGCCACAGTGACCCGCGGTTTGAGCTTGCCGATCGCGCTGTAGTTGTGAAATTCGCGACCTTCGTCGTGAAGATCAAGGCCCGAAACCCACAAGCGAGAACGCCCCGCAAAGGAAGCCGAATAGTCGTTAGAGAAGCTGGCGGGGAGGATTCCGACCACGTTGACGGGCTGGCCATCTATGGTAATGGGCTTGCCCACGATTCCCGGATCGGCGCCGTACCGTTCCTGCCAAAGTCCATAGCTCAAAATGACTCCGGCATTTCCTTTTTTTTCCATTTCCGGAAGGAACAACCCGCCGCGGAACGGCTGAACTCCCAGCAAGGAGAATAGATTGGTAGTGACGCGCTCGCCGCTGACTTCCTCGGGATGGCTGTCTCCGGTCAGGTCGAAAGAGTCGGACTCGAAGGCCGCGAGGTCGCTGAAGACGTGGTTTTGCTTTTGCCAGTCGAGAAAATTGGCGGCCGAAACGTTATTTTCGTACCAGCCGCGGTGCGGGTTTTGCTCCCAGACTATGACTAGACGGCCAGCGTCGCGGTAAGGCAAGGGCTGCAGCAAAACGACGCTGACCACTGAGAAAATCGCCGTGTTGGCCCCGATGCCGAGGGCCAGCATGAGCACGGCCATCACGGTAAAGGCGCGATCCCGAAGCAGCAGGCGAGCGCCGAAGCGCAGATCCCGCAGTGCGGATTCGAGCCTCGGGAAGGCGCGGGCTTCCCGCTGGCTTTCCCGCGCTTGCTGCGTACCGCCGAAATGGAGGAGGGCTTGCCGGCGGGCCTCGTCGGGGGACAGCCCGCGCTCGAGATTTTCTGCAACGGCGAATTCGAGATGGGAGGTCATCTCCGCATCGAGTTCGCGGTCGAGTGCCGGGGCTCGGAAGAGCGCGCGGAAACGTGCGGCAGTTTGGCGCAGCCAGGCCATCATTCGTCAGTGCTTTCAGAACCCAAAGCCAGGACGCGGCCCATCACTCCGGCCAGTCGCTGCCAGTAAGCGGCATCCTGCGAGAGCTGCTTGCGGCCGCGTTTGGTGATGGAATAAAACTTGGCTTTCCGATTGTTGTCGGAGGTGCCCCAGGCGGCGGAGATCCAACCCTGCTGCTGGAGGCGGACCAGCGAAGCGTAGATGGTGCCCTGGTTGAGGAGCACGGCGTCGCCGCTGACCTGCTCGATGCGGCGCGCAATGCCGTAACCGTGCAGCGAGCCCATGGCGGCGAGGGTTTGCAGGACCATGAGGTCGAGGGTTCCCTGCAGCAGGTCGAGTTTAGATTCAGGCATTGCGGTGCTCTCCTGTGTGATGACCACAGAAGGGTAACACATTTCTGTGGGAAGGCCACAGGAAACCTGTTGCCATCCCACAGGTAGGGACGAACGCGGGGCGGAAAAGGTTCGACGGCGCCCTACACTTTGTTATTGGTAGCGCAGGGCGGTCATGGGGTCGACCTTGGCGGCGCGGCGGGCGGGAAGCCAGCAGGCGGCCAAAACCGCCAGGAGCAGCAGCAGAGCGACCCCACAGAAGGTAACCGGATCGAGCGGGCTGACCTCGAACAGCAGGGATGCGATCGAGCGCGTGAGGGCCAGAGAAGCCAGGATGCCGAGCACAATACCTATGCCGGCGGCAGCCATCCCCTGCTTCAGGATCATATTCAGGATCTGCTCTGCAGAAGCGCCCACGGCAGTGCGCACGCCAATTTCGCGGGTGCGCTGCGCTACCGAATAGGCGTTCACCCCATAGATCCCGGCCATGGCCAGCAAGAGAGCCGCGGCAGAGAAAATGGCCACCAGGGTCAGACTAAAGCGTCTGGATTCGAAAGAGTCCGAATAAATTCGAGAAAGGGAGCTGAAACGCGGGGCCAGTTGAGGGTCCAGGCCACGGACGATCTCACGGGCGGCGGAAAACACCGCAGCGGGAGGCCGCGAAGTGTGCATGACGAAGCTGAAATGGCGCACCGCCTTGGGCCGCTGCCGGTAATCGACATAGACGGCGGGGCGCGGGGAGGTCTCAAGAGAGGCCTCGCGGATGTCGCCAACGATTCCTACGATCGAAAGCAGGCGCGGATCGCCGTCCATGTTGCCGAATTCGATGGTCTGGCCGAGAGGATCCTGATTGGGCCATTTTTCGCGGGCCAGAGACTCGCTGATCACCGCCACGTGCTGAGTATCCGGGCTGTCGCGCTCTGCAAAGACACGCCCGCGCAGAAGGGGAATCCCGAGGGTCTCGAAAAAGTCCGCCGAGACAACGCGAAAATCCGCATCCCCCAGGCGTTCGCGGTCATGGAAGAGATCGTCGAAGAAACTGCTGAATTCCTTGAGCAGAGCCGGATCGGTCTCGAGCGATCCATTCACAGAGCGGCCAATGAGGTCCTGCATGCGCGGTGAAATCTGGCTCGGGCTCATCACCGCGAAATAGCCATCCGGGCTCCCGCCGGGAAGCAAGGGTAGGATCGCAGCGCCGCCGACTTTTTCTACGCCCGGGACGGCGCGCAGGCGCTGAAACAGTTCGTCCAGCAGTTCGACCCGGAGGGGCATCTGGGGCTGGTCCGGAAGGTCGAGTTCCATGGTTAGGACCCTCTCCGTTCGGAAGCCGGGGTCCACGGAAAGGACCCGAAGCAGGCTGCGGCCCATAAGGCCGGTGCCAACCAGCAATACCACGGCGGTGACCAGCTGGCCCGCGATCATCGCACGGAGCAACAACTGTTGGCGGGGCCCGTTCCCCTGCAGCCGGTGGCCTTCGTTTAAAACGCCTTGCGGGCCTGCCGCGGAGGACTTCCAGGCGCAGATGATGCCCAAGCCAGTGGCGATCAGCACCGCCACCCCCAGGGAGAAAAGCAACACGGGAAGATTGATCGAGACATTTTCGAGGCGCGGCAAGCCGACCGGAGCGATGCTCAAAAGCGCGTCCAGTCCCCAGAATGCGACGAAAATCCCGAGCGTTCCGCCGAGCAGCGATAACAGGAGTGCCTCGGTGAGGAACTGGCGGACCAGCCGCGCGCCGCCTGCGCCGAGGGACGCACGCAGGGACAGCTCACGGTCGCGCGCGGCAGCTTGCGCGAGCATCAGGTTCACCACGTTGGCGCAGGCGATGAGCAGAAAAAACATCGAGGCCATCAGCAGGACGACCAGAGCGAGATGCACATTTCCTGTCATAGCACTTTGTAGGGGCTCGATCGCAACATCGGTCATGGCAGTGTCCTGGCCGTACTGCTGCTTCAGACGCCGTGCCAGGGTGGAAAGCTCGGAACGCGATTGCCTGACGCTGAGGCCGTCGGCGAGCCTTGCGATGACCGGCCAGTTGTGCGCGGACCGGGAGGGAAAACGTTCGTAGACTTCGCGCGGTATCCAGATATCCGCGCTCTCAGGGAAACTAAAACCGGGAGGCATAATTCCGACAACGGAAGCTGACCGCCCACCGATTTGCAAGCGAAGCGAGGAAAGGTCGGACTGGCCACCCAAGGTTTGTTTCCAGTAGGCGTAACTCACCAGCGCCACCACCGCTGCATTGAGTTGCTGCTCTTCGTGGACGAAGCCGCGACCCTTGAAAGGTTCCACGCCGATCACCCGGAAGAAATCGCGGGATACCGAGGAAACCCCGATGTGCGTCGCGGACTGGCCGAAGGACACGGTCTGCGGCAGCATGTTAAATTCGGCGACCGCCTGGAGGGTACGACTCTGTGCCTGGACGTCCTCAAAATTGGGATCGGAGAAGTTGGGGTGCCCGCCATTTTCGTTGACTTCCCAGAGACGCACAATCTGTTGTGGCTTCGGATAAGGCAGCGGACGAAGCAGCACTCCATAAAACACGCTGAATATGGCGGTGTTGGCGCCGATGCCGAGGGCCAGAGTGAGAATGGCCACAGCAGTAAAGCCAGGGTTCTTGCGCAGGGTACGAACGGAGAAGCGAAGGTCTTGCCAGATGGACTCGAAGAAGGGGAGGCCGCGGCGATCGCGGTAACCTTCTTTGGTTTGCTCGAGGCCGCCCAGTTTAAGGAGGGCGTTACGGCGGGCGTCGGCCGGCGACATACCAGCGGCCAAGTTGTCTGCGACGTGCATTTCGAGATGGGCGGCGAGCTCGTCGTCGAGATCGTGATCGAGGCGTTCTTTCGCGAAGGAGTTACGGAAGCGCAGAAGCGTTGCGCGCAGAAAACTCATGACGCGCGCTCCTTGGAAACGAGGAATCTCTCGAGGATCGCGGTGGTCTGTTCCCATTCGCGGGTCTCTTTTTCAAGTTGTTTGCGGCCGGCGCGGGTAAGTTTGTAGAAGCGGGCTTTACGGTTGTTGTCGGAAACGCCCCATTCCGAGGAGATGAACCCTTCCTGTTCGAGCTTGAGGAGGGCGGGGTAGAGAGTGCCGTAGTTTACCGACAGCTGGTCACCGCTGATCTGCTCGATGCGGCGGGCGATGCCATAACCGTGAAGGATGCCCATAGAGTGCAAGGTCTTCAAGATCATCAGCGCCAGCGTGCCTTGCCACACATCCTTCCGTTCACCCATGCTTCGCTCCTATGGCTAAACAATAGGAGCGTAGGCGTTCTCCTATGGGAAAGCAATAGAAAAATGCAGCGTCCGGGGACGCTGGGCTTGACTGGCAGCGCAATCAAGGCTTCAGAATGTCGCGGAAAGCTATATGGAAGGTTGACTACAAAACGCAGGATGCGCCCGCGGGAGGAGCGAGGCGCATCCTGCTAAAACCTCCGGCCGCACTATCGGGCTGGCTCGGGTAGCGGCGATTAGGAACCCCGCGAATCGCCACTAACCGCGCCTGGCTTTCTGTGCGCTACGGGTCTTGCCGGAGATTCGTCGGTTCCCTCAGAGCAACCTCAGCGTCCAAGCAGCTTGGGCCAGAAGGAACCAAACTCCGCACTACCTATACCGACCGGCGGGGCGACGCGGACTAGGGCGTTACTGGTTGTGGGTCGTCACCGCCGCCTGCCGTCGGTAAGGGCAAAATCGAATGTCTTATCGGAGACACGCGCGGTGGATTGTCCGCACGTTCCAGGCCCTATAGACGGCTTAAGCAGCGAAATAAAGGGGTTAGGGGTGGCAATGTCCTCAGATGCTCCGAATTGCCCTCTTATGCCCTTCTCTCTAAGTCCGAAGTTTTGCGCTCGAACCCGTCCGAGGGGCTTTACCAGACCGCAAGAAAGCCTCGTGCTTGGAACACTCCTGCGCACAATAGGTAGCAACCGACTTGGATCGGGACGAATTGGTGACAGCTATGCGGCGATCAGCTGGCCAGAGGTTGCTTGGGGGCACTGTTCGCAGGCTAGTTCCGGTACTCAACATGACGACAAAAAATCCGCGTGGCAGTGAGCCGCGGACTCTCTTGGTTCGAGGATGCTGGGGCGAATCTTGTAGTGTGTATAATCGCAGACCAATATGACACTTAGCGTTGGTTCAAAGCTGGGTCCCTACGAAATTGTGGAGCCGATCGGCGCCGGCGGGATGGGCGAGGTTTATCGAGCCCGCGACGCCCGCCTGGGGCGCGAAGTCGCAGTCAAGGTGCTGCCGGCAGCGCTTTCGCGCGATGCGGATCGGCTGAAGCGGTTCGAACAGGAAGCCCGGGCGGCGAGCGCGCTGAACCACCCTAACATTCTGTCGGTATTTGATATTGGAACGCACGAAGGTGCGCCCTTCCTGGTGATGGAGCTGCTCGAGGGCGAGACGCTGCGCGAGCGGTTGACCAATACGGCCGCGCGAAAAAGTAAATCGCGGCCCGCAAGCCAGGCGCCTTCGAGTACTGGGTCTTTGGGCGAAGTCCCGGCTGCCGGATCCGGCGGCGTTACGCCTGACGTCGTCGCAAAAGGCCAGACCGGAATCGTGCTTCCCACGCGAAAAATTATCGACTACGGAATGCAGATAGCACACGGTCTGTCGGCGGCGCACGAAAAAGGGATCGTGCATCGCGACCTGAAGCCCGAGAACATCTTTTTGACGCGCGATGGTCGTGTGAAGATCCTCGATTTTGGATTGGCAAAGCTAACCGCACCGCAGGTTGTGGCGCAATCCGACGGCGAGACCGTTTCATTGGCCACCGACCCTAATGTGGTGATGGGCACAGTGGGTTACATGTCGCCCGAGCAGGTGCGTGGGCAGGCCGCCGACCACCGCTCGGACATTTTCTCTTTTGGAGCGATTTTGTACGAGATGCTGACCGGAAAGCGGGCATTCCATCGCACCTCAAGTGTGGAAACGATGTCGGCGATTTTGAAAGAGGAGCCGGAAGAGATTACAGCCGCCAATCGCAGTGTGTCCCCGGCGTTCGAGCGCGTCGTGAGTCACTGCCTGGAGAAGGACCCAAGGAACCGGTTCCAATCGGCGAGAGATTTGGCCTTTGCCCTGGAAGCGATTTCAGGAGTTTCTGGCGCCACGGGAGCGCAAGCCGCGCTAACGGAGAAAGCGTCAGGCGCTCAGAGACGCTGGCGGATCATTGCACTGGCGGGAGCGGCGTCGGCGCTGCTCCTCGCGGGCGGCACGTACTTTGTCGGGCGTGGAGCGGGAGCAACGAAGCCGCTGAGATTTCAACGGCTCACATTCCGTCGCGGCAGCCCGGGAGCCGCGCATTTCGCGCCGGACGGCCAGACGATTGTCTATTCGGCGCAGTGGGAGGGGCAAGAGCCGGAACTGTATTCCGTTCGCCTAGGCGGAGCGGAATCCCGTTCTTTGGGCTTGCCTCCGAACACCGACATTATGGCGATTTCGTCTACCGGAGAGGCGGCGGTACTGCTCGAAACGCGGCGGTCAAATGCTTTCCAGAGGCAAGGTACTCTGGCGGAGATGCAGTTGGGCGGCGGAGCTCCGAGGGAGCTGCTCAAGGACGTCACGCAGGCAGACTGGTCGCCGGACGGCAAGAACTTGCTGGCGGTGCGCATGGACAACGGCAAGGCGATTCTCGAGTATCCGATCGGGAAGAAGATTTTGGAAATGGAGGGCTGGATTAGCAGCCCGCGTCTGTCGTCGGACGGAAAACAGATCGCATATATACAGCACCCGATCCCGGGCGACGACATGGGCAGCGTTACATTGGCGGATTTATCCGGAAAAACCAGAGTGCTGACCAAGACCTGGACCAGCGCCCGGGGAATGGCATGGTCGCCCGACGAATCAGAGATATGGTTCACGGCGAGCGATACGGGATCAAGCCGGTGGCTGTACGCAGTGACGACCGACGGGCACGTGCGCGTTCTCGCCGGGGTGCCCGGGGAATTGACGCTCTACGACGCGGCCAAAGGCGGCCGAGCACTTCTGACTGAAGAGAGCGAGCGCGTGGAGATGGCCGCGGTTTCAACCGTGCTGCCGGATGAAAAGGAGCTGAGTTGGCTCGACTGGTCGCTGTTCACGGACCTTTCCCCGGACGGAAAGACGGCTTTGTTTTCTGAGGCCGGAGAGGGAGGCGGGCCCAAGTATTCCGTATATCTGCGGAAAGTAGACGGATCGGCGGCGGTGAGGCTTGGAGAGGGGGCCGCTTCCGCGCTCTCTCCCGATGGGGAGTGGGCGGCTGCCTTCGACACACACCGCGAGCCTCCGATACCCATCTTTGTTCTGCCGACTGGAGCCGGGCAGGTGCGGCAACTGACGAGCGACAAACTCGACTGCCGTGGCGTGGCATGGCTGCCCGACGGTAAGAGCCTGCTGGTAACCGCGCGAGAATCAGGGAAGGCCACGCGCGTCTACTTGCAGCCCCTCGAAGGCGGCGAGGCGCGAGCTCTTACACCGGAAGGCTACACGGCGGGGAAGAATCTGGTTACACCGGACGGCAAGTGGTTCGTGGCGCGCCGGGCCGCCGATGGCAAGAGGCAGCTGTTGCCGATAGCCGGAGGAGAGGCCGGCAAAGAGATTCCGGGCATCGAGCCGAAAGACTCTTTGATCCGGTGGGCGGCCGATGGACGGTCGGTTTTTGCCTACCAGGCAGCCGACCGCAAGACCATGCTCATTTCGCGCATCGATACGACGACAGGAAGGCGCGAGACGGTGAAGGAATGGATGCCTGCGGACCGCGCCGGCGTGACTGCCTATGACGCTGCCGGAATCTCGGCCGACGGTAAAACGATCGTGTACAGCTACAACCGGGTTGTGGGTGACCTGTATTTGGTAGAGGGACTGAAGTGACGCGATGTGCGTCGGTAGCGATCCGTCAACGGGATGTCGCGGGGGAAGGAATGCGCTTAGTCCCGCCAAGCTCGGCTTCGACATCGGCAATGTTGCGCTTGGCGAAGTAGTCGAAGAATTGCCAGGAGCCGTATTTTTGTTTGACCTGTGGGAGGACGGCGTCGGTGAGGGAGGCGCCGGTTTTTCCGCTCTTTCTTGCCGCCCCGACCCAATCGCGTAGATCGGAAAGGTAGCCGCGGAATGCGGCGATATCCGCGCTGCTGCCGGTGTCGCCATGGCCAGGCACGAAAGTGATCGGCGATTCAGCCGAGAATTTGCCGAACGTCAGAAGAGTTTCCATCCAGGGGAGGGTGGAGGCGTCGATCAGGTTGGGAAGAGTTTGCCTCCAAAAGAGATCGCCGCAAAAAACAACAGCGGTCTTTTCCTGCTGAACGATCACGATGGAGTCACCACCCGTGTGACCCGGGTAATATTCGACACGCACGGGGACCGCGCCGATGCGCAACTCCACAGCGGACTCGTAAAGAACCTCGGGAGCAGCCAGACTTTCTACTTCGGATTTCTGTTCGGGCTTGATGTCTTTGCCGAAGAATTTGAGATTTTCGGTGTGAATCCAGGACAAAACGTTGCGATGGGCGACGATGACGGCGCCTTCTTTGGCAAAGACGGCATTACCTGCAACGTGATCGAGATGGTAATGGGTATTGACGACGAACTTGATGGGGAGCTTTGTCAGCATGCGAATTTCGCCGAGAAGCGCCTGAGCGGCGCGAGCATTTTCGAACGTGTCGACCACTAGCACGGCGTCGTCGCCAATGATGAAGCCCGCATTGGCGCCCGCGTCCCCTTGGGAGTTGTCAATGGCGGCATAGATGCCATGGCCGAGAGGCTTAAGAGTGAAGGGAAGAGCGGCGCTGGTCGAAGCCGGAGCTTGCGCAAGCGCCGGAGAGAACATAGGAGCGATGAGCAGGGCGAGGAGTAGAGTTCGCATGGTCAGACATCTTAGCGCATCGGCGTTGTGGACCCGGCAGCGAAATGCTGGAACATTCGTGAAAAACGGCCGCAGCCGGCTGGGCACGGTCACCGGCCCGCCTCCATCGTTTCGGCGATCTCCAGGATGTTGACGACAGAATTCCAGTTGCGGGCGGTGCCAGGAGTCCTGAGAGCTTTGTCCACACGACCCCAAGGCAGCTTGGACTTGCCGGCGCCATCGGGGAAGTAGATGAACAGTTCGCGGTTAATGAGGTGCAACTCTTCCGGTTGGATGGCGAGTGCGCGAAGATTTTCTTGAGCGTCTTTCGCGGGATCGCCCGCCAGAAAAAAGACGTGGAGCTTGCCCGGTTCGATTTGGGGGCGGCCGGCGAAGGGGTTCCGGGCGACGACGGCGCGCAATTCTGCGGTGCTGCGCAGAATCACCTCCGGACAGCAGCCGAACTTCTTTTCGATGGCCTTCTGGATCTGGTTGGCGATGAGACGGAGGTCGCGTTTGCTGCTCTTGAAGATGACATTGCCGCTCTGCACGTAGGTTTGTGGGTCCTGGAATTTCAGGGATGCGTAAAGGGCGCGCAGGGCGTCCATTTTGATCTTTGCATGGCCGCCGACGTTGATTGCGCGCAGAAAAGAGATGAGCACTGGCATGCCCGGAGCCCAGCAAACCGGGCGCTGACCTCCACCCAGTCCGCGAGAAGGGTACTACGGTTACAAAAAAAGTGAAAAGTGAAAAGCCGCGGCTGCGCTCGCGGACGGTCGCGCAAGGGAAGGGCGGCTGCAGCGCACAGATTTTTCAGGGCTGCCCGGACGCGCAACGAAGGACAGGGCCATGCCAGCCGTGATCGGCTAAGCGCTGCTGGGAAGTTTCAGGTTAGCAGGTTTTTGTAGAGGGCCATCCCTACGGCGGCGTCGATGTTGAGCTTTCCTAGGCGAGAGACTTCCCGGTGAGTCCTGATGCCGCCTGCAGCGATGATGGGATGCCTGGTCGCCGCGCGCAGGTTTGCGAAATAAGCGAGATTGGCTCCGGAGAGGGTGCCTTCGCGGTCCACATCCGTGCAGAGAAAGGCAGAGCACAAGGGCTCCAGGCGAGACATCACTTCCGATGGATGAAAGGCGACGGATCTGCGCCAGCCGTGTATGGCGATTTTGCCACGATAGGTGTCGAGCGCGATCACAATCCGCGTACGGGGCACGGCACGGCTGAGTGCGCGAAGGAAACGGAGATTGAGACGGCCACCGGAAAACACGGCGCTGCCGATGATGATCTGCGTTGCGCCGCAGCGGATCAGTCGCCTTGCGCGAGCGATGGTCCGCACTCCTCCGCCAACACGGAGTTTCATCCGGTACTTGCGGCGGGCGCGGGTTGCGAGCGCCTCCACCAGCGTGTTGTTGTCGCCTTTGTCCATGGCAGCGTCGAGGTCGATGATGTGCAGCCAGGAATAGTGTGCGAATTTGTCCAGCTGCGCGAAGACATCGGGCACGGCGAGCTCGCGACGTCGCCCGCGAACCAGCTGGACGGCTTGGCCGGACTGCAGGTCGATGCAGGGGATCAGCAAGGGAAGCGGACCTCGATGCCGTTGTTGCGCAGGAACTCCTTGAGCCCGCGAATGGACTGTGTGTTGTCGTGAAAGATCGAGGCCGCGAGGGCGGCGTCGGCCGCGCCTTCGGAAAACACTTGCGCAAAATGACCAGGCGTTTTGGCGCCGC
>Ga0306920_100005805_pt1 | contig 16002 bp, 10 predicted proteins | sample flu12Cox44000170_FD_204666 | JGI IMG/M metagenome (GOLD analysis project Ga0306920, IMG submission 204666) | Lab enrichment of tropical soil microbial communities from Luquillo Experimental Forest, Puerto Rico - flux4day.12C.oxic.44.000.170 (v2)... | ecosystem: Environmental > Terrestrial >... | reverse complement strand
TATCACGTTCCATTCGAAGAGCGGACCGCTGACCGTGACGCGCGACGGCACGCGGCTCGCGCTCGATTTTCCCGCGCGCCCGGCGGCGCCACGCGAGGCGCCGGCCGGCCTCGTGAAAGCGCTCGGCGCGGCGCCGCGCGAAGTGCTGGGCGCGAGCGACCTGCTCTGCGTGTTCGACAGCGAGCGCGACGTGCGCGCAATCGCGCCCGACTTCGCGGCACTCGGCGCGGTCGACCTCTTCGCCGTGATCGTGACCGCACCCGGTGACGACGCGGACTTCGTCTCGCGCTTCTTCGCGCCGCGCGCCGGCGTGCCCGAGGATCCGGTCACCGGCCGCGCGCACTGCACGCTCGTTCCGTACTGGGCGCGCCGGCTCGGCAAGCGCGCGCTCCACGCGCGCCAGGTCTCCGCGCGCGGCGGCGAGCTGTGGTGCGAGGACCGCGGCGACCGCGTGAAGATCGCGGGTCACGCGCGCCTGTATCTCGAAGGCACGCTCGAAGCCTGATCGCCGCGCTGCACCGGCCGGTGCACCGCCCCCGCGCCCGGTGTCCGCCCCGGTTCATCGCGGCCGGGCGTTTCCACGCGCGAAAGGCCGGATCCCCCGCGATTTCAGGCGCTTCCGCGCCGCCGCCCGCGCGGCACATGCCCTGCAATGACGGATCCGCGGGAAGCGTCCCTCCCCGGGGCGCGAGAGCCGGCGAAAAGCGAACGCATCAGGGGCCGCGTGCCCGGGAGGAAGTCATGAAGCGCATCGATGCGGTGGTGATTGCGATGCTGGCGATGCTGATGCTGGCGAGTGTCGCGAGTGCGAGTGTGGCGACTCCGAACGTGGAGCGTCGCGAGTGGCGGCAGGATCAGCGCATCCGTCAGGGCGTGAAGAGCGGCGAGCTCACGCGTCCCGAGGCCCGGCGGCTCGTCCGCGGCGAGGCCCGCATCGACCGGATGGAGTGGCGTGCGAAGCGCGACGGCCACGTCAGTCCGCGTGAGCGTGCCCACCTGCAGCGCGCGCTGAATCACGAGAGCCGCAGAATCTATCGCCTCAAGCACAACGGCCGCACCGCCTGACCTGAAGCGTGTGAAGAACCACCGCCGCGTCGAGTCGAGGGTGCCAGGGCAAGGGGAAACAGCCCGGCGCGGCGAGCGACCCCCGGCGGAGCGATCCGCCGGGGGTTCGGCATGCTCAGCGGCTCGGCAGCTCGAGCAGGAACAGCGCGCGCGTGATCGAGAGCGTGAACACGCCGCGGCCCGCGCCGCCCTGGAGCGGCCACGCGACCGCGAAGCGCATCAGCGTGGTGAGATCCGGGAAGCCCGGCTGGTACGCGAGCGCGGCGCCGACCTCGCTCTTCCACTGACCGTCGGGCCAGGTTCCGCCCGGCTGCGGCGGACCGCCGTAGGGATCGGCGCCCCACGCGGCGCCGGCCGCGCTGAAGACGTCCACCTGCATGGGGAACATCGCGGGGTGCGGAATGTGGAGCTGCTCGAGCACGTCGCGCGTGCTGATGAAGTCCACGCGCCCGACCGCGACGTGGGTGCCGCCGATCCGGTTGAAGAACTCGGTCGTGAGCGCGCCGGAGCGATCCAGGAAGAAGCTCTCCTGCGGCAGCGGGTCCCCGGTGAGCCGGCCCATCATCGCCTGCGGCACGAGCGCGTACCAGCGCCGCACGCCGATGTTCGCGCCGGCGGCGAGGCGCGTCACCCGGTATTCGAAATCGCTGCCGAGCGCGCGTCGCGCCACGCGGTAGTCGGCGACCGCCGTGACCGGCAGCCGCGGCGCGCGCACGCGCGCTCCCATGAGCGCCTCGCGCGCGCGGCCGTGCGTGGCGTTCAGGTTGTCGAAGCGGCGCGGCTCGCCGCCGAACAGCGTCCACTTCGTCGTGGCATCGAGCGGCGACTCGAGCGCGTCACGCCAGCCGCCCACCACGTGCCACATCGGGCGCGCCAGCGTGCCGGCCACGGACCACTCGTTGCGCCGCAGGAATTCGCGCACGTCGTTCCCGGTCGTGAGCGCCTGCGCGGTGTTGAACACGTCATCCGCGGAGATCGGCCGGATCCGGTCCATGACCTGGGTCTCGTTCTCGACCCGGGCGGTGAGCCAGCCGTAGCGCTCCTCCTCCTCGTCGCCCCAGAACTTCCGCCACGTCGCGCCGCCGAGCCCGATCTTCGGCCCCGTCGCATAGGCGAGATGCCCCGACAGGCGTCCGAGCCCGTACGGGACACGGAATCCCGCCGAGCCGCCGAACACGCCGCCGTCCACGCGGTTGAACCGGAACACCGGGCCGTAACCAAACCCCCAGCCCATCCGTCTCTTTTCTGCCTTGCCGGGCGGCAGTGCGAGCGCCGCGATGCGCGCGCTGTCGAGCCCGGCGGTGTCGAGCGGCGCCGCGGTCTTTCCGAAGAAGCTGTCCGTGGAATCGGCCATGCCGCCGAAGTAGTGCTGGAGCGAGGTGTCGGGCGGCGCAGGCGCTCCGCTGTCGGCGGCCGCGGGCGTGAAGCGCGGCGCGAGCGCGGCGGCCGGCGCGGCGAGCGCGCCGCGGGTGGCGGCGATCACCGCGAGCGCCGCGATCAGCGTGCCGGCGCGCGTCGCATTCATTCGCCGGCTCCCGCGGGCTTCTTGCCGGGGCCGGTGAACAGACTGTCGGGGATGCCGTGATTCGTGGCGTAGTCGTCGAAGAGCAGCGCGAAATCGAACGCCTTGCCGAACTTCGGAATGCTGAACGTCAGCTCGGCGCGCATCAGGACGCGCTTCAGCACCCACAGATCCCCATCGCGCTGCCGCTCGACGACCATGTGATCGAACCCCTTGATGATCGCCGGGATCGGCGAGCGATCGAGCCGGATCTCCTGGCGCACGATCACGAAATCGTTCGTGTCCACCCACACGAGGCCGCTCGGATTCGTCGGATCGAGCGGCGACTTCGGGTGGAACTCGATGCGATAGATGAGGTGATTGCCGACGATGTCGCGCCCCGCGATCGAGTACCTGAACTCGCGGCGCGCGCGCGGCTGGAACGCGAAGTTCACGATCTCCTCGCCGAAATCGGCGTCGAAGTCGAGGTTCCCGCCGGACCCTCCTTCCTTCTGGTCCTCCTTCTTCTGGAGCTGCTTCTCCTTCCACTCGCGCAGCTTGACCGCGCGCACCTTGTCCGGCCGCTTCTTGTAGACCTGGTAGACCGACTCCTGCATGAGGATCGGCGGCGTCTTCGCCATGACGTTGCGCATGATCCGCATCGTGAGGCGGAACGACTGGTCCTGGATCATCGAGTCGCGCCGCGCCTCTCCGCGCGCCACGCGGTCTAGGATCTCCTCGAGCGTGACCCGCGGGGCCTTGACGAGGAGCGGCGCGACCTCCGTGGACATCGTGTCCTCCCGGGCCACCGTCGGTCCGGGCGTGGGTTCGGCGGCTGCGGCCGCGAACAGGAAGGCGAGCAATGGGATGGCGATCACGAGGGCCTCGAATCGGAGGTGAGCGCGCGACGCTAGCACGGGCCCGGGACGGGCGGCCAGACACCGGTGCGGCGCGCGCGCCACAGCGCCGGGTCGAATCCGCTACGCCGGGGCGAGAAGCAATGTCGTATTCTCAAGGGGTTGAGCCGCATGGTCGCGGCCGTGAGCAAGACCGGTTCCGGCATGACCTGTGCGAGTCCTCCCGGAGGGAGAAGGCTCGTTCGGTCCACCGGATTCATGCGGGGAGGAACATCATGCATCGCATCACCGCAATCGCACTCGCGCTGGCCGCGGCGCTGACGTGCGTCTGCGCGACGGCCGCTGGAGCGGAGCCGGCCGGCGCTTCCGAGATCACGGCGCTGACGGACAACGGAGCGTCCACGGCCTCGGTGCTCCGCCAGACGACACCGCAGCTCACCGTGATCGAGCAATTCGGCGCGGCGCCGATCACGTTCGAAGGCGTCGCGTGGGTTCCGCGCGGACGCGCATATCCGCCGCCCACGATCTCGCCCCCGCCGCCCACGATCTCGGCGCCGCCCAATCCGTCGCCGGCTCCCGCGTCCAGCAAGGGACCGGGAGCGCAGACGCAGGTGCACGGCGGATTCTTCGAGACCGAGCGCTATGGGATCACGGGAGTCGAGGCGGGGATTCGCGGCGGGCCGATGCTCAATTCGCACGTCCAGCTCGGACTCGGCCTGGACTACGAGTATCGGGGCAGCGAACAGGGACAGCCGGCGACGACGACGAACGCACCGAGCGGCGTCGTGATCAACACGCAGCGCCAGATTTCGAGCTGGGATGAGAACTCGGTGCCGATCCTCGGCTATCTGCAATTCACGCTCTGGAATGGAAAGCTCCTTTCGCCCTACGTGGGCGCCGGTGGCGGCTACGAGTGGACCGCGCTTTCGGTCACCGAGTACCAGACCGGCGCGTCGTACAACGCGACGTACGCTGGATGGACCTGGCAGGGCTGGGGCGGCGTGAGATTGCCGCTCGCGGGGCAGACCAGGCTCCTCGCGGAAGCCTATTACCACGACTCGAATCCCAGCCGCCTGGTCACCGACCCGCTGACCGGCGACACGTATCGCGAGACATTGAAGCGCCGGGCCGCGGGAATGCGCTTCGGATTGAGCTTCGGCTTCTAGCGGACCGGCAGGCATTCGCAGTCCTTTGCGGTGGGCATGACCTCGCGTAACCTCGCGCGTCATGCCCCGCCGCTCCCCGCGATCGCGTAGGAAGCCCGAGCGCGGACCGGGCATTCCCGGCCCCGAGCGCCCGCGCGCGACCCCGCGCCGCCGCCGCGTCAAGTCCCGCGCCGCGACGCGCGCCGTGCAGGCCACGGGCGGCGCCGGAAGGCGCGCGAAGCGCCGCCATGCGCGGTTCACGCCCCCGGACGCCGCCCGCGTCACGGCGTTGCTCGGCATCCTCGAGCGGCTGTATCCCGACGCGCAGTCCGCGCTCCACTTCGGCAATCCACTCCAGCTCCTGATCGCGACGATCCTGTCCGCGCAGTGCACCGACGAGCGCGTGAACCAGGTGACGCCCGCGCTGTTCGAGCGCTATCCCGACGCCGCCGCGTTCGCCGCGGCGAAGCCCGCCGATCTCGAGGCCATGATCCACTCCACGGGCTTCTTCCGGAACAAGGCGCGCGCGATCCGCGAATGCTGCGCGGACATCGTCGCGCATCACGGCGGCCAGGTGCCGCGCACGCTCGAGGAGCTGACGAAACTGCGCGGCGTCGGGCGCAAGACCGCGAACGTGGTGCTCGGAAACGCGTACGGGATTCCCGGGCTCGTCGTCGACACGCACGTCACCCGGCTCGCGAACCGGCTCGGCCTGACGCGCGAGCACGATGCGGTGCGGATCGAGTTCTCGCTCATGGGCCTGATTCCGGAATCGCGCTGGACCCTCTTCTCCCACTGGCTGATCCTGCACGGCCGGCGCGTGTGCATCGCGCGCAAGCCGCGCTGCTCGATCTGTCCGCTGCTGCCGCACTGCCCGCGCGTGGGTGTGAGCGTCTCGGAGTGACGCCCGCGCGCGGCGGTGGCCCCCGCGCGGCGCGCGCGCGGCGCGCGGCGCAGGCTCCGGCCGCGCGCGCGTCCACGCCCGCGCGGAACCCGTTCGCGGATCGCGTCGCACTCGCGCTGTGGCTCACGCTCGCGCTGCTCGCCGCCGGCCGCGCGGCGGCGTCGCTCGCGCACGACATGACGTGGTGGGGGCTCGACGCGCAGCGCTTCCTGCCGCCGCTCTCGGGCGGGCTGCCGTGGCTCGTCATGACGCTCGCGCTGCTCCCCGTGCTCGGCGCCGCCCTCGCGCCGGCGGCGTCGCGGCTCGGCGATTCCCTGGTCCGGCATCCGCGCGGCGCCGCCGCGATCGCCGCGCTCCTCAGCGCCGCGGTGGTTCTCGCGCTGCCCGACCAGACGATCTACGTCGGCGACTTCGCGATGCGCAGCGGCACGATCCTGACCGCGCGCGATCCCGAGCGGCTCTTCCCGCAGGCGATGGCGCTCGATCTCCTCGTGCACGTGCGGCTGCCCCAGTACCTGATCACGCAGCTCGGCTGGACCGTGCAGATGGCGCTGCGCGGTCTCGGCGCGCTCGGCGCCGCGGTGCTCGCGCTCGCCGCGGTGCGCCTGCCGCGCGCGCTCGGACTCGGCGGAGCAGCGGCGCTCGCGGCGGCCGTGACGGTGTGGGCGGGCGGAACGCTCGGCATGTTCACCGGCTACGGCAAGAGCGCGATCGAGCTCACCGCGCTCACCGCGCTCGCCGGCGCAGCGTCACTCGAGGCGGTCGGCTCGGGCGGGGGCCTCGTCACGCTCGGCCTGTGCGCGGCGCTCGCGCTGGGATTCCATCGCTCGGGCATCGTGCTCGCGCCGCTCGCGCTCACGGGGCTCGCGCTCGCGCCCGTGCCGTGGTCGCGCGCCCCGCGCTGGATCGGGGCGGCGCTCGTGGCGCTCGCGCTCGCGCTGTTCGGGCCGCGCGCGATTCATCTCATCGCCACGTTCGACGTCCTGCATCATCTCGCGCCGGCCGAGACGCGCGCCGCCGGCGGCATGCTGGGTTCGCTCGTGGATCCGCTCCATCTGCTGGACGTCGCGAACGTGATCCTCGTGCTCGCGCCGCTCGCGCCGCTCCTGATCACGCTCGCCATCGTCCTGCCCCGCGCGGGCAGCGCCGGGGCCGCCGCGCCGGCCGCAGATCCTGCGTCCTTCCGCCGGCGCGCGATCGTGCTCGCGCTCCTCGTCCTGCCTGCGCTCGCCACGCTGCTATTGACGCGTCCGCAGCAGGGCATCTTCCGCGACCGCGACGTGTTCGCGCCGGCGGGCGCCGCGCTCTCGGTGCTCACGGCGTGTGCCGCGGGCGCCGCGCTGATGCCGCGGCCGCGCGCGTGGCTCGCGCTCGCGCTCGTGCTCGGCGCCGTGGTCCCGAGCATTCAATGGCTCGCGCTGTGGCATCAGCCGCGCGTCGCGGTCGCGTATGTCCGGCGCTACATCGAGGGCCCGCCGGAGCGGGCGGCGTGGGATCGCGCGGCGACGTGGGATTATCTCGGCACGCGCGCGCTGGTCGAGCGGCGCGGCGACGAGGCCGCCGCGGCCTATGCGAAGGCGGTCCAGGCCGCGCAGAATCCGCGCCTGATCGGCGAGTGGGGGATGGCGGAGCTGATTCGCAACCAGTACGCGCGCGCCGAGTCGCTGTTCCAGCGCACGGTCGAGCTCGATCCGAACTCCACGATCGGCTGGAACGGACTCGCGACCGCCGCCTCGTGGACCGGCGACACGGCGGCGTGCGCGGTCGCGGAGGCGGGTCTCATGCGCACCGATCCCGGGAATCCGCGCATTGCGGAATTGCGCGCGCTGCTCGCCCGCGCGCGGGCCGGGAAGTAAGCGTGTCGCGCACGAGCCGGCGCCGGATCGAGCGCACCGCGCGCGCCGTGCCGCCCGCGGAATCTCCGGGCGTCGCGCGCGGCGCGCTCGTGTTGTGGAGCGGGCTCGCGCTGCTCACGATCGCCCGCGCGCTCCTCGCCGGGGCGCCGGGAATGTGGCTCTGGGGGCTCAACGTCCAGCGCTTCCTCGATCCGCTCCTCGCCTGGGTGCCGTGGACGCTCGGGCTGCTCGCGCTGCTGCCGCCGGTCGCGCGCCGGCTGCTGCCGCCGCTCGCGCGCGCCGGCGATGCGCTCGCGCGCGGCTCGATGGTCTGGACGCTCGCGCTCGTCGCGCTCGTCGGCCTCCTGGTGTGGGGGAGCCCCGACAACGCGCGCTTCGTCGGCGATTTCCTGCTCCGGCAGGGCACGGTCGAGGAGGCGGCGAAGCCCGCGATCATCTATCCGCAGGCGCTGCCGCTCGACGTGCTGCTCCACTACACGATCCCGACTGCACTGCAGAACGCGCACGTCCTCTCCGCGAACGGAACCGGCCGCGCGCTCGGCGTCGTGAACGCGATGCTGCTCGCGTGGTTCGCGGCGCGCCTCGTGATCGCGCTCGGCCTCGACGGCGCGGCGGCCGCGGCGGCGTGGGCGGTCGCGGTGTTCGGCGCGTCGCTCGGCATGTTCACCGGCTACAGCAAGTCGGTCGCCGAGGAGGTCTGCCTGTGCGTCGCGATCGCGGCATTCGGCGTGCGCTTCGCGCGCGAAGGGCGCGGCGCGCCGGGTCTCGGCGCCGCGCTCGCGGTGGGCCTCGCTCTCCATCGCTCGGCGCTCGTGTTCCTGCTCCCGGCCGGCGCCGCGTTCGTCCTCGGCGCGCGGCGCGCGGACGATCAGGGCGCGCCCGCGCTCCGGCGCAAAGAGACCTGGGCCGCGCTCGCGCTCCCGCTCGTCACGCTCGCGCTCGTGCTCCCGCGCATCGTGAGCACGCTGCTCCACGTCGACATCGGCGTGCACCTCGCGCCCGCCGAGACGCGGCACGCCGGCATCCTGGCCGCCGCGTTCGGCGGCCTGCGCCTGCTCGACGTCGCGAACCTGGTCCTCCTGCTCGCGCCACTCGCGCCGCTCGCCGCGAGCGCGGCGAGCGCGGCGCGCACACCGCGCGCGGAGCCGGCCGCGCGCGGACCCGGCGCGGGCGCCGCGGCGGCGGTGCTGCTGGCGCTCGCGCTCCCGCTTCTCGCCATTGCGCCGTTCCTCCATCCCGCGCAGGGGATGTTCCGGGACTGGGACGATTTCGCGGAGATGGGGACCGCGCTCTCGCTCGTCGCGGCGTGGCTCGCCGGCGCGCTGCTCGCGCGCGCGCGCGCGCTGCGCTGGATCGCGGTGCCGATCGCCGCCGCCGCGGTCCTGCCCGCGATGCAGTGGCTCGCGCTGAACGCGAACGTGAACCAGGGCCTGGCGCGCGCGCGCGCGTACGTCACCGAGCCGCCCACGCGTCCCGCGCCGGAGCGCGTCGCGGTGTGGGATTACGTCGGCGTGCGCAACTTCCGCCTCGGACGCTGGGGCGCCGCGTCCGAGGCGTTCTCACACGCCGTCGCGGACGCACCGAGTCCGCGCATGCTCGAGGAATGGGCGGTGGCGGCGACGCAGGCGGGTGAGCTGCGGAACGCGCAGGCGATCTACCACCAGTGGGTCGCGAAAGATTCGACGAACGCCACCGCGTGGCTGGGTCTCGGCGCCGTGGCCTCGCGCATTCCCGACGTGGACGATTCGTTCCGCGCGATCCGGAAGGTGCTGGAGCTCGACCCGCGCAATTCCGGCGGCCGTCAGATCATGGAGTACCTGAAGCAGAAGTACCCCGATCATCCGTGAGCGCCGCCTACTGCGCCTGGGCCAGCTCCTCGCGCAGCTTCTGCGCCCAGGCGCGCGACGAATCGCGCGCGAAGTAGCGATCCGCCTGGTGCTCCGCCTCGCTGCGGCGCCCGACGCGCGCGAGCAGAACCGCGCGATCGTAGAACGCTTCCGGCGCGAGCTCGGACTCGCCGGAGAGCGCGGTGAACTGGGAGAGCGACTCGAGCGCGAGCGCACGGCGCCGCAGCGCGTCGGCGGTGGCCTCGGATTCCAGCGCAAGCGTGATGCCGAGCCCGAGGCGCGCCTCGCTGCAGTGCGAGCGCAGATCGATCGCGCGGCGGTAGAGCAGCGCCGCCTCCTCGAGGTGGCGCCGCGCGAGCGCGAGGTGCCCGAGCGCGGCGACGACGCGCGGCTCGAGCGGATGCGCTTCGTGCGCGCGCTCGAGCAGCTGCTCGCCCTCGTGCAGCAGCAGCGCATCCGGCGGATGGGCCGGAGCAGCGGGCGTGGACTCGCCGAGGAACGCGGAGCGGAAGCGCAGGCCGCCGCACGGCGGAATCACGCGCCCGTAGAGCACGTCGCGCGCGGCGCGCGCGGAGGGATCGCGCGGCAGACCTTCGACCACGGTGCGCGGCAGCAGCACGGAGATCGCGGCGATCGCGAGCAGCACCCCGAGCACGCTGAGGAAGAACGGCATCGGGAGCGGTCGCGTGTTGCGCGGCGCGAGCGCGCTCGGATGGGGAGGGATCGAAACTCGGTCGGCCGGTGCGCTCATCGCCGGAATCGTACCTGCGCGGACGGGGGCCGGGCCAGCCCCGGAAGACTCCCGTTTCCGTGCGTCCAAAACGTTGTCCGGCATGGGGGTTTCCGCTATGTTGGCGGCTGTCGCGCCCGCGGGGCCGGCCGGCGTGCGGCCGGAGCGTGGCGCGAACACGGAGCGCGCACGCCACGATGGCCGTCGTCCGGTTCCTCCAGGTCTCGGATCTCCATCTCGGCCGACCCTTCGGCTGGTTGCCCGCCGACCGGCGCCCGGAACGCCGCGCGGACCAGCGCCGCGCGCTCGAGCGCGTGGTGCGCGAAGCCATCGAGCGCGGCGTCCACGCGATCCTGATTCCCGGCGATCTGTTCGATCTCGAGGGCGCAGACGCCGAGACGATCGCGTTCGCCCCGAACGCGTTCCGCGTGGCCGGCTGCCCGCCGGTGATGATCGCGCCCGGCAACCACGATCCCTGGTCGCCCGACAGCCACAACTGGAGTCCGCGCCTGCTCAAGGCGCGCGGCGTGGCCTGGCCGGAGCACGTGCACGTCTTCTCGACCGCCGAGTGGAGCATGAAGGAGCTCGACACGCCCGGCGGGGTGCGCATCTGGGGGCGCTGTTTCACCTCGAACGGAATCTCGACCGAGCGGCCGCTCTCGGAGGCCGCGCTGCGGCGCGTCACCCCGGGCGACAGCAAGGGCGTCGAGGTGGCGCTGTTCCACGGCTCGCGCGAGGGCCAGTGTCCGCCGGGACAGAAGATGACCGCGCCATTCTCCGACGAGGAGGCGCAACGCGCGCCGTTCGCCTACATCGCGGCGGGGCACTACCACACCGGCTCGCGCCTCGCCTCGAGCGGCGAGAAATCCGGCGGCGTCAAGGTCGCGTACTCCGGCTCCGCCGTCGCGCTCGACACCACGGAAACCGGCATGCACGGGGCGCTCGAGGTGCGGATCGAGTACGGATTCCGCCAGCCGTTCGTCGAGATCGAGTTCGTCGAGCTGGACAAGCGCAAGGTGTTCGACCTCACCGCGGACGTGAGCGGCGCCTCGAGCCCCGAGGAGATCGACCGGCGCGTGCAGAAGGCCTGCGATCAGGCGGGGGTGTCCGAAAACGACATCGCGAGCGTGCGCATCAAGGGCCGGCTCGTGAACGGCGTGCGCTACACCGGCCCCGGGCCGGATCTGCGCGCGCGCACGTTCTACCTGCGCGTGGACCTGCGCGGCGCGCGGCCGGACTACGATCTCGAGGCGTTCATGATGCGCGGCCCGCGCACCACCGAGGAGCGCTTCGCGTGCGCGCTGCTCGAGAAGCTCGTCGAGGAGAAGGATCCCGCGCGCCGCGCCGTACTCGAGAGCGCGATCTATTACGGGCTCGATGCGTTCCGGCTGCGCGAGGTGGTCCCGGCCTACGAGGAGATCGGCGAGTGACCGCTCGCGTCACGGCGCCGGGGGTCCGCGCGTGAGAATCCTGCGTCTCACGATCGACGGGTTCGGTCCGCTCAAGGGCCGCTGGGATTTCGACCGCGACAAGCTCTGCCTGCTCGTCGACGACAACGAGCGCGGCAAGTCCACACTGCTCGCCGCGATCACGGCGGGTCTCTATGGCCTGGACGACGACAAGCGCACGCATCGCGTGATGACGCCGCTCGACCGCTGGCGGCCGTGGCTCGGCGGTCCCTACCGTCTCGAGCTCGACGTGGATGCCGGCGACGAGCGCTACAGCATCCGCCGTGACTTCGAAGCGAACACCGTGCAGGTGATGAACGCGCGCGGACAGGACGTGACGAACGACTTCCGCCACGGCAAGGACGAGTATCGCGTCGGCCACAAGCTGCTCGGACTCGATGCCGAGGAGTTCGAGAAGTGCGCGCTGGTGCGCCAGGGCGAGCTGGATCAGGTGGTGCCCGGAGACGACAAGACGCGGCGCGCCTCGACGCTGCACGCGCGGCTCGAGAACGCCGCCGACACGCACGTCGGCGACACGAACGCCACCGAAGCCATCCAGGTGCTGGACGGCGCGCTGCGCCGCTACACCTGCGCGGAGCTCGAGACCACCGGGACGGTGGACAACGCGATCAAGGCGCTCGAGGCGAAGGCGGGGCAGCTGGAGACCGAGATCGCCACGCTCGAGCGCGACCTCGCCGCGATCTCCGGCCCCGCGGAGGAGCTCGCGGCGCTCGCGGAGGAGGAGCGCGAGACGCGCGAGACGCTCGGACGCCTCGACACCGAGCGCCGTGGCGCGCTGGCCGGCGACGTGCAGCGCCAGCTCGACGCCGATCAGCAGCATCGCGCCGCGCTGCAGAAGCTCAAGGACGAGGCGCGCTCGCTCGAATCCGCCGCGCACGTTCCGGTCAACGCGGAGGCGGAGCTGCGCGAGACGGTGGCGCGCTACGAGGAGGCGCAGCGCAATCTCGACACGTCGGAGAACCGACGGAAGGACGATCACAAGCGCGAACGCGGCGGGCTCGAGGCGGAGCGCGATTCGCTCAAGGCGTACGCCGGCTGCGACGCGGCGGACGCGGACCGTCTCGTCGCGGCCGCGGCCGAGATCCGCCGGCTGCGCGAGGAGGAGGACCGCCTCAAGACCGATGCGTTCTCGTTCCGGGACACGCTGGCCGGCAAGGGCTACGAGCCGGAGCGCGTCCAGTTCCTGCTCGGCCGGTTCGGCACGCTCCCCGAGGACGAGCAGAAGCTGCTGCGCAACCAGGCGGGCCTCGCGCTCGCGTTCCAGACCGAGGTCGCCGGGCTCGAGCGGGTGCGCACCGAGAGCACCGAGACGCTGCGCGCGATCGACGCGCAGCGCAACGCGCAGCGCATGCCGGGCTGGATCCTGCTCGCGCTCGGACTCGGCGTGACCGCGACGGGCGCGGTGATCGTCGCGATGCGCGGCCAGGTGCCGATGGGCCTCGTGCCGCTCGTGGGCGGCGGGCTCGGCCTGCTCGGCGGCATCGCGATGCTGCTCGGCGCCGCGGGGGCGCGCGGCTCGGAGCGCGACGATTCGCTGCAGCGGCTGAGCGACGCGCAGCGCCGCCTCAATCATCTGCGTGGCCAGCGCGCCGAGGCCGACGTCGCGCTCGGCGAGATCTCACGACGCTTCTCGTACCGCGACCCGGTCGAGCTCATGCGCGAGTGGGCCGACTACGCGCGGCTCGCCGAGGAGTTCGGTCCGATGCTGCACCCGGCCGAGCGGATCGACGCGCTGAAGGAGCAGCTCGCCCGCGCGATGGAGGACGCGCGCATGCGGCTCCAGAAGATCGGCGATGCGAACCTCGACCCCGACCACCTCGAGACGGTGTCGAAGAACGTGCGGCGCCTCGCGGTCGTGAAGGAGCGGCTCGGCGAATCCGAGAAGAGCGGCTCGCGCGGCGACGAGGAGAAGCGCGTCGCGGAGGCGCTCGTGAACGGGCTCAAGGATCGCGCGCTGGCGATGCTGCGGAACGCCGGGCTCACGTACGATCCGGCGCGCTCGTGGGCGCTGCACTTCACCGAGATCGGCGCGCGCTCGCGCGACCGCGCCCGGCTCGCTCTGCTGACCGACCAGCTGATTCCCGAGGCCGGGTCGCGGCTGCGGCCGGCCGCCGAGATCGAGCAGCTGCGCGCCCAGCTCAAGCAGATCGAGAAGCAGACCGGCGGGAGCGCGGCGCCGGCGGCGTCCGGCGCGGCCGGCGCCAAGGACAAGGCGGCCGCGGGACGCTCCGCGATCGACATCGAGCAGGAGCGCGACCGCCAGCACGCCGCGCGCGAGCGGATCGAGAAGCGGCGCGGGGAGCTGCGCGTCAAGATCGACGAGGCGTCGCGCCGCTACCACGCCGAGCATCCCGAGAAGCAGAGCCAGAGGGAGCGTATGGAGCGCGCGCTCGCGCACGCGCGCCGCTTCAAGCAGGCGGCGGAGCTCGCGCGCGACACGATCCAGAAGGTCGCGCTCGACACGCACCGGCGCTGGGCCGAGCACCTGAACCAGCGCGTCGCCGAGCTGCTGAAGGCGGTCGGCACTCGGGTCGTGGAGCTGCGCTTCGGCGAGGATCTCGATTTCAACGTGAGGTTCTGGAACGGGCAGCCGGTGGCGCGCGGGCGGGCGGTGCAGCAGCTCTCGAGCGGCGCGCGCGACCAGCTGCACCTCGCGGTGCGCCTCGCGGTCGCGGAGTACCTCTCGCGCGGCCCGCAGCCGCTCCCGTTCCTCGTGGACGACGCGTTCTCGACCAGCGACGACGATCGCGCGCGCGCCGGCATGAAGCTCCTCATCGAGCACTTTTCGAGGCGCCACCAGATCCTGATGGTGACCTGCCACCGCAAGCGGTTCGAGTCGCTCGCCGCGCTCGATCCGGATCTGTACCGCGAACGCGTTCAATTGCTGGAGCTGCGCAACGCGAACGTCACGGGCTGAGCCGCCCGGTCCGGCCGTTCACGCAATCCCCCGAGAGGAATCCATGAAATCCAACCGCCATTCTTCCCGGCGCCTCGCGCTCGCCGGCGCGCTCGTGTTCGCGCTCGCGCCCGGCGCCGCCCTTCCCACGCACGCCGCCGCGCCCGCGCCCCTGCCGATGTCGGGCTTCCGGCCCGCGGACGCCGCCCTGGAGCGCGCGCGCGAGGCGGACGTGGAGCGCGTGGTGCGGCCGGATTCGCTGCGGCGCCATCTGCGCATCCTCACCGAGCAGCCGCACGTCGCCGGCACGCCCGCGGATCGCGCGGACGCCGACTACGTGCTCGCGCGCCTCAGGAGCTACGGATGGGACGCGCACCTCGAGACCGTGCCGGTCTATCTCAACTACCCGACCGCGTCGAAGCTCGAGCTCGTGGAGCCGGATCAGACCGCGCTCTCGCTGCGCGAGCACGGCATACCGGGCGACAAGGACGGCTGGGATCCCGCGGCGTTCGACGCGTTCCACGGCTACGGCGCGGCGGGCGAAGTGACGGCGCAGGTGATCTACGCGAACTACGGCGACGTGGACGACATCAAGAAGCTCGCCGAATACGGCATCGATCCGCGCGGCTGCATCCTGCTCGTGCGCTACGGCCGGATCTTCCGCGGCCTCAAGGTGCGGAACGCCGAGCGCGCCGGCGCGGCGGGCGTCATCATCTACAGCGATCCGGCGGACGACGGCTATGCGCGCGCCGACGCGTATCCGCGCGGGCCCGGCCGGCCCGAGGACGCGATCCAGCGCGGCAGCGTGCAGTTCCTCTCCGAAGGCCCGGGCGATCCCACCACTCCGGGCTGGCCGTCGCGCCCGGGCGGCAAGCGGCTGAAGCCCGACGAGGTGAAGGGCATTCCGCGCATTCCGTCGCTGCCGCTCTCGTGGGGCGAGGCACAGAAGATCCTCGCCGCGCTCGACGGGCCGCAGTCGCCGTCCGCATGGCAGGGAGGGCTGCCGCTCACCTACCACCTGGGGCCCGGCCCCGCGAAGCTGCACATGAAGGTGGGGCAGGATTACGCCGTGCGGCCGATCTGGAACGTGATCGCGACGCTGCGCGGCCGCGAGAGTCCCGATCAATGGGTGCTGTGCGGCAACCATCGCGACGCGTGGACCTACGGCGCTGTGGATCCGAACAGCGGCACGATCTGCCTGCTCGAGATGGCGCGCGCGATCGGCACGCTCGTGAAGGCCGGCTGGCAGCCGCGCCGCACGCTCACGCTGTGCTCATGGGACGGCGAGGAGTACGGCCTGCTCGGCTCGACCGAATTCGCCGAGGAGCACGCCGACGATCTGGCGAAGAACGCGGTCGCCTACATCAACGTGGACGTCGCGGTCGCGGGCCGCGACTTCCGCGCGAACGGCGCGCAGGCGCTCACGGACGTGATCCGCGAGGCGATGGCGGACACGCAGGATCCGTCGCGCGCCGGCGACGTGCTCAAGGTGGCGCGCGATCGCGCGTTCGCGGAGGGCAAGGCGGAGTGGGCACGGCGCAACCGCGAGCGCCGCTGGCGCGGCGAGCCGGTGCGGCCGTTCACGTGGAGCATGGGATCGCTCGGCAGCGGATCGGACTACACCGCGTTCCAGGATCACCTCGGGATTCCGAGCGCGGATCTGCGCTACGAGGGACTGCAGGGCTCGTATCACTCGATGTACGACGACTTCGACTACATGGACCGCATCATC
>Ga0306920_100005804_pt1 | contig 16003 bp, 12 predicted proteins | sample flu12Cox44000170_FD_204666 | JGI IMG/M metagenome (GOLD analysis project Ga0306920, IMG submission 204666) | Lab enrichment of tropical soil microbial communities from Luquillo Experimental Forest, Puerto Rico - flux4day.12C.oxic.44.000.170 (v2)... | ecosystem: Environmental > Terrestrial >... | reverse complement strand
CAACTCGGCCATTTGCGGCAGCCACAGCTGCTGTCCGGTGGAACGAAACTGCACCGGTTGGTAGTCAATCGCAAAATGTTCATGGGTCAGCCCGATCTCGGGAATCGGCTTCACCAGTTCGGATTCTAGCCGCATCACCTGATTATTGCCGGGGTCCACCCAAACGCGCCCCTCGAGCGCCAACGGAAAGGACTTGCCGGCCACCGAATAAGAGCGAATCTGAATGGGGCGGTCCGGCCGTTGGACAAAATGAATAAGCCAGGCTTCGCGTCCGTTGCGCTGCCCGAGGCCCTCGCAACGAAAGTCAAAGCCCTCGGCCAGCGCCGGGTGGAAGATCAACGCCATGGCCGGCGAGCCGCGGGTAGCGGTGTGCGCGGGAAATTGCTCGGCGTCATTTGTCCCGTTCCGGAACTCCTCGAGCAGGAAGGTTCCGCGGGAGTTCTGCGAAACGGTAGCCACGTAGGCGAAGCTGCGGCTTTCCGGCGATTTCAAGGCACCGGAGCGATCCACGTAGAAGTGCTCTAGCTTTTCCGTGGCCGTAAACTTCTCGAGGGTGTCCACGAATTCGGTCATGCGCCGGCCCACAGCACGCAGTACCTCCTCACACGGACAGCTAACATTCGGGTCTACTCCCGGAACTTGTTCTAGCTCGTGTGGGTTCCAATAGTCTAGCTCTCCATTGGCCTTGGGGGCAGGAGAGGGGCCGGCGGGGGCCATTGACTCCCGGGCGGCCGCCCCGGCAGCCGCCGCGACGGATGCGGCCAAAAGCGCTGCCGCCGGCGGTGCGTCGCCCCCCGCTCCTTCGTTGCTCTCTTCCTTCACTTCGCTTTTCGTTTCTGCCTTTGGCACTTCTGTTGCCGTTACTTTTGCCACCGTGTTTTGTTTGCCTGGCTCCGCGGCTGCGAGCCTTTGCCGCATGGGCACAAACAGCGTTTTCAAGCGCGGGCCGTCGTCGATGTGCGTGGTTAAGCTCAGGCCCTGAAAACCGGGAGCTTGGATTTCAATGGTGTAGGTTCCGGAGGTCACGCCCGAAAACATAAATTCGCCGTCTTTTTCGGCCGGTATGCCAAGGAGTTCTTGGCCGGCATCCGGAATGACACGCACACTCGCGAATCCGGTGAACGGGGTTTCATCCTCGAGGCGCAGACAGACCCGCAACGTGGCCATCGCCGGCGCGGACGGCGAGCTTTTCGGATCGAGCAGCGCTGACGCGCCAGGCTGCTGAGCAAACGCCGCAGCCGACGCCGCAGCTTCTGCCGCCGCAAGAACCATCAACAAAGGGACTCGAAGAACACCCATGGGCCAGTCCGGTCGGACACGGATTCACGCAGAATTGAGTTTACCGAGAGCTGAAGGAGGGTGGCAACGGCGTCAATCCTCCGCCATGTCGCTCTTCTGACCTGCTCAAGCCGCGCTTATAAACGCAAGTGAACTCCACTACGGTGCCGGTGTCAAGTCAAGACTCTGTCACGTAGGGTGTCGGCTGAGCTGGTGTTATCATTTGCCCTCACTATGCCCGGCGGGTGGAATACCAATTGGACCATGCGAGCGGCACTTGGCTGCTTCGGTATGCTGCTGTGGGGGGGGCTTTTTGCGGCGGGCGGCTTTCCGCAAAGCGCGGCAAAAACAGAGAAAGCTCCGCCGGCCAAAATGATTCTGGACACGGACATCGGAGACGACATTGACGATGCCTTCGCGCTGGCGCTGGCGCTGCGAAGTCCCGAAATTAAAGTGATTGGCATTACCACGGCCTGGGGCGACACGGCTTTGCGGGCGCGGCTGGTGGACCGCTTTCTCAAGGAAACCGGCACGGCGGACATTGCCGTCGTGGCCGGTGTGGCCACCAAAAGCAAGGCCACCTTTTCGCAATCCGCATGGGCTCGGGAGGGCCCCGCCGCGCCCCGGCATCCCGACGCGGTGGAATACCTGCTCGAGCAGGCACGCGAGGCGCCGGGCGAAATCACCCTGGTAACCATCGGCCCGCTGACCAATATTGCAGCCGCCATCGAACGCGACGCGGCTGGGTTCCGCAAGTTCAAGCAAGTGGTCATGATGGGCGGATCAATCCGAAAAGGCTACGGGGATCTCGGATATGGACCGGATCACGGCCCGGATGCCGAGTACAACATTTACAGCGACGTGTCAGCCGCGCAGAAGCTTTTCGCGAGCGGCGTACCTATCTTCATGATGCCGCTCGATTCGACGCAGTTGCTGCTCGATGAGAGCAAGCGGACGCTGCTGTTCAGCACCGGTTCGAAGCTGACCAATGCCCTGGCCGCGCTGTACTTCCAGTGGCTGAGGAGCACGCGCACGCCAACTGCTACTCTGTTCGACGCCATGGCCGTGGCATATCTGGTGAAACCGGAACTGTGTCCGGCAGAGCCGCTTCACATCAGTGTGGATGAGCGTGGCTTCACGCGTCCCGGCGCCGGAACGGCAAATGCGTCAGCCTGCTTGTCCTCGGACTCCGAAAGGTTTTTTCATTTCCTGCTGCCGCGGCTGATGGCCGGTGAGGTTGCTCCGGACAGCGCTCCTGCTGGCGGGGGGCACTAGAAGCCGGATCCCGGCCTGCTAAGAACAATTGCGCTGGCCGGCCTATTCAGGCGGCTTGAGATAGGCGGCGCCGTGGCGGAAAAGACCGGCGGAAGGAATGGCCTGCGAAAAGACGATGCGAATAGGAACAAAGATGGCGCTGCTGCCCGGCGTGAACGGAACAGCCACTTCGGCGCGCGTGCCTTCCGGATACTGATTGCGGCTGCGGAAGGCGATGCCGCCCTTTGAGAGGTCCTCGCACACCGCGACCTCTTCCTGGAAACCGCGTCGGCGAATACAGGCCAGCACGCGTGCTTTGACGCGGGTGCGATTGCGGCGCGGCAGCACACGTTCGTCGCTCCCCGGGGGCGATGGAGAGGAATCAGACTCGCACGGTTGCGATCGCGATTCCACCCAGACGGAAGGCGCATCGCATATTTTGCAGATGCGGGCAACGCACTTGCGCACCTCGAAGGATCGCAATTCCATTTCATTGAGGTAAACCACCTCACGGCGCTGGCAGAAGCCGCATTCCATCAGCAAGCGCGCTAGCGCTTCTTCAGCTTTGTGGGGAGGGGGAAAGTCGATGTCCCAGAAGTCGGCCCGTGATTCGAGGATGTGAACGGCATAAAGGAAGCCTTCGGGTTCGCGGTCAATTTCCGCCACCACGCGGACGCGGGCGGTCTTGACGCCGTCTCCTCGAAGCTTCCGCTTGAGGGTGAGTTCCTGCCCGGCCAGCAGCATTTCCTTGAGGCGCAGGACGCCGCCGTTGCGGCTCACCAGCAGAGTCTGTGCGGGCAGCCGCCGCACGATGCCTCCATCGCCCACCCAAGAGGCTTCGACGGGCATGCGCAGGGTGATGCGATCGCTCTGGCGTAGGGCTTCTGTGCGGGTTGCGTTCATGAAGGAAGCAGCACCAGCTTTACGAGTTTAACAAGCAGCCGGCTGGCTCCGGCGACCGCAAACCGGATCTTGTCGCATGCACTAATAACCCCCGGGGACGCGCCGGGTACCAAAAGGCTGTTATCTTTTAAGGAGACCGTGCGGCAGAGACCGCTCGGCAGGCGCGGTTTTTCAGTCAAACTAAAGGGCAGTAAGATTCGCAACCGGGGGCGGCGTTCGGCTGGCGTGAAGAACGTTATTTTCATGGACGAGCATGTGAAGAAAGGCGGTTCGCGCTCTCTGTTCGTGCGCGACAGGCGTTACGCCATTCGCTATCCTTTGGCGGCCGACGCCACGTTTATCGACCTGGAGACCGGAGTCTCGGCTGAAGGGGTCACGTCGGATATTTCGATGGGCGGATGTTTTGTCTGCACCAGCAAACCACTTCCCACCGGCTGCCGTTCACGCCTGACCCTGCGCCGCAAGGACCAGGTGGTTCAGGCCCTAGCCGCGGTGCGCATCGTGAAGCCGCGCGTCGGCATGGGCGTGGAGTTCCTGGACGTGGAAGAGAAACATCAGCCAACCCTGGAGCGATGGATAGAGCAGCTCCGACGCGGGTACTGAGTCACGGCACCCGCTCCTCCCGCTAAGGAAACGGCAGCTGCAGCGCGGGATGCCCGCGGAGTTTTAAGGGCGCTAGGCCGTTCCCAGACGTCCAGGCGGTCCGCACACCTGCGCTAGGCAATCACGGAATCAAACAACTGCGAAACGGCGCGCCGCGCCTCGAGGATGGAGTAGCGATGGTCCATCGCCCCGGCGAGGTCGGTGTTGGCAAAGGCGATTCGTCCAAAGGGAGCCGATCGCAGGACCTCGCGGGGTGCGGGTTGTCCCCCGACACCGAAAAAGAAACCGGGTTGCGGGCTGAGATAGGCGTGTCCCCAGCGGTTGAGGACGATGCCGGCGATGTCACGCTTGGGGTCGAAGCCCCCCGCTAGAAACATCTCGGCGAACTGTTCGCGTATGCGGCGTTCGTATTCGCGAAAGGAAGTGGCAAGGAGCTGCGCACGGCCACGCTGGCCTTGCGCCTCGGTGGCAAGGCCCGGAAACGAGAAAAGCACCTTGAGGGTCAGCACAATCGGCTGCTCGGGCCGGATTTCCGGCGGCACGTCGCCGACCAAAGCCTTGCGGGAGACTTCGAGATAGTTACCGATGCCGCCGCCAAACCAACGACAGCCGGTGATGCCAAGCTTGGCAAGAAACTGCCAGTTGCGCACGGCGACGTTTGCCATGAGGCAGGGCGAACGGAAGAACTGCGCGTAGGCATTTCTGCGTGCCGCATCGAGGTCGCTTACGACGTGCTTGGTGGTCCAACTGCCGCCGGCCATGATAGCGGAACGGGCGCGAACCCGAAACAGCTGGCCATTCTGCGAGTACAGGACTCTGAGCGTTTCGGCGCGCTTGGGGTCGCCTTCGTGAGCGATCTCGAGGGCCGTCGAATGGAGACGCAGGCGCGCCCGGGAAGCTGGGTTGTCGAGCGCCGCGAGGTTTACCGGGTTGCGCGTGACGCCCTCGACGGTTGCTTCGCCGGCGATAGAGGAAGGAATAAGCGCCTTCACCAGAAGACGAGCGATGGTGGTGTTTCCTCCCGGAAACATCTGTACCGGCTCACCCTCCTTTTCGTAGGGATGCAGCAGGTCCGCCGCGTATTCCGAGTAGGCGGAGAGCGCGTCGGCGCCAAGGCCGGAGCCCCCGCCAAGATCGGGCGAGAGATAGGCACGGATGAATTCGCGCTTGAGGCCGAAGCGCTCTATGTAGTGATCCTCAAGGGAGATCGCGTCGAGGCGGCGGGAAATATCATCGCCCTCGTATTGCGGCGGGGTGAAATGCGAGCGCTGCTGGGCCTCGCCGGAATACCAGCGAAGAAGTTCGGAGCGATCGGCGGCGCTGACGGGTGCAGCGGCGAATTTTTTGCCCAGCGGATCGATGAGCCAGCTTCCTCCCGGCGCTCCCGAGGAACCGCTGAACCAGAAGCCGTATTGTCCGGTGGACATTCCCTGCGCATCGTAGGGGGTGCGGCCGAGAGCCATCGCCGGACCTTCTCCCCCCCATTTCTGGTATTGCAAGCGCGGCTCGCGCAGGCCGATCGAGTCGTAAAACTCGGCGAGAAAACTGTGCGGGTACTGCACAAAGTAGATGGCCGAACCCTGATGGGCGGTGAGGCGACGGCCATCTACCTCGAATTCATTTTGCTTGGCCTCGCCTCCGAATATCGGGTGATTCTCAAGCAGCAGGACTTTCGCCTCCCCTCCCGCCTGCCGCAGGAAGAAAAGCGCCGCGGCAAGGCCGCTGATGCCACCACCGACGATCACGCAATCGTAGAATTCGTTGCTGGCCGGAACGGCTCCTGTATCGAGCGGGACCTGCGAGTCCCGCAATCGATGGCCCGCGCTCAGAACTTCCCAGGTGTTGCCGTTGCTGGTGGCATATTCGCCCACCCCGCCGTAACCATTCCAGTCCTCGGCTGACCCGGGAAGGGACTGTCCCGGGCGAAGCGAAAGAAAATGCTGCGGTGAAAGCGGCGCCAGAAGCTCGGCGCCCGAGGCCAGCAGCGTGGCCCCGAGGAAGTCGCGCCGCGTGATCTGCTGCTCCATCCCCAGCGCAGCATCTCCGGGTTTACCAGTGTATCGACTCATGCCGGGCGGTTTCTACTGCTTGGTATCGAGCGGATGTTTGCTTTTCTCAAAGAACTCATTTTGCAGGCGCAGGCTGTTCTCGTCAGCCTTGATGGCTCGCAGGGCGTCGGCAATGGTGCTGATCCAGAGCTTCATGTCGGCCTCGCCGAGTTCCTTGCTGGCAATAGTGCCGTCACCGGAGTAGTGGTCCGGAAAGCGAGCGTACCACCAGATGCCGGTGTAGACGGTCGGCGGAAGAGGATCGTGTTTCTGATCCGCGCCGGATTCCTGGCCGGCGCGATCGAGGTGAACAAGATCGGGGTGCGAGATCATGGTGTTCGAGGTCTCCGACTGTCCGGCGTGCATGTCGAGAGAATCTTTCTTGAGAGGATTCTGCGGCACCTTGTTCGATCCCCATTGCACGTAGACCACGTAGTCATGCGGCTGGTCGAGCTGCGTCTGGGCGAAGAACGGCAGGAGGCTTTCGTTCCCGCCGTGGCCGTTGACGATCAGAATCTTCTTGCAGCCGTTGCGGGCCATTTCATCCGTGGTCTCCTGCAGGAGACGGAGCTGCGTCTCACGGCTATAGGCCACGGTGCCGGGCTCGTGCTTGGCCTCAAAAATCTGGCCGAAGTAGTATTCCGGGTAAACCACCGCGTATTCCTGGTCGGCGGCGTGCAGCGATGCGTAACGCACGTTGAGCAGGTCGGTTCCCAGTGGAAGATGCGGACCGTGCTTTTCGAGGATGCCGAAAGGAAGAATGCAGGTTCCCTTGGCTTGGGAAATAGCCTGCCGGAAGTCGTCGGCCGTCAATTCTTCCCAGTGGGTGGATAATTTTTGCTGCGCCCAAACCGAGCTGGCCAGAGCGAAAAACAGCAAAAGGGTGGAAGCAAGACGCCGCATGGAATTTCCTCGCGCGAAAGAATCGCCGCCGCGCATTGTACAGCGGCAAAGCGGAAATTGGGCGATTTAAATCGTTTTATGCCGAGGGCACCGGGAAGCGAGCGCCTTTTTCTCAAAGCAGGAAGCAGCGGCTAGCGTCGTAAGCAACACCAGCAGCGGGTCAATCGGGTGCCGGTAACGCAGCGAAGTATGGGTAATGTAATAGATCACCGGATAGCAAACCGGGAACACCGCGAGCGGCAGCGCGAACGGGCTCTTGCTCCGTACCATCAGGGCGAGGCCGGCTAGGGCTCCCGCGGTGAGGACGAGATTAACGAGGATGACGATTCGCGCAAGAAGAGAGTCGGCGCGGAGAAAGTCGGCGTACGGGTTTTCCGTGCCGGACCAGGTCGCGAGTATGCGGCGGCCGCAGAGTGCGGCGAACAGAGCGGGTTTCTGCCGTATGAAAGACTTTGCCAGACGCAATTTCTCATCGAGGTAGGCGTTTTCGCCGAGTTCCGCGTATCGGTGCGTCTCTTCGTAACGGGTGATGCGCTGAATGCCGTGGACGGCATGCGGGTCGAAAATATCGTTGTTGCCGCTCCACAGTTCAAAGGGCAGGCTGGAGCGGATGGGAATGAGACGGTCGAAGCGCTCGTAATTGCGCAGGGTCCAGGGAAGACAAACGAGAACAATCACCGCCAGCGACAAGGCCGGCGTCAGCCAGGCTTTGCGCGTTAACAACCCGGCGCGAACAGCGGCCCAACCAAAAAGAAAAGGAAGCGCGACGCCCAGCGCCGGGTTGGTCAGCAAGGAGAACGCCCATAGCAGGCCATAGGCTATCCAGCTGGACCATTTGGTGGATTCCGCGACGCGCAACGTCAGCCACACCAGCGTGGTAGCAAGCAAAACAGACAAGGAGGTATCCCAGATCCATTCAAACGGCATCAGCACGCCGGCCGGCAGAATCGCCCAGAACCAGCCGGCCGCGGCAGCGACCGGCGGGCTTAGGATGCGCCGAGCGATGCCATAGAGAGGAATCGTGGCAGCGGCCGAGAACAGCGCGTTCAGTAGGACCGCCGCGTAGAAACTCAGAAGCGTGAACGGGCCGAAGATTCGAAAGATTCGAGACAGCAGGAAGGGATAGACCGGAGCCAGCCACGCCGTGGGCCCGGTGTTTCTACGAAAAAGGTTGCTGTATCCGTGGCCCTCGGAGAGCGCCAGCGCGATATTGCCGGACTCCTGGTCGAAGGGAACCGTTGCCAGGGCGCGCGGCGGGATTTTCCGTTGCTGATCCCAGGCAAAGGCCAGACGAGCGCCTAAAGCGGCAAACGCAACGAACCACACGCTGAGGAAAATGAGCGGCACGCGAGACGAAAGGGTGGTCATGAAGGAGCAGATGGACGCCCCTATTCTCGCTCAAGTTGCTCCGAACAGAAACTGCGCTAAAGGGTGACGGGCGCCAGACCGCGTTCGCGCCGTCGGCGTGCCAGGTGGTGCATGGCAATGTTGAGAAATATGCTGCCGCAGCTGGTTTCAATAGCTAGGACCATAGCTTCGGTATCAGCGGAACCGGCCAGACCTTCGTCGCTGCTGTGAACTTCCGGGGGAAATACCTTGAAGGTGTATCCCTGATCGTTCAGCAGGGTTACCGAATTGCCGATCACCATGTTGGCGAGCTCGCACACGGTTTCGCGAACGATCTGGTCATTGTCGATAACCTCGCTGCCGGTAAGGACGGAAGCGACGCGGCTGGCCACCTCCGGAGCAAGATCGAGAATGATGCGGCCTTCGATGTCGCCCTTGATGGCGATGAGCGCAGCGATTCCCTTCCGACGATAAACGCCTTCCTCCATGGAGAGGTCGCCGATCCGAGTGGGACCTTGCAGGGACTCCGCGAAAACCGCGTCCGCGGCGTTGATGAACGGCTGGATGAGGTCCATTCTCATGCGCGATGCTCCCCGGCCAGGGCTACGGGAGCGCCGGGCGCCCCCGGATCGTCGCCCAGGACGTAACGAAGGATCTCGTACAGCACTTCGGGCTTCACGGGCTTCTGAACGAAGTGCTTGGCGCCCTTTTGCAGAGCGGCCAGAATGTTCTCCTGGTAGCCGACCGACGAAACCATGACGATGCGGGCTTCGGGGTGCTGCCTGACGATGCGCTCCACCGCCTCGATGCCCTCCATCTGCGGCATGGTGATGTCCATCAGGACGATGTCGGGCTTGGTGCGGTTAAACTCGGCGATGGCCGTGAGGCCGTCGCCGGCTTCCCCGGCGACCTCGCCGCCGAAAAGCTCCACCATCTTGATGATGTTCTTGCGCGCGAAGACAGAGTCGTCCACAACGAGATAGCGGACCGGCTGATTGTCTTTCCTGAGCAGAGCGGCAAATTGTGGCATAGCCTTCTCCTTGTTCCTGGCTCCTGGAACCTGATCCCCGTTTAAGAACGGTTGCTGGAAGCAGGTATCCTTTCATGGCTTTCGTTCTTCTCGGACTTATCGTGCTTTTCGAGCTTATCCGGACGTTCAAGCTTTTCCTTTTCCGCGCGGTCCAGGCGTTCCGCCGCGCGCTCGCCGCCGAATTGTGCGACCAAATGCGGACCGATAGCTTCGAGCGGCACAATGCGACCCGCATAGCCTTTGAGGATGGCAGCCCGAGGCATACCAGGAACCACGCAGGTGTCCTCGCTCTGAGCGATGGTGGCACCGCCGGCGGCTCTGATCGCTCCTAGTCCCTCGGCCCCGTCTTCGCCCATCCCCGTCATCAAAACTCCGACTGCGGTCGGGCCAAATTCCTGCGCCACCGAGTGAAACAGCACGTCAACCGAAGGCCGGTGGCCGTTGACCGGAACGGAATCACTCAGCACCGCGACGTCCCCGCGAGGCATGCGCCGCACCGTCATGTGACGATTGCCTGGGCACACTAGTACACGCCCTGCCAGCAGCAGGTCGCCTGAGCGGGCTTCCTGCACCTCGAGCGCACAGCATTCATCAAGCCGGCGCGCGAACATCTCCGTAAAACCTTCCGGCATGTGCTGGACCAGTAGGATGCTTCCCGAAAATTCGGCAGGAATTCGGGACAGAACGTACTGCAGAGCATTCGGTCCACCGGTGGAAACCCCGATCGCGATGATGCGGTTCGGTGCGACAGCGACGCGATCCGTTTTCTTCAGCGGCTTCACCGGCTCCTCAAAAGCCGAGGCCGCGATGGTTTTTCCGACGGTGCGCTTGGCAACTTTGATTTTCTCAATCAGCTGCTCGGCGATGGCATCGAGATGTCCGGCGGAGGCTTCTCTGGGCTTGGCGACGAAGTCGATGGCACCGAGAGCAAGAGCCTTGAAGGTGGAATAAGCGCCTTCTTTGGAATGGGAACTGAAGAGAATCACCGGCAACGGAGCGCGCCGCATGATCAGCCGAAGCGTCTCCATGCCGTCTATGCGCGGCATCTCGAGATCGAGCGTGACCACATCCGGCCGGAGCTCTTCAACTTTTTTCAGCGCAAAGGCGCCATCCATAGCTGTTCCCACCACCTCGATGTGCGGGTCGCGGGCCAGAATGTTAGGGATCAGCTTCCGCATCAGCGCGGAATCATCCACGACTAATACTCGTACGCGTTCGTTCATGCGATGGCCCCAAGTGGAATTGCGCGCGACAAACGCGAAAAAACCGCCGGTACGTTCAGGATCAAAACGACGGTGCCATCACCAAGGATGGAGGCACCGCTGACCATGTCGCTCGCGACGATGTCAGAAGGCAGGGCCTTGATAACCAATTCTTCCTCGCCGACCAGCTGGTCGACGATGAGGCCAAAGCGTTTTTCGGAGGAGCCAATGACGATGATCAAATTTCTTTTGGCATCCTTGAGCGCTACGGCACGGATGCTTTTAAGACCGCTGAGCCGCACCAAAGTCAGAATCTGGTTTCGTAACCGCAGGACTTCGCGGTGGTCCACGCTGTGGATATCCTGACCTGCGGCGCGGGTGATTTCGACCACCGCCGAAATGGGCACTGCGAACAGCCGTCCCCCGACGCGGAAAAGCAGCGTTTGAATGCTGGCGAGCGTAAGCGGCACGCGCAGTTGAATGGCAGTCCCTTGGCCGGGCTGGCTGATGACCTGGACCGTGCCTTTGAGACGGTCGAGAATCGTGCGGACGATATCCATGCCGACGCCGCGGCCCGACACTTCCGTGATTTCTGACGCGGTGCTGAAACCCGGTTCGAAAATAAGGTTGATCAGCTCGGAGTCCAGCATCCGCGAGGCTTCCTCAGAGTTGACCAGGCCCCTTTTCACAGCTTGCTTGCGCACGCGCTCGAGATCGACACCCCGGCCGTCGTCACGAATCTCGATCACTACCTGTGTTCCCTGGTGATAGGCGTTCAAATAGACGGTGCCGCGTGCGCCCTTGCCGGTGGCAATGCGCTCCTCGCTTGATTCGATTCCGTGATCCACGGCGTTGCGGACAATGTGGGTCAGTGGTTCGGCCAGTGCGTCGAGGATGCTCTTGTCCAGGTCGGTATTCTGTCCGGCGATCTCGAGCGCTACGTCTTTACCGCAGTGCTTGGCTACATCGCGTACCACGCGCGGGAAGCGGCGGAAGAGCTGTTCGACCGGCACCATGCGGATTTTGAGGACGGACTTATGAAGCTCATCGAGCACCCGGGATTGAAATGCGAGAGCGTCCGCCAGCTTGGCGCGAGCCGGATCCTTGGAGTGAGTGCGATCGAACTCGCTGAGCGCGCGGTTGAGCATGGACTTGCCGATGATGAGCTCTCCCACCAGGTTCATGACCGAGTCGATGCGGGCGGCGTCGACTCGCAGCGTGCTTTCAGCCACCGCCGCCACGGCCGAACCCAACGCGCCGGGCCTTGCCGCGGATCCGTTCTCCGCGGATTCGGCCATGGCCGCATTGACTTTGGCAGCGTGCGCGTCGAGCAGATCGGCAAGAAGCTCGTGTTCCGGGGTCTTCGCGTGTGAGGCGATCTCCACCACAACTTCGCCAACAATGGACGGGATGCGGCATTTGTCTTCAACGTACGACTGGGAGTGCGCACTGGCCAGCGCTGCTTCCACAATCTCCACCGTCGCCGCTGCTGAATTGTCTTCCGGACGGAGCGCGATGACCGTGCCGCACCCGTGAAGAACGTTACGAATCAACTGGAAGGCCGCCGCGCGCATGCCGCTCGACTGGTCGAGCCGTAACGCGACGTTGAACACCTGTTCGCCGCGGTGGATCGCCTCAGAAATCATCAATTGCTCGTACTCGCTCCATTCGAAGCGGGCCGGAAGCACGTTCACGGAACCGGTGGCCGCTGCCGAAGACACGGGAGCCTCGCGCAATTGCCGGATCATGCCGCGCAGTGCTTCCACGTTTGGCGGCTCGGCATTGCGCTGATACGCCGAAAGCATGGCTTCAAACGAGTCCGCGGCAATCAGCACCACCTCCGCGAACTTGCCACCCTGAGATTGCCCCATCTGCGGCGTAAGAATGTCTTCCAGTTCGTGCGCTACTTCGCTCAACTTGCTGAAGCCACAAGCCGCGGAGTCGCCCTTCAAGGTGTGCACGGCCCGGCGCACGCGACGAATGACCTGTTCGTCCGCAGGACGAGCCTCCAGCTCCAAGCCGGCCTCGTTCAGAGACAGCAGGAGTTCGTTCGCACTTTCAAAAAACAGCGTGCGAAGCTCCGTTCCGCGATCGTCGGGCGTAATGCTCAACCGTTCACCTCAAGCCGCTGGTAGGCTGTGCCATTGTTTTCGTGCACCATGCGAAATTTTTGCGTCAGTCCGAAGAGGCTTTCCGCGTGGCCGACAAACAGATATCCGCCGGGATTCAAACAGTTGTAGAACTGGTCGATCAGCCGCTTCTGCTCGGCTTCGTCGAAATAGATCATGACGTTGCGGCAAAGGATGATGTCATTGCGCCGCGGCAGGAATTCGGTTTTCAGGTTGTGGAAGTCGAACTGAACAAGCTCCTTCAGCTGCGCTTTCACGGCGTATTTGTCGCCCTTCTTCTCGAAATAGCGCAGCCGGCAGGTGTAATCGACGGGCTCCATCTGAGTCTCGCCGTACAGGCCTTCCTGCCCTGCCCGCAAACTGGCATAACTGATATCCGAGGCTAGAATTTCCAGCTTCCACGGCGGCGGAATGAGCGGCTTGGGTGAAGGCATATCAAACGGCAGCGGATTGCGCAGATAGTAGTAAGCGAGCGCATCGCAGACCAGTATCGCCACCGAATAAGGTTCCTGGCCCGAGGAACAGCCCGCGCTCCAGACGCGCAAGGTCCAATCGCGCCGCTCCTGTTTCTTGCGCAGCAGCTCTTCGAGCACCGTCTTTTGCAGCAGGTCGAGCTGCGGCCGGTTGCGGAAGAAGCTGGTTTCGTTGACGGTCAGGTTTTCCAGCAGCAGCGCCAGTTCGGCGCGCCCCTCCCGGCTGGTCAGCAGACGGTAGTAGCTGTAGAACGAATCGAGCTGGCAGGCTTTCAGGCGGCGCTGCAAGCGGTCCTTCAGGAAATGCGAGCGGCGCTCGTCAAAGAACATCCCGCATTCCTGGTAAACCAGCGTTTGCAGAAGCTTCAGTTCGGCTTCGGTTAGTTGAATCTGTGCAGTGAGCGTTCCCATGCGAATGCGGTGGCGGCGCCGTTTCTGAAGACGGGGTTATCTCAGAAAGGCGACAGGTTCCGCAGCCTCCTCGAGCTTGCTGAATTCGCGCCGATGCAGCAACTTGCTGAGGTCCAACAGAATGATGAGGCGGCCCTTGAGTTTGCCGACTCCTGTGACGTAGCTGGATTCGCTATCGGCCAACAGCGAACCCGGCGATTCGATTTCAGAAGGCGAAATCTTCAGCACCTCCGAGGCCGAGTTCACGATGAGTCCGACCAGCTGGTTGCCCAGCTCGACCACCAGAATTCTGTTCTTTTTGTCGGGCTGTATGTCTGTCTGGCCGAAACGCTTGCGCAAATCAATCACGGGAATTATCTTTCCCCGCAGATTGATCACACCTTCGATGGACTCCTGAGCATTCGGAACGGAGGTAATCTCGGGAACACGCACGATTTCCCGCACGGAGCCGATACGCACGCCGAACGTTTCCTCGCCGATGCGAAAGCCAACGACCTGAAGTTCCTTTTCCATCAAGCAGTCTCCAGAGCCTCAGGAACGAACCAGTTCCGCGTACTCGAGGTCGCGGGAGCCTTCCTGTTCGCCGCGACGAGATGAAAAGTCACGCCTGGCTTTAGCTTGGGCGGCGCGATCCAGAACGAAGCGGTCCATGCTGTCCAGCAGATTGCGCGACAGCTTTAGCATCTGCTCGGCCGCAGCGGACAGCTCGGTAGAACTTGACGCCGATTGCTGCACCAGCTCGCGCATCTTATCCATGGCGCGGACCACAGCTTGCGCGCCGGAAGCCTGTTCTTCGACGGCCGAGTTGATCTCCTGGGTAATCTCGGTAAGGCGGCCAGTGGCTTTGGCGATCTGCGCGGAGCCGACGGACTGCTCGTTGGTGGCGGCGCCGATCTCCTGCGAGAACTTGTACACCTCGGTTACCACGTTCGAAATCTTGTGGAGCGCCGTGCCCAGGTCGTTTCCGAGACTCAGGCCCTCTTCCACAATGCGCGTGCTGCGCTCCATGTTTTCCACGGCCTGCCGGGCCTCGCGCTGGATGCTCTGGATCAGGTCCGCGATTTCCTTGGTGGATTGCGTGGATTTTTCCGCCAGCTTGCGCACTTCGTCGGCCACAACCGCGAAACCAAGGCCGTGTTCGCCGGCGCGCGCCGCTTCGATGGCCGCGTTCAGCGCCAGCAGGTTGGTCTGTTCGGCCAGGTCGTCGATGACCTCGATGATGCGCCCAATGTCATCCGCACGATGACCCAAAACGTTGATGATTTCCGCGGAAGACTGAATGGCCTTGTTGGTACGGTTCAGGCCGTCGGTGGTCTTTTCCATGGTTTGAATGCCGACCACTACCTCTTCGCGCGAACGGTTGGCAATGTCGAGCAGCACTTTTGCGGTGTCCGCCACGCGCTGGATCGAAGTGACCATCTGATCGATGGAAGCTGACGTCTCGGCGACGCTCGAGGCCTGCACCTGGGTGTTTTTCACGACGTTCTGCACGTTGATGCTCATCTCGTGCATGGTGCTGGTGACTTCCTCAATCGCCGAGGAAGCCTGCACGCTGACCTTGGCGGATTCGTCGGCCGCGCCGGCTACTTGGTTCGATCCGGCAGACACTTGCCCCGCCGAATCGCGCGTGGTGCGAACAATCTCCTGCAGGCCGTGGGACATGCGCAGGAACGCATTTCCGAGAGTGTCGCGCTTCGAACGCGGCACCACTTCGACGGTTAAGTCGCCTTCTGCCACCGCCATCGATACGCCAGCCATCTCTTTCAGGTAGGCGACCAAATTGTTGAACGTGGTCGCCAACGCTCCGATCTCGTCGTTGCGATGAACGTCGATGTTCTGGTCCAGGTCGCCGGAATCACCGATTTCGCGTGCGACGGCGATCAGATGAGTCAGCGGCTCGGTGATCGACCTGGCGGTACGATAGGCGATTACGACTCCGAGAATGATCGCCAGAAGCGTGCCCAGCGAGGTGGCCGCGGTGCTCCAGGTGCTGATCTGCTCTGCGGATTTGGCGGTGTCGTCAAAAGCCTTGGTGATTTCCGAGGTCGCTTGATCGAGAACCGCCGAAGACTTCGTCAGCCACGAGGCCGGATCTTTCTGAAGATAGAAAATCTGCAGGTCCGACACGGTGGCGTCGCCGGAATCCACCTGGTGCCGTTTGGCAAGCAGCGGCTTAGAAAAGTTATCTGCCCAGCTGGCTTCGGTAGTGTCCACCTGAATCAACGCGGTGCGGAGTTGCTCGGATGCGGCCTGCGATTCTCCACGCTTCAGAGCGTCGGTTAGCTCGCTCATGCCCTTGTTGACCTTTTCTTCGTCGCGCGGATCGCCGCTCAGCAGAAAGTTGTCGAGGTTGAGGCGGTTCAGCATGATCTGCAGCCGTACCGCTTCAACGGCGCGTACACTCTCGAGCGCTGCCGTTGAA
>Ga0306920_100005802_pt1 | contig 16006 bp, 9 predicted proteins | sample flu12Cox44000170_FD_204666 | JGI IMG/M metagenome (GOLD analysis project Ga0306920, IMG submission 204666) | Lab enrichment of tropical soil microbial communities from Luquillo Experimental Forest, Puerto Rico - flux4day.12C.oxic.44.000.170 (v2)... | ecosystem: Environmental > Terrestrial >... | reverse complement strand
TGGTTTTGAATGGACAGGAGCAGCTTCGACGCCGCTTCGTCAAACCGGCGTTTGAGGAAATAGGCGATACCCATCACGGTTAGGGGCTGACCCATGCGCTCGCGCGGGCTCAGCCGCAGCGAGGTCTCGACATGCTCGATCGCGAGGTCGGGTTGGCCGGCCCAGACCCTGAGAACGCCGCTCCGATACCAGCCGCGAGCGAAGCTCGGGTTGAGCGCCAACGCACGATCGATCAGCTCGATCATGGCGCCGATATCCTCGCCGAAATACGCCAACGCCTCCGCGGCATTGGCGAGGGTGCCCGGGTCGTTCTGCGCCATCTGGAGCGCCTGTCGCGCAAGAGCGGTGGCCTTGCCACGGTTGGTCTCCGGCGCTTCTGTCCAGCCGTCATTGACCAGCCGCATGTGGCAGATCGCCGCCCAGGAAAGCGCCGGCCCGTAATCGGGATCAATCGCGATCGCCTGCTCCAGCAATCCCAGGGCCGCGAAAACCCGCTCCTTCGTGATAGGATAAAAGGTCGAAAGCGCGCGCAGGTAGAGATCGTAGGCGCTGAGGTCGGTTGTTGGCCGCGCGGCGGATCGGCGCATCTCGGCGGCGTGCAATGCCGGCTCGATGACGCCGGCGACGGTGGCCGCCACCTTGTCCTGAAGCTCGAAGACATCTTCGCGCGAGCCGTCGAACCGGTCGGCCCACAGATGCGCGCCGGTCGCCGTGTCGATCAGCTGCGCGGTAATGCGTACCCGATTGCTGCCCTTGCGCACCGAGCCTTCGAGCACGTAACGCACGCCAAGTTCGCGCCCGATTTGTTTCACATCGACCGCCTGGCCCTTGTAGGTGAAGCTCGAATTGCGGGCGATGACGAAGAGCCAATGGATGCGCGACAGCGCGGTAATGATCTCCTCGACCATGCCGTCGGCGAAATATTCCTGCTCGGGGTCGCCGCTCAGATTGGCGAAGGGAAGCACCGCAATCGACGGCTTGTCCGGGAGCGGAAGCGCCGGTACGGGTGACGTCTTCGGCGCGTGGTTGCCAACTCGATAAACCCGCACCGGCCGCGCGATGTTTTTGAGCTGCTGCTCGCCGATGTCTTCGAAGACGAGGTCTAGTTTGCCCGCGGCATCCTCCTGTACCCGCGCTGCGACGCAAACACCGCCGGGATCGGCGAGGGCTTCGAGGCGCGCTGCGATATTGACCCCGTCGCCAAAGATGTCGCCGTCCTGGACGACGATGTCGCCGACGTTGATACCGATGCGAAACTCGATGCGGTTGTCGGGCGGCATACCGGCGCTGCGCCCGGTCATCTCGCGCTGCATTTCGACGGCGCAGCGCAATGCATCGACCACGCTGGCGAATTCGACGAGCAACCCGTCCCCGGTGGTCTTGACGAGGCGGCCGCGGTGCTCGGCGATTTTCGGATCGACCAGCTCGCGGCGCAGCGCTTTGAGGCGTTCGAGCGTGCCTTCCTCGTCCGCTCCCATCAGCCGCGAATAGCCCGCCACATCGGCAGCGAGGATCGCCGCAAGCCGTCGGGTCTGGTTCATTGCGCCCCGCCGGCCGCCAGGCGCAGGCCCGACAGAAATAGCTCGCCATCCTCGGGGCGGCGGAATGGGTTCGCAGTCGGCGCAACCACAGGGGTGAGTGCTGCCAGCCGCTGAAGAACCGGTCGCGCTTCGTCAAGCCGGCCCATATGCGCATAGCAGGCCGCCAGCGCGCGATATGTCGGTGTGAACGCAGGAACCTCCTCGAGCGAGACCCGCAGCACAGCCAACGCATCCTCGAACCGACGACTGACGAAATGAGCCGAGCCGATCCCGGCCAGATGGAAGCCCCTCTGACTGCGGGGATTGAGACGCATCGAGGTCTCGAAATGCTGGATCGCCAGATCGGGTTGACCGGCGAACAGGCGCAGCCAGCCGCTCCAATACCAGCCGTAGGCAAAGCTCGGATTGAGTGCGAGAGCACGATCAATCATGGCGAGGGCGGCATCGATATCCTCGCCGAAGCGCCCGAGCACCATGGCGGCGCGGCCGAGGACGCCCGGGTCATCGGCGGCGGCGCTCAGGGCCTCGCGGGCAAGATCAATCGCCGCGCGGCGATTTTCGTCCTGATCGCGATCATCAGTCCAATCGTAGTTTTCGAGGTCGACCCGGTAGGTCGCCGCCAACGCGAGAGCAGGACCGTAGCGCGGTTCGCGATCGATTGCCTGCTCGAGCAGATCGAGCGCCTGAGCGAGGTGCTGCCGCTCGTAGCTCGAAGCAGCCGCGCGCGCCCGCAGATAAAGATCGTAAGCAGTTAAATCTTTCGTTGGCCGTTCGGCTGAGTAACGGATCTCCGCGGCTTGCAAAGTCGGCTCGATAACGCCGGCTATACTGAGTGCGACCTTATCCTGAAGATCAAAGACATCATCGAGCGAGCCGTCGAAGCGGTCGGCCCATAGGTGTGCCCCGGATTCCGCTTCGATCAATTGCGCCGTAATGCGCACCCGCCCACCACCCTTCCTGACCGAGCCTTCGAGCACGTACCGCACGCCTAGCTCACGGCCCACCTGCTTCACATCGACCCTGCGATCTTTGTAGGTGAAGCTCGAATTGCGGGCGATGACGAAGAGCCAGCGGATGCGGCTGAGCGCGGTGATGATCTCCTCGACCATGCCGTCGGCGAAATACTCTTGCTCGGGGTCGCCGGACAGGTTCTGGAACGGCAACACCGCGATCGACGGTTTGTCTGGCAGCGGCAGCACCGCGTCGGAGACCCCCACCCGCGCGCTACGCGCGCTTCCCTCCCCCGCTTGTGGGGGAGGGTTAGGGAGGGGGCGCTTTGGACCGACCCGGTAGACCCGTACCGGCCGGGCGATGTTTTTGACCTGTTGCTCCCCCAGATCCTCAAAGGCAAAAGGCAGCCGGTCGCGGACCTGGTCATGGACCGTGTTGGAGACGAAGACCCCGCCCGCATCGGCCAACGCTTCCAGCCGCGCCGCAATGTTAACACCGTCGCCGTAGAGGTCGTCGTCTTCGACGATCACGTCGCCGAGATTGATGCCGATACGGAACTCGATGCGGGTCTCTGCCCCAACACCCGTGTTCCGCTCGGTCATGGCTTGCTGCACCTCGACCGCGCAACGCACCGCGTCGACGACGCTGGCAAATTCCACCAGCAACCCGTCGCCGGTGGTCTTGACGATGCGGCCATGGTACTCGGCGATCTTCGGATCGGTGAGCTCGCGGCGCAGTGTTTTGAGGCGGACGAGCGTGCCCTCCTCGTCCGCTCCCATCAGCCGCGAATAGCCCGCCGCATCGGCGGCGAGGATCGCCGCGAGACGGCGCGTCTGGGTCATGCCGGCTCGCCGATCGCCAGGCGCAGACCCGATAGATACAGCTCGCGGTGCTGGGGATCGCGGAAGGGAAGCGGATAATTCACCATCACCTCGTCTGTGATCACGCGCAGGCGTGCGATCGTCGCACGCGCCTCGTCGAGCGACCCCATATGGGCGCAGCAAGCCGCAAGAAAACGATAGGGGGTGGGGAAGACCGGCTGCTCCTCGACAGCTACCCGCAGCCGCGGAACGGCCTCTTCGAAACGCCGGCCGAAGAACAAGGCGGCACCGATCAGCCACGAACTCCCGCGCGTCTGGGCGCGTGGGCTGAGCCTCAAAGCCTTACCGGCATGCTCGATCGCCAGATCCGTTTGCCCGGCCCATAATCTCAGAAAGCCGCTGATGTGCCAGCCGCGGGCATAACTTGGATTGAAGGTCAGAGCGCGATCGACCAGCACGATCATCGCATCGATGTCCTCGCCAAAATAGGCGAGCGCGTAGGCCGCGTCAGCCACGACGCCCGGGTCGTCTCTCGCCACCGCCAAGGCGCGGTGCCCAAAATCGATGCCCTTCTGCCGGGCCGCATCCCGATCCGGGGCGGAGGCATCGGTGGCCAAATGCATGCAGCATTGCGCCGCAAAACCAAGGGCCGGGCCGTATTGCGGGTCGCGGGCGATGGCCTCCTCGAGCAGCGCCAAAATCTGCCGGATCTGCTTTTGGCGGTGGGCGGAGAACATCGCATAGGCACGCAAGTATGCATCGTAGGCACTGAGATCGCTTGTCGGTCGGTTGGCGGACCGCGCGTTCTCGGCCGCCTGCAATGCCGGCTCGATGACGCCGGCAACGTTGATCGCAACCTGTTCCTGCAATTCGAACACGTCTTCGAGCGAGCCGTCGAAGCGGTCAGCCCAAAGGTGCGCGCCGGTTTCCGCTTCGATCAGCTGCGCGGTGATGCGCACGCGGTCACCCGCCTTGCGCACCGAGCCTTCAAGGACGTAGCGCACACCCAGCTCGCGCCCGACCTGCTTCACGTCGACCGCTTGGCCTTTGTAGGTGAAGCTCGAATTGCGGGCGATCACGAAGAGCCAGCGGATGCGTGAGAGTGCGGTGATGATCTCCTCGACCATGCCGTCAACAAAATATTCCTGCTCCGGGTCGCCGCTCATATTGGCAAATGGCAGGACCGCGATCGACGGCTTGTCGGGCAATGCGAGCGGCGCCTTCCCGGGTGCGGCCGTCGCTTTGCCGGGCGAGATCCGATAAACACGGACCGGGCGAGAGATATTCTTCAGACTCTGCTCGCCGATATCCGCAAAGGTGCACTCGAGCCGGCCCTGGACCTGGTCGTGCACGATGCCCGAGACGCAGATCCCGCCGGGCTCGGCGATCCCCTCCAGTCGCGCGGCAATGTTGACGCCGTCGCCATGAATGTCGTCGTCTTCGACGATCACATCACCCGAGTTGCGCTCGTCCTCCGAGGTTGCATCGCTTCGTGTGGCTATCCCCTGCTGAAATGCCACGGCGCAGGCGACGGCTTCGACGACGCTCGGAAATTCGACCAGCATTCCGTCCCCGGTGGTCTTGACGATGCGCCCCTTGTGCTCGGCGATCTTCGGGTCGATCAGATCGCGGCGCAGCGTCCTGAGGCGCGCCAGGGTGTCGGCCTCGTCCCGTTCCATCAGGCGGCTGTATCCGGCGACATCGGCCGCCAAGATGGCAGCGAGCCGGCGCTCGACCCGCTCTGCGCCCAAAGTTGCCCTCCGTGGCGGCGGCTCGCGGCAGGCCGGACCGCCGGTTGGTCTCTACAATCGCACTCTGCGCCTCGGCCGGAGGTGGGATCAAGCGGGCTCGACACCCCCGCTCGTGAGGGTGAGAATGCGGAGACGCCGAAACGGGACATCGGGGAGGAGGAGATGGAGAGGGTCGCGGAATGTCATTGCGGACAGTTGCGGGCGATCACGTCGGGAGAGCCGGACAGCGTCTATGTCTGTCACTGCAAGGCCTGCCAGCGCCGCACCGGCGCCGTCATTCACAACGGCAGCCGATGGCTGAAGAGCCAGGTGCGGATCGAAGGCGAGCACAAGACCTACGGCCGGATCGCCGACAGCGGGTTCGAGATCCGCTTTCATTTCTGCCCTAACTGCGGCAGCAGCGTCTTCTGGGAAGGCGACCGCAGCCCGACGACTTGCGGGATCGCCGTCGGCTGCTTTGCCGATCCCGATTTCCCGGCGCCGACCTCGTCAGGTTGGGAGGAGTCGATGCACCGCGGGTTCGGGTTGCCGCCGGGCACCGTGCGTTTCCCCCAAGCTCGCTCCTGAAGGCCAGCGTCGATGAGCGCGGCCGACGCCAATCCGTATGAACTCGGGCTCGACAAGAACGCGGCCAATTACGTGCCGCTGACCCCGATCGGTTTCCTGCTGCGCAGCACGGCGGTCTATCCAAATCGGCTTGCGGTCGCTTATGGCGAGCGGCGCTACCGCTGGCGCGAGACGCTCGAACGGTGCCGCCGGCTCGCGTCGGCGCTGGCGGCGCGTGGCGTCGGGCGCGGCGACACCGTCGCGGTGATGGCGCCCAACATTCCCGAGGCGTTCGAGGTCCATTTTGGCGTGCCGATGGCAGGCGCGGTGCTCAACGCGCTGAACATCCGCCTCGATCCGGCGACCATCGGCTTCATTTTGGCCCATGGCGAGGCCAAGGTGCTGATCACCGACACCGAATTTGCGCCGGTGGTCGCCGAGGCGGTGGCGCAGCTCGACAAAAAACCCCTCGTGATCGACATCGCCGATCCACGAGGGCCGGGTGGCGACCGGCTCGGTGAGATGGATTACGAGGCGTTCCTCGAAACCGGCGATCCGACCTGGCCGGAGCTGACTCCCAGGGACGAATGGGACGCGATCACCCTCAACTACACCTCGGGCACAACCGGCAATCCGAAGGGGGTCGTCTACCACCACCGCGGCGCTTATTTGAACGCGCTCGGCAACATCCTCGTCTGGGGCATGCGTCAGCATCCGGTCTATTTGTGGACCCTGCCGATGTTCCACTGCAACGGCTGGTGCTTCCCGTGGACCATCACGGCGATGGCCGGCACCCATGTCTGCCTGCGCCGGATCGAGGCAGCGGCGATCTACGAAGCGGTCGCGCGCGAGCGGGTGACTCATCTGTGCGGCGCACCGGTCGTCATGAACATGCTGCTGAATGCCGGGCCGGGGCTGAAGGGTTCGCTCGAGCGCCGTATCGAGATGATGACCGCCGGGGCAGCGCCGCCCGCTGCCGTCATCGAGGGGATGGAGGCGCTCGGCTTTCACATCACCCATGTCTACGGCCTGACCGAAGTCTACGGTCCCGCGGTCGTTTGCGCTTGGCATGACGAATGGGACGCGCTGCCGCCCGACCAGCGGGCGCGGCTCAAGGCGCGCCAAGGAGTGACCTATCCCGTGCTCGACGACCTGATGGTCGCCGACCCGATGAGCCTCGCGCCGACGCCGTCCGATGGCGCCACGATGGGCGAGATCTTCATGCGCGGCAACATTGTCATGAAGGGCTATCTGAAGAACCCGCGCGCCACCGAGGAGGCATTCGCGGGCGGCTGGTTCCATTCGGGCGATCTCGGGGTCATGCACCCCGACGGCTACATCGAGCTGAAGGACCGCTCAAAGGACATCATCATCTCGGGCGGGGAGAACATCTCGACGATCGAGGTCGAGGACGTCCTCTATCGGCACCCTGCCGTGCTCGAAGCCGCCGTCGTCGCCCGCCCGGACCCGATGTGGGGCGAAACCCCCTGCGCCTTCGTGACCCTGAAGCCCGAAGCAGCGGCCACGGCCGACGAGATCATCGCCTTCTGCCGCGAGCACCTGGCGCATTTCAAGGCACCGCGGACCGTCCTGTTCGAAGCGCTGCCGAAGACCTCGACCGGCAAAATCCAGAAATTCGCGCTACGCGAGCGCGCCAAAGCAACCCTCTGAGCGGAAGCAGAGGGCTGTGTTTATCGGTCCGGTACGCCCGCCCTGCGCAGCCCGATGAAGTAAGTGGCCTCGAACAAGGCACGGATCTTCGGCCCGCCGAATGGTCCGACCGCCCGGAGGCGAGCGATGCTCGAATAACGATCATCGCTGGCCAGATTGCGGGCTTGCGTGAGTTCGACCGCTGCCGGTCCGATCTCGCCTCTGAGGCCGTAGGCCGAGGCGAGATAGGCATGGGGAAGCGGGTGGTCCGGATTGGCGCGGCGCGCCTTCTCAAACCAGGAGATCGCCTCATCTATGCGGGATTGCAGCAGATGCACCTGCCCAATCCAGTAATAGTATAGCCAAATCCTCGGATCGCGGGGACTGAGGCGGATCGCTCGTTCCTGTGCTGGGATTGCCTCCTCGATCGACCCGGTTATAAATTTGCAATAGCCGACAGCCGCTATTGCAAGTACCCAATTGCGGTTGATGGCGACTACCGTCTCGTACTCGGGAATGGCCTCTTCGAACCGCTGCTGCGCGCGCAGCACTTGGGCTTTGGCAAAATGCTCAAGCGCTGTCCCGGGAAATGCCGTCAAGGCACGATCGGCGAGCGTTTCCGCCCGTGCGAGATCGGAGGCGGCCGTGTCGGTCATTTGATCGAGTACGCGCGCTGCCAATTGCCACGCCAAAAAGCTTTGCACCTTCTGTGAATCCGCGTCGAGCGCCAGCGCGCGCTCGTAAAGCGCGATCTGCTCCGCGTAACTGCGGCGTGTCGGCACGTTTCCCAGGTATAGCGCTCGTGCTCGGAGAACGTAATCGAGCGCATCGGGTTTGACGGCCGGCCGGGCGGCCTCCGCGCGGACCAGTTCAACATGTAGCGCGACCGCTATCTGGCTCGTGATGTCGTTTTGCAGAACGAACAGATCGCCCGCGTCTCGGTCCAAGCGGTCGGCCCACAAATGTCGGTCGGTTTCGGCGTCGATCAGCTGGGCGCTGACGCGCACTTGGTTGCCCAACCGCTGGACGCTCCCTTCCAGCACATAGCGAACTCCGAGCTCGCGACCGATCTGCTTGGTGTCAGAGGGCCTGTTACGATAAGTAAACGCGGTATTGCGCGAAATAATGGAGTAGCCCGCGAGCCGCGACAGATCGGTCGTCAGGTCCTCGGTGATGCCGTCCGCAAAATACTGCTGTTCACGGTCGTCGCTTAGATTGAGGAAGGGCAGGACCACGATCGACAGGCGTGGCGCAACGGCCGGGGTGGGAGCCACGACCTCGCGCTCGATTGGCCCTTGGCCGCGCCCGCCGCGCCTATGCACTTCACCCGTGAACTGGTAGCCGCGCCCGGCGACTGTGCGGATGAGGTCCGGGTCCGCCAACGCCATCCGGAGCGCCCTGATCTGGGCGCGCAGATTGCCCTCTTCGATGACCCGGCCCGGCCAGACGCGGCTGATCAGCTCGTCCTTGCTGACGACCGACCCGTTGGCCTCGATCAGCGCCACGAGTATGTCGAAGGCGCGCCCGCCGAGTTCGATCGGCCGGCCGTCGGCGAGAACTTCGCGGCGATGCGGCAAAATCCTGAAACGGCCGAACTCGACGCTCGCCGGCGCTTCGGACACGGGATCCACGGCCGCTGATTGTAGCGCACCTTTTCACAGGATTTCACGCCTTTTCGCTCGAAGGCGTTGACAGGCCCCCCAAGGTTATGCGCGCCGCCCGACACACCAAACGCCATGTCGGCCGTAACAGCAACACAGGTGCGTGAGATGAAACGCGATCACCAGAAGTGGAAAATCGTCAGGATCAGTCCGTCATGGCAGTTCTTCATCCTGTTCAAATGGCTACTCGTTGCCTTGTCGCTAGCGGCGGTGCCGGGGCAAGCGGCGACTCACAGCAAAGGTAATGTGACGTTGTTCGTTCATGGATTTGGTCCTGGCAATATCGGCTGGAGCCCTACCGAAGGCAGCCTGACACTCGCGAACGCCGTCAATTGCTCAGGCTATTGGGGAGATTTGCCGAGCTTGATGCGCCGGCAAGGATATACGGGTCAATTCATCTTTGTAGCCTGGTACCAGAACGCGTCGAATTGCGACGTCAATCTGCATAATTGGGGCACGTACGACGAAACTCTTTCCTGGGTCGACGTCGGTGCGGCGCTATCGCAGTACATCTACAAGAACTTCACGTCCAAGGGCATCCCCGTGGACATCGTGGCTCATTCGATGGGGGGCATGGTCACTCGATCGGCGATTTACGGGGCAAGCGGTAAGGCGCCCCCTTACTGCTATTTAACGATCTGCGACGCGTTTTCGCCGCCGATCGACGTCGGAACCGCCATCACCGCCGGGTCGCCGCACGCCGGCTCAAACACGTCGGTAGTCAACACCTGCGCTAACCTGGCAAGCAATCAGGAGATCTGCAAAGAGACACTACCAGGCTCCAAGTCCGAGATTTGGATCAACGGCATGGATTCCAACCATAATATCATTCATTCCGAGGCGCGCCATCCTCAGGGAAAATCCGGTACCCAATGGATCAATATCGCCGCGGCGGATACAAGTCTGATCCATTACCCACCGTTACCCTGCTGTGAAAATCCGATCTCAGATGGCGTGATCGACACTCACTCGGCCATATCGATGGCGATCCCCGGCTCCGATCAGCTTATTGTTCCGGGAGACGTCAGCCATCTCGAATTTTTCTCTGCAAACAAAGGCGCGAACGATGCGGACGGCGCAAACACCATGATCGTCGCCGCCCTCCAGCAGGATTATGCGTGGGCCAGGAGGAATTTTATTGGGCCAAGCTGGACGCTCTTCAATTCGGGATTGAGCGTCGGAGACAAGCTGACCTCGGCCAATGGCTCGTACATGCTGCTCCAGCAGGCTTCGGACAGTAATCTCGTGATTTACGACAACGCCCACCGCCCACTGTGGGGGCGCGGCGGCCCCTATGTCCAAAACGCCCGCGCCGTCATGCAAGACGACGGAAATCTGGTTACTTATTCGGCCTATCTGCCGGCGGTCAGTGGCAGCGGAAGCGCAATCTGGGCGACCAATACCGCTGGCGACGGCCCATCCTATCTCGGCTTGATGGATGACGGAAATCTGATCATTGTCCAGACGCCCAATTTCGCTCGGCACTTCCCAAAACAAAATGTCACCCAGCCCGGTGGGAATTATGGAGGCAAGGTGACGTGGCAAGCGTTCAAGGGTCCCAACAGCCCGCTTGCCAGCACCAACTCGAGTTCGACGCCTGGCGGTTGGTGCATGGAAGTTCCGGACGGACAGATTTCGGATAACGGTCATGACCCGGTGAGTGTAGCCATCTGCAACGATTCGCCTCAGCAGAATTTCGTGATCGCTGAAGAACACGGAAGCATCCGTGCGTTGGGCCGCTGCCTGACCAACAATGGCCTCGGCCAGTCCGTAACGATGGACGCCTGCGATGGCCAATCCCACCAGAACTGGGCTTCCGAATTTGGCGTGATACGACCCGCCGACGGGTCCAAAATTTGCGTCGCGGGGCCTGGATCGCAATTTGTTGAAGGCCGGCCTTTGGTGATGGCGTCGTGCGACGGGTCGCCGGAACAGAGTTGGGTCGAACCGCGAATCAAGAATTTCGCCGGCTCCGGCAAATGCCTGGGTGGTGCCAATCCCAATGTCGACGACAATAACAAGGCGGTCCTGACGACCTGCACCGGCCAAGTCAGCCAGCAATGGTACACGTCTGGCTGGTGGAGAAACGGTGGCTATCGCAGCGCGTTCCAGACGAAGAACAACCAATGTCTCGACGTGCCTAATCAGAACTTCGTCGGCGGGCAGCAATTGCAATTCTTCCATTGCAACAACACCCCGGCTCAAGACTGGATCTGGTTTAGCGACGGCACGATCCGTCCGGCAGCACAGCCGCAGCTCTGCATCGACATCAAGCAGTCGAATTACAACGATGGCACAGCCATCCAACTGGCGACATGCAACGGCACCCAGGCACAGCAATGGGATCCACCAGGCGGGCTCTCGCCCAATGCTTCGCCGGCGACCCTGCCGCCAGCGTAGTGTTCAGAGTCATTTACACGATTCGTCAGGCATTGATGCACCAATCCCTCGTGTAAAATCCCGCTTCACCGGCGAAAGCCGGTGCCCACGGCAAACATGTGTCCCGGCTTTCGCCGGGAAAGCTGGCAAGGGGGGCGCCCGGCTGAATCAACTGAATAGTTCTGAGCACTGACAGGCGGCAAAAAAATACAGAACCGTCGTCATTCCGGCCCGGCCCCGACGGGCCGTCCCGGAATGACAAGCGAGCTTTTCAGCACCCGACCGGTTTCGCCTTCAGCAGCCAGTGGGTTCCGGCGATGACGGCGATCTGGTGATCGTCGACACAAAATGTGCGGCTTGGCGCCGTTGACGTTGTGCCCCCGCTTGAGGGATGTTCGGGTCCGTCAGTTCAGCGAGAATATCACTGCGTTGCGGCAGAGTTCTAAAAGGGCCAATCCTTGTGCTCGCTGCTGCCTCGCATACGGCTTCGCAGACAGTGATCGTAAGCCAAAGTTTTCACACGGTTTCACGCCTTTTCGCATGAGATGCTGGATCGACGCACCAAGATTATCAGCGCAGCCCAACACGCCAAAGCGCAGTGCGGCTGTAACCGCTAACACAGGTGCGTGAGATGAAGATCGACCATGCGAAGTTCATCGGTTTGTACAAAGCGCAATACGGTGCGCTCAACGACAGCCAAGCCTCAGGAATGGACAAATTGCTCGAGTTTCTGGAGCAGGACAAAGATGTAAGCGACGTGCGCTGGGCCGCTTACATGCTGGCTACGGTCAAAGAGGAGTGCGCCGATGAGTGGCAACCAGTCGAGGAGCGCGGCAAAGGGCAGGGGTATCCCTATGGAAACCCTGTTCCGGTCACTGGCAGCGACGGCAAGACCTATGTAAATACCTACTACGGTCGGGGTTACCCGCAACTTACCGGGGCAGACCTCTATCGAACGATGAGCCAAGACCTTAATCTGGGTGATCAGCTTCTGATCCACCCCGAGCGGGCCCTCGACCCGACCACCTCCTATAACGCCTTGTCGTTTGGCATGCGCAAGGGGGCGTTCACCGGCGTGGGGCTCGGCGACTTCATCAATGGCGCGCAGTGCGACTACATCAACGCGCGCAAGATCGTCAACGGCCTCGACGCGGCAAAGCCGATCGCCGATTATGCTAGCGCGCTCGAAAATATGCTGAGACAAAGCTCCAGCGGAGAAGCGCCAGGCCCTCGCCAATATCACATCGTCAATGCCCCGGATGGCGTGAACGCGCGAAAGGGACCTGGCTCAAATTTCCCCGTTGTGCACGGCGCCGCCAACAACAGCCAGATCGATATCGTCTGTCAGGTGCATGGAGAAGTCGTCAATGGCAGCAACATCTGGAACAAGTTGGCGGACGGAACGTACGTCACCGATTTTTATTGCGACACCCCCATCTTCAACGATTTCAGCCCGCCGCTCCCGGTCTGCCAGGGTGAGGCCCGGCCCACGCCGGTTCCGCCACAACCCTCACCGGTTCCCCCACAACCGAGCACCTATCAGCACCACATTGTCAACGCCCCTGACGGGCTGAATGCGCGAAAGGGCCCCGGCACCGCCTTTCCCGTCGTACGTCTCATCCCCAACGGCGGTGCGATCGACATCACTTGCCAGGTGCATGGCGAAGTGGTCAATGGCAGCAACATCTGGAACAAGCTGGCGGATGGGAGCTTCGTCACTGACTTCTACTGCGACACCGCTAGGTTCAACGACTTCAGTCCACCGATCCCGGTCTGCAAGGATGCGCCGCAACCCCCGGCCCAGCCGGGTATCAAAGGGGACGACTATCCCTACAAAAACAGCCAGCCCGATTTTGACGGGGGCGATCGGTGGCAATTCTATGCCAGGGAGTGCACCTCTTTCGTGGCATGGCGGATCAACCAGCTCGGCGTCAACTTCAGCAACCACATGAAGGGCCCTAACGGCACGGCCGGTACCTTCGGCGACGGCTACACGTGGGCTGCTAACGCCCGCGCAATCGGGTACCGCGTCGACAATACGCCATCGGTCGGGGCCATCGCCTACTACGGGCCCAATGTTTCCGGAGCGGGATCTTCCGGTCACGTGGCTTACGTCGCGCAGGTGAACGGTGACGGCACAATCGTTATCGAAGAGTACAATTGGTCGCCGTTCCCTTACGGTTATCACCATCCGCCCCGCGTTATTCGCGCCTCGGACGTCAGCAACTTCATCCATATCGTTTCATAAGGCGCGGGCGGCCAGGGGTGCAGCACAGCGCTGCACCCCTGCCATTGCGGACAGGCACTGGCGGCAAGTGAGAAGCCCTCCCAAGCCCGACCGGATGCCCATCGCCCCTCTTGATCCAATAGGAAAAAGCATGACTGAAAAACTCGGTATGTTCGAGGCCGCTCGTCTCACAATAGCGATTGGGGCACCCGCTGCGAGGATGGTGCTCAGCATCTCGCCAGTGGAACAGCCCGGCAGGGAGCATCTCTCCATCGATGTTGCGCTGATTGAAACCGAAACGCTACCTGAGCGCTCGAAGCCCCGGGGCGGCGAGCCACCTGGGCCCGCGCACGATTGGCAGGAGGACGTCTACGGCGAGAACGGCGAGAGAATGCCATACCACCCTGCCCGTCCCCGGCGACCAGGTTCTCGCCCGCTCACCGGGGATCCCGCGCACTGCGATGACGTACGCGATGCCGTTCGGCGAGCGCCGTAATGAGTTTCGACGAATATGAGGACCGGTTTCGGAGGTTGGCGCCGTCGTGGTGCCAGATCCTGATGGTCACGCACAACCCGATCCGAACACGGCGGCGTAGACGGCGCTGGTTGGTCGCGGCAGGCCTGATTGTAGTGATGATGCTGACAGTGGAGGTTTCGTCGCATCGCGCCGCTCACGGTCATGTTGGAGGCGAGTCTGCGGCACCGGCGGGTTTTGACGCGCTGCCGAGCGGTTTCCGGCGGATCCTCGGCTTTATCCGAAATGTCGGAAACAGACCGCGGCCCATCATACACTGCACGCTCAAAGGAACCGTCGGCTGAGTCTGATCGTTGAAAGGAGGACGATCATGGTTACCCGAGCTCCATTTTTAAAGACTAGGTACGGCGGCTACTACCACCGCGAGGTCCCCCAGGAGGACGCCGAGCTCACCCATGTCGGGCCCGGCACGCCGTGCGGCGAATATATGCGCCGGTTCTGGCAACCGGTCTGCTTTTCCGACGAGCTGCGCGACCTACCGCTCCGAGTGAAGATCCTGGGCGAGGAGCTCGTGGTGTTTCGTGACCAGAGCGGCGCCGTCGGATTATTGGAGCTGCACTGCCCGCACCGGGGCACTTCGCTGGAATTCGGGCTGATCGAGGCAAAAGGAATACGGTGCTGCTATCACGGCTGGCTGTTCGCGGGCGACGGAACGATCCTCGAAACACCGGGCGAGCCGATGAACAGCACCCTCAAAGACCGGCTCTATCATGGGGTTTCGTCATTGCAAACACTCGGCAGACCATGGCCGGATTCGAGAACGAACACCTGGAAGTTGCTTGAATCGCCGAGGAAAGCGATCCCCGTCGGCATATTCATTAGATGTCGAACGGCCTTTCCATCCCTGCAGCATTTCCACCAAAGAGACAAATGACCGAGGAGACAATTCCCATGAAGGCAATCGTGGTGACGGACCAGGCTGCGGGAACGGCCGGGATGAAGCTGGTGGAGCGGCCCGAGCCGCAGGCAGCGATAAACGACGTCGTCGTTCAGGTTCATGCGTCGGGATTCACCTGGGATGAGCTGACGTGGCCCTCGACCTGGACCGATCGCCTTGGCCGTGACCGGACGCCGGTGATTCCCGGGCAGGAGCTGGCCGGGGTGGTTACCGCTCTCGGCTACGGCACGACGGGGCTGTCGGTGGGACAGCGGGTGTTCGGCCTCTCGGACTCGTATCGCGGCGGCACCCTGGCGGAATATGTGGCCGTCGAGGCACGCAACCTCGCGCCGCTCCCGGGCGACGTCGACTTCACGGTGGGCGCGAGCGTGGCGATGCCGGGCCTGACTGCGTGGCAGGGACTGTTCGAGCATGGCCGTCTTCAGGCGGGGCGCAGCGTCCTCGTGCACGGCGCAGTCGGCTCGATGGTCACGCAGCTCGCACGTGAGTTCGGCGCCTACGTCATCGGCACCGGACGCGCTGCCGACCGTCAGAAGGCGCTCGACTTCGGCGCGCAGGAGTTCGTCGACCTCGAGAACGGCGTCCTCAAAGACGTCGGCGGAGTCGATCTGGTTTTCGATGTCATCGGCGGCGACATCGGGAAGCGGTCCGCACGCCTGATTCGAGCCGGGGGAACGCTGGTGACCATCGCCGGGCCGACCGAGGCGCGGCCCGCCGACGGCCTGACGATCGACTTTGTTGTCGTGTCCGATCGCGCCCAACTGAGTGAGATCGTCCAGCGGGTGCGTGACGGACGACTGCGGACGAACATCGGCAACATCGCGACCCTCGACAGCGCCGTCGCCGCCTTCAACCGGACCGAGCGACGCAAGGGGAAGACGATCATCCGCGTTCGTCCGTGAGCGACACGCGCCCATCGATGCACGCGGCCGGCCGGCGCTGTCCAGATCGGCCGGCTACGTCCTACGGACCCTGGCATGAGATGTCGTACGGGCTTTCCAACGCTGCAGCATTTCCACCAAAGAGACAAATGACCGAGGAGAAAA
>Ga0306920_100005800_pt1 | contig 16008 bp, 15 predicted proteins | sample flu12Cox44000170_FD_204666 | JGI IMG/M metagenome (GOLD analysis project Ga0306920, IMG submission 204666) | Lab enrichment of tropical soil microbial communities from Luquillo Experimental Forest, Puerto Rico - flux4day.12C.oxic.44.000.170 (v2)... | ecosystem: Environmental > Terrestrial >... | reverse complement strand
GGATTTCGTAAAACGCGTCGAGGAGATCACGCAAGGCAGAAAGGTAGCTGTGGTTTATGATTCCGTCGGCAAGGATACGTTCATGAAATCACTGGACTGCCTGGCTCCGCTCGGGGTTGCCGCGCTTTTCGGTCAATCGTCCGGAAGCGTCGAGCCGCTCAACCTTGGACTTCTCGCACAAAAAGGTTCGTTGTTCGTCACGCGGCCGACCCTCAACACCTACGCCGCGAAGCGTGAGAATCTCGCCGCAATGGCCAAGGAACTGTTCGAAGTCGTACTCTCGGGCGCGGTCAAGATTGAGGTTCGCCAGACCTACTCCTTGAAGGATGCGGCGAGAGCTCACGCTGATCTTGCCGCGCGCAAGACAACCGGATCGACTGTGCTCTTGGTCTGAAGTTGGCCGGGCATGGCTCGCGTTCTCATTCTCCTGCCGGCGCGCGACTTCGATCCGACCGAAGCCGCCGTGAGCTGGCAGGTGCTCGTGAACGCGGGCCATGACGTCGTTTTTGCCACGCCTGACGGACGGCCGGCGGCTGCGGACGACATGATGCTGACGGGGGAGGGCCTCGACCCCTGGAGCAGGATTCCGCTGCTGGGGAGGCTGCCGCTGATCGGACTTCTAATGCGCGCCAACGGCGAGGCGCGCAAGGCTTATGCGGCCATGTTCGTGGATCGGCAATATGGCGCGCCGCTGCGCTGGGATTCCGTAAATGCATCGGAGTTTGACGGGTTGGTATTGCCCGGCGGACATCGCGCACGCGGCATGCGAGAATTTCTCGAGAGCGACATGCTACAGCGTCTTGTCGCGAGCTTCTTCGAACCGCAAAAGCCTGTGGCGGCGATCTGCCATGGTGTCCTGCTTGCTGCGCGCAGCATTTCAAACCGCACCGGCCGTTCAGTTCTCTACGGATACCGGACGACCGCCCTGACCTGGGCGTTCGAGCGCAGCGCATGGAAGGTCGCAAGGATTACGCGATTTTGGGATCCAAACTATTATCGGACTTACCTGGAAAAACCCGGACAGCCGCAGGGCTTCATGTCGGTGCAGCAGGAAGTGACCCGCGCGCTGGCGGATCCTGCCGATTTTCTGGATGTTCCGAAGTCCGATCCGCAATATCGCCGGAAGACGTCCGGTCTGCAGCGTGATTCCATTGACGATGCGAGGCCGGCTTTTGTGGTACGCGATCGCAACTATGTTTCGGCGAGGTGGCCGGGCGATGCTCACACTTTCGCAAAGACCTTCGCGGGGACGCTGAAATAAGCATGCGTGGCCGACCTGCGGTCCTCGCGTGTTGCGACGAAGGCCAAAGTTGGTGTGCTTTCCCGCGCGGCTGTTATCCGCCCTGGGCCCTAGCGGAAGACGCGGCTGTTGTGCTTTGATACTGCCCAGGCCCGAGGGCCAAATAAAGCCCTCGAATACCAAGCCGTGTCAAACGGCAGACTGCGGTGGATACCGTGGCCATATCGGGAGGAGTTGCTTTGGAGAAGCCCGGCCGGACTTTGCTGGAAAAGATCTGGGACCAGCACGTCATCGCTCGGATCAGTGACGATACGGACCTTCTTCACATCGATCGGCATTTGCTGCACGATCTCGGCGGCGCGCGCGGCCTGCTCGACCTCAAGAGCCGTAAGCTTCCCGTCCACAATCCCGAGCTGACATTTGCAACCCCCGATCACGCCATTTCCACCGCGCGGGGGCGGGCGGGCACCAGCAAGACCGGGCAGGAGTTGCTGGAGGGCCTTCGGGTCGAAACTTCGGCCAACGGCATTGCCATGTTCGATGTCGATCAGCCCGGTCAGGGCATCGTCCATGTCATCGGCCCGGAACTCGGACTGAGCCTTCCCGGCTGTCTGATCGTCTGCGGGGACAGCCACACTTGTACGCATGGTGGACTCGGCGCGCTGGCCTTCGGGATCGGTTCAAGCGAGTTGACGCATGTTTTGGCGACGCAGGCGCTCATCCAGCGCCGACCCAAGACCATGCGGGTGAAGTTCGAGGGCCGGCTGTCTTTGGGCGTCACGCCGAAGGATCTCATTCTCGCGCTGATCGGCCACATCGGCGCTGCCGGCGGCACTGGCTACGCGGTCGAATATGCCGGCAGCGCCATTCGTGAAATGGGGATCGAAGGCCGGCTCACGATCTGCAATCTTTCGATCGAACTTGGCGCCAAGATGGGCATGATCGCGCCGGATGAGAAAACCTACCAATATATAAGCGGCCGACGCTATGCGCCGAGAGGAGAGATGTGGGAACACGCCGTGGCGGCGTGGCGCAAGCTTCCGAGCGATCCGGATGCGGTGTTCGATCGTGAAGTCACAATCGACGTCGAGAAAATCATTCCGCAGGTGACCTGGGGCATCAGCCCGGAACATGTCGTCGGCGTCGACGGTTGCGTGCCGGATCCGCAGAAAATTTCCGATCCGGCGCGTCGCTCCGCGGTCGAAACCGCGCTCGATTACATGGGTCTTGAGCCTGGCGCGCCGATCAAGGGAACGCCTGTCGACTGGGTTTTCATCGGCTCATGCACCAACAGCCGGTTGAGCGATCTGCGCGCGGCCGCCGAAATCGCCCGAGGCCGCAAGGTGGCGCCCGGGGTGCGCGCCTGGGTGGTGCCGGGCTCAGAGACCATAAAGAGAGAAGCGATCGCCGAGGGGCTCGACAAGCTTTTCATCGATGCGGGTTTCGAGTGGCGCGAGCCGGGCTGCTCCATGTGTCTTGCCGCCAACGGCGAGACCGTGGCGCCCGGACAACGTTCGGTCTCGACCTCCAACCGTAATTTCATCGGTCGTCAGGGGCCGCGTGCGCGCACGCATTTGGCAAGCCCAGCCATGGCGGCGGCCGCGGCGATATCCGGCGCCATCGCCGACGTGCGGACCCTGGAGCGATAGATGCCGAGCCCCTTCACCAGCCTGAGCGCGATTGCGGCTCCGGTCATGCGCGGCAATATCGATACCGACGTGATCATTCGCATCGAGCGCCTCGTCGGCACCTCGATTCGAGGAACGCTCGGCAAATGGGCGTTCGGCTCGCTGCGTTACCTGCCGGATGGTTCGGAAAATCCCGAATTCATTCTAAACCGCGAGCCTTATCGAAGAGCGGAAATCCTCATCACGGGTCCGAATTTCGGTTGCGGTTCGTCGCGCGAGGGGGCGGTGTGGTCGCTGCAGGAGATGGGCATCCGCGCCATCATCGGCTCGAGCTTCGGCGATATTTTCTTCGCTAATTGCTTTCAGAACGGAATCCTCCCCATCGTGATCGACAAGGCAATTGTTGAAGGCCTTGCCGCCGAGGTCGAGCACAGCCAGGGGGCCGGGCGCATCGGCGTCGACCTGGAACAGCAGACGATCACTTCACCCTCACGCAAGCAGCACCGGTTCGAGATTGATCCGCGCCGTCGCCAGGGCCTGCTTCAGGGCCTCGACGAAGTTGCGTTGACGCTGCAGCGCGATGCCGAAATCCGCGCATTTCAGGCGGCCGACCGGACCGAGCGGCCCTGGATACATTTCGCAAGGAATCCAGCATGAGCGGATCAACCAATATGAGCAAGATCGCCGTGGTCGGCGGCGAGGGCATCGGCCCGGAAGTCACCGCACAATCACAACGGATTCTCGACTGGTTTGCGAAGAGGCGCGGCGTTCCGATGACCTTGCGCGAGGCGCAATACGGGCTCATCCCTTATCTTGCAACCGGCAAGGTGCTTCCTGACGATACCGCGGCGACAATGGACGAGGCGGACGCCATACTCTGGGGCGCGACCGGCGGACCTGAGACAAAGGAGGTGCCGGCGGCGGCGCGCAAGGCTGGCGGCTTGCTGACTTTGCGCAGCAAGTATGATCTCTACGCGAACTTGCGGCCGATTCGCGCCAATCCGGCGTTATCTGAATCCTCACCCCTCAAGGCACGGGTGCTGAAGGGCGTCGACTTCGTCATCATCCGCGAACTGACCAGCGGCATCTATTTCGGAGAGCCGCGCGGCATGGAGACCCTTGCCGACGGACAACGCCGCGGCTTCAACACCGAACAATACACCACCAGCCAAATTCGACGCGTGGCGCGCGCAGCCTTCGAGCTGGCGCGCACGCGACGAGGAAAGGTCTGTTCGGTGGACAAGTCCAATGTGTTGGAGACCAGCGTGCTGTGGCGGGAGGAAGTCACCGCGCTTCATGCGGAAGAGTTTTCCGACGTCGAGCTGACACATCTCTATGTCGACAACGCCGCGATGCAGATCGTTCGCGAGCCATCACAGTTCGATGTAATGGTAACTGGAAACATGTTCGGCGATATCCTTTCCGATTGTGCGGCGGTTGCATCGGGATCGCTCGGGATGCTGCCCTCGGCATCGCTCGGGCCGGTCGATCGCTATGGCCGCCGCAAGGCGCTCTACGAGCCGGTGCACGGCAGTGCTCCCGACATTGCCGGCAAGGGAATTGCGAACCCGCTTGGCTCCATTCTCAGCGTCGCCATGATGCTGCGCCTGACCCTTGACCGGCATCATGATGCGGACCTGCTCGAAGAAGCTGTCGATACTGCCTTGTCCGAGGGTGCAAGAACCGCCGATATCGCGGAGCCCGGCGCATCGCGACTTTCGACGAAGGAAATGGGCGATGCGGTGCTCAATGCGCTCGAAACGATCTCCACCAACGCGAAGGAGAACGCGTGATGGCGTTGCACCTCTCCAGGCGTTCGGCACTGACCGTCATTGCTGGCGGCGGGGTTTCAGCCGTCGCCGGTCGGGCGTGGGCCGAGGCAAAAAGCGGACGCGCGATCTATCCGGTGGCTGTCCCCATCTATCAGTCACAATTCGTCGCAGATCGGATGGGCTACTTCAAGGAAGCGGACCTCGACTGCAAGTTGATCCAGGGCGGCAGCGGCGTCAAGACGCGCGAAATCATCGCCTCCTCGCAAGGAGATGTTGGAATCGGCGACGTCACCCATCCGATGCAACTTTCCAATCACGGGCGCGCCGGGCGGATCTTGATGCCAACCGACACCCGCAGCAGTGCGGTCATGTTCATCATACGCAAGGATCTCTGGGATCAAGGCATCACGACGCCGGAGAAGCTGACGGAATGGAAGAGACCGGACGGGCGTAAGCCGATCGTGTCGGTGTCGTCGCTCGGCGGCACCAACCACGTCTGGTCGTCGTACTACATGGAAACGATGGGACTGGCCGAGAAGGTGACGTGGATCGGAACCGGCAACGTCGACACCATGCTCGGCTCGCTGAAAAGCAAGCAGGTTGATGTTCTCATAAGCTCGCTCTCGCTCTTGAACGAATCGATGGAGCAGGGCTGGGGCACGCTTCTGTTCGACGGGACAAATGAGGCGGTCTGGAACAAGTATATCGGCGGCAAGGTGCCCGTAACCGGGCATTTCACGGTGCAGTCGACCATCGACAAGGACCCGCCCAAGATGCAAGCCTTCGTCACCGCGCTGTGGCGCGCAGCGCAGTGGATCAAGACGCACTCGCCCGAAGAGGTTTACGATGTGATCGAGCCTTATGTCGGCAGCACGTCGCGCCATGCCAATATTCTCGAAATCACTGCTCTGAAGAGAGTCGCGGACTACGACGGTATCGTCGATGCGGCGAGTTTTGCGCGCGGCGAAAAGGTCTGGTTCCGGGAAATGACTGGCATCAAGCCGCTCAGCATTGCCGAGGTCGTCAGCCCCGATTTCGCAGCCGCGGCACGAAAGGCCTATCCAGGTTGAAGACTTCGCTAGCGACAGCAAAAAGCAACGAAAGAATAGAAAGCCCAGGATACGCCATGCCGCTCGATCGATCCCCGGAGGTATATCGGATCGATGCGAGGAGATTGAACAAGACGTTCCAGCTCGCAGGCACTGCCATCGAGGCCGTACGCGACGTTTCGTTCAGCGTCCGGCGCGGCGAGTTCGTGGCCCTGCTCGGGCCGTCCGGCTCCGGCAAGAGCACGGTGCTCAACATGATCGCGACCCTGATCAGGCCGAGTAGCGGTCAAATCCTGATCGACGGGATTCCGATCACCCCGGGCGAGGCGACGCCCAATGTCGGTTATGTCTTCCAGCGCGACACGCTATTTCCGTGGCGCACGGTCGCCGGCAATATCGGATATGGTCTGCAGCTCGCCGGCGTTTCCGAAGCCGAGCGCAAGGAGCGCGTCGCAGCCTGTATCGCCCAGGCGGGCCTTGAGGGTTTCGAGCAAGCCTATCCTTCCGCACTATCCGGCGGCATGCGCCAGCGCGCCGCGCTGATGCGCACCCTGGTCGTCGAGCCGCAGATCCTGTTGATGGACGAGCCGTTCGGCGCGCTCGATACCCATACCAAGATCGATATGCATGAGGTCTTGCTTCGCATCTGGGAGCGCGAACTTCAGACGGTCCTGTTCGTGACACACGATCTCGGTGAAGCGCTTACCCTGGCCGATCGCATCGTCCTGTTTTCGGCGCGCCCCGGAATGATCAAGGATATGTTCGAGGTAGACTTTCCGCGGCCGCGCGACGCTGTCAAGGTTCGGGAGACGCCGCGTTACGCCGAACTGTTCCAGCATATCTGGCACTCGCTTGGCGAGGAGTTCGTCAGGGGACGGAGCCAATGAAAGCTCGCCGCGGACCCCTCAACACACTGGCGTGGCAGGCGTTGATCTGCATCGCCGTGTTGTCGATCTGGCAGTGGGGATACGATCTGCATGGGAAATTCCCGTCACTGATCCCCGACCTGCTCGATCCCTATTTCATCTCCAAACCATCCGAGATCTTCGAGCACTTTCTGATCCTGAGCTGCTTCAAATCCAAGCTCGGCGTATTCAACGGATGGCTCAACGGTGAATTCGCCAAATGCATGGCGCGAACCGAGAACAACCTCTGGGTTGCCACCGCCATCACGCTCAAGAACACCTTCTTCGGGTTTGTGACCGGGGTGACCAGCGGCTTTGCGGCCGGCTTGCTTCTCGGGCGATCGGATCGGCTTAGCGCGATCTTCCAGCCGTTCATCACGGCTGTGAACTCTATTCCGAGAATCGCGCTGGCGCCGATCATCGTGTTGGCATTTGGCATCGGCGACACGTCCAAGATCGTGACTTCCTGGATCGTCGTCGTGTTTCTGGTGTTCTTCAATACGTTCGAGGGCGCCCGCTCCATTGACGAGGGCTTTGTCAATGCTGCGCGGCTGCTTGGCGCGAGCGAATGGCAGATCACCCGCACGGTGGTGATCCCGTCAACCATGGCCTGGGTGTTTGCCTCGCTTTCTCCGGCGATTTCCTTCGCGCTGATCGGCGTGATCGTTGGCGAATTCATCGGTGCGGAGCGGGGAATCGGTCGCCTCATCATCGAGTCCGAAGCGCGAGGCGAGGCGTCGGGCATGATGGTCGCGGTAATCGTGCTGATGCTGGTGGGAGTGGCGCTTTCCGCCGTGATCTGGCGACTGCAGGCTTATCTGTTGCGATGGCAGCAGCACAATATGGCGGAGTAGGCGCTCGGGCTGCTCGCAATGTCGGAGATCATATGGCTTCGCCCAAGATGGCCCCGGATCGAAAGGGCGCAGAAGCCTGTCGGCCCGATGCATAAAAGATGATATGAGCAGAGCGATATCGAACCGGAATTGAAGGGTCTTTCATGAGCATCAAGATTTACGGGTTCTGGCGCTCGATCGCCTCGTTTCGGGTACGGGTCGCCTTGAAGCTCAAGGGTCTCGCTTTCGAGGAGACTTCGATCGACATCCTCTCCGGCGAGCAATTCGAACCGGGTTATGACGCCGTCAATCCCGAGCGTGTCGTTCCAACTTTCGTTCATGATGACTATCGGCTGTTTCAATCGATGGCGATCATGGAATATCTCGACGACATCAAGCCATTGCCGCGGCTATTGCCGGAGGACGTGAAGGAGCGGGCTTACGCGCGGTCATTGGCGCTGATGACCATCGCCGACGCCCACCCGCTGACCGTGCCAAGGCCTTTGGCGCCGATGCCAAGGCAATCGAGAACTGGGGCAGGCATTGGACGACTGAAGGCCTGGCAACGTATGAAAGGCTGCTTGGGCGGCGCGCGCCGGCTCCGTTTGCGCTTGGTGGAGAGCCTGGTCTTGCCGATATCTGCATTGCCGGCCAGGCGGTCGGCGCACAATATCTCAAGATCGAGCTCGATGCTTTTCCGGTGGTCAAAGGTCTTGCCGACCGCTGTTTCAAGATGCCGGAGTTTTCGAGCTCACACCCGTTCGAGCAGCCCGGCTACAAGGCCGCGAGTTCGCATCACTGAACGCGTGCAATATCTACACGTCAAGCCCGAGCGCTCGCGCGGCGTTTCCGCCCGCGATCTGGGCAAGCGTCGCCTCATCCATCCCGTGAACGCCGGCGACATGTCCGATCGGATTGTACTCGGCCATGTCGAAGGGATAATCGGTGCCCATCACGATGCGATCGGGACCGAACACGTCGATCAGATAGGCGAGCTGATGATAGCTGAAGACCACGGTGTCGAGATAGACCTGCCGCAGATAGGTCGTCGGCGGCAATGGCAATTCGCCGTGTGAATCTTGTCGCGCGCCCCAGGCGTGATCGATCCGGCCCGAATAGGCCGGCAGGTAGCCACCGCCATGCACTGCCATCAGTTTCAGATCGGGAAAACGCGCCAGTGTTCCCGAAAAGATCAGGTTATGAAGCGCAAGCGTGGTATCGAGCGGATTGCCAAGCACGTTGTTGAAATAGAAATGGGTGAGACGCTCCCCGTGCGTAAACCCGTTCGGATGCATCATGATGAATGCGCCGAGTTGCTCGGCACGCGCGAAGAAGGGACGGAATTTTGGATCGGACAATTCCTGGCCATCGACGTTGGTCAGGATTTCGACGCCCTTTAGTTTCAGATCCTTCATGATGTAGTCGAGTTCGCGGACCGCAAGCTCGGGCTGCTGGAGCGTGACGACGCCGAGCCCGACAAACCGGTCGGGCTTGCGCGCGCAATATTCGGCTACGCCGTCATTGGCAAGGCGATGCGCCTGCTCGGCGATTTTGGCATCGACCGTGTAGTAGCATTGCGGCGGCGCGGGCGCGACGACCTGGATGTCGATACCCATCTTGTCGAGATCGAACAGCCGACGGTCGATCGTCGTCATCACCTCCGCGACGTCCTTTTCCTGCTGAGCGTTGATTTCCCGCGTGGCGGCATCGGCAAAATGCGCAAGCGGCACGCGGCTGAGATCGACATGCGGTTGTGCGACTTTCGCGGCCTGGGGTACGACGATGTGGGCGTGAATGTCGATCGTCGTGGATGAGGGGCGCCTCGCCAGCCCGTCTGCATCGTGGATACGGGCGGCCGTGCGGCCATAGCGGTTCTTGCGCTCGATCATTGAATGTTCTCTGCTGCTGTTCTGGTTATTCGGAATGGAGTACTCAAAAGCATTATTTCAGGATTTGGATGGCGGCGTGTTGCGTTGAGTCCAGCGAACGGAAACCGTGGTGGCGTCGGCATCGCCCAACCCTGCGACCTCGGCTTCCTCAAAGCAAGCCAGCGCGCTTTTCGCAACCGGAAGTTCCGCATGGAGGGATGCCGCGAACTGCACGGCCGTGGCGAGGTCCTTCTTCGCGGCCGTGATGCCGAACGCGGTCTCGCCGAGCGGCGCACCGCCCAGGACCCTGGCGATGATGGCACCGCGGCCTTTCATTGCGGCCGGCGCGCCGGCGGTGTCGGACAGGATATCGATCAGCCGATCGGGCGGGAGGTTGATTGGCTTGCAGATGGTAAGAGCCTCGCCGAGCGCCTGCCAGTAGACGAGTAGCGGAAGATTGACCGCAAGCTTCAAGGTCGCGCCGGCACCGAGCGGCCCGACATGTTCGATACGGCGACATAGTTGCTCAAGTAACGGCATGGCGCGATCGACATCGGCTTTCGAACCGCCAACCAGACCGAACAGCTTGCCTTCCCTCGCGGGAACCTTGCTGCCGCCGACCGGGCATTCGACAAAGGCGGCTCCGAGCTGCGTCACGGCACTCCCGACCGAAATCATGGTATCTGGACGTATCGTGCTCATATCGATGACGAGCTTGCCCGCAAGCCTTGCCTTCAAAAGACCGTTGGGACCGCGGTAGACCGCCTCCGTCGCCGCATCGTTTAACAGCATGGCGACCACGATGTCGCAAGCCTCAACAAGCTCGGCCGGCGAAGCGAACGCCTTGGCACCGGCCCCAACCAACGGCCTGGTCTTCGCTGCGTCGCGGTTGAAGACCGCGACCTCGTGTCCAAGGGATATCAATCGCTCGGCGATCGACGATCCCATTCGTCCTATTCCGCAAACGCCAACTTTCATTGTCTTGCCTCGATCGGTGAGTGGTTATCCTAGTGGGCGTGGTAGACGCCGAGATTTTGCGCGATCAATTCTTCATCGTTCAGGATTTCGCTCGCCTTGCCTGCGAACACGCAACGGCCGGTATTGAGGATGACCGCCTGATCCGCCACCTCGAGCGCCAGTTGGCGGTTCTGTTCGACCAGAACGATCGACTGTCCTTCCTCCTTCAACCGCTTGATGGTGCGACCGACCTCAGCCACGATCTGGGGCGCAAGCCCTTCGGACGGCTCATCGAGCAGCAGGACGCGCGGGTTTCCCATCAGTGCGCGCCCGATCGCGAGCATCTGCTGCTCGCCTCCGGAAAGCGTGCCGGCGAATTGCGCATGGCGCTCGCGCAGGCGCGGAAAAAGCTCGTAAATCCGCTCGACATCCCACGGCCTCCTGGTGCTGTTTTCGCGCTGTTGCGCCACGATGAGGTTTTCCCGAACCGTGAGAGAAGGAAAAATCCGGCGTCCCTGCGGCACCAGCCCGATGCCGAGGCGTGAAATGCGTTCCGGGCTGAGCCCTCCGATGGCTTCGCCAAACAGGTGGATCTCGCCTTCCCTTGGAGTCAGAAAGCCGACGACGGTCGAAATGCAGGTCGTCTTTCCAGCGCCATTGCGGCCGAGCAAGGCCAACACATGACCTTCCTGCAGTGAAAAGCCGACACCATGCAAGATATGGCTGTCGCCATAAAAGGCGTGCACGTTCGCAAGTTTGAGTGCCTCAGTCGCCAAGATAAACCTCGCGCGTTCGCTCGTCCGCGATCACGGCATCGCGCTCGCCATCGACGATGACGCGGCCGTAATTGAGCAGCGTTACGGTTTCGGCAAGATCGAGAGCGGTATCCATGTCGTGTTCGATCATGATCACGGTGGTCTGGCGCGGAATCGAGGCGATCAACGATTTTACGGTAGTCCTTTCGCTGTTTGAAAGCCCGGCCAGCGGTTCGTCCAGCAGCAGCACGCGCGGCTTTTGTGCCAGCGCCATTGCAAGCTCGACCCGACGCTTTTCGCCGTAGGCGATTTCGGAAAACGGATGATCGGCCAGATGAAGAAGGCCGACGGCATCCAGGGTGCGGCGTGCCTCGTTGGCCAGATCGCGGTAGAAGGACAACGGCCGCCACATCTGCCAGCGCGAGGGAAGCAAGCCAAGCAGGCCAAGCGTGACATTGTGCTCGAGCGTGTCACCGGTGAACAGCGTGATGATCTGGTAGGTACGCGACAGGCCCAGATGCGCGCGCCGGTAGGGGGCGAGTGCCGTGACGTCAGTGCCGAACAGTTCGATCTTTCCGGAATTCGGCCGCATGTCGCCGTTGATCTGGTTGAACAGCGTGGTCTTGCCGGCGCCGTTCGGGCCAATGATCAGGCGGCGTTCACCCTGGCGGATCTTGAGCGACACGTTTTGAGTGACCCTCAATCCCCCGAACGCCTTGTTCAGTTCAATGATCTTTAGTGCGTGAACTGGCGTGAGCGGCGTCATGACGATCACTTTCGGAACCGGGTTGCCAATTTACTCAGGCCCGGAACGATACCGGTCGGCATCACCAGGACGATGAACAGGAACACCAGTCCCAGCAGCATGTTCCATCGTTCGATATAGGCGGAGGCGTAGTTCTTCAACAGCAGTACCAGCGTGGCGCCAACCACGGGGCCGCCGAGCGTGCCGGTGCCGCCTGCGATGACGCCCAGCAGCGCTTCGGCCGAACTGGTGATCGAAAGCGACGTCGGGTGAATGTACTTGTTGTAATAGACAAAGAGCAGGCCGGAAACGCCGCCCCAGAATCCCGCATAAATGAAGGTGATCCAGCGTATCATCCATGGATTGAAGCCCAGTGCGGCCATCCGGCGCGGCTGGTCGCGCACACCCTTCAGCGAGGAGCCGAACGAAGACGAAACGAAAATCGCCATCATCAAAAACGCAAACGACGCCACGATCAGTGCGAACCAGTAGAACGCGCCAGCGCTATCGAGCGAGATGCCGAAAGGCGCGGGTCGGGTGAGGCCCGCGATCCCGTTGTCGCCGTTGGTGATGTTCGACATGCGATAGGCAAGCCCCCACAGCACCTGCGACAGCGCGAGCGTGATCATGAGAAAACCCAGCCCGGTCGCACGCAGCGCGATGGTGCCGAAAAAGGCCGCCATCGCAATCGTTCCCGCGATCGAGATGAGCGCCGCGGGGCCGTGGCCGAAACCGTACCGGCTTGTCAGCAGCGCCGAGAAATAGGCGGCAACCCCGAGATAGGAGGCATGCCCGAGCGAAGTCATGCCGCCGAAACCGACCAGGAGATTAAGGCTGAGTGCGAAGATCGCCGCGATCAGGATCTGGCTTGCGAGATTGATATAGAAATCGCCCGCGAAGAGCGGCAGCGAGAGCAGCAATGCAGCGAAGGCGGCGCTGGCGATCCACTTCATGCGCTGAGGCGTCCGAACAAGCCCTGAGGGCGAAATGCGATGACGAAAATCATGGGCAGGAAGAGAATGATGTAGGCGAGCTCCGGAAACAGCGCGGTACCGAAGGTATAGACGAATCCGATGATGAAACTTCCGATGAAGGCGCCGATCAGGCTTCCGATCCCGCCAAGAATAACGACGATGAGCGCGAGCGGCAGCATGTCCGCGTCGAGTCCGGGATAGGCGGAAAGGATCGGTCCGCCCAGCACGCCGCCGGCGCCGGCGATGCCTGCACCAAGGCAGAACACGATCGTGAAGAGATTGGAAACGGGGATACCTACCGCGCGCGCCATCTGCCGGTCGTCGACGCCGGCGCGGATCATCGCGCCCAGCCGCGTGCGATCCATCAGCAAATAGAGCGCAATAGCTGTCGCGACGGCGCATCCTACCAGCACTAGCCGGTAGGTCGGAAATACGAATCCGAACAGCCGGGTCGGCGCCTGCAGATTGTGCGGCGTCGGCACCGGAATCGAATCGCCGCCCCACAACACGAGGCATGCGTCGGAAATAATGAAGGACATGCCGAGCGTCACAAGCACCTGGCCAAGCGGATTGGTCTTCAGCCGCGTCAGCACCAGGCGTTCGAACAGCCCGCCGATCGCCGCCACCGCAAGCCCGGCGCCCAGCGCTGTGACCCAGATGTTGAGGCCGGTATAGCTGCGCATGGCTACGGCCGCAAAATAGGTGCCCAGCATGAAGAATGCGCCATGCGTCAAATTGGCCAGCCGCATCAGGCCGAAGATCAGCGAGAAGCCCGACGAGAGCAGAAACAACAGGCCACCAAGCGACAGGCTGTTAAGACCCTGGATGATCCAAAATTGCATCTACCGATCTCGCGCCTGGCGTTGCGTGCATTTTGGCCGCAACTGCTGACAACTTGCGAACGCCTACAGCTCCAGATTTTTGGCGGGCGGGTAATCTCGCGAATAGACCGGATTTTTGAGGAACGCCGCCTTTTCATAGTTCCAGAACTGGCTGACATCCGGATAGGTCTTGGTCACCGAATTGACCAGGCGTCCGTCGCTTCGCGTGACTTTGCGGATGTAGACGTCGCCGATCACGTTGCCGAATTCGTCGAATTTGACGAGACCGCGCACGGTCTGCACATTGTTGCCGCGGATCGCCGCCATCAGGGCTTTCCTGTCTTCCGCATTGGCCTTGATGGTCTTGAGTGCGGCTTCCAGAACCTCACCCGAAACATAAGTTGAGGCGGCATAGTAACCGGGGTCGTATTTGAACTGCTTGCGAAACGCTGGCGCGAAGGTCTTGTTGAGGGGATTGTCGAGCTCGGCCGAATACCAGCTCGTCGTCACGATTCCCAGCGCTTCGTCGCTCATGTTGCGAAGCACGGATTCGTCGAGCGCGGTCATGCCGCCGATCACCGCTATCCTGTCCTTCAACCCATATTCGATGAACTGGCGCAGGAAGCGGAAGCCGTTCGAACCGGCGGTGCCGAGAAAGATCGCGTCCGCGCTCTTCACCTGCGCGACGTAGCTGCCGTAGTCCGGGGTTGCGAGCGGCGTGAAAATCTTCTGGATGATCTTGCCGCCATTGTCCTCGAAGGCGCGCTGGAAGCCGGCGCACATCTCATGTCCATAGGCAAAGTCGTCGGCGATGGTGACGATCTTCCTGTATTTGAGTTCCCTGGCCGAGTATTCGGCGAGCGGATAGGCGCATTGCGCCGAGGTCGAGGTCAGGCGGACAAACCAGGGGCTTGGGTGGCGCTGGGTCATGTCTTCCGCCGCAGCGACGCCAATCGTGGGGAGCTGTTTTTCGGTCAAGTAATCTGCAATCGCCAGCGCCTCGAAGGCCGCGAGCGGGCCGATGATGCAATGCACGTCGTTCTTCTCGATCAGCTCCTGCGCCTTGGTGCGTGCGGTGGCAGGAACGCCGGCGGTGTCGGCCACGATCAGTTCCACCTTGCGCCCCGCCAACGTGTTGTCACGATCCTTCAGAAACATCGTAAGCGCCAGTTCCATGTCGATGCCGCCGGAGGCAAGCGGGCCGGTCTTGGCCGCCAATAACCCAATGCGGATCGGTCCGCCGGCCTGCGCCGAGCAAAGATTTGGCGCCGCCATGCTGGCGAAACCTGCGCCGGCAACACCCGATATGAATTGTCGTCGCGATATCGTCATGGAGCCTCCCGGAAGCATTTCAAGCTGAAAATCTGTTGTTCGCGTTTTTGATTGATGGAATGTTTATCGGACGGATGTCACAAATGATCAAGTGATAACCACGCTGCGACCGCACCAGGCAAGGTTTGGGTAAAGGCGATTGGTTGACGCGTTGAAACGTTTTGATGCGGTGCGGCATCGCGATCCGCCGAGCTATTGTTTTTGTTTCGACCTGCCTTGTTTGGAAATTGTAATGATCGTCTTCTTCAACACTTCAAACACGGCCGCGGTGTCCTGATCGCCCAATCCCATCGCCATCGCCTGGGCGTAGACCGGTTGCGTAAGCGTGAACAGAGGCGTTTCGCAGCCGATGTCGTCGGCGAACTCGGCGATGATCGCCATATCCTTCTTCCAGGTCGAAACCTTCATGGTCGCGGGCTCATATTTGCCTTCGACCATCATCGGCGCGCGCATCTGGAACATGCGCGAACCGCCGGCGCCAGGACCGACCATCTCGACCACGAGTTTCGGGTCAAGGCCGGCGCGTTCGGCCAAAATCATCGCTTCCGCGGTAGCAACGTTGTGGATCGCCACCAGATGGTTGGCGACGAATTTCATCCGGCTGCCGTTGCCGAACACGCCGAGATCGGCACTTTGTTTGGCAAAGTCGGCAAACAGCGGCATCGAGCGCGCGATCGCGTCACTGTCGCCGCTTGCATAGACGATGAGATCGCGCATCCTGGCTTGCGCGCCGGTGCCGCTCAAGGGACAGTCGAGCGGAATGTGTCCGGCCGCCTTCAAGATCGTCTCGAATTGGAGCTTGTCGGCGAGCGTGAGCGTGGAGAGTTCGATCACGATGCGAGACGTCTCACCACTGCCGGCGATCGCCTTTGCGACGCTCTCGACTGCGGCGGGCGTGGGCAGGCTCGTCATGATGAGCGGAGCGTCGCGGGTGAGCGGGCCGACGCCGTCCACAATCACGACCCCGGCTGCCGCCAGTTCAGCCCTCTTGCCGGCGTCGGTGTCGAAGCCGAGTACGCGCCAGCCGCGTTCGACAAGGTTGCGGGCAATCGCGCCGCCCATGATACCAAGGCCTACGATTCCAACAGTCTTGTCCATGCAAGTCCGTTCCTTTCGTGTCGAATTCGAT
>Ga0306920_100005796_pt1 | contig 16010 bp, 15 predicted proteins | sample flu12Cox44000170_FD_204666 | JGI IMG/M metagenome (GOLD analysis project Ga0306920, IMG submission 204666) | Lab enrichment of tropical soil microbial communities from Luquillo Experimental Forest, Puerto Rico - flux4day.12C.oxic.44.000.170 (v2)... | ecosystem: Environmental > Terrestrial >... | reverse complement strand
GGTCGCGGCGGCGGTCACTGCATGACCTGCCCGATCATTCGCGACCCCGCAGACTAGCGAGAGCCGTCACCCGACCCTCTCGCCGCCGGCGGAGCGAGGGGGAACACGGATCGGATCCGCCAAGATTTGATTGTTTCAAAACCCGATGACCAGGATGTATCCGTGGTCGTTGCGGGATGGAAATTTGCGACTGATGAACCTGCCCCTTCCCGCCGTCTGCGACTTTTCGATCACCAACGTCTGCAACGCGGCATGCGACTTCTGTGGCTTTGCCCGTGACAAGACGCTTGCGGGCCCCGCGCGCTACGTCGATACCGACGCATTCTCCCGTGCGCTGCCGATCCTGCACCGGCGCGGCATTCGTTATCTGACGCTTCAGGGCGGTGAGCCGCTGGTTCATCCCGACGTGGTCCGGCTTGTTTCGCAGACGGTGGCGGCCGGCATTTCGTGTGCGATGATCACCAACGGCTGGTTCCTGTCGCGATATATCAAGTCCCTGGCTGTCGCCGGACTATGTCAGCTGATCGTCTCCTTGGACAGCGCCGACCTCGCGGAGCACGAACGCAATCGCGGCTTGGAGGGACTGGAGGGCAGATTGGCGAAAGGCATCGCCCTGGCACGTGAGTGCGATCTGCCTGTGCAAGCCTCGATAACTGTAAACCGTCTGGTTCGTTACGACGACTTGCCGGACACGTTGCGGCGTCTCGGATTTGATCACGTCTCGTTTTCCTACCCGCGCTCCGAGCCGTTCGGATCTACTTCGCTGGTCTATAGCGAACAGTCGCATCTTGTTGATCTCGACCGCGAGGAATTGCTCGATGCGCTGGACGCGATCGGCCGGCTCAGAAAACGATTTACAGTGCTCAACCCTCGCGCCTCGCTCGCCGAGGTCGCGCGCTATGTGCGGGGCGAGCAGCAGGCGGTGTCGTGCATCGGCGGCTACAAGTACTTCTACGTGGACTGGAACCTCGACATCTGGCGCTGCGAAGCTTGGAACGAGCCCATGGGGTCGGTGTTCGACCTCGATCGCATCCCGGACCAACGCGAACCCTGCAACGCCTGCATGATGGCCTGTTACCGCAACGCCAGCATGCTGATGCACGCGGCGGTCGCGGCCACGGACGCCGGGCGCGCACTGGCATCCGGTCAAATCGGAACCGCCGTAGCCTCGCTGTTCCGACGCAGCGTGGCGCAGTCACTGTGGGCGCTCATCGAGGAGACGCCAAGGATTCGACGCTTGGCTCGATCACGGAGGCAAACCGCTTCCACTAATGGGCTCTCACGGAGGCAAACCGCTTCCACTAATGGGCTCCCCGCGAGCGAACGACCCGCAAACGACCGGGCAGAAGCGTGACAGCGACTAAAACACGACTGAGTCCCACTCTGCAATCGGACGCATTGGATGACCCTCGCTCGGCAAGCGAGCCGTGTACGGTTGCCGAACGGACGGCGGAGCGTTCGTTATTCGTCTGTCGCTGGCTGTTGGCCCCATTTTATCTGGGTCCTGGCGTCAGTCTTTTCGTATTGCACGCGACTCTAACCGGGGTTGTATTCAGCGCTGCGCTGGCCGCCGGGAACCCGTCGCTTGCCCAGAGGGCCGACAGCAATATCGGTCTCGAAGGCGGTCATGGCGGACTTTCCGACGCGATATTGGCGACGCCGAATCGGAAGACGCCAGTCCCGCAAGACAACAGGTTCGCGACGGCGCCCGGCGCCACACAGACGGCACCGGCATCGCAGTTGAAAAAGAAGACGCTTCCGACACCGACAGTCAGGAAGCCCACCTTCAAGGGAGGCCAACAATGAAAGTTCTTCGTCACAGGCTACTCTACGCGGGCGTATCGGCGTCCGTCCTGCTGCTGACGGCTGCTCAGGCAGGATTGGCGATTGCGCAGACCGCCAATAGCAATGCCGGGCTCGAGGGAGGTCAGGACAGCCTGTTCGACGCGATATTGGCGACGCCAAACTACAGGACTCCGGTTTTGCCGGACAGCGCTATCGCAACTACGCCCGGCCTCGAGCAGGCAGTTCCCGCTCCGCAATTCACACTGAACGTGCTGGCGCCCGCCCTCTACAACTCCAATGCGCAGTTTCTGAGCTCCGGCGGCAGCCAGACCTTGGAGGGCAGCCCGCTCGTTCGCCTCGGCTGGGCGAGCCAGCTATTCGATACGCCTATCAGGGTATCGGCCGCCGCCAGCCTCGAAACCGAGAGGTTTGTCAACGCTCCTGGCGCCGCTATCGACTACATTCGCCCATCCGCGAGAGCACAATATGTCAATCGTGAGAACGACCAGGACTATTCACCCTTCTTGTCCTATGTGCCGCGGCTGGATTTCGACCCCACTTTTGCAAACAACTTCGCCACCCGGCAAGATTTGGCCCTGGGCGTCGACAAAGTGTTCAATTTCGACGGTGCCTTTAACCGAATTCCGGCCAGTTCCAGCAGCTCCAGCGCGACGGTGTGGTCGTTCGGCTTCAGTATCGGAGGACAGCGGCGCTTCCGTGATCCGGCTCCCCAGTCCTACGCGTTCTTTTTCAACCCATCGGCCTCTTACGTCATATCCGAGGAATGGAACGCAAGCTTCTCGATGCCCATCACCCGCCGCTGGTTCGACACGATCGACGGAGTAAGCCAACGGAACCTGACTTGGGAACCGACGGGTGTCGTCGAATACGTGATCCCCGGCGATTGGTTGGGCGGAACCGACCGGGCGCGTTGGGCGGGCAATCCCGCTATCGATTTCGTCGCCGGGTTGGAGAGGAATTGGTCGAACACCTCAGGGCGCGAGTACACCCAATGGCGCGTCGGGCTCGTTTTCAAGACGGGGTGGCGGTTCTAGATCGAGGGAGGTCGCGAGGCGATGCACAAGAAGGGCGGGAACCTCGTTCGGAGGTCGACACGTTTTCTGGCTGCGGTGGGCATGCTGGTTACGGTGATCGCATCGGTGCCGCCGGGCGAAAGAGCCGTCGCCGCCGCTCCGCCTCTCGATGGAGTTTGGCGGGTCCAAGGCCGCGCGATCCACGGCACCCGTTGCGGCGATTGGCTCGTCACGCTGACGAACAGGCAGGGCCAGCTGTCCGGTGTCGTCGCCCTGGCGCGGGCGAGCGTGCCCATAGAAAATTTGGTGCTGCAGCCTGACGGGAGCTTTTCGGGAACGACGCGGGCGGCCCTTGTCGGATCGCGACACGCGCGCGCCTATCGCGTCAGCGGAACGTTTGCAGGGGATACGGTCGCCCTGACGCTCGAGGGCAACCTATGTCCTCCTCGCCATGGAACCGCCATTCGACAAGCTGCAGTAGGCTAAGAGAGGGCGCAGCGCGTTTTGCTGCAACGCTCTGTAACGGGAGTAGTCAAATGTTGGATATCGCCAAGACCATAAAATTGGTAGATCAGTGCTGGGCGGACGAGATCGTCCCGGCTTTGGTCGAATACATCAAGATCCCGAACAAATCGCCCGCCTTCGACCCGGACTGGGCGGCGCACGGCTATATGGATGAGGCCGTCGCGCTGTTCGAGCGCTGGGCGCGGGCGAAGCTCCCCTCTCTTCCGGGCGCCACCCTCGAAGTCGTCCGGCTGCCCGGGCGCACCCCCGTCATCCTCATCGAGATCCCCGGAGCGGGGAACGACACTGTGCTGCTCTACGGCCATCTCGACAAACAGCCCGAGATGGTGGGGTGGACGCAGGGCTACGGTCCCTGGATCCCGCGTCTCGAAGGCGACAAGCTCTATGGCCGCGGCGGGGCCGATGACGGATATGCGATGTTCGGGGCGCTGAGCGCGCTGCTGGCGTTGCACGAGCAGGGTGTGCAGCATGCGCGCTGCATCATTCTGATCGAGGGCTGCGAAGAATCCGGCAGCTACGATCTGCCCTATTATGTCGATCACCTTGCGCAAAGGATCGGCAGCCCCTCGCTCGTCGTCTGTCTCGACTCCGGATGCGGCAATTACGATCAGCTCTGGATGACCACCTCGCTGCGCGGCATGGCCGCGGGCACGCTGACGATCGAGGTGCTCGACGAAGGCGTCCATTCGGGCGACGCCTCCGGCATCGTTCCGTCGAGCTTTCGGATACTGCGCCGCCTGTTGTCGCGCCTTGAAGACGAGGATACGGGAGCGATCCGCCCGCCGGAGCTCTACGTCCAGATACCGGCCGAGCGGGTGGCGCAGGCCCGGCGCGCCTCCGCGGCGCTGGGAGATGCTGTGTACACCAAGTTCCCCCTGAAAGCCGGCATGTCGCCGATGAGCGACGACCTGACGGAGCTAGTGCTTAATCGGACCTGGAGGCCGCAATTGGCGGTCACCGGCATCGACGGGCTGCCTCCCCCGGCCGACGCCGGGAACGTGCTGCTGCCCTCGACAGTCGCAAAGCTCAGCCTGCGGCTGCCGCCGAACCTGGATTCGGCGAAAGCCGATGATCTCGTCCGCAAACTACTGGAGAAAGACCCGCCCTACGGGGCGCGGGTCACCTACGAGCCGGAGTCGCATGCCGTCGGTTGGCACGCCCCCGCTTTGTCCCCCTGGCTCGAACAGTCGCTGGCCCGCGCGTCCGAGACCACCTTCGGCGCGCCCCCGGCCTATATGGGCGAAGGCGGCACGATCCCGTTCATGGCCATGCTCGGGGAGAAGTTTCCGCAAGCGCAATTCGTTGTCACCGGCGTGCTCGGCCCGCATTCGAACGCGCACGGCCCCAATGAATTCCTGCACATTCCGACCGGCAAACGCGTCTCCGTCGTCATCGCGCAGGTTCTGGTCGACCATCATGCTCGGGGCAGGGATTAGCCGGCTTCATGGACCGCGCGGGATCGACGCAGTTCACAGCGGCGAACCAGTATTGGAAGGATTCGGGCCATGAGTGAGCAGAAGCGCATCGCCTCGATAGTCGAGCCGACGGCAGAGTCAAAGACCTTACTCGAGAAACTGCTCGACGGCGTTGAAACGGTAGGAAACAAAGTGCCCCATCCGGCAGTGATCTTCTTCATCCTTGCTGGGCTGGTGATTGTCCTCTCGCACTTGTTTTACCTGCTCGGGACATCCGTCGATTACGAGGTGGTCAATCCGCAGACGCACCGGGTGGAGCATGCGACCGCCACCGTCAACAGCCTGCTGAGCGGCGACGGCATCCGCTTCATGCTGACTTCAATGGTACGGAACTTCATGAATTTCGGCCCGGTCGGCATCATCCTCGTGGTCATGATCGGCGTCGGGCTGGCCGAACAGGCGGGCCTGATGACCGCCCTCATAAAGAAAATCGTCCAGGTCACGCCGCGCAAGGCAGTGACCTGGATACTCGTGACCGTGGGGGTGTTGGCGAGCATCGCTGCCGACGCCGGATACCTGGTCTTGATTCCGCTCGGAGCCGCCGCGTTCCTGAGCCTCGGCCGGCATCCGCTGGCCGGGCTGGCGGCGGCGTTTGCCGGGGTTGCCGCCGTATTCGGCGTCAATTTTCTCATTGTGCCGATCGACCCGGTCCTGACGGAAATCACCAATGACGCGATCCATCTTTTGAACCCCACGCTCTCCATCGATCTGGCCGCGAATTTCTATTTCGGGGTGGTATCGAGCTTAGTGCTAATTATCGTCTGCGCCGTGATCACAGAATGGGTCGTTGAGCCGCGCCTCGGCAAATATCAGGGCGAAATCCCGGCTGAGAGCGGCGAAGGTGTCTCGCCGGCGGAGTCACGCGGGCTGAGGTTCGCGCTCTATGCGCTCGTCGTGAGCATCGTCGCGATAGGGCTGCTGACGTTTCCGTCGGGAGCCCCGCTGCGCAATCCGGATACCGGAGCGGTCGTTGGCGACTCACCCTTTATGAATAGCCTGATCGTTCTAATCATGTTGGTATTTCTGGCTATGGGCGCGGCCTATGGCATCGGCGCCAAGACGATCACCAGCATGGTTGAGGGCATCAACGCCGTCACCAAGACGTTCGCCAGCCTCAGTGGCCTCGTCTTTCTACTATTCGTGATCAGCCAATTCCTCGCGTATTTCAACTACAGCAATATAGCGACGATCATTGCAGTGAACATGGGTGATGCGCTCGAGCATGCCAATCTCGGAGCGATCCCACTGATGTTGGGATTCATCACCATTACCGGCATCGTTGGCATCTTGATCGTCGGCGCGATACCGAAATGGGCGCTGCTAGCGCCGATCTTCGTCCCGCTCTTCATGAAGCTCGGCATCGTGCCCGAGGCGGTGATGGCGGCCTATCGGGTCGCCGATTCCCCGCCAAACGTCGTCACCCCGCTGATGCCCTACTTCGCGCTGATTGTCACCTTCGCGCAGCGCTATGACAAAAATGCGGGCGTCGGAACGGTCATCGCGATGATGCTGCCTTACGGGGTGGCCGTCTCGGTCGTCTGGATCCTACTGTTTCTCGTTTGGGAACAGCTCGGGCTGCCGTTCGGGCCCGGGTGACAAGCGTGGCTTCCATTGGACGCTTAAGCGCCGCCGAATTCATCCGGGTCTGAATGTGAACGACAAGGTAAGCGCCTTTCTCTTGGTCTATATGGGCCTGTTCCCAATTATCAACCCGATTGGAGGCGCCCCGATATTTCTGGGTCTAACGCGGCATTGCACCGACGAAGAGCGGCATTCGCTCGCCCGCCGGGTGGCGATCAACGGGTTCTTTCTGATGCTGGGCTCGCTGATTGTCGGTTCACATGTGCTCGAGTTTTTTGGCATCACACTGCCCATCGTGCGCATCGCCGGAGGCCTGGTGGTGACCGCGTTCGGCTGGAAGCTCCTCCAAGCCGGCCCCGAAGGTGTCGACAGCCACGAGGTCGCCACGACCGGCAGGCCCCCCGGGCGGCAGGACGCCTTTTATCCGTTCACCCTGCCGCTCACCGTTGGGCCAGGGGCGATTTCGGTTGCGATTGCTCTCGGCACTCAGCGACCCAGGGCAGGGAATCTCTATGATCTCATAGTTCTCGGCGCAGTGGCGATCGCCGCCCTACTCGCGATCAGCGCCACGATCTATGTCTGCTACCGTTTTGCCCAGCTCATCATTACGACGCTCGGCGAAAGCGGCACCACCGTGTTGGTTCGGTTATCGGCTTTTGTTCTGCTGTGCATTGGCATCGAGATCATCTCGAGCGGCTATAGCGCAATACTTGGAATCGGAAGATAGCCTCAGCGGGGAATCGTCCACATGCCTCACCCCGCGCGGCGCTTGCGGTTCTCCCGCGACAAGACTCGATCGGGCCAGCGCAATATCTCGATAGTCACGCATTCGCCACCGCTTTGCCGCTCCTCCGACGACACGGCGTTCGCTATCTCACCTCGCAGGGGGGCGAACCGCGTGGGCTGGAGCATCAGATCGTCGAGAGCGTATACCTTGGGCCTGGCGTCGGTTACGGTCAATCGTCTCGTTGATTAGAATTCGCCGCTGCGATGCGAGTTATCATCGATTGAACCTCGACGCTTTGCGCACGAATGTAGTCATAGTACAGGCTCTCTACTCGACGAAACTGTGTCCCGCGAACACTTGCCATAGAATCGCGCTGTTCGTCCCGCCGCGAGAGGACTGCATCATATCTTCTCTCGAAGTAACGGAGGTTAGTCACCAGGTCCACGAAACGTTGGTCCGACAGCAAAGCGATTCGCCGCCTACCGTCGTCAGGCCGCTGATGCCTCATTTTGCGCTGATCGTCACGTTGGCGCAGCGGTACGACAAAAATGCGGGCGTCGGAACGGTGATCGCGATGATGCTGCCCTACGGGGTGACGGTCTCGGTCGTCTGGATCCTATTGTTTCTCGTTTGGGAACAGCTCGGGCTGCCTTTTGGACCCGGCTGATCGATCACTATAGCCAGCGCACAGGTTCGGCGGCGTCGGCCGGCACGCCGCGCCCCCCTTTGCACGCTATCGCCATACCCAGCCCCATCCGGGGACCCAAACCCAGCCGCCGCCCCAGCCCCAGCCGGGGCCCCACCCCCAACCGGGCCAGCCCCACGCCGCCGCCGCGACGGGCCAGCCCCAACCCCAACCCCAGCCCCAGCCTGGACCCCAGCCCCAGCCACCGCCTCTGAAGCCAAAGCCACGGCCCCGGAAACCAAAACCACCGCCCCGAAAACCAAAACCACCATGGAAGCCGCCACCATGGAAGCCGCCACCATGGAAGCCACCGCCATGGAAACCACCACCGCGCCCCTGCGCGTTGCCAACATTTGGCCAGACGGCAAAGATAGCGAGAACGACGGCAAGTACGATCGAGAGTTTGCGTGCCATAGGGGTCCTTTCTCAGCCCCGATGCGAGCGGGCCTCGTCAAAAAATGTGGCGATCGTTTTCGTGCGAGTCACTAAATTTCTCAGCTCCAGGCTTTCAAAGCAGGTTCTGAGCCCCGCGACGCGCGTCGGGATGCAGGTATCGCCCCGTCCAGCTTGTGCTATCGTTCCGGTATGACCGTCAGTGGCGTAAAGCGAAATCTGCCGATCCTCATATTCTCCGGCTTGGCCGTAGCCTCACTCGCAGGATTGCTGGTATTGCCTCCAATCCCGCAGGATCAGGGCTATCACCAATTCGCCGATGAGCGCACAATCTTCGGCATCCCGAACTTCTGGAACGTCGTCTCAAATCTTCCATTTCTCGCGGTCGGCGCCGCGGGCCTGCGCCGATTTCGCGATGACCCGGCAACCGTGGTCTTCTTCCTTGGAGTTTTCCTGACCGGCATCGGCTCATCCTATTATCACTGGAACCCGAACGACGGCACGTTGTTCTGGGATCGGCTGCCGATGACGCTCAGTTTCGCCGCGATCCTTGCTCTCGTAGTCAGCGAGCGTGTGGATGCTCGCAGCGGAGCCATCCTGCTGTGGCCGGCGCTGGCGATCGGCGTTTTCAGCCTGGTGTTGTGGCGCTGGACCGACGATCTGCGGCTCTACTTCTGGGTGCAGTTCTTTCCTGGAATCGCAGTAATAGTCCTTTTTTTGCTGTATCCGCCCAAATACACCGGCACACGTTATTGGATCGCGGCCGCGGTGCTATACGCGCTCGCCAAAGTATTTGAATTCACCGACGAACCGATTTACTCGGCAGCAAATCTATTGAGCGGACACACTCTCAAGCACTTTGCGGCTGCGGGTGCATGCTATGCGATTTTGCGATATTTTCAGACCCGGCGGCCGATTATGCAAAGTCGACAGCCGCGACCCGTCCAGGTTGCGTGATCAGCGTTCATCAGGATCGACCCGATTATCTTCGTCGAGCGATGACGGCGGGCTGCGGCCCGGGCTCTAGAAAACCTGCGATTGCAGCAGCCTCTCGTGCGACCATCGTCTCACCCGCGGCCATCAGCGCATCCGCCTGAGCTCGCGGCAGAGTGAGGCCGGTGCGGATGGCGATTAAGCGAGCGCGCGTCTCAGGATCAGGATAATCGGACAGGCTGACCCGCAGCACCCGTCCTTGCACATCGCCGCAGGAAAAACCCCCGATCGCGGGAGCCTGGCGACACCGCAGGGCGCGCAACTTCTCCACGAGATCGTCGACAGTGCTCTGAACGGCGATCAGGGTCTCGATGTTGTAGGCTCCGATCTGTGTGCTGCTGACCGCGGAAAGGACCTGCCCGAGGCCGCTCACGACCCGCTGGCGCGGCCAGTTCGGGTTTGGTGCCGACTGGCCGTCGACGCTGATCACCAGTATCCGACGAACCCGTGTCAAATCGGCGGCAAATTGCTCCCCTCTCGTATCCAGCAGCAGCATGTCGTTGAGCAGCACCCGCAGCGCCAGATTGTCGGAAATCCCACCATCCATCAGGTGGATCCAAGGAGCCTGCTCGCCGTTGGAGTAGCGGTAGAGGGTCTCGAGCAAAGACCGCATCCGCAGATCGTTCTGGGCGGAGTTCCACGCCTCGGGCGGCACGTGCGGCGGCAAAGGACAGTCGGCCTCGCGGTAATTGCGCAGCGTCACCGGGCTGAACAGCACTGGAAAACCGTTGGAGGCGGCGATAGCGCGGGCGACCGACAGGTTTGCGAGATCGGAGCAGATCACGTCGAATGTTTGCGGCAAAAAGCCGAACGGGCTGCCAAAGCTGATATCGGTGGCGTTGACGCTGACCTGAGGACGCCCGTGTCGGTACAAATCCGCATAGGTCGCACCGTGGAACATCAGGCGGTCATAGACCAAGGTCATCCGGTCGTTGGTGCCCACCAGCGGATTGAATATCCAGTCCCAATTCCACGGCATCAGGAAGGTGCCCCAGATATACGCCTCGATATCCGGATAGAGGAACTCGTCGGGGAAGGTCTTGAACGATTTGGCGCCATAGAGGCCGAAATGCGCCGCCGGAAACGACCCGCCGGAGACACCGGCCACAAGGTCAACCTCATTGAGCAGCGTGCTGTCTTTCCCCTCGGGCCGCACATGGATGTCCCGCATCCCGCGCAGAACGCCGTGCCCGAAAGCGGCTGAGCGCTTGCCCCCTCCTGAGAGGGCGACCAGCACCAACGCGCTCTCGGCGCCCCCGAGGCGGTTTACATCGAGCAGCCGATATTCGGTATTTCCCGCGGCCAAACGCAGCGGCTCGTTCATCGGCACGGACAATGAAGAACAGGCCCCCAACAGGAGCATCATAATGACCCGTACCGCCCGCAAGCTGCGGGTCATGGAGCTGTCTCCGTCCGCGTGGGGTCGTCCGCCGACAATAGAACTGCGATCGGGCGGGATGCAGGATACCTAGCGCAGAGGGCTGCCAGCGTAATGAGGATCGGTACGCCGATGAACGCGCCGGCAATGCCCCAGAGCATACCCCAAAAAAATACCGCAAAGAGAACCATGAAAGGAGACACGGAAACCGCAGTCCCCGCCACGCGAGGCTCAATATAGCTGCCGATCGCGAACTGGAGCAGATTGAGCGCGATGAATACAACAAAAGCGGCGGAGAGCGATTCGAACTGCGCAGCCGCGAACAGGGTAGGAAGCAGGGTGGCCACGAACGAGCCGATAAAAGGTATGAAGTTTAGGACAAACGCGATCACACCCCATTCGCTCTGCAGCTCGAGCCCATACGCGGCGACAAAAGCCCATAAGGCGAGCCCGGTCACAACGCTCATTCCGAACCGCACCAGCATATAGGTCTGCAATCGCACCGCGATCTCGGTCGCGGCGTCGATCGCCGCCGCCCCCGCCTCTCCGTCGCCGATCCGACGAAGGCGACGGCCGAGCGGCTCGACTTCCAGGAGCCCCAAGATGACGAACACGAAGGTCACGATAGAAAAGCTGAAGACGCCTTGCAGGCTGCCGCCGACTGCACGCAGTATCTGTATCAGCCACAGCACATTGATCTGTTGGGCAAACAGCTCCGCCGCGTAGAGGCCCCGCTGCTCCAGCAGATCGGCCGCATGCATGTAGAGGCCCTGGAGTCGCGCGGAATTGGCGATCACCCACTGGGCGATCCCACCAAAACCCCAGACCACCAGCCAACCGCCAACGCCGATGACGAGCAGGGCGGCGGCGGCGGTTATTAGAACAGCGACAACCTGCGGCAGCACCACCTGAAGTCGCCGCTCTAGTGGCCAGACCAGTGCAATGATAAACAGAGCAAAGACTACAGGCGTCATGACCCCGCTTGCTGCCCACAGCCCCGCCAATACAAGGATCGCTGCGCAGATTATCGACGCAAGGCGGAGCGTGCGGTCGTTACCCAGGGCTCAGCCCCATACCAGCATCGCGGCACCCAGGATGATCACCAGCATCAACAGAGACAAACCTGCCGCGGGCCATTGTCGCAGATAACCGTCGACTCGTTCGACCGCCTCTGCGCAGGGTACAGTGGCGCGTGCTGCACGTTCGCCCAGCACCACTAGGTCCCCTGGCGGCACGCGCGGCAAATCTTTCCCCCAGCGCCAAAACCCGGGGGCGAGCAGCGCTCCGATTAGAACGGGCCACAACCCCGCCCAAAGTGTTCCGGGAACAAACGCGTCGAGCACACTCCGGCCAGTGGCTATCGGATAGAGGACCCAAGGGACCGTCACGGTTGCGAAAGCCGTTATGAGCCATGGCCAGATGTATCCGGCGGCCGGTGTCGTATGTGGAGGCCTCGGGGCGGTCTGCGCGAGACGCCGCAGAAATTGGAGCATCAGTATTGTGCTGCCGGCCGACGACAGTGTCGCGAGGCTGCCGGCGATACCTTCGCCGAGCTGCTCCTTCGCCGCAAGTTTTGCGAGCGCACCGCCGGTGAGAGGCAGTCCCCCGAGTCCCAGCGCCAGAACTGCGGCCGGGATCAGCACCGGCCACAGGCGCGGGCCGGCGATGGCCGCCACACCGATCGCAAGGAACAGCCCGGCTTTGGCCAGCATGTGATGCGCGGCGGAGAAGCTCGCCCCGAGCGCCACCCCCGGTTCGCCGACGGCCAACCCCATGCCCAGCGCAGCAGCAAGCAGCCCCATTTGGCTGACACTGGAATAGGCCAGCACTGTCCTTGGGTTTTCCTGAGTGATTCCGATCACAACCCCGTAAAACGCCGAGAACAGCCCAACAGCGGTCAGCGCCTCGCCCCATTCGGGCATTGCGACGCCGAGCGGCAGAAAGCGGATGAAACCGATCACCCCAGCTTTGACCGCCGCCCCGCTCAGCACGGCCGCGGCGGGTATCGGCGCCGCGGTATAGGCGAGCGGCATCCAGACGTGCAGCGGAACGAGTCCGATCTTCAGTCCGAAACCCAAAATCAGAAGCGTCAGGGCTGTGTTGCGCCAAGGCGAGCTCGGCAGTGCCGCGACGGCATCGCGGATCAGCAAGCTGCCGTCCGGGCTGGCCGCCAGGAATACGAAAGCCATCAGCAGGAACGCCTCGCCCAATACGGCAAGCGCCACGTAGATGATACCAGCCCGCCTGCTGCCCGGCGTCCCATCATGCACGATGAGACCGTATGCCGCCAGACTGACCACCGAGTAAGTCAAATAAAAGCTCACCAGGTCGGCAGCGATGAAGACCCCGAGGCTGCCGGTCAGCGTCAATAGCCACCATTCGGCAAAACTTGCGGCGTTGGGATCGCCTCGCAGATAGGCCGAGGCGTAGGCACCCGCGACGATCCACAGCAGCGCCGCAATGCCCAGCAGCATCGCCCCGGGCGCGTCGACAACCAAAATCATCCGGAACGGCGGCTCGGGGAGGACCAATGTCGTGCCGTCGGCGGCCAGTAACGCTGCCGCTAGGGCAGGCAGTGGTGCCAGCGCCAATAGAGACGGCATATGGTCTCTCGCGCGCTTGCTTGCACACGCCAAGAGCATCGCGAACGGTGCGGCTAGAGCGGCAAACAGCAATGCTTTCGCGACCGTCATTTGAGCCGGTCTATCGCTATATCGGGCCGGCCAATCTGCAGCAGTTCCAAAGGCTCCAACGGGACGAAGCCCAGCAGAACTGCACCTAGTGCCAGCACCAATACGATCGTTTGCCGGCAGCGCGATATCGTCGTCGACAGCCGCAATGGCTCGAGCGGCTCGGCCAATGACCGGGCAAGCACGAGGAATACGTAACCGGCCGCGAGCAACCCACCCATCAAAACGACCAAAGCCCACCACCATTGGCCTTCCGCAACCGCTGCGGTCAGCAGCATCGCTTTCGCCACGAACCCGCCGCTCGGAGGCAAACCCATCAGGGAGAGGCCGCCGAGCCCGAAAGCGAGAACGCTGATCGGGAGAGCGCGGCCGATGCCGGCGAGCCCGGCGATCCGGTCGTGCCCGAGCCCCTCGGCGATCAGACCGGCAGCCATAAACATCGCCGCCTTCGCAAAAGCGTGCGAAATCGCCTGAACAACGCCGCCAGTCCACGCAAAGGTACTCCAAGGATGACCCGCCTCCGGCTTAATCGCGAGCGGGAACATCAGAAACAGGTAGCCAATCTGCGCGACCGTCGAGTAGGCGATGAGCAGCTTCAACCGGGCCTGGCGAAGTGCCACGGCGCTGCCGAAGAGGATCGCCGCGGCGCCGAGGATGCCAAGAACTTGCGCTGCCGCCCGCTCCGGTATCTTGGGCATCACGTCGAACCACAGACGAACGACCAGGAAGAACGGCGCTTTGACGACCAGACCAGACAGCAGGGCGCTGGCCGGGGCGGGAGCGCCGGCGTGAGCGGGTGGCAGCCACAAGTGGAACGGATAAAGCGCGGCCTTGGCCAGCAGCCCCGCTGTGATCAGCGCAATAGCAGCCCACGCCGCCGGCTCGGCGCGGATCCGGCTAGCCAAGAGCACGATATCGAGGGTCCCATAAACCCCATACAGCAGCACTGCGCCAAGCAGGTAAAGGATTGAGCCGAACAGCGCGAAGAGCAGATAACGCAGTGCCGCCGCGAGCGTCTCCGGACGGCCATCAAGGGAAACCAATGGTACCGCGGCGAAGGTCAGCAGTTCGAGGGCAACATAGAGGTTGAAAAGGTCGCCGCCTATGAAGACGGCATTGAGCGCGCCCCAATTAGTCAGCAGCAATGTCCAGAACACCGACGGTGCGCGTTTTTCCGCGCCTCGCGGACTTGGGAATTGCGCTCGCGCGAACAGCCCAATGCCGCAGATCAGCAGCGCCGCGGTCACGAGCATCACCGCCGACAGCCCATCGGCGCGAAATGCCACGCCGAGGGGCGGGTCCCAGCCGCCGACGAAATATTGCAGCATCCCGTGGGTACGCCAAATGCTGGCAGCGATCGCCACCGCGACGGCGAGCCCGGCCGGTATCAGAATGAGGGTAACGCGCTCTGCGTGCCGGCCGCCGAGCACGAGCGACAAAAGTGCCCCCACGACGGGCAACACGATCGCAAAGACGAGGAGGAAACCGCCCGCCGTTGCGGAATCCGGCATCAAAGTGAGCTATTCATCCCGGAGCGTGCCGCGCCGGGTCTCGTCAACGAGCCGCAGCAAGAGAGCCACTGCCAGCGCCGTGCCGGCAAAGGCTACAACGAGGCCAGTGATCACCAGCGCCTGCGGCACCGGGTCACCACCAAACCCGACCGCGGCGCCTCTGCGGGCGATCACTCCGAACAGCAGAAAAACCCCGCTGCCGATCAGGTTGAAGGCAAGGATCTTGCGTAGGGGCTGCGGGTGTGTGATCAGACCGAACAGACCGAGACCAACCAACACCGCACTGCACAAACCATAAGGTATCGCGGCGCTCATTCCTGCGGCGCCCGTTCGGGAGGGCCCGCCACCAACAGAGCAAGTGTCGCCGCAATCGACAATGTCAGAGGTATTTCGATAATCAAGATCAGCAGCTTGGCGTAGGCTTCCGGGTATGCCAGGAACGCGCCCGCCATCGCGAAACCGGCAAACCCGACCGCAAAAAAGACCGCCGATCCAGCGACCAGTAAAAGTCGTAGCCAGCGGCGGCTCACCGCGGGCATATCCACCAGCCCCGCCATGGTCGCGAGGATCCACATCGCGGCGAGGATCGTTGCACCCTGGAATTCGCCCCCGGGAGCAACGGAGCCGATCCAGAATATGTGAATACCAACCAGAATCCCCACCGGCACTAGCAACTGGGCGACAAAAGGCAGTACTCCGTCCGGCCCAGCAAGATGGCGACTGCCCGGCGAGCCGCCCCAAAGGTGATCGGGCGCCAGCGACCATATACCGCCGAGGACGAGCAACAACACGACGACTTCAAGCAGCGTGTCGACAGCCCGGTACGCCATCAGCACGGCGGTAACCGGGTTATCGAGGCCGATCATTGCCAGGTTTGCTGCCACTTGCGGCGCGAGCGTCGGCGCCTTACCCGGAAGCTCGAGCACGATCGCTGCGAGCCCCGCCGAAATGAATGTGCAGACCACCCCGGCGGAAAGGCGGAGGGAGATGCTCGGGGTCTCTCCGGACGTGGTCTCGGTGCGGCGCAAACGGGCGCTAGCGCCCACAAGGAGTCCCCCGGTCAATCCGCTGCCGATAGCGGCCTCGGTCAACGCCACATCAGGCGCTGCGAGACATACCCAAGCCAGCGCGAGCACCAGACCAAACCCGATAAACCCGACGACTGCGGCGAATGTGTCGCGCGCGGATATGGTCCAGGTGGCGACACCCAGGATCAGCAAAACAAGAACGATA